>Ga0315273_10003087_pt1 | contig 20019 bp, 17 predicted proteins | sample YL17G02_0_MG_FD_205753 | JGI IMG/M metagenome (GOLD analysis project Ga0315273, IMG submission 205753) | Sediment microbial communities from Yellowstone Lake, YNP, Wyoming, USA - YL17G02_0 | ecosystem: Environmental > Aquatic > Freshwater > Lake > Sediment | place: USA: Wyoming | collected...
GGCGATAGCGGGTCAGCTGGTGATCGATGAGCGGCGCCCCGCCCTGTTTGCGCTCGTGGCAGTACTGCAGCGCCATTTCGAAGGCGGCGCGGGCCAGCCCGGTGAATGTCTGGCCCATGTGACATCCGGCAAACGCCCAGGCGGATGTCATGTTGCCGTAGTACTCGTCCTTCAGGGCAACGGCAAAGCGCTTGGGCACCTTGACGTTGTCGAAATAGATTTCCCCCTGCGGCAACGAGCGCTGGCCGATCTTGTCCAGCGGCTTGCCTTTGGAGACGCCGGGCAGGTCGAGCGGAATGATGACCGCCAGGCCGTTCGGCCGGCCATCGGCCTCGAAATAGCCGTCACCGTAGTCGGCGCCGATGTACCCAAGCGCAACCTGCGCGACGGCGCCGTTGGAGACCCAGGCCGAGCACTGGCCGTTGATGACAATTTCCCCGGCGCCGACCCTGGCCACGACGTTGCCCTTGTTGCCCTGCGCTCCCGCCTTCCATTCACGCTGCATGTCGAGGACCTGGACATCGCTGCCCTTGTCCGGGTGGGTGATCATCCAGCAGCCGATCCTGTTCGTGGAGAGATCGACCAGCTCCTGATTGCCGACCGCTTTGGCCATCTCCAGCGGGAAGCTGGCGGCGGCGAGCGAGATGGCGAGTCCCGCATCACCCCAGCCCATTTCTTCGCCGATCAGCGACTCGATGCGGATGGCCATGTCCGGCGGCAACTGGGCCAGCAGATCGGAATCGAGCCCGAGTTTGGCGGCTTCGGCGAACACCGTGTAATACGGCGAGCCGGGCGCGACGACTTCGTCGGCCGTCATCCGGTCGAGTTCCCGGCCAAGGGGGCGCAGCACGTTCTTGGCAAACTGGTGCACGCTGTGCTGGATCGCCGCCTCTTCCTCGGAGAGCGGGGTCTCGAAGCCGGTCAAGCCAACGGCCGGCAGCTTCAGCTCGGTGCTCAGCTTCATCGTCTCGCTCCGCCTTCGGCCGGTCGTTGTGTCCAGGCCCTCGTCGGAGTGCATTCTGACGCCTGCCGCGCGAGCAACTTTCAGGAATTGAGCGTATATTTTTCAGAATCTGATCATCCTCAGCGCTCATGAAATTCTGGCAGCGAGTACGCAAGGACCTGGCCGCGACGCCCGTCGTGGAGGGGATGGTATGGGGCGAGAACCCGATGTACGTCGAACGCTATTTCTTCCGCGGCATCGAAAGGACGGTCCGTGGCGTCAATGGTATCGGCCTGGTCGTGCAGTTTGGCGGGGCCCGCGTTCGGGAAGGGGAGGTCGGCGCCTGGCGCACCGAGACGCTGCCCAGCCAGAGCGTGCTCGTGCCGGCGCGATGTGCAACGCATTGGCACTATTCGGGCGCCGTCGACTTTGCCGTGTTCTATTTCCCCGATCATGTCGACGGCGTTCTTGGGCGCTTGCGCCGACTCACCGAAATGAGCGGCGAGCCCCGGATGTTTGCCGATCCCGTCGTCTCGGCCATTGCCCTGGCGCTGACCGACGAGCTGCGCAAGGGGTCCGGTGCCGACGAACAGTTTGCGGGCGTGATGGCCGGTGTCATGCTCGAGCAGACGTACCGGGTTCTGACGACGTCGCAGACCCATCACCTGAACCCCAGGCATATCCACTACGATCGACTGAACGCCGCGCTGAACCACATCCGCGAACACCTGGCCGATGATCTTTCCATCGCGTCACTGGCCGATCGGGCAAAGGTCAGCGTTCCTCATTTCCGGCGGTTGTTTCATGAGGCGATAGGCGTCCCGGTGCACAAGTTCGTGCTCGCCGCGCGCCTGGAGCAGGCGCGCAAGTTGCTGACGATGACGAAGATGCCCCTGTCCCGAATCGCCGACGAGTGCGGTTTCAGCAGCCAGAGCCATCTCGCCACCAGCTTTCGCGCCGTCCACGCCGCCGCGCCCACCGAATTCCGCGCGCAAACGAAGCAGGCGCCTGACGCCTGAGCCTGGCACAACGGGCGCCCGCTGCCGGCAGCGTGAACGGCGCGTGTCGCCCGCAGGCCGCGCCGCGCCGGCCGGCGATGGGCGCACGTCGTTCATGCGAACGCCTTCCACATGAACCAGACGCCGCCGGTCGCGACGATTGCGCCGGCAGCGCGCAGCAGCGCCCGTCCCCACCTCCACCGGTGGGCGGCACCGATCCCGATCCCCGCGGCGTGCAGGCACCCCGTCATGATCACGAAGCCCATGCTGTAGAGCAGCGCGCTCTGCTGCGGCGGCAGCTCGGTTCCGTGCGCATGCCCATGGAAGATGGCGAAGAGTCCGACCAGCGAAGCCGCGACGAGGAGCGGCACACGCGCTTCGAGCATCACCATGGTGCCGAGCAGGATGCCCGACGCGGCGATCCCGACCTCGATGCCCGGTACCGGCACGCCGAGGAAGCCGAGCATGGCGCCCATCGCCATGACCAGCGGAAACGCGATCGGCAGCACCCAGATGGCGGGGGCGCCGAGCTGCGCGCCCCAGAGGCCGACTGCCACCATCGCCAGCACGTGATCGAGGCCGGATACGGGATGCTGGAGGCCCGCGAGGAAGCCGGCGGCCTGGCCCTGCTGGTCGTGCGCCAGCACGGGCGCGGCGAGCAGCGCGATCACGATAAGCAGGGCCAGTGCCGCGGTCCGGCGCACGTCACCGCGCCTCATCGCAGCACTCCGAAAGACACCGCCATCCGCTGGATCGTCCAGTAGGCCCCGAGCGAGCCGACCGCATAACCGGGCAGCGCCGCCACGACGCGCGGCCAGCGGATCTCGAGCGTGCGGAAGGCGCGCGATTACGTTCCGGGCGTGTACCAGATCGGCGCCGTGTAAGCGCGCTCCTGCAGCACCATCGTCGTTCCCGGGAGGGGTTTGACGCCGAATCGTTTCGCGTCGTACGCGGTCCAGCGCGGGGTGGGGATTTCGATCACGCGCGCGTAGTAGAAAGCGCGCTGCCTGGCGTCGAATTCCGGGTCTTTCCAGACGGTGATCAGCTCCGGCCCGCCGATCGTGTTGGTCCACGTCGCGCTCTCGAGATCGACGGTGTTCCCGACCGGTGTCTTGCAGCGCCCGTCGGCCTCGATCCGGCGGCCGCCGGTGACCGCCACGTCGTGGATGCGCTCCTGCGTCCTGCCGTCCTTGTCGAGCCAGCCTTTGACGACCTGGATGCGGTCGAGGTTCGCGCCGAAGGGGTCTTTCAGCGCGGCGACGAGGAACGTGGGCGACTTGCCTTGCGGAGCATTGCTCAGGTCACCGCCCATCGGCACGCCCTTGGTGTAGCCGACAGCCGCGGGCAGGCGATTGTTCGCGTCCGCCGGCGCGAAGTCCCAGCCGCCGAAGAAGCGCACGATCATGCGCGGGCCCGTGGTGGCATAGGTCTCGCGGCGCTTCATCGCGTCGAAGATCGCCTCGCGCGTGTTCGCGGTCGCCCACACGGCGGCGTAACCGGAGGCGCCGACCTCCCAGTCCATGACCTTGACCCCGGTCGTGGGATTGTTGAAGAAAGCCTTGGTCATGCGCTCGGGGCTCGGCTCCTGCGGCGCGGTCTTGCCGAAGAAGTTGTCCTCCTCCATCGCGGCGAGCCCGGTGTGCGCGTCGCTGCTCCCGATCAGGCCGAACTTGTAGGGATTGACGCCGAGCTGCGCCTCGAGCTTCAGCCCGTTCTTCAGCGCTGCGCGCGCATACTCGAATTCGAGCATGTCCTTCGCCTTGGCCACGCTGCCGTCGAGGTTGCCCTTGTCCCAGAGCTCGAAATTGGCGAATTCGTCATTGGGCGAAAGGAACGGATGCGCCTCCCCGGTGCCCTTGGTCTGCGTGACCTCGTAGAGCGGCTCCCACCTGGCGCGCGTCTGCACGTACTCCTTGTCGAGCTTCCTGCCGAACGCCTCGACCACGGGGAACATGCGGCCGTTGCTGAGGTTGCCGTTGTGCGCGATGGCCAGTACTTCGCTGCCGATCTTCTGCTCGGTCGCCGCCATCCATTTCCACAGGTCCACCGGGTTGTCGCTGCCGAGCGGCGGCAGGGTGGTGAACGGTTCGACCAGGCTTGCCTGCGCACCATTGCCGCGGAAGATGACGTTGCGGTGCAGGTTGTTGCCGCCGGTGTTCGAGGTCCACTCGTAGCCGATGAATGCGGTGAAGCGCCCGGGCTCGTTGTACGCCTCCGCCGCCTTGATGGTCTCCTGCCACGCATTGCGATAGGCCGTCGTCCCGGGCGTCGGGAATCCCTTCGGCAACTGGCCCTTGCCGAAGCTGATGATGATGTCCATCGCGGCCTCGGCGCCCTTGCCGCCGCGGATCTCGTCGTACCACTTGCGACCCTGCGCCGTCGCGAGCAGTTCCTGGTCGCCGCCCATCAACTGCGGAAAGAACCCCATGCCGTCCGAGTGATCGGCCACGACGAGGAAGTCGAGCGGACGGGAAAGCTTGACCGGCTGGCCGGTGTTGGACACGATCTGCTCGCCCCGGGCGAAACGGTACGCGTCCTTGGGCGTGAGGCGGGCGCCGAACGCGCCCGCGTCCATCGAGAACGCTGTGTGCAGGTGCGTGTCGCCGAACAGCGGCAGCGTCGGGAAATTGCGCCCCGCGTAGGGCGAATAGCCGGGCTTGGACGGATAGACCTTCTCGAGCGTCGCCTTGTCCGCGGTGCCGACGTCGCTTTGCGCCGCGACGAAGGCCGGCAGCAACAGGCTGCCGGCCAGCACGGTCGCGACAGCCGACCAGCGCATTGTTATCGAACCCATTTCAGTTTGCCTCCACGGCTTGATTGTGTTGCGACATTCGTCTTGCTCCCCCGGGCTCCACGCGATCAAGCAGCGACGCGACGTCCGCCACGTTCTGCGGCGCGCCGTAGAACCGGACCAGACCGAGGCTGCGGGCCTGCTGCGGCGTGAGGCGCCCCTCGAGCAACGCGGCCACGACCGGCGCGTCGGTGACGATGACCACGTCCTCGCTGCCGGGCCCGGCGGCATGCGCCGTCATGGCCAGCGTGTCGCCGGCCGGCTCGAATCGGGTCCAGAGCATGGGCCCGATGAGCACGATCGAGAATGCCGGAACCGGCCGTCCATCGAGCGCGGCGCCGATGCGGTCGCGGAACCAGCCCAGCCTCAGGCTGGTCTCGCGCAGGCGGAACATCGCCCTGATCGTCGCCGTTTGCGGGTCGCCCGCTGCCGGTTGCTCGTCGCGGGAGATCACGCCGTCCAGTTGCGCCATCCACACGGCCGTGCGGACGTGCAGAGTGTCGGGATAGGCCAGATTGAGCATGCCCAGGTTGACGCTCGACGGATCGTGGTAGCCGCACGCCTGCGCGACCGGAACCCCGGCGAGGACCGCCGCCAGCAACAAGGGGCCGAGCGCGAGGTTGATCGATTTCACGGTTCGTGCGGGAATGATGTCGTGCTGGCGCGGGCGCGCGCGGTCAGGCCGTCGGTCCGAAATATACCTCGAAGAAGCGCCCATTGGCGATGGCCGGCACCGCGAGACTGGCTTCGTCGCTGGTGCGCGACCACTCGAAGACAGGCCCCCCGCCTGACCGTGGGCCGGCTGCCACGCGTCACCGCCCCCTGGCGGCGGCGGTGGGGCCGGCGGCGGCGATCGCGTATCGTCACTGCGCGAAATGGCAACCGTGACCGCTACCGCTATCCACCGCCGGCAGAATCGGTTAACTTCGAGAATCTGTCGTCAGGCTGGCCCATGCCTCGCAATGCGGTGACGCACACGAACCCATCGATTCCGCCACTCGATCCGATGTTCCTGCCGACGGAATCGTCGGTCAACCCCAAGCCCGTCGGCGAGCGGCCGCCGGCCGGGCAGTCGTGATGCCGCGGCCACGCCGGACACCGGGAGGCTAGCCATGGAACGCATGAGCGGCGCCGACGCGCTGATGCTGTATCTGGATCGCGCCGCGGCGGCAAGCACTCCGCCGACACGATGAAGGCGTACTTCGAGGCCACGCGCGAGGCCAACGTCGCGGCGCTCTTCAACCTGCTGCCGCCGCTCGTGCCAAAACTGGTCGACCGCGTCAACGAACTCAAGGGCGGCGGCGTGCTGCCGTTCTGGAACGTCATCGCCTCGAACGTGCCGGGTCCGCGCGCGCCGCTGCAACTCGGCAAGCTGAAGCTCGCGCATTGGTATTCGATCGGTCAGATCATCCACGGCGCCGCGCTCAACGTCACGGTCTGGAGCTACATCAACCAGTTCAACCTGTGCATCCTCGCGGATCGCGCGCTGCTGCCCGACGCGTGGAAGCTGATGGATCACTTCGAAGCGAGCATCGCCGAACTCGAGGCAGTGGCCGCGCAGAAAGCCGCCGCTGCGTGACGACGAGGCGCGCGGCGACGGCTTGCGTCACCGTGCGCGCAGCGCCCGCCGGCGAAACACGATAACCAGCGCCAGCGCAGCCGCCCCGTCGGCGGCAGCCCGGCCATCAACGGAGCACACTCATGATCCACTACGCAGACGCGATTGAAGCGCTGGCCGATCTGCTCGGCGACGAGCCCGCGCTGACTCACGACGGCGCGCACCGTTCCTGGCGCGATTTCGACGACCGGGGGGCGCGCCTCGGCAACGCCTTCGCGGCGGCGGGACTGAAGCCCGGCTCCACGGTCGGTCTCCTGCTCTACAACTGCTCGGAGTATTACGAGGCTTTCCTCGGGGCGGTGAAGATGCGGATGGTCCCGTTCAACGTCAACTACCGGTACGTGGGGCCCGAACTCAAGTACCTGCTCGACAATGCCGACTGCGAAGCGCTCGTCTATCACCGCTCGCTGGCCGACGTGGTGCGCGAAGTGGTGCCGCAAGTGCCAACCGTGAAGATCGCCATTGAAGTCGACGACGATGACCGTGACCGCGGTGGCGGCTGGGAGCGCGGCCGGCCCTACGAAACGCTCATCGCCGCGACCGCGCCCGCGCCGCGCATCGCGCGGCAGGTGGACGACATCCACCTGATGTACACCGGCGGCACCACCGGCATGCCGAAAGGCGTGATGTGCGAGGTCGCGCCGTGGTCGACCGGCCTCGTCGGGCTGTTCGCCCAGATGGTCCTCGGTATCAATCCGCCGCCGGGCGAGCTGGCCCAGCTGGTGGGCACGGTCAAGGCGCTGCGCGCGAAGGGCATGGCGCCGGCCGTGATGCCGGCGTCGCCGCTGATGCACACCGCCGGCCTCGCCAACAGCGTGCCGATCCAGATGCTCGGCGGGCGTTGCGTCACGATGCCGAACAAGGTCTTCGATGCGAAGGAACTGCTGCGGACCGTGGCGCGCGAGCGCGTGTTCGCCATGATCATCGTCGGCGACGCCTTCGCCCGGCCGATGCTCACCGCGCTGGAGGAGGCGAAAGCCGCCGGCGAGATCATCGACCTGTCGAGTCTCAAGCTGATCATTTCGTCGGGCGTGATCTGGTCGCAGGGCGTCAAGGAGAAGCTGCTGGAGTGGGTGGATGCGACGCTGTTCGACGGCGTCGGCGCGACCGAGGGCGCGATGGCGCTGCAGGTGAGCCGCCGGGGACAGTCGGGCGCCGGCGCGAGTTTCGTCGCCCTCGCCGATACGCGCCTCTTTACCGAGGACGGTCGCGAGATCCCGAAGGAGTCGACCGAGCCCGGGATGATCGCCGCCGGCGGCAACCTGCTGCCCGCGGGCTACTACAAGGACCCGGAAAAAACCGCCAGGACCTTTCGCATGGTGGCCGGCAAGCGCTATGCGTTCATCGGCGACTGGGGTCAGTGGAATCCGGACGGCACGCTGCAGCTGCTGGGCCGCGGCTCGGCGTGCATCAACACCGGGGGTGAAAAGGTTTACCCGGAAGAAGTCGAGCAGGTGCTGGCAGCCCACCCCGACGTCGCCGATTGCCTGGTGATCGGCCTGCCGGACGAGCGCTTCGGGCAGAAGGTCGTGGCGCTGGTCGCGGCGCGGCGCGCCAATGCCGGTCTCAGCGAAGCGCTCGCCGAATTCGTCCAGGGCAAGATGGCGGGCTACAAGCGCCCGCGGCTGTTTCTCGAGGTGAAGACGGTGCCGCGCATGCCCAACGGCAAGGCGGACTACAAGGCCGCCAAGGTCCTCGCCGAACAGGCCGTCGCAGCGCGCTGAAGCGGATGGGGGGCTGGCAGACCGCGACGGCGAACCTGTTCGCCCGCCTCACCGTCAAGCCGCTGCTGAAGCGGCAGGTGTCGGTCGCGGCGTTGCGCAAGCGCGTCGCAGCCATCGAGCGCCTGTTCCCGTCGCATCCGCCGGGGATCGAGGTCGCGCACGATCACCCGCTGCCTCACTGCGACGCCGATTGGCTCCGGTCGAAGCGCTCGCGGACGGACCGGGTGATCCTGCACTTTCCCGGCGGCGCCTACGTGATCCGGATGCCGAAGCTCGAGCGCTCGCTCGCCGCGCGCCTGTGCGCGGCGGCGAATGCGCGCGCGCGTGTCGTTTACTACCGGCTTGCCCCGGAGCACCCGTTTCCCGCGGGCCTCGACGATTGCGTCGGCGCCTATCGGCAGCTGCTCGATCTCGGCATCCCTCCCGATCGCATCGTGCTGACGGGTATCTCCGCCGGCGGCGGCATGGTTCTCGGCACCCTGCTCGCGATCCGCGATCGCGGCCTGCCGCGGCCGGCGGGCGCCATCGCGATGTCGCCGGTGACGGATCTCACCGATCCCACCGCGGGCTCGCGGGTCGCCAATGCGCACGCCGACCCGGTGCTGAGTCACGAGCGCGGCACGGAAATGCGCGACATGTACGTCGGGGGCGCGAAGCAGCTCCTCACCCACCCGTACGTGTCGCCGAAATTCGGCGAGTTCACCGGCTTGCCGCCGCTGCTGTTTCAGGTAGGCGGCACGGAGATCCTGCTCGACGACAGCACCGCCTGCGCGGCGAAGGCACGGGCGGCCGGCGTGGCCGCCGAGGTCGAGGTCTGGGACCGGATGCCGCACGGCTGGCAGGCCATGCCGTTCGTCCCGGAATCGCGCCGCGCCGTGGACCGCCTCGGCGATTTCATTCGCGAATGCTGCCCGTGAGGGGCCGCGTCGGCCGGCGCTCCGACGACCCGCGCACCGCGCTAGAATTGCGCAGGGGGCCATCGCGCGGAGCGGGAGCCACCGACCGGCGCAGGCGGAGCGACACATGAAACGACGGCAGCAGCAGGCAGCGACAGGCGGTGAGGCGGACGGCGGACGGTTCATGGGGTTGCTGCGCCGCGACCACGGGCAGCTGTCGCGGGTGCTGAGCGAAGTCGACGCGCAGGCGACGCGGCTCGCCGTCGAGCCGGGCGCGGCGCGCCCCATACTGCTGGACGCGTTGCGCTACCTGCTCGACTACCAGCATGCGTTCCATCATCCGCGCGAGGATCACCTGTTCGGACGGCTGCGCACGCGCGTCCCGACGCTGCGCGCCGATCTCGAGCGGCTGATGCGCGAGCACGTGGGCGGCTATCGCAGCGCGCGCGGGCTGGCGACCCGCCTGGAACGCCTCGCGAGCGCCCAGCTTCGGGGTTCGCCGGGAGCACGCCTCGCTCGCCAGCTGCACGCCTACACGGCCGCCACGCGGACCCACATGCGGCGCGAGGAGGACGTGTTCTACGCGCAGTCGATCGCGGCGCTGGAGCGCGGCGATTGGACCGCACTCGGCCGCGAAGCCGTGCCGGACGATCCGATGCAGGACCGGGTGCGCCTGGCTGCGGCGTACCCGCGGCTCGCCGCCCGCCTCGCCGACCCGGTCCGCGTGATTTCCGCGGCACGCGCGCATGCGACGGGCGATGCCCCCTGGACCGTCGAGGTCTGCGTGACGCTGCGGCGGGGAATGGAGCGGCTGGTCGATGCCTATGGCGAATTGCTGCACGACGCGGCGGATCTCGTGGTCGCGCACGTGAAGGCGTTGCGCGCCGTGCGCTCCCCGCTCGCGCTCGCGCAGGCCGCCGGGCCGGCGGCCGCGCGCAGCTGCCGGTTCGCGGCGCGGTGCGTCACGCTGCCGCCGCGCATCGTCCTGGAATCGGCCAGGGAGGTGGCTGCGGTCACGCGGGTGGCGGCAACCACGCGCAAGTGAGGCGCCAATGAACGATCGACGTCGACCCCGCCAGGCCACGATCTACGCCGGCCTGCTCGCCGCCTCCGGCGTGTTCATGCTCTGACTCGGCACGATGGCGGGCGCGTATTTCGTCCCCGCCGCCTGCCTGCTGCTGCAGGCGATCCTGCTCTGGCGCGGGCGCGCGTTCCGGTTCTTCGAAGGGATCATGCTGGTCAATCAGGTGACCGGGGTCGTGCTCGTGCTCGCCCTCTGGCTGGGCGATGGCCTGGGCAACTTGAAGCTCGACATCGCCGGCGTCATGCTGCTCGCCAATCTGCTGTGCGGCGGACCGCTGATGTCGCTGCTCGCCATCCCGCTGCTCGGCACGCTGCGCTTCGGCACCGACTTGCCCGGCTGGTTTCGCGCGCATCGCGCGCATGGCGCCTGAGGAGCGACGGTGATGACCAGCCGCCTCAGTTTCCACCTCGGCTTCCAACTCGGGTTCCGCCACGCGTTGGCGACGCTGGCTTGCCTCGGCCTTTGCGCCGGTGCGCAATCCGCCCCCTTCACCGGTCAGGTCGCCACACCCGACGGCAAGCCGGCCTTCGGTGCCATGGTCACGGTGTTCGACGAAGCGAAGGAGAAACGCGAGACGGTCTACACCGACGCCGATGGCCGGTACGCGATCCGCACCGCGTACGCCGGCAAGCTGGAGGTGCGCGCGCGGCTGGCGAACCACGGCGACAATCGCGTCACCAGGACGGCGGGCCGCGACGAGGTCGTCCGCCTCGACCTGGCGCTGCAACCCTTCGCCGATGCGCAGGCGGCTTCCGATGCGCTGTCGGCTTCGGCGCACAACGCCAGACTGCCGTGGAAGGATGTCGCCGGCGACAGGCCGCCCTTCGTCAGCCAGTGCAACTATTGCCACCAGATGGGCAACTCGACGACGCGCCTGCCGCGCAGCCACCAGGCCTGGATACAGACCGTCAACAAGATGGAAGGCATGCTGGCCATGGTCTCCGCCCGCGAGAACAAGACCCTCGCCGACGTGCTGACGCGCGGCTTCGATGGCAAGCCGGTGCAGGCGATCCAGAACTACGGCGCCAGCGCCGAACTGGCGCGCGCCAAGGTCAAGGAGTGGCTGGTCGGCGACGCGCTGTCCTTCATCCACGACGCCGACGTGGCGCGCGACCAGACGATCTACGGCACCGACGAAGGCCACGACATCCTCTGCACGCTCGACCGCGCCACCGGCAAGGTCCTGCAGCATCGCCTGCCCGACATCGACCTGCCGCGCGGCGGCAAGTTCTCGGGCATGCAGCTGCCGATCGGCATCTTCTCCGGCAAGCACGGCCCGCACAGCATGGGCGAGACCCGCGACGGCCGCATCTGGATCACCAACGCGCTGTCGAGCACGCTGATGTCCTTCGACCCGGCGACGAAGGTGTTCAGGACCTACCCGGTCGGCAACGACGCGCTCTATCCGCACACGGTGCGCGTCGACGGCAACGACATCGTCTGGTTCACCATCGTCGCCTCGAACCAGATGGGCCGCTTCGACCCGAAGACCGAGACCATGACGGTGATGCGCCTGCCTCACAACGGAGTCCTGCGCTGGATCACCGACATGCTCTTCCCGACGCTGCTGCGCATCAGCTCGTGGTTTCCCGATCACGCGCTGCTGCTGAACTCCTCCCACTCCCGTTTCTTCGGCGAGAAGATCATGGCATTCCCGTACGGGATCGACATCAATCCGGTCGACGGCAGCGTGTGGTACGCCAAGCTGTACGCGCACAAGATCGGCCGCATCGATCCGAAGAGCATGGAAGTCACCGAGTACGACACGCCGCTGCAGGGACCGCGCCGCCCGCGCTTCGACGCGAAGGGCATCCTGTGGATCCCCGCGTTCGACGAGGGCGCGCTGATGCGCTTCGACCCCGCGAGCAAGGCCTTCGAGACCTACAGGATCCCGGCGGTGGGCGAAGGCGAGTACGAGACTCCCTACGCGCTGAACGTCGACCGCAGGAGCGGCGAGGTCTGGATGGCGGCCAACAACTCCGACCGCGTGCTGCGCTTCACCCCGGCGACCAGGACCTTCCAGAGCTACCCGAGCCCGACGCGCGTGACGGTGCTGCGCGACTTCGCCTTCACCGCGGATGGCCGGGTGTGCTCCAGCTCGTCGAACCTCCCGGCCTACGCCATCGAGGATCAGCGCCCGTCCTTCATCTGCATCGACCCGGAGGGCGCGGACAAGGACAGGAAGGCACTGGCGCAGGGCGCCGCCGACGACGGCGATTTCCGATACCCAGCTGGCGAAGCTGCAGGCCGTCTGCCTGGCGAACGGCCGCTCCCCGGACGTCGTCGCTGAAGGGATCGTGGCCGCAGCGCGGGACGGGCGCGACATTCTGCTGGTCGGCCCCCATGCGCGCTTCATGCATCACGTCAAGCGCGTCTCCCGGAAGCTGCTGCGCAGGAACACGATCGCCGACGCGAAAAAGTCGGGCTACCTCCAGCCCATCGTTACCCGGGCGGCGCAACCGGCGCAGGTGCCGCTGTGGCCGCGGCCCGTAACAGCGCCACGACCTCGCTGTCGTCGACTTGAGTGAAGTTGCGGTAGTACTGGCCCACCGCATAGAAGGACGTCGGCACCTGCAGGCAGACCACATCGTCGGCATAGGGCCGGACCCTGGCAACGGCATCCGTCGACGCCACCGGCACCGCGCAGATCAGCCGCGCCGGGTGCCTCGCCCGCAGCGCGTGCAGCGCGGCGATCATCGTGGCACCGGTGGCGAGCCCGTCGTCGACGACGATCACCACTCGTCCCAGGGGATCGATCGGCGGCCGCGCCGGCGTGTACTCGGCGCGCCGGCGGCGCATCGTTGCGCGCTCCGCCGCGACCTCGCGCTCGATGTAGTCGCGGGTCGCTCCGGTCCGTTCGGCATAATCGGCGACGTAGGTCCATCCCGTCTCGTCGACCGCGCCGATCGCGAACTCGGGATTGCCCGGCGCGTGCAGCTTGCGTGTGAGCACGACGTCGAGCTCCCCGCCGAGGCGATCGGCAATGACCTTGCCCATCGGCACCGCACCGCGCGGGATGGCCGCGATCAACGGGCACGTGCCGCGCCATTGCGCCAGTGCGTCAGCCAGCCGTTCGCCGGCCTCGATGCGATCACGGTACATCATCGCGACAGTCCTCGCCGTTCTCCCTCTTCCGCATTGCGCCGCGGGATTCCAACGGGAAGTATGGAGCCTGCGGCTGCCGCCGGCTTGACCGAGATCAACCGGCACTACCTAATCCGGCGCTGACTGCGCGTTGTCGCGCGGGCCTTCGACGATGATGCAGTCGGTCGTCAAAATGAGGCTCGCGATCGACGCCGCATTCTGCAGCCCCAGTCGCGTGACCTTGGTCGGATCGATCACCCCCATCGCGGCGACATCGCCGAATGCGTCGGTCGCCGCGTTGTAGCCGAAGCTCCCGCTGCCCGCGAGCACGCGCTCGACAACCACCGACGGCTCGCCGCCCGCGTTGGCGACGATCTGCCGCAGCGGCTCTTCCAGCGCGCGGTGGACGATCCTGACTCCCGCCTGCCACGCCAGCGACCCGCCCTGCAGCGCGCCGAGCGCGTCGCGCGCGCGCAGCAGGGCGACGCCGCCACCGGCGCCGATGCCTTCCGCGACCGCGGCCCGGGTGGCGTGCACCGCGTCCTCGACGCGCGACTTTCGCTCCTTCATCTCGGTTTCCGTCGACGCGCCGACCTTGATCAGCGCGACGCCGCCGCCCAGCCGGGCCGCGCGCTCTTCCAGTTGCTCGCGATCGTAGTCGCTGGTGGCCTCTTCGATCGCCTTCCTGATCTGGGCGATGCGGGCCTGGATCCGCTCCGGCGTCCCGGCGCTGCCGATCAGCGTGGTGCTGTCCTTGTCGATCTCGATGCGCCTTGCGCGGCCGAGATCGGCCAGCGTGCAGCTCTCGAGCTTCAGCCCCTTCTCCTCGGCGATCACCGTCGCTCCGGTGAGAATGGCAATGTCCTCGAGCAGCGCCTTGCGGCGCTCGCCGAAGCCCGGCGCCTTGACCGCGCAGGTCTTCAGGATGCCCCGGATCGCGTTGACGACGAGCGTCGCCAGCGCTTCCGCGGTGACGTCCTCCGCGACGAGCAGCAGCGGCCGGCCTTCGCGCGACACCAGCTCGAGCAACGGCAAGAGGTCGCGGATCGCCGAGATCGGCCGGTCGTGCACCAGCACATACGCGTCGTCCAGCACCGCGCGCTGCCGCTCGGCTTCGTTGATGAAATACGGCGACAGGAACCCGCGGTCGAACTGCATGCCTTCGACCACTTCCAGCTCGCTGGTCATGCCGCGGCCGTCCTCGGTCTTGATGACGCCGTTGTCGCCGACCCGCGCCATCGCCTGGGCGATCATGGCGCCGATCGCCGCATCGCCGTTCGCGGCGATCGTGCCCACCTGCGTGATCTCCTGCGCTGTCGTGCACGGGCGCGAGTTCTTCCCGAGCGCGGCGACGACGGCCTCGACCGCCGCGTCGATGCCACGCTTCATCTCCATGGGGTCGAGCCCGGCCGCCACGTACTTCATGCCTTCGTTGACCATGGCCTGCGCCAGCAACGTCGCCGTGGTCGTGCCGTCGCCGGCTGTCTCCGAGGTCTTCGCGGCGACCTCGCGCGCCAGTTGCGCGCCCAGATTCTCGAACCTGTCCGGAAGCTCGATCTCCTTCGCCACGATGACGCCGGAGTTGATGACGGTTGGCGGCCCGTAGGCCCGCTCGAGCACGACGAGGCGCCCCTTGGGACCGAGCGTCACCTTCACCGCGCTCGCCAGCAGATTGAGCCCCGCGCACAGCTTCTCGCGCGCTTCGTGATGGAATCGCAGGATCTTTGCGGCCATGGCCGATCTCCCGTCCCGGGCGAAGCGCGGCCTGCCCGCCGCCGGCTCGCGCGCCACCGCCGCTGGCATTGCAGACGGCCTTTCGCCCTGCCTTCGATGGTAGCCCCCGCGTCGAGCCATGGCTTGAGGCACGTCAAACTTGACGATCGCTGTCTAGGCAGTATAATCGCTGTCATGACAGCCAATTCGCGGTCCGCGCCGCCGACGCGCGGCAAACCGGTATCGGCTCGCCCCGGCGATCCGGAGTTCTACCGCGGCGACGCCTACGTCATTCACGAGAGCATCGGCTTCCTGCAGCGGCAGCTGCGCATCGCGATGGAACGGGCGATCGACGCGGAAATGTCCGAGCACGACCTGACCGGCGTCCAGTGGGGTCCGCTGCTGATGATCGAGCACGGGCTCGGAACGACCGCCGCGGACCTCGCCCGCGCGGCCAGCGTCGACACCGGGGCGATGACGCGGATGCTCGACCGCCTCGAAGGCAAGGGGCTCGTCAACCGGGCCCGGTGCGCCGAGGACCGCCGCGTCGTCCAGCTGCAACTGACCAGCGAAGGCCGGCGACTCTGCCGCAGGATTCCGTACGGGCTCTCGCGCGTGTTCAACTCGCTGCTGCACGGGTTCACCGCCGAGGAACTGGACACGTTCAAGAGCCTCACCCGCCGGATGCTCGCCAACGCCGAGCGGCGTTGACCGCTCCCCTGCACGCTGTGCTCCCGCCATCCCGGGCCCGCCGCATCCGCCCATGAATCGCCTGCCCCTCGGTGTTCTCGGCGCCATCGTTACCGCGATGCTGCTCGCGGCATGCGCGAGCGCGGACCGCGCGGCGCCGGCGGTCGAACAGATCGATGCGGCAAGCCTGGGAGCCCGCGCTGCCGCCGCGGAATGGCCGAGCGAGGCGTGGTGGCGCCGTTACGGCGATCCGCAGCTCGATGCGCTGATCGGGGAAGGCCTCGCCGGCAGCCCGTCACTCGCCGCCGCGCGGGCGCGGATCGCGCGCGCGGACGCCGCCGCGGGCATCGCGCGTTCGGCGTTGTACCCGAAGGCCAGCGGCAACGTCGAGTCGAATTACCAGCGCTATTCGGAGAACTACCTCTGGCCGCCGCCGCTCGCCGGCAATTGGCAGACCGACAATCGCCTGACGCTCGACCTGACCTGGGAAATCGATTTCTGGAACAAGAACGGCGCGGCGCTCGAGTCGGCGCTGTCGCAGGCGCAGGCCGCGACCGCCGACGCGCAGGCGGCGCGCGTGCTGCTGACGACGGGCATCGCGCGCGCCTACTTCAACCTGCAGCGCCTGTTCGCCCAGCGCGACGTCTCCGGGGCCGCGATCGCGCAACGCGAAGAGATCGTGCGGATCACCGGCCAGCGCTACGCGGCCGGACTCGATACGAAGGTCGAGGTCAGGCAGGCCGAGGCGGCGCTGGCGACCGTGCGGACGGAGCTCGCCCAATCCGACGAGGCCATCGCCATCGCCCGCAATCAGCTGGCGGCGCTGGCGGGCGCCGGCCCCGGGCGCGGCAGCTCGATCGCCGCCGTCCGCGCGGACGCGGTTCCCGCGACTGCCTTGCCGCCGTCAATTCCGCTCGACCTCGTCGGCCGCCGGCCCGAGATCGTCGCCTCGCGCTGGCGCGTCGAGGGCGCGCAGCACGATGTCGACGTCGCCAAGGCGTTGTTCTACCCCAACGTCAACGTCATCGCCTTCCTCGGCCTTTCGTCGCTCGGACTGTCGCGGCTGTTCCTGACGGGGAGCGAGGCCGCCGGCGTCGGCCCCGCGATCCATCTGCCGATCTTCGAGGGCGGGCGCCTCAACGCGAACCTGCGCGGCCGCGCGGCCGACGTCGACCTCGCGGTCAGCGCGTACAACCAGGCGGTGATCGACGCGGTCCACGAGCTGGCCGACGCGCTCGCATCGATCCGCGGCCTCGGGCGGATCGCCGCCGAGCAGGCGCGCGCGCGGGCCGCCACCACCGACGCCTACAACATCGCCGTGATCCGCTACAAGGCCGGCCTCGGCAACTACCTCACCGTGCTCACCGCGCAGACGCAGGAGCTGATCCAGGACCGCCTCGCCGCGGACCTCACGGCGCGCGCCTTCGAGCTCGACGTCAATCTCGTCCGCGCGCTGGGCGGCGGCTACGACGGCCCTGCTCTCGCCGCGTCCGTCGCGGCGGACGGCGCGCAGGCGCGCTGAGCGCGCCCGCCGATGCGCAAGGAGCCTCCGATGGCCGAGCTCGCACTCCCTCCCATCCGCCGCAATCGCAGGCGCCGCCGGCTGCTGCTCATCGCCCTGGGGGTGTTCGTCGCCGCAGGGCTGGGTTACGGCACATGGTGGTTTCTCTACGCGCGGCATTACGAGCGCACGGACGATGCTTACGTGCAGGGCAACCTGGTCCAGATCACGCCGCAGATTGCGGGCACGATCGTGTCGGTCAATGCGGACGACACCGATTTCGTCACGGCCGGCCAGCCGCTCGTCACGCTGGATCGCGCCGACGCCGACGTGGCGCTCGCGCAGGCGCAGGCCGCCCTCGCGCAAACGGTGCGCGAAGTCCGCGCTCTCTATGCGGCGAATTCCACCTGGACGGCCAATATCTCCCAGCGCGAGGCGGACATCGCCCGCGCGAACGCGGATGTGGCGCGCGCCGAGGACGATCTCGCCCGCCGCACGACGCTCGCCGAATCCGGCGCGGTGAGCGGCGAGGAAATGAGCCACGCGCAATCGGGGGTCAGCAACGCGCGCGCCGCGCTCGCCGCCGCGCAGGCCGCACTGACCGCGGCAAAGCAGCAACTCGCCACCAGCCAGTCGATGACCGAAGGCACGACCATCGAGAAGCACCCGAGCGTCGAGCGGGCCGCCGCCAAGGTGCGCGAGGCCTATCTCGCTTATGCGCGTGCCATCCTGCCCGCGCCGGTATCGGGCTACGTCGCGAAGCGCACGGCGCAGGTCGGCCAGCGCGTCGCGCCCGGCGCCCCGCTGATGGCCATCGTCCCGCTCGACCAGGTGTGGGTCGACGCCAATTTCAAGGAAGTCCAGCTGCGCCGCATGCGCATCGGCCAACCGGTCAGGCTGACCGCCGACGTCTACGGCGCCGCGGTCGAATACAGCGGCACGATCGCCGGGCTCGGGGTGGGCACCGGCGGCGCATTCGCCCTGCTTCCGGCGCAGAACGCGACCGGCAACTGGATCAAGGTGGTGCAACGGGTTCCCGTACGGATCGCCCTCGACGCGAAGCAGCTTGCCCGGCATCCGCTGCGGGTCGGCCTGTCGATGGAGGCGGAAGTCGATGTGGCGAACGTGGAGGGCAGCGCGCTGGCCGCCGCGACGCGCACCGCCGCCCCCTACACCACCGCCGCGTTCACCCACGACGCGCAGGAGGCCGATGCGCTTGTCAGGAAGACGATCGTCGCCAATCTTGGCACGCCGGTGAAGTCGAACCCCTGACCGCACGGGTTCATGGCCGCCACCACTGCCGACACCGGGCCGCCGGGAGCCGCCCCCGCGCCGCTGCCGCCGGCGTCGCAGCGTCCGCTGGCCGGCATCGAACTGGCAGCCGGCACGATCGCGCTGTCGACCGCGACGTTCATGGTGATCCTGGACACGTCGATCGCCAACGTGTCGATCCCGGCGATCGCCGGCGACCTGGGTGTCGGCACCGCCCAGGGCACGTGGGTCATCACGTCGTTCGCGGTCGCCAACGCGATTGCCGTCCCGCTGACCGGCTGGCTCGCGCAGCGCTTCGGGATGGTCCGGCTGTTCACGCTGTCGACGGTGCTCTTCGTCGTCGCGTCGTGGCTGTGCGGGCTCGCGCCCAACCTCGAGGTGCTGATCGCGTTTCGCGTGCTCCAGGGGCTGGCGGCCGGACCGCTGATCCCGCTGTCGCAATCGCTGCTGCTCGCAAGCTACCCGCCGGCGAAAGCGGGGATGGCGCTGGCGATGTGGTCGATGACCACGCTGGTCGCGCCGGTGGCCGGGCCGCTGCTCGGAGGCTGGATCTCCGACAACCTGTCGTGGCCGTGGATCTTCTTCATCAACATTCCCGTCGGCATCCTCGCCGTGTACGCGACGTGGGTGATCTATCGCACGCGCGAATCGCCCACGCGCAAGCTGCCGATCGACAGCATCGGGCTCGCGCTGCTGGTCGTCTGGATCGCCGCGCTGCAGATCATGCTCGACAAGGGCAAGGAGCTCGACTGGTTCGCCAGCACGCAGATCCTGATCCTGGCCATCGTCGCCGTCGTCGGATTCGTCTTCTTCCTGATCTGGGAGCTGACGGAGGAACACCCGGTCGTCGACCTGCGCCTCTTCGCCGGCCGCAATTTCAGCATGGGCACGTTGACGATCTCGGTCGCCTACGGCCTCTTCTTCGGCAACGTCGTCCTGCTGCCTTTGTGGCTGCAGACGCAAATGGGCTACACGGCGACCGACGCCGGGTATGTGCTCGCCCCGGTCGGGTTCCTGGCGATCCTGATGTCGCCGCTGGTGGGCCGGGCACTCGGCCGCACCGATCCCCGCTACATCGCGACGTTCGCCTTCCTGCTGTTCGCGCTGATCAGCTGGATGCGCGCCCAGTTCAACGTGCAGGTCGACATGCCGACGCTGATGGTGCCGACGATCATCCAGGGCGCTGCGGTCGCGTGCTTCTTCATCCCGCTGGTGTCGATCATCCTGTCCGGCCTGCCGCCGGAAAGGATTCCCAGCGCCTCGGGGCTGTCCAACTTCGCCCGGATCACGGCCGGTGCGTTCGGCACGTCGATCGCGACGACGCTGTGGGAGGACCGGGCGGCGCTGCACCACGCCCATCTCGCCGAATCGATCAACGCGGGCCGCCTCGCGACCTCGCAGACGCTCGACGCCCTGCGCGGTTCCGGCCTCGACGGCACGCAGAGCCTCGCGCTGATCGACCGCTTCGTCAACGCGCAGGCCTACGTCCTGTCGGCCGACGACATCTTCTACGCGTCCGCCGTCATCTTCCTGCTGCTGATTCCGCTGGTCTGGCTGACGCGGCCGCGCAAGGTCAGCGCAGCGGCGGCGGAGGCCGGCGCTGCCGCCTAGGAGCCTGTCGGACTTAGGATGATTCGGCTGCAACGGTGGGAGAGCGGTCCATATTTCGCCGATTTCTCCTTACCTATTCCCGATAGGTGCGTCG
>Ga0315273_10003089_pt1 | contig 20011 bp, 14 predicted proteins | sample YL17G02_0_MG_FD_205753 | JGI IMG/M metagenome (GOLD analysis project Ga0315273, IMG submission 205753) | Sediment microbial communities from Yellowstone Lake, YNP, Wyoming, USA - YL17G02_0 | ecosystem: Environmental > Aquatic > Freshwater > Lake > Sediment | place: USA: Wyoming | collected...
CAATCGATGAGATTAAAAATAAAACACTTTTAATTTTTTGCTCGAACGTCTTATTAGAGTAGATGTTTAGAATAACGCTATAGATAACTGAAAATCCGACAACGTAATAGACGATCTGGGGATATCCGGCAAAGACCATAAAAGCGACAATGGGGGTAATACAAAGCAGAAAGCGGTAGCCTTGTTTGTCCGCCTTGTGGATAAGGTAAAAAACTAAAGGTAAAGCGGCAAAGATGAATCCGTGAGCGTTATATTCTGTCCAGGTAATGACATGGGCCGAAAAAGCGTATGCCAAAGAGCCAAGAATTGACGCTTGTTGCGAACACTTCCATCTTCTAAGTAAAACGTACATCGTGAGTAGAGTTAGGAGAGGCTTAATAACCACCATAAAACCCCAGATAAAATTAAAGTCGTTACTCAAGAAAAATAAGATATTGAAGGGATTAAATATTCCTGCCTGGACGTTCCCGACCAGAGTAACTCCCATATAGTACGTTCTTTCCCACAAAGGAAGCTCTCGCCTTTTTAGCGCGTTTATAACCGATTTTTTCCACGGATAAAATTGGGAGACAATATCCGGATCGCCGGGATTTTTAACAGGAACTCCAACGCTATATCCCCATTTTTGATTTAACCACGGGTAGTAAGCGCCAATTACGAGGTCTCCCGGAATTGGAATCAACCCCTTGACAAAAAATTGCCAGAAAAAAATAAATGTGGCAACAACAAAAAAAAGACAAACCTTAATCTTGGTCATGGCTTATAGCTAAATCTCTCAAATTAGGATACCCAATAACCTCTGGTAAAGAGGGCGCAGGATACAATTAAAGATACCAAAAGAATAAAATATACGGCTACCTTGGCTAGCCGGGACCGTCCTTCAAGCAGAAGCGCCGAAAGCAGAAACGCAGGGAATAAAATTAGAATGTAACGGGGGAAAGACGAAAAGCTCCCGGAAAGAGGAGGAATCAGGTAACCAACCGCAAAAAACAATGCATAACTTAATCTAAGTTTCAAAAATGACAGTATTCCCAGGACTAGAAATACAAATGCCGTAATAATCTCTAAATAGGTTGTAAATACGACAGGAAAATAAGAGTAAGTAAGGTTGGGCAGAACCTTAAAAATATATCTGTAAAAAACTTGGGGAAGGATAACGATATCGGCCGAGCGCTGCTGTCCGAAAATCGAAATATTATTGAAAAATTCCAAGGGGTCTCCTGTTACCCTATATAAATAGTACATATAGATTACAAGCCCGGCAGGAATAAAAATCAGGGATAATATGGGTAAAATTAGACTTTTTTGTGGATTTTCTTTCTTATATCTCCATACCTCATACAAAATCCCGGGGATAAGGGCTATGGCTGTTATTCTGGTGGCCGTAGCCATTGCACCCAATACCCCTGCCAAAACCCAATTACCTTTTCTTGTCGAGTAAAAGCACCAAATAATAAGAGCAAGTACCAACCCTTCGGTATAAAATGCGCCGAAGTAAAAAGATGTGGGAAACAATATAAGCAAGATTGTAGTAGTTTTGGCAATCCCTTCTTTATAATCCAAAGTTATTAGCTTCCATAACCCCAAAAGCGCTACTAACAGGGAGGTGTTGGAAACCAATAACCCTGAGGTGGCAATATTTGTTAGTCCTCCTCCCAATAAACTCGCGAAAAACCTAGTGACTAAAGGATAAAACGGAAAGAAGAAGTATGTTAATGGTTGATACCCGACTCGGGCTATCGTGACATAATGTTCTCCGTCAAAATTCAACCAAGACCAAAAGAAAGGATTCTTCAGATAGTTAACCAGTCCTCCTCCGAGAAAATCCTTATGTAAAGTTAAAGTGCTTATCGCCAAAAAAACAACAAATAAAAGAAAAACCCGCCATGTGAGAAATGAGAGTAAAACAAAAACCGTATCCTTTTTTTTCATTCACCGATTACTTGTTTGTATACATCTATAGTTTCTTTAGCCGTTTTCTCCCAAGAAAAATCTTTTACACGATGTTTGCCCTTATTAATAAGCTCGTTTCTTATTTGATCATTATTTACTACTTGAGTGATCTTCTTTGATATGTCTTTAGAATTTTTGGGGTCAGCAAACAAACAAGCCGATGCCCCTATTTCAACCAAGGCTTGAGTTTTTGCCGCAACGACCGGGCAACCGGAGGCAAAAGCTTCCAAAACCGGAAGCCCGAAACCCTCATAAAAGGACGGTTGACAGTAAAGGGTTGCCAAATTGTAAAGACAAACTAAATCGTCATCGGTAACATATCCAAGACGAATCACATCCTTATCTTTCCCGTATTTATCCAAAAATATTGCCCATGATTGATTTTCCGGATGGTTTCTATCGAAATTTTCCCCAACGGCCTGTTTTCCAACCATTACCAAAGATATTTGTACGTCCTTACAAGCTTCAACTAAACCTAAAATATTTTTGTTGTAATTTACGTCTCCGACATATAAAACGAAGCGTTCCGGAAGACCGTAGCGCTTTTTAATTTCCAATTTCCGACTACCATCTTCCAATTTTCTAAATACACTTCTTGGGGCTTCGTAAATTGTAAAAATCTTTTCTTGCGGAATTCCCAAAAACCTGACGATATCTTTTTTCGAAGTCTCGGAAACTGTAATTACTGCATCAATCTTTTTTAGCAGCATCTTTTGCAGGAGAAGTTTAATATTTCCCTTTAATCCGGGCGGATAAGCCTTTGGGTAAATTAGAGGAATTACGTCATGAATCGTAACGATAGTTTTATTGTTTTCAGATATTTTAGGAAATGAAAAATACATTCGGAAATCCGGATAATGAAATATGTCGTACTTTTTGAGCCCAATTTCTTTTTTTTGAACAATCTCAATTTCAAGTTTTCCGGTTCTTATGTTTTTTAGTTCCTTAGTAAGCTCGCTCGTATAAACACCAATCCCACGCACCGCATCGGCTTCACCGCTTTGGGTCACAATTGCAACTTTCATTTTCTTAAGTATCTAATATATGCACGGGGAAATCTTAAGGCGGAAAAAAAGGAAAAGACGATCCCTTGAAATCCATCCAGTATTCCTTTATGCCGAACTTGAGTGAGCAAAAACCACCAGGCGGGTTTAATAAAACAATAGTTAATAAATTGCCAAACATTCTTACTTAATCTATCCTTTTTCATATCATCGGCAATCAAATCGATGTAATAACTGTTTCTTTTTAAATATCTTCTAAACGTTGTGTCCGCCATATGAATTAAATCATTGCCCAACCAACCGACTTTTCCGTCAACCGATATTTGTTCGTGAACACTTTCGGCCGGGAAATGGGCATGTCCTTTTTTTACCAGTCTAATTACACCGTCAGGATAGACACCGCCGTATTTTAAGTATTTACCCAGAAAATAATTTAAGCGCGGTATGAAAAAGCCCGCATATTCCCCATCGTTTCCAACCCTGCCGTCTCTTTCCTCCACAAGCTTCTGGTGTCTTAAAAAAAGTCTTCTCTTCTTAAGTGTTTCCTGGTATTTATCAATCTCTGCGTCCGTCATGCTTATTACTTTTAATATTTCCTTGCCAAGTTTTTCCGAGACCCTCTCATCCGCGTCCAATTGAAAAATCCACTCGCCTGTTGCCGCCTGAAGAGCTTTTTCTTTTGATATATGAAAGACTTTGGCGTGTTTTACTACAATTACTTTAGCTTTGTAAGATTCGGCTATCGCTTTCGTTCTATCGGAGGACTCTTCATCAACGACAACAATTTCGTCGGCGATCTCTTTAACAGAAGCCAAACAAGCTTCTAGATTTTTCTCCTCATTTCTGACTGCTAATACTACCGATAATTTCGTCATATTATGCCGATTGTATCACCAAATCCGCCGCTTTTTCTCCCATTTCAACCGCATAATTCGTCCCCCGATCCCAAGGATGTACCTGCTGAATGTTGGAAAGAAAAAGATTTTTTACTGGGGTTGTCATATCGGGAATTTTTCTTGAGTAGCTTAAGAATGGTATCGGTTGGGCAAAAGGAGCACTAAAAAGATGGATTTTATTTATCCATTTTCTTGAAAACTCAGGGTTTATCTTTTGAATATACGGTAGATAGATTTCAAATAATTCCCCCGGGCTTTTTTGATAAAAAGGGTGACCTTTTGCCAAATAATTACCGATATAGACAATATGTTCTCCACCGTAATTTATTCGTTTTACAAAGTTGGTATGTTCGACTACGGAAATAAAGGGAAATTCCTGTTCATTAATATTTAGCCAATAAGTACCATCTGTTAATAACTTTTTTTTCAGAGTCAACATCATATTTAAGGCACCAACACTCTTAAAAGAATGAAGTTTGTCTTGATAACTATTTGATAAACCCTTTACTATTTTTAACATCGGAACAAAGGGCAGGGTGAAAATAAGCCTATCAAAGACAAATGATTTCTTATCGGTAGTAACTACCAATTCAGACTTTTTTGATTCTATTGAGGTTACCGGAGTATTATAGAAGATCTGACCTCCGTCCGCTTCAATACCGGCAGCTATTGCCTTGGCAAACAGCAAAAATCCTCCCCGGGGATAGCCTAGCTTGGCACTTCTTTTTTTTATTCTAGCCCAAAACCACGAGGCCGGAATAAGTTTTTCATAATCAGAAAATTTCTTGGCAAAAAGCGGCCGCCAAAGAATCCGCCAGGAAATTTCACCCATATACTTTTTTAGCCATTTTTCGGCCGTAACTTTCTCAAGGGCCTTCCAGTTATTGGTAAACTTCAAATAAGCAAGGACTGCCCCGGTTCTCAATCGGTCAATTACAGGTAGCTTAGTCATCTTAAAAAGACTTAGCGGAGAATCGAGCTGATGAATCGTTCCATCAAGATAAGTAGAAGTTAAAGGTCTGACAAAATCTATTTTATATCCAATCTTTTTGGCTAAATTTGTAATCGCCCAGTCGGAATAAAACCAATGGTGATAATGTTTCTCAATGGACCATTTCCAATCCGGCTCCTTAAACCCTACCGCTAAACCTCCGGGGTTTTCGTCGGCCTCAAAAATAGTTACGTCAAAACCTTCCTTGGCCAGCTTGTAGCCCGCGGAAAGACCGCCAAAACCTGCTCCTATGATAGCTACTTTCATATTATTTAATTGGCAACCACCTCGAAATAAAGATAACTGTTCGTACCGTAAATCTTCTTCACAATATTGGCTTCTTTTGGTATCTCTTCGGAGGTCCCAACAATTAAACTCCTGGGATTCCCCGGCTGCACTTTATCGAAGCTTATCGGAACAAATTCGTATTTGCCAAAGTGACTAACAGTAGAGAACCCATATTTATCTCTTGGCGAAAGAAGGTGTTCTGTCTGAAACTTTTGCGGTGGATATTTTAAGTAGAAAAGGAACAGGATGTAGGGTTGGTCATATCTCTCTGTCACTATAACCTTATCATATTTCCCTTCTACTCCCTGAAGGTAAGATACCAACTCCTTCACCCCATACTGCGAAGAAAATGGATACTCTTTTGCCATATGAACGTAGTATATGTGAAGGTAGCGGGCGAAATTCCAAGCTACTAAAAGAAAAAGTATGCAGTATGTCATAAATAGTAAATGGCGCCGATGAAAAACTTTATTCAGCAAATCCATAATTGTAATAAAACCGAAAGCGGAGATTATGACCAGAGGTATAACCATATTTTGGGCCCTTAAAGCATGTGGTGACTGAAAAGTCAGGGCTGCGGCCGTCGGAGCCAGAAATAACCAGACTAATATCCCGCCCCATCCTTTGGGATTCCTAGCTATTGCCACAAGCCCCACAAACAGGAACAAGAGATCAAATAAATACATCTGCCCGGTTTCGGGTACCTTATCTCGCTGTATTGTATCGCCGGTCAGAAATAAGAATTCACCCCAAAAGTGCTGGGAGTAGTTTTGAGCAAACGCCAACGAATAGTTAACAACCTTATTGTGAAATATTTTCGGTAGTAATGCCAAATAGTCTTGGTGTTCCCCACGCTGCTCATTAACCCTCGAGAGTGGGCCCGGGTCCGCAAAAAGGCCTACTCCGGCAGCCCGTGAACCAACTTCGCCTCTGGCGAGATCGAAGCCTAAAGGAACAAGTAATACTAAAACTACAAGTCCTGAGATAATAAATGCTTTAACGTTTTGACGAAGTTCTTTACGATAAACAAGACTTAAACCTACTACTAGTAAAGGCGCGATCACCCTGGCAGCGTGGTAAGTATATAAAGAAAGAACAAAGCTTATGGCGCAAAGAAAATAGTATTTGGGATTTTCAAGTGCTTTTAAGAAAAGCCAGACCCCCAAAGTTATAAAAAATGTCGCAACATTTACTTCCCAGCCTCCGCGGGAAAAGTGGATATGCCAAGGAGAAATTGCCAAAAATAGGCTTGAGACCAAGGCTAATCTTTCGTTATTAAATAGCTTCCTAACCAGACAGTAGAGAACAATTACCGTTCCAACACCGAATAGTGCCCCGGGAAGCCTTACCGCCCATTCGGTTAGACCCAAGACTTTTACAAACGGCAAAACCAAATAAAAATAAAGACTGGGTTTAAAGTCGTTAAAAGATTGGAAGTGAATAGGCCATGGGTTTCCATGCTCATCCATTCCGGTACTAATTAACGAATAAACGTTATATCCAATTGCCGCTTCATCCGCATTTAGGGCGGGGTAGCTACCAAGTTGGTAAAATCTCAAGAAGCATGCCAAAAGCACAATTGCCAAAAACAATAATTTAGTTTTCATTAAGATTCCTCCAAAATAATTCTTTTCTTAAATCCTCCCCGCTCTTTAAGTTTCCTTCTTTTAATTGATAAGATTTTACTGTCATCATATTTTCTAAATTTCTTTACCGCATCAAGAATTTCTAAAATGTCAGCAAATTCTTCCTCCGAATCCTTTTTAGAAAATTCCCTTACCTCTTCTGCAATCTTTTCTTTGAGTTTTTCCCAATACTCTTCCTTGCCGGCAATATGAATTTTATACTTATCTCCCTTCCTTTCTATTATTTCGGGAATTTTGTCACGAACCAGTTTGTTATATTTCATAGCTATTTGGCCTCCAGCATCAAAAATACCGGTGAACCGTCGGGTCTAACAACTTCTTTGAGAATTGAAAAGTCACCTGTTATAAGGTTTCTTGGAATTATCTCTTCATTAACAACAACCAGAGTTCCGGCAGGATATTTAAAAGGCCAACTTAAAAACTGGAAATCCAAATTGCCCACCTTACTTACCAACCCGACATCACCAACGTGGCTTGCTTCATAAACCACGCTTTGTTGAAACTCCATCGGGTCCCACTTCTCGTAAAAGAGAAAATAGATAAACGGTTGGGCATAGGCTTGTTGAAAAACAATTCTACGGGAACTCAAACCGTTTTGTTGTATATATTCGACAACCTGCTTATAGCCATATTCCCAATATTTCGCGTTGTGTTTGGGCTGGTGAACAAAATAGGCGTCCAGATAATATACATAATTCAGAATATATATTCCCACAAAAAGTAAAATAAATATTCTTCCAAGTAGTTTTTTCGGTTCGATAGAGAAAAACCGATAAAGAGCCAGAGACGAGACAATTATTAAAGGAATTACCATATGAAGACTCCTCACGGCGTGAACACGGTCTCTTGAAAGAATAGCGGGAAGCGGGGCAAAAATTAGCCAGAGAAGAACAAACAAGAAATATCTGTTGGTCCCTTTACGAATAAAGAGAATTAAGCCGCCGAGGATAAGCAGGGCGTCAGCCAAAAGGAGCATTCCCATATTCGGCGGGCTATGTCTGGGATTATCCCAGTCGCCCTCAAAGAAGAGAAACCTGCCCGAAAAATGGTTAAACCACTTCCCCAGAATAACCCTTTTCCAGTTCAGTGTTTCCGAGTGAAAAACCAAGTCGGAAATCCCGCCCACCCTTTCACTGCCCTGTTCCAGTATCTTTTGGATGTCTTCGGAAGAGCGCGGATAGGAAAAAACACTGACCACCGATAGTCTGCCTGCCTGACCGGTAAAGAAACTGACTAAAATCGGCGAACTAATAATAAGGCCCAATGCCAAAGATCCAAGAATAATCTTTTTACCAAATCCTTTTAAGGGGTTAAAGAAAAGAAGTCCCAGAATGACAACCACAATCGCTGTTGATAGCTTTGCCCCTTGATAGGAAAGGGTGGTAAGAGCAAAAAAGATGGCCGAGACGACAAGAAATTTATTTTTTTCAAGTGCCTTCAGGAAAAAGTAAATGCCTGTTAAAGTTAAAGCTAGGGCTAAATTGGGAACCCACGCCCCTCTGGAAAAATGAATCAGCCAGGGATTAACGCTTGATAAAAACGCCGACCAAAGGGCAATTGTCTCATAATTTTTGTACTTGGCTTTGGCAAAAATTATTTTGGCAATCAGGTAGATAAAATAAACGATAATTACCCCGAAAATTGCATTCGGAAGACGTATGGCAAATTCGCTTAAACCAAAAGCGGCGATAAAGGGCGCGGCTAAATAAACATACAGTCCCGGCGTATAGTCGCCGAAAGATTTAAATATAATGGGAAAGGTCTGTCCCCAAAAATCCTTGCCTGTTTTTAATATCGAATAAGCGTTATAACCCAAAGCTGCTTCATCGGCCGTCAGATGCGGCGGTATTGTTCCAAGTTTCCAAAGTCGCAAGATCGCAGCCAAAATTAATATTGCACAAATAATAATTATTTTTACTCTGTTGATTCGAATCATCGTAGTGGACTACCTCCTTGATTATCAAAAATTTCAAAGGCCGGTTTGCCGTCAAGGAAATTAATGGTCTCCAATTTCTTCCATCCTAATGGGTAATTTCCGGGACTGGAGATTAATAGGCAGTTAACGGATGGTTGTTTACCTGCCTGCGCGAGCGGGCAGTCTACTGTACTACCGCTTTCCAAAACAAAAACATCTCCGCTTTTTGGAACCTGCCAATCATTTACAAAATAGAACTTATCAAATCCGTCAACCCAATACCAATCAGATTGATGGTAGCGAACTAAATTAGGGTCTGTTTGATAAGCCTTGGGATTCCAGGGCCAAAAGAACAAAAAGAATTCATGAGGTTCACCGTACTTTTTTGTAACAATTATTTTAGCGTATTTTTGGTAATTGACTTTCGAATACTCAATCGCTTGTTTATAACCGTATTGCCAGCTCCATGAATAATCGCGCCGGTAGCCGGTAAAATATACCTTAAGATAACTTCCGACAAAAAGAGCCAAGATTATAAGATAGACCAGGTATAAAGGCCGACTGTGGGCCAACCTGAAATTCTCTTTAGCCAACTTGGTAATAGTAACAAAAGCGATGGCCGTTATGATCATCGGCAAGGGCAGCATCGCCGAAGCCCGTACAACCGCATTTGGCTCGGTCGTAATCGCGGCAGGAATGGGAGAAATCGCCAGCCAGATGAGTAAAAACCGATAATTCGTCTCGCCTTTGAAAGCTTTTCTTATCACCAAGAATAAGCCTAAATAAAAAAACGGCAAACCGACCGGATATAACAGTCCCCTCGCCGGAACGCTGAACTGATATTGAGTACCTCCTTCGGTAAAAAGAAATTTGGGCAAAAAGTAGCCAATGTAATTATGGGTAAATTGGTTTACAAAATAGATTGGTCGATTGTAATATAGCCGACTAATTGCTAAAGGTATCTTAGACTGCTGTCTTAACTCAATAATTTTTGAAATCGCACCCTCGTTTATAATAAAGGTGAATTTTGAGCGCGCGGCTGCCTCCGGCTTAGCAACAAGAATGAAGAAGGGAACAAACAAGACTAGAAATATGGTAAGGCATAATAATCTGACTTTTGGCCGGTTTTCGAGTGACTCCCAAATCGATTTTCCATAAATTACGAGTCCCGATACAAGCAGGATCGGGGTAACGATTCTGGTTGTGTGATAAGCATAGAGCGTAAGTCCTAAAAATAATATCGATAGGGGAAGAAGATATTTATTTTTATCCCTGTTGAAAAATGCGGCCAGGGCTGCTGTAAGAAAAAAGACAGACAAATTTGATTGGACGACAAATCTCGAAAGAAAAAGGCTCCACGGTTCAATTGCCACCAAAAGAGCGGCCAAGAGGGATACTTTTTTCGACCTGGTTAATCCCGTAACCAAAAGATAGGTTGCCGCTACCGTTAATAAACCCAATAGGGCGTGGGGGAGTCTTATCGAAAACTCATTTAATCCAAAAATGGCAATAAAGGGTATTGTAAGATACAGATTCAACGCCAGGGGATAATCACCATAAGCCCGAAAATTTGAAAGCGGCAAAAGACTCCCCCACTCGTCCCTACCCGTTTTCAAAACGGAATATGCATTGTAACCATGGGAAACTTCATCCCAGTTAAGAGCCGCCGGGTTGGAGGTAAGGAAAAGAAGCCTAATCAAGGCTGCCAAGCCTAAGACCAAAAAAAGGAGTCTATACTTCCCAACAAAAGTCTTACTCTTGTTAAATAAAGCCCTCATACCAAAATTATATATTCGCAAGGTTAAAATGTCGAAGCGGACACACATAAATGACCCTTTATCTACTGGGGAAGATATCAACGAGTGGTCCTTTTCAAATATTGGTTTTTTGTAAATAGCTTTTTCCTATCAATATTGCTTATAAAGCCTTATGGCAGGTAGCAAAAAGACTGGAATTAACTGTTCAAGGCTTAAAGTTCATTGGCGTCAACCAAAATAAAAGCCGGTTCCCCGTCGAGATACTCAATCGTCGCAAGGGGCTTAACGTCAGAGGGAAATTCCCAAACTCTACCAACCGCAAGTACGTTTCGTCCCCTAAGATCATCTATCACAATGTCCCCGAAAGTATATTTATCTAAAGAATATTCGCTTATCTGGTCCAAATATTTAAATCCTTGAGCCTCGTACCTTAACCAGGACCGGGATGCTCTCTGAACTATGGACGGGTCGGTCTTTTGATAAAACTGAACCCAGATATTTGGAACCGAAAGGGTTCTGCTTAGTACTATCTCGTCGTAGTTTCCCTCCATTTTTGAAATAGTACTCACCATGTCTTTCATACCATACTGCATTGCCTTCGAAGCTCTTTGGGGAGCATGATAATAATAGTTCTCCAAAAAACCGGCTAAAGATACGGCCGAAACCATCAAGATCATGCTCATTAGAATAAAGGATACTTTCTTGGAATATGTTCTATGCACTGCCTCCAATAAATAAACTACTCCCCAAGCCGAAAGAATAGTAATTGCCGGCAACATAACCGCGGCGCGGGTTGCAGCATATCCCGGACCTTTAGTAAGCGCGGCCGGAATCGGGGCAAGAATTAACCACAAAAGGATAAAGCCCATCTTATTAAATCCCCTCTTTTTGAAGTAAGAGGCGACTGAGATAACAATGAAAATGATTTCGAAACCGTACATAACTCCCCGGCCGGGTATCATCCCGTAATTACTCTCGACCGCTCCTTCCGAAAATAAAAATGTGGTGGAAAAATATGAGAGATAATTTTTGCCAAACGTCCCGAAAATATAGAGAGGTTTGTTGGAAAATAATCTTGCAATAAATTCGGGGCTACCCCGAACAATTGCTTCGTATCTTCGGTCGGCAACCGCAGCCCATTTGTCGGTCGGGCTAAATATTGTAATATCTAAGCCCCTTTTAGCCCCACCAGTAAACATAGTAAAAATAGCTGTGGCAAAAAAGACTCCGAATATTAACAAACCCCATTTATATTTGGCTAATACTACTGACAGGCCACTTCTCCCCATTTGCGTTATCTCCTTTAAGTAGCCTCCCACAAGAACAACAATAAGTACGGGTGTAAATAATCTTGCGGAATGGTAAGAAAAAAGATTCAAACCAAAGGCCAGGGCAGACAAAACCATAAAGCGTGAACTCTGCAAACCTTTGACAAAAGCCCAAACCCCCAACGGAATAAAAAAGGATGTTAGGTTGGCTTCAAAAGCTCCCCTGGAAAGACCTATATGCCAGGGTGAAATTGCCAAAAAAAGGGCCGCCCAAAGGGCAAAATTCTTCCTTTTTGTCATTTGGGTAACCATAAGATAAGTGGCAACAACCGCCAAGGACCCCAAAATAGCGTTGGGAAGCCTGACGCTAAATTCATTGAGTCCGAATAAAAAGACGGAAGGAATAGTTAAATATGAGTACAAAGGCATCTTAAAATCCCCGAAAGAGCGCAAAATCAAAGGCCAAGCTTTCCCCCACTGATCTCTACCTGTTAGAAGAAGGGAATAAGCATCGTATCCCAAGCCCGCTTCGTCCTGTGTAAAGCCGACAGGATATGATGAAAGTCCAACGACCCTTAGCAAAAAGGCCAGTGCTAGAATAAAAACTATTAAATACTTTTTCATTCTCTTAATCTTAATATATGATATATCATTATATCATCACTAGAGCTATTCACTTTTTGGTAAATATGTAAAAAATTGTTGTTTGGTCGGGAGCAAATATAATATCTTGCAGCTTAAGCTCGGGGTTATCAAAAATGTAAGGATTAGTAACGTCTTTTTCGGTTGAGGCAACAACTAGGTTTCCGTCTTTCGCAAGATTCTCAATGGGTTTTACCAGCTCCCCAAAAAAGAATTTATCACCGAGTTTAAATCCGTTAAAGCCCGGGTAAATACTTTTTATATGTACATCGCCTGTAAATTGTTTTTGAAAAAGCTTCATGTCATAGCCGGACCAGAATAAAAAGCGCGGCAAGATCGGTTCATAGGTGTTATTTAAAAAAACCCGCTCGTATTTATCCCCATTTGCCCTTAAATAAGTACCGACCTCTTTAAATCCATACTGCCACAACCGCCACGACTCCTGCGGCCAAACGACAAAATAGCGGTTCATAAATCTGGTCACATCAAATAACATGAGTAAGAATAAAAGAGTAATCAAAACTCTTGCGGCCGGCTTCTTTTTGAGACTTATCAGATAATTGAAACCCAAAGCCGAAAAAAGAATAAGCGGTGGCAACATTAAAATAAGTCTTGAAGCATGAGTTCCGCCCCCTTTGGTAAGAATCGAGGCGAGGGGAGCGATAAGAAGCCAGAATACAAAAAGCCGATATTTCCGTTTTTCGGCGGATTTTAGGGATAACACGAAAATCGCCAGCCCAATCAAGATAAGGATTAAATCATAGTGATACATTTGACCAAACTCCGAGATCGACTGACGAGGATTGGGATCTCCTTCATAGAATAGGAAATTGGGGGAAAATGCCTGGGTGTAATTGTCAAAGAGTCTCGAAGAAACCACCGTGAATTTGTTATTAAAAAGGCGACCCCAAAAATTTCCGCCAAGACTCCTGGCAAATGATACCTCCTCCTCTATTCCCCGGGTGGAAACAATAGTGATTGCCGAAAACCTTTCCCTTGTAGTTCCTAGGAAGGTTTTGTAGATATAAGGAGATAAAATTATTAACGTGAGAAATGCAACTAAGGTTAGTCTTTTTATACCATGAGCAAAAATAGCTTTGCGATAAAAGACTAATAGACCCAAAACAAAAATTGGAACAAAGAGGGTGGCGATATAGTAAGTATATATAGCCAGAGAAAATGAAATAGTTGCCAAAAGAAGATATTTAAAGTTTTTTGTTCCTTTTATAAAGAAATATGCACCAAATAGTATAAAGGGTAGCAATATTCCTGCGTCATTTGCCTGGCGCGAGAAATTAAAGTGCCAGGGGGAAAAAGTCATAAACAAAGCCGAAATTAGCGCAACTTTTTTATCAAATAATTTTTTTATTAGAAGGTAAAAGGCGAGAATTGAAAGAAAACCCATGAATACCGCCGGTCCTCTGACACCTATCTCATTTAGACCGAAAAAATTAATAAAAGGTACGTCCAGGTAGAGCTGCATGGGCAAGCGATATTCCGCAAATGAATGAAAAAGAATTGGTAGCTGATTTCCCAAATAATCCTTGCCGGTCGTAAGAATCGAGTTGGCCTGAAGCCCGACATCGATTTCGTCGCCAAAAAGAGCAATAGGTACTTTATTTATCTGCCAAACCCTTAAGAATATTCCTATTAATAAAGCAGCCCCGACTATAAACGGTAATATTTTCTTCATTTCATTTTTTAACTTACACCCAGTTGGTTAGCCAACCCGAAAGAACGATTAACTGCCAGATTGCGCCCGAATTATTACTTTTACCATGGTTGTGTTCGCTGAGAAGTCTTTGAATTTTTCTCTTCTCTACGTAATTATACAGCTTCGGATTGTCTAGGGTGGCGTAGGAAAAATCTTTAAGAGGGCCCTTTAACCACTTCTCAAGGGGTATACCAAATCCCTTCTTGGGTCTTCTGGCAATCTCCGGAAGCTTATCTTCAAGGATTTTTCGCAATTGAATTTTGGTTTTCGTGAAACTGGCATGGGGAAGTTTAGTGGAAAAAGCATAGTTTATGACATCATTATCAAGAAAAGGGACCCGGACCTCAAGAGAATTAAACATTGACGCCCTATCGGTCTTAACCAGAAAGTCGTCCCGAAGGTACGTGTAAAAGTCTATTATTTGGGCTTTTTTTACAGGATCTTTTACTCTACTAAGATTGGGAATTGTACTATCTATAGTACTCCCACCGGGTTTATTGAATAAATTGTTCTCCCCCAGAAAAAATGTTCTCATCCAAAATAAATGCCTTGCCGGATTTTTTTGAGACAACCCTTTAAGAACAATTTTTCCAAGTCTCTTTTTCGGATAATCCTTAAAAGATAAAGGGAGAAGATTTAAAAAAGAGTCGGGAACCCTATCAAGGATATTCTCCAAAACTTTCCCACTATAAGGAATGCGGTCCAGATAATTGGCCAAAAGGTGGGCCTGGTGTGTTGGGTACCCTGCAAAAAGTTCGTCTCCCCCATCTCCGGAAAGACAAACTTTTACATACTTTCTTGCAAGCTGACATACTTTATAAGTAGGTAAAAGTGATGCGTCAGCCAACGGTTCGTCTAACTTTTTAGATATTACTTCAAAAAGCTCCGGTACGTCTTTTGGCGTAAACTCTTCACTATAGTGTTCGGTGCCTATCTTTTTTGCCACCTGATAAGCATATCCGGATTCATCAAATCCCGGTTCTTTAAAACCTATCGAAAAGGATTTTAGTTTTCGGCTTTTGGTTACATAATAAGCAATCAAACTTGAATCAAGTCCCCCGCTTAAAAAAACCCCTACCGGCACGTCCGCCTGGAGCTGCATCGTAACCGACTTTTCCAATAACGAATCTAGTGATTCTTCATCTAAAGAAGCTTCCTGGGGAAGATCGAAGTAATTACTGATATGAAGTCCTTTTTTTGAAAAACCGAGAGTATGTCCCGGAAGAAGTTTCGTAATTCCCCGAAAAATAGATTTCGTACCCGGTAAAAATCCGTAGTAGCCGTACAAATTTAATCCCTCTTCATCAACCTCTTTTTTGTAACCGGGATGGGACAGAATAGCTTTAACTTCCGAAGCATAAATAAGTAAGTCCCCCTTTTTATAATAATAGAGTGGTTTAATCCCTACCCTATCTCTGGCTAAAAGAAGCCGTTGTTTATTTTCGTCCCAAAGGGAAAAAGCAAACATGCCGTTTAGCATTCCGGTCAGTTCAACGCCCTTCTCTTCATATAGATGCACAATTACTTCGGTATCCGTTTTTGTCCTAAACTTATGCCCTTTTTTTATTAAATATTCTTTAAGGTTTAAATAATTAAAGATTTCTCCGTTGTAAGCAACAACAACGCTTCCGTCTTCGTTTTTAATGGGTTGGTTTCCGGTTGTTAAATCAATTATGCTAAGGCGTCTAATTCCAAGTACCGCATTATTATCTTTACTTATGAAGGTTCCTTCCGAGTCAGGTCCCCGATAAACAATTTCGCCAAGCATTTTATTTATTGCGCTTGGCGGTGATTTACCCTCAAAATCAACGAAGCCTGCTATACCGCACATTTAATACTCCTTAATAGAGCCGATATCGTAAATAGTTTTCTTCTGGGACTCAAAGTAGGTTCTGACCTGAAGCTCTGCGATAAGACCCATGACAACAAGTTGTATTCCTGAAAGGACCAGAAAAATAGTTATCAAGAAAAGAGGGTCTCTATGAACAAAGACTCCTAGAAATATCTTGCGATAGGCAACGGCAAGCAGAGTAAGACATCCAACAAAAATACTGGCCAAACCTAATGAGCCGAAAACATAGGCAGGTTTTGTACCATAGGCAGTCAAGAATTTGACGCTTATGATATCTATTAAGGTTTTAGCTATCCGTTCAAGCCCATATTTAGACTGCCCCCCTGCACGAGACCTGTGTGTTACAATAATTTCTCCTATTTTGGCCCCTTTAAGATAAATCAGTACCGGCATAATACGATGGAGCTCCCCATACAGCTGCAGATCCTTTAAAAAATGTCTTTTAACTACTCTGGCAGAGCAACCTACATCATGGTATGGGTAGGAAAACACCATATTTATGACTTTATTAGCCGCTCTTGAAAAAAAACTTCTTAAAGAAGTGTCTTTTCTTTCCTTTCTCCATCCGAATACGGCATCATATCCCTCTTCCATCTTACCCAGGAATGTTGGAATATCGTGGGGATCGTTTTGAAGATCGGCATCCAAAAAAGAAACCAGCTCTCCCGAAGAATTATTAATTCCGGCAACGACTGCCGCTGTCTGGCCGAAATTTCTATTGAAGGAAACAATCTTTATCTTAATTGCAAAATGCTTTTTCTCGATTTCTTTAGTCAAAACTTCTTTCGAATGGTCCCTTGACCCATCGTCAACGTAAACTATTTCGCTTTTAATATTAAGTCCTCCCAAAACTTCCGTAAGCTCTTTGTGAAGCTTTGCGAGGTTGGCTTCTTCATTAAAAAACGGAACAATAACCGAAAGGGTAATTTCGCTCATATGACTTTTTAATGTTAACACGCATCACTCTAGTTTTCCTCTTTTGCAAAGGCGTAGAAAGCGGGCTCGCCGGAAGGGTACGCTACGGCACCTAAAAGCTCTAGTCCTGCCGGTAATTTCTTCGGTTCCATTATCAGATTGCTCGCCCATTCTCTTTGAGCAGCTATATAAAGCGTATTCTCATCCATTACTTCACCCAACCCCTTAAGGCCTACTTTGCCAACCTGGCCGAAATAATACTTCCCAAGGTGTTTTATGTTTCCGAAACCCTGAATATACTCCTCCTCTAGTCCCGCCTGCCACCTTTGCGGAGGGACCGGGTAATAAGAAGCAAAAAACATATACGGCGGCTCGTCCGCATCAGTAATGACTACTTTTTGGTAATCTTTTTCATATTTCTTGGCCATTTCAATCATTTCCTTATACCCAGCAGCCCATGACCTTTCCGAATACCACGGGTTATGGACCCAGTAGTTATGCTGATAAGACCAGAAATTAATTGCAAGAAGAATAAGGTAGCCTGCAAGTAAGCCCTTTTTGATATTTTTTCCAAATAAATCGAATCCGTGGGTTAATCCATACGATATCAACAGTACCAAAGGAGGAAGAATAAGAATCAGCCTGGTTGCGTGACCGGCTCCATCTCTTGTTATCGCGGCCGGAACCGTACCAGCTAATATCCAAAAGGCTACTAAAGCCTTTACCTGTCTATCCTTGTAAATAAGAAAGAACGAAACAACACCTAAAAGAAGAGCTAGTGCCTCGATCCGGTAAAGTTGGCCTACCCCCTCTATGGAATGTCTCAGATTAACGTCCCCCTTTATAAAAAGAAACTCTGTAGAAAATGATTTGTAGAAGTTTTCGACAATTTTACTAGCCCAAAAAGTGTATTTATTGTGGATAAATCTGCTGTCAATTTTCAAAAGAAGGCTCCGGGCAGAGCCCTCAATTTGCGCGTCGGTAAGTCTTGCATAACTTACCTCGCCGGAGACGGTTGGGTCGGTAAAAACACTTATGTAGTCAAACCGTTGTAAGCCTCCACCAAACAAAGTGCCATATACAATGGGGGCCCCGATTATAAGAATTGCGAGAACCGCACGGGCCAGATATTTTTTGGAAAAAGAAATAAGTTCTTTTCGCCAAACGATAGCCAGAAACAGCATAAGAATTGGTGTAAAAAGTTTGGCCGTACTGTATACCCAAGGTGTTAAGGTCAAAAAGACCGCCGAAATCCAAAGCCACTTCCCCTTATCGGCTAGGGAGCGGAAGAAAAAATACAAACCCGAAACAAGAAAGAAAAGAAGTTCTGTGGCCGGAAATCCGACCCTAGAATACTGGATATGCCAGGGAGAAATTGTTAAAACAAAACTGGACAATAAGGCTATTTTGTCGTTTTTTGTTATTTGACCAACCAGAAAATAAAAAGCAAGAATAGACAAAGCTCCGAAAATCGCTGCCGGAAACCTAACTCCCAAGGAACTTATCCCAAAAAGTGCGACTGTGGGAATGGAAGAATAGATGTAGAGGGGAGTACTCCACTCCGCAAACGAATGAAATTCGATTGGCATAAAATTGCCGTAGTAATCCCGACCGGTTTTGAGAATAGAATACGCTTGGTAACCAACCTCCACCTCGTCCGAATACAAAGAAACGGGTACTTTATCAAGCGCCCAAAACCTTATTAGACAAGCAAGGCCCAAGATTAATATAAGAATTATTTTAGTGTTTTTCGTAATCTTTCCCATTTTTGCCCAGGCCATAACCTTTTTAATGAAAGGAGACAGCAAAAATACCTGGGTCATTTGCTATAAACGGCATATCTTTTCCAAAAAATCATCATTCGGGTAGCGTCGTTATTTAAAAGAGCAACAAATTTCCGACTCGATTCCTCTACCCCAGAATTTACGGCCGACGAAAAACCTTTATTTTTCTTGTGGCTTACAATATAACTCGGAATTACGATACTTACTTTCCCGGAAATATATTTCTTAGACATAGTCCCCGATATTTACAACAAATCCAACTCTATAGGTAGGCCAGCAATGGATTAGATTTAAAATCGGTTGTATAAGAAGAAGCTTGTGGTAAAGATTGGTAAGAATATTGACTTCGCTAAATCCTAATAGAAGTAACTTCAACCATAAAAAAGCGTTAGTGTTTCCCCTTTTTGTCACTATTGCGGTCTTTTTATATTTTTTCAAGGCTTTGTGGATATAATCTTCTATGGCACTTTCACTTGGAAGTCCATATTCTTGGTGCTCGTTCAAATACCCTAACTCACTTTTGTGTGTAAATTTATAATACCTTGAGATTAGTCCATCGATTTTTTCCGAAAGCCACCCCCTGGGACAAGAGATATAAACTTTTGATTTCGCAACACGAACCATTTCAAAAATAGCCTTTTGTCTAATGCTTTGGGACAAATGTTCTAACATGTCCACACTTACAACAACATCGAACTCCTTATCCTGAAACGGAAGATTTTCGGCTGAGGCTTTGATAATACGAAGGCCTTTTTGCCGTTTATTACCGAAATCAATATCGGTCCCTGTTATCTGATATCCTTCTTGTATATAGGTAGCCAGACCAAATTCCCCGGACCCCACGTCTAATATCTTAACTCCTTTCTCAAAATTCTTTTTGATGTCCTTGGCTATTGGTAAATATCGTAAGGCAATTGTTATGTCCCAGTTGGGATACTTATCTAATAGATACTTTGTAACCTTTTTGTTTATTTTTTTAATCATAAAAAATCATTAGATATTTCTGACTTTAACCGCGTGCAACATCCCCAAAATAAATTTCTTCTCCTTCTCGATTTTAAAGCCGGCCTTTTTGCTAAGTTTTGGTAAATAGTCGCCCCTATATGTTTGGATATGAGTGTCCCTCCAAACCCAACCGCGGGGGTAGAAGTGGAGCCAAAGGAACCATACAAATTTAAATAAATCACTATCCGACGGAACCAAAAATACGCCGTATCCGTCTTTTTTCATTACTCTCTTAAATTCCTGAAGAACTTTTAGGGGGTCTGTGACATGTTCAAGTACTTCAAGACAAAAAACGGCATCAAATCGACCGGATTCAAAGGGTAACTTATGGGCATCTCCTACTCGAAATTCTATATTTTTAATCCTCTTCCAATGTTTTTT
>Ga0315273_10003091_pt1 | contig 20004 bp, 17 predicted proteins | sample YL17G02_0_MG_FD_205753 | JGI IMG/M metagenome (GOLD analysis project Ga0315273, IMG submission 205753) | Sediment microbial communities from Yellowstone Lake, YNP, Wyoming, USA - YL17G02_0 | ecosystem: Environmental > Aquatic > Freshwater > Lake > Sediment | place: USA: Wyoming | collected...
TATCGCTTCAGCTCGCAACCTTTCCTCTTCCCGCAACACTTGCTGCTGGATTTGGATACGGGCGGTTGACTATCCTTACCCGGAGGGCTTCGCACCCTCTTGACGGAGAACCCTATCCAGGTTCCCGGCTCTTCTCTCTCCGCCCCTTCGGGGCGCACTAAGTCCGCCGATGGAGTTTCGCGACAGAAACTATCCAGCCGCTTGCTGACGCGCGCGGCTCTGTTTTGGCGCGGCATTCAGAGCCGCGACCGTAGGGGAGCGGATGCGATGGCGGAAACCTCCCGCTACTCCTCGAGGTATTTGCGATCCGATGGCCTGATTGGCCGTTGGGTGAGGACCTTGGCCCCGCGGCTCATGAAAATGGCGCCGGTGCGCGCCTGTTCCTTGATGCCGAAGGGGCGCATCACTTCGACGAACTTGTCCAGCTTATCCGGCTCACCTGTTGCCTCCAGCATCAGCGTAGTCGAGGATACATCCACAATGCGGGCCTTGAAGAGATCGGCGAGGCTGACCACCTCCTGCCGCGTCCGGGCATTCACCCCCACTTTGACCAGCAGCATCTCATGGGCGAGTTGATCCGGATCAGCAGTCACATCCGCCACCTTGACTGCTCCGATGAGCTTGCGGAACTGTTTGGCAACCTGGTCCAGCGCCGTCCCAGGACCCTCCACCACGATAGTCACCCGGGTCATCCCCTGCACCTCCGACGCGCCGGCGGTGAAGCTCTCCACGTTATAGCCCCGCCGCGCGAACAGGCTCCCCATCCGGGCCAGCATCCCCGGTTCGTCCTGCACCAATGCCACCAGAACATGCCTCATTTTTCCTGAGCCCTCCTGCGCGGATCCTCCACAAAATCGGCATTGCTCGTACCCGGCTGCACCATGGGATAAACGTTCTCATCGCGCTCCACCTTGCAGTCGAGCAGAAATGGGCCGCTCGTCTCCAGCGCCGCGGAGATGGCGCCTTCCAGGTCTGCGGCCGCTTTCACACGATGCGCCGGTATCCCGTAGCTGGCGGCCAGCTGGACAAAATCCGGGCCGCTGATCGGCGTTCCGATGTAACGGGCGCCATGGAACAGCTCCTGCCACTGCCGGACCAGGCCCAGATATCCGTTGTCCATGACGATGATCTTAATGGGGAGCCTTTCCTGGACGATGGTAGCCAGTTCCTGCAGGTTCATCTGGAAACCGCCGTCGCCTACCACGACCCAGACAAGCTCTCCCGGGTGCGCGACCTGCACTCCCAGCGACGCGGGCAGTGAGTATCCCATCGTGCCCAGCCCGCCGGAGGTGAAAAAGCTGTTGATGCGCCGGAAACGGTAGTGTTGAGCCACCCACATCTGATGCTGTCCGACATCGCTCACCAGGACACACTCGCCGTTCGTCGCGCGGTGCAGCGCCCGGATAACCTCCTGAGGCGGCAGCGCGCCCTGTGCATGGACTTCGAGCGGATGACGGCTGCGCCAGGTCGCGATCTGCGTCAACCAGTCGCTGTGGTTCAGCTCGGACAGCGCCGCGGTCAGCGCCTCCAACACCAATCGAACATCGCCGACTATGGGCACCGTTGCGGGCACGCGCTTGCCGATCTCCGCGGGATCGATATCCACATGAAGCAGCTTCGCCTGAGGCGCGAAGTGCGGCAGGCTCCCGGTGAAGCGGTCGTCCATCCGCATCCCCAGGGCGATCAGCAGATCGGCATTTTGCGCTGCCAGGTTGGCCCAGGCGACCCCATGCATCCCCGCCATGCCAAGAAAAAGCGGGTGGTCGGCCGACATCACGCTCAACCCCAGGAGGGTGCTGACCACCGGCGCATGGATTCGCTCGGCGAAGAGTCGCAGTTCTTCCCAGGCTCTGGCGATATGCACCCCGTGGCCTGCGAGCACCACCGGCCGCTGCGCGCCCGCGATCGCCTGCGCCGCACGCTGGATCTGATAGGGGACCGAGCGAACCACCGGCCGATAGCCCGGGCGGGAGATCCGCTCCGGGTAATGGAACTCGCACGGTCCGATGAGAATGTCCTTCGGAAGGTCAACGAGCACGGGGCCGGGCCGGCCGGTGCGAGCGAGGAAAAAGGCCTCGCGCACCACCCGCACAAGATCCTTGCTCTGGCGGACCAGGTAGTTGTGTTTGGTGATGGGCAGGGTGATGCCTGTGATGTTGATTTCCTGGAAGGCGTCGGTGCCGATCACCGAGTCGGCGACCTGTGCGGTCAAGGCGACCATGGGGACGGAGTCCATCATCGCCGTGGCGATCCCGGTAACCAGATTCGTGGCGCCGGGCCCGGACGTCGCCACGCAAACCCCCACCCGGCCGGTCGCCCGAGCGTAGCCGTCGGCGGCGTGGGCGGCGGCCTGTTCGTGGCGCACGAGCACGTGGTGGATTTGCGGGTATTTGGCGAGCGCATCAAAGAGCGGCAGCGCGGCCCCGCCCGGATAGCCCCAGACGATGTCGACACCCTCCCGAACCAGACATTCCCAGAGAGCTTCGGCGCCATTGTACTTCATGCTCGAATGTTGCCCTTTCTCGTTGTATTCCTTACGGCAGAGACCTGCGAGCATTTCTATCGCGGCAGGCTATTTCGAGCAAGCGAAATCTGGGATTGCCAGAGTAGTGCGTCTCAAATCCTTAACCGCTACCTCACGGTTACGGCTCTGTTACCCATGGATTCAACAGAGCCGCGCGCGTAAGCAAGCGGCGGAATATGCGCCAAGATTTGCGACGCGCCACACTAGTTTTGTTGATATTCTCCGGTCTGGAAAAATTGCAATAGTCGCACCATCCTGTGCGACCGGTTTTGATGCCGGGAGAATATCTCAGGTTTCTTGGAGCGAACGCCGGCTGTCACTTGGTCCTGAGGCCATACGATTTTCTTTCTCGCACCGCAGATTCGGGGTTATAAATCTGGGTGGAGGTGAGATGCGATGAGATTTAAATCGGAACGCGCCGTTAAGGTCCTGAGGTTTGCCACACTTTGTCTGGTCTGTATCGCGACCCTGGCAGCGGTATTGCGCGCGCAAACGGTCGGAGAAGTCCTGCCGCCCTGGACCCCCGGCACGCTGGACATCCACCAGATCAGCACGGGGCGCGGAAACTCCGCTCTCTTCATTTTTCCCGACGGCACCACCATGCTGGTGGATGCCGGCGCCCAGGCAGGAGCCAATCCGCGCTGGGTGGCCCCGCGGCCCGACGATTCGCGCACGCCCGGCGAGTGGATCATCCGCTACGTGCGCCAGATGCTCCGGCACGATTCCGCCGCCAAGCTGGATTTCGTGCTGCTCACCCACTTCCACTCCGACCACATGGGCCAGTTCTCCGAAAATGCCAGGCTCTCGAAATCCGGACAGTACCAGCTCACGGGCATCACGGAGGTCGGCGAGGGTGTTCCGATCGGCAAGCTGATGGATCGCGGCTGGCCCGATTATCAATACCCCGCGCCGCTGGAGGACTCGATGATGAAGAACTATCGGGCCTTCGAGAAATGGAACACCGAGCGCAATGGCATGGTTATCGAACGCTTCAAACCCGGAAGAAACGATCAGATCGTCCTGACCCGCGCGCCGAAATCCTACGAGAATTTCGCAGTCCGCAACATCATGGCAAACGGAGAAGTCTGGACGGGAGTGGGAACAACGACGCGCCAGCAATTCCCGGCGCTGAAGGACATCCCGCCCGAGGACCGGCCGAGCGAAAACATGTGCAGCGCCGGCTTGAGATTGAGCTACGGCAAATTCGACTACTACTCCGGCGGGGATATTCCGGGAATCCCGTTCGAGGGTTTCCCGCAGTGGCAGGATGTGGAGACCCCGGTGGCCCAGGCGGTGGGCCCCGTCGAGGCGAGCCTCATGAACCACCATGGGTATATCGACTCTCAGAATGCCTTCTTCGTCGGCACTCTGCGGCCGAGAGTATGGATCCTTAACGTCTGGGAATCCGCCCATCCCACCGCCAGGGTTTACAGCCGGCTCCAGTCGACGCGGGTCTACCCGGGTCCGCGCGACATCTTCGCCACCAACATGCACGAGGCCAATCGCCAGGTGGTCGTGGGGTTGGACCGGCTGGCCAGTTCGCGCGGCCACATCCTCATTCGCGTGTCTCCGGGCGGAGAGACATTCAAAGTGGTGATCCTGGATGACTCCGCCGAGAGCTACCAGGTGACCGCGGTCCACGGCCCTTATGAATCCCGCTGAAGCCGAAGGCCGTAGCGAAGATCGCGATGGAATGCGTGCACAGGGAGATTTGGATTTACCACTTGCCCTTCAGGCAATAGCCGGATAAGAATGCCGGTTTCATTATCCGGGATTTGCTGCAGGAATGAGAACTATCGGCTTCATCATCTTCTTAAGCATTTTTTTCGCCATTTACGGCCTGGTGAATTACTACATCTTCATCCGCGGCTGGCAGGCGCTGCCGCCCGTGGCCCCGTGGCGGCGCGCGTACCTCCTGGTTTTCCTCGTATTGGCCCTCTCCTTTATCGCCGGCCGGTTCCTGGAGAGGGCGTGGATCTCCCCGATTAGCGATGCAATGGTCCGGGTGGGATCATTCTGGCTCGGAGCAATGCTCTATTTTTTCCTTGCCGTCCTGGCCCTGGATATCCTTCGACTCGTAAATCACTTCCTGCCTCTTTATCCGCGCCGGGTGGCAGACAATTACCAGACCACAAAACAATGGCTTGCCCTGGCCACGTGCGGCCTTGTGATCCTCATCGTAATTGCCGGGCACATCAACGCGCTCATCCCGCGCATGAAAAACATCACCCTTCGAATTCCCAAAAAGACCGACGGCATCCGGTCGCTGAGCATCGCCGTCGCCTCGGACATACACCTGGGAACCATGGTCGGAAGGAATCGGATCGACCGGATTGTGGAGCAAATCAATGGCATGAACGCCGATCTGGTCCTCCTGCCCGGGGATATTGTGGATGAGGATCTTGGACCTGTGATCCATCATAACCTGGGCGAATCCCTGAAGAATATCCGCTCCAGATACGGCGTCGTGGCGATCACCGGGAATCACGAGTACATCGGAGGCGCTCAACGGGCGTGCGACTATCTCACCGAGCACGGCGTGACCATGCTGCGGGATGGCGTTCTGAGAATCGAAGGCGGCATTTTCCTGGTCGGACGGGAGGATCGCAGTTTCAACCAGTTTTCAGGCAGGAAACGGCGGCCGCTCGAAGAGATCATGGCCGGGGTCGACAAGGACTATCCCGTGATCCTCATGGATCATCAGCCGTTCCGACTCGAGGAAGCCGTGAGCAACGGCGCCGATCTTCAGCTTTCCGGCCACACCCACCACGGCCAGCTCTGGCCTTTCAATCACATCACCTCGGCCATTTTCGAAGTGAGCTGGGGATACAGGCAGATCGGGCGGACCCATGTCTATGTATCCAGCGGTGTCGGCACCTGGGGGCCTCCTGTAAGAGTCGGCAACCGCCCCGAAATCGTCCACCTCACCCTCCTCTTCGACTGACCCTCAAAAAAGCAGCCACAGATTACACGGACTACCCAAAAAACAATTTGTGTAATCCGTGTAATCTGTGGCTGCTTTTAAGTGCCCGACCCGGATTGCTATTCGGCCGCCAATGCCGCGACGGGATCGATTTTGGTGACGCGCCGGGCGGGGATGAGATTGGCGGCGAGACCCGCAAGCGCAAGCGCCACCAAAACCGGTGCCACCACCTGCGGATCGCGCGGATTGACCTTGTACAAAAGCGTCTGGAGAAGGTTGCTTGCACCCAGGCCGATCCCGAGTCCCAGCACGAGCCCGATCGCCAGCCGGATCAAGCCCTTCCTCATGATGAGGCGAACCAGTTGTCCACCCTGCGCTCCGAGTGCCATGCGCACCCCCATCTCTCTGGTTCTCTGTGTCACAGCGAACGACATGACACCATAGAGGCCAGCCACTGCGAGAAGGAGAGCCGAAAAGCCGAACGCCATGAAAAAGGTGCCGAAAATCGTATAAAACCAGGTCGACCGGGCGATCACTTCCTTCATGGAAAGCACGTCATATATAGCGAGGTCCGCGTCCATCGACGCGACCGCAGCGCGCACGTCCGGTGTAACCGTACCGGGCTCGCTCCGGGTCCGGAGGGCGATGCTGACGAAATTGGTCACATCACTTTGGGCAATGGGGATGTAGTATCCCGCTCCGCTCTGATTGTTGTTTCCCATTCCCTGCATGATCATGTCGGGCACCAGGCCGACGATCGTAAGCCACTGCGCCTTTGCGTCGCCGCGACCCTTCTTTATTCGGCGCCCCAATGAATCGGTCTTCGGGAAATAGGTCCGGGCAAAGCTTTCGTTAATGATCGCCACGGGGAGATTTCCCGGCCGATCCATCGCGGTGAATTCCCTGCCCTGCAGCACCTTGGTCTGGAAGGTTCTGAAATAACCGGTGGTAATCACGCCTTCGCGCGCAACCGGATAATCGCTCTCACGTGCATAGGCCTGCCCCTCAACCTCAAATGCGACGGTGCCGTTGCCCGCTGCCGGGAGTCCGTCGGAGAGCGATGCCGCCTCAACCCCGGGAATGGCTTCCAGCTTCGGGAGCAGCTGCTCGTAGAAGCGGATGCAGCTCGCGTCGTTGGCATATTGCAGCCGGGGCAAGTTGATGCGCGCGGTGAAGATGCGCTCGGTGGCAAACGGCAGATCGATCGTCTTCAGCTGGACGATGCTCTTGATCATGAGCCCGGCTGCGATCAGGAGCCCGCAGGAGATCGCCACCTCGCCAATAATCAATCCTGCGCTGAACCTGCCTATGCGCAATCCGGTCGAGGCGCGAGATTCGTCCTTGAGCGTCTCTCCAACCTGCTTCCCGGTGGCCTGGAATGCCGGCACCAGGCCGGCAAACAAGCCGGCGCCGAGGGTGATGGCAACGATGAAGGTCATCACGCGGTAATCCAGCTCGAAGGTGATGAAGAACGGAGGAGGATCAACCGTAATCGCGTTCAGAAACCATTGCATGCCTGCGTTGGACAGGCCAAAGCCGAGAATCCCGCCGGCAAGCGCCAGGATGAGAACCTCGGCCAGGAACTGCACGATCACTCGGCCGCGGCTGGCGCCGATGGCCATTCTCACCGCGATCTCCCGGCTCCGGAGCGAAGCCCGGGCGAGAAGCAGATTGGCCACATTGACACAGGCAATCAGCAGCACACCGATGCCGGCGGCCAGCATTGTGTATAGCTGGGTGAAAATCTGCGGGCCCAACATGTTCTCGACGAAGGGCCTGACGGTTGCGACGACACCCTGGTTGGATTTCGGGAACTCCTTTTCCAGCTGCGCCCCGATGGACGCCGCCTGCGCACGCGCCTGCTCAATCGAGAACCCCTTTTTGAGGCGCGCGACCACGGGGTAGGTCGGACCTTTGTCGCGCTCGGTGGCCAAAGGATCGATTTCGAGCGGGATCCACACTCTCTGCCGGTTCGGAAACGCAAAACCCTCGGGCATCACACCAACAACGGTCCGGGTAATGCCGCTGGCGCGTATGGTCTGGCCGAGGATTTCCTTTGAGCCTCCGTATCGTTCGCGCCAGACGTCGTAGCCGAGGATGATTGTCGGCTCGGCACCCGGGCGGTCCTCGCCTTTCCGGAAGGTCCTGCCCAGGATGGGTTTGACCCTCAGGGAGTCAAAGGCGCCTGAACTCATCATTCCCGCAGAGAAGCGCTCCGGCTGCCCACCGGGCCAGGTCAGGTTGATCGGCCCCACCGACCAGGCACCTATCGTATCGAACACCGTTTGTCGCTGCTGCCAGACGGCGTAGTCCTGGACGCTGATATTCATGTTCCGCAAGTTACGGGATGGATTGGTGTTGGCGAGGGCAACCACCCGGTCGCCATCTTCAAACGGCAGGCCTTTGAAGAAGGCGCCGTTCACGACGCTGAATACCATGGTCGTGATCCCGATACCCAGGCCAAAGGTCAGGATCGCAATGAGGGACAGGGTCGGGTGCTTGACCAGCATCCGGAATCCATAACGTAGGTCCCGCCATAGCTGATTCATCGGTCTGCCCGCCTTTCTATCATTCATGCCTCAGGAGGCGGCTCGCAAAGGGCACATTTCTACCTGTCCTGATTCAATCATACGGAAGCCACCCCGAATTGGTTCCATGGGGCAGTTGTGGAACGGGATTAGCCGCGGGCCAGACGAAATGTAGTTCACTCAAGCAGAGCATCGAAAAGGCCCGGCCACGAATTCCACGAAATGGACAAAGATCCACAGGATGCTAAAGGTATTTCGGTGTAATTCGTGTAATCCGTGGCGAGGCTTTTCGTTAACCGATCGATGGGCCGCTAGTTGAACAACATTGGTGTCAGGCGAGCTTCCATCCGGCGCGCGGCTCTCTGCCCAGGTACCGGTCGGCCTCGGGGCAGTTTTTAGCCCGGAGCGCTGCCCGGTCCCATTCCAGCTTTTTGCCGGCGCGGAACGCGACGTTGCCGAGATGGTTGGCCTCGGTAAGCAATCCCGCATAGCTGAAAGGACTGGCGGTGGGCCCTCCCGTCTTGCAGGCCTGGATCCACTCCTGCTGCTGTCCCGGCGAATCGGGGACGAACTGCTGCGGCCGCTGGAACTCCTGGCACTTGTCCCCCAGGATCACCACATGCTTGCTGTAGTCGGAGAGGAGCGTTGCCTTTTCGCCGATAAACAGCGCGCCGCTCGGCCAGGCTGGAATCAGTCCCTTCTTCCAGATCTCGGGTTTGTGCATGCCCTGGTACCAGGTCACCTTGCAGGGCGGCAGGTCGCCCCGAGCGCCATACTCGTAAACGGCAGTCAGAGACGCCGGCGCGATCTCCGGATGCGGCGGAGGACCGAAGGATTCGACCGTCAGTGGTGCATCCAGTTTCAAAGCCCAGAAGGGAAGGTCGAGCCAGTGGCTGCCGAGGTCCGACATCGTGCCGTTTCCGAAATCCCACCAGCGGTACCACTTCGGGCCGGGCAGATAAACCTCGTGGTACGGGCGCCAGGGAGCCGGACCAATCCATAATTTCCAGTCGAGCCACGCCGGAGGCTGCATTTCTTCGCTGGGCCGGTCGGTGACAAAGACGATGTCCTTGTTCTGGTCCGCATCCTCTTTGCTCTGCAATCCCCAGGCGCGCGCGACCCAGACATGGGCTTCGCGAACGGCGCCGATGGCGCCGCTCTGAACCAGTTCCACCACCCGGTGGTAATTCGGCATGCTGTGGATCTGAGTGCCCATCTGCGTCGGCACACCGGCCTTCGCCGCCGCTTCCGTAATCAGGCGGGCTTCCCGGACGTTGTGGGTCAAAGGCTTCTCACAATACACCGGTTTGCGCATCTGCAGGGCGGGAAGCGTAGCAAAAGCATGCGTGTGCTCGGTCGAGCTCACCACCACGGCGTCAATATCCTTGGCGTCGTCATAGAGCCTGCGGAAGTCCTTATACGTCCGCGCTTTTGGGAATTGGGTCGCGGCACTCTCCAGATACTGTCCGTTGACGTCGCAGAGCGCGACAACGTTTTCCGCGCTCTTGGACATTATTTCCTTGAGGTTGGCGGCCCCGCGGCCGCCGACGCCGATGAAGGCGAGATTCAGCCGATCGGCAGGCGCCCGCGCGCTGAGAATAGCGGGGAAGCCGATGGCGGATGCAGCTGCCAGACTGGTTTGCTCGAAAAAGCGACGGCGCGTAAGTCGGGTTGAGTGGGTTGTCATAATGAGCGATCCTACTCAAGGCGCATGGTTCCGGTCAAGCATAGGATGGTAGCATTTTCGGATTCCTGGCTCTTTTGCTGGCCGGGGTGGGTGTTTATGGAGTGATTTCCTATGCGGTCACGCGCCGCACCCGGGAGATCGGGATACGGGTGGCACTGGGCGCATCCCGGTCGTCGGTGGTATGGCTGGTCATCCGGGAATCGTCGATTCTGGTGATCGCGGGCTCTGCCATCGGCATACCCGCGGCGCTGGCTGCAACCCGGATGGTGAAATCGTTTCTATATGGGGTCGGCTCCCAGGATCCCATGACCATCGCGATCGCTGCGCTCACCCTCGCGGCGGTGGCAGCCCTGGCGAGCTTCATCCCCGCGCGCCGTGCCACCAGAGTCGACCCCATGATCGCCTTGCGCTACGAATGATCGGCGGCTCGACTGCTGCCTGCACTATCTCCTGCAGCTTTCAAAGCGTCGTAAAACGCGCGGAAATACCGACATGAGTCATAGACGGGAGCGAACCGCATGGCCCTGAAGAGAGGAGTACCGTCAGCGATCTTTTTGTACCGCTCTCTCTTATGTCGTAGAAATAACTCGTTGATGCGGTTGGATGGTGGATTCTGGAAGTTCTTGAACTCTGCGTTGGAATCCGGCTTGATCCCCGGGTCATTCAGGCGTGCCGCGAGTGCGCGACCCTCGGCTAAAATCCAAGCCTCTGTCTGGTGAACGCAAACGTGAGGAAAGAATTGGTTCGCACGGGCGTGGTTGACTTGAACGCTCAGCCAATTCCGAACCCGTTGAATTTTTGTTTCGGGGTTGTCCTGCGGCTGATGATTCACGCGGGTCATTCCCTGCAGATCAACTAAAACAAATACGGCGAGAACGCCCTGCTCATCAATATAACGATTAGCAAACTCACCCACATTCTGCAGCTTGCCATCCAGAGTGATTCTGTGCAGGCCCACAGATCCAAGACCATCCGATTTCCACTGCCTGGTAATGAAGTGCCGCCCGGCCCCTTCTTCGGTGTCGCCTTCACAGAGCACAACAATTCTACTCACGCGTCTCCCCGGTGGCCTTACGAACGCCCGCCAAAGTGGCCGGCCAGCCACAAATCAGACAGAGTGAACTCCTTGAGCCACTTTTCGAGTTCTCGCCTGTCTAATTGCCTGAGATGCGTTTCCCCGTTCTCTTTCTCGGTAATTATCACCTGCTCGGGATCAAGCCTGGCTACAATCTCTGGTGAATGCGTTGCGACTATCAATTGAGTACGAGTGGCCGCCGACTGCATCATTTCGGCGACCAATTTGATCCAATCGGGATGCAGACCAAGTTCCGGCTCGTCGATGCATATGAGGGGCGGCGGATCGGGACTCTTCAGAATCGCAATCAGGCACAGGAATGTCAGAGTGCCGTCAGAGAGAAGGTTCGGGGTGACACCTTCTTTTTCAAAAGGGGGTTCGTACCAGCGCAGCATGACCTTACCATCGCCACCTTCGCCAGGAATCCGGATGTCCTGAAACCCCGGGCATGCGGTATGGAGCAACTCTAGGATCTCTTCCCAGATGTCACGGTTGCGTTGCTGGATCGAATGAAGAACGGACGACAGGTTAGCGCCGCTATCTGTGAGGCGAACGTTCGGCCGAAGCAGGGCAGGCAAGCGGACTGGAGCTTCTGATCCAACGTTGATGTTTCGGTAAACAGTCCATTCCTGAAGTTGTTTTAACAGTTGGTAAGGCGTTGGATATTTATGGAAGTCTTTGACCTGGAAAATAGCTAATTCAGTGGCCGATTCCAGCACCTTGGGCTCTTCGACACCCTCACCTCCCTCAACATCACCGGAACGAAACACGCATCCGTTTGCATCTCTCTTCATGAGCGATACCTGGCACGGCGACTGATAATGAGGCTCCTTGGTCACTTCTTCAGCCCGGATATTGCCGGCCCTGCCCGGCCTCCGCCATGAGAGCCAGGAGGTCGAGGAAGTTCGACTTTCCACCATTGTTGGGCCCAATCAAAACAGAGAGCGGCGAAAGGTCCAACTCGACTTGCCTAAAACTGCGAAATGCCTCGATTTTGATGTGATCGAAAACGAAGATCCTCTCGGCAACGCAAGTAATCAGCTCGGTGTGAATTATAGCATGTTATACGACGCGCGAATCTGGAGGTATCGATAAGAAAAACAAGCTGCAATTCCCGGGATCGGAGTGGGGCTATGAGGGCTGGCCCTGCGCATGGAACGGGTATTGGAACAACCTCGGCGACCGGGAATCACACCTCCTTTGCCGCAACAAGAACCTACCGCATTCGAGAATTTATGGGCTTACAATTCGATTCCAATCCTGAAGATATCCGATTCGATCTACTGGCATCCGAACCGGGCCATACCGGGAGTGGAATTCCACTCGGGCTCGCTCGGCTACCTGCTGGCAGTATCCGTCGGCAGCGCGCTGGGCATGAAGATGTGCAAGGCGTCCAACCGGGTATTCGTCGTAACCGGTGACGGGGAGCTGGACGAAGGCTCCGTCTGGGAAGCCGCTTTGGTGGCGGCCGCGAAGAAACTGGACAATCTCATCGCCATCGTCGATCGCAACGAGTTCCAGGCCAACTTTCGCACGGAAGATCTGATCCCGCTCGAACCGATCGGGAAGAAGTTCGATGCTTTCGGCTGGTCCACCCTGCGCATCGACGGCCATGATTTCGAACAGATGGAAGAGGCCTTTGCCAGGCTGCCGATCGTCGAGGGGAAGCCGCTCGCGATCATCGCCGACACGGTGCGCGGCAAGGGCCTTCCCAGCATCGAACGCCGCGCAGACCGGTGGTTCGTCAATTTCACCGGCAACGAAGTCGGGATGCTGCTGCGCGAACTGCACGGATCCGCATCAGCCGAGCTGACCTGCGACCCGATCATGAAGCGGTGAGACAATGACCTATGAAGAAAAACTCCGAGAACTGGCAGAACGGAATCCAGCGATTGTGGTTATGACCGCAGAAAACAGGGCGCCGATGCGAAACCTGGCATCCTCCCTGGGCGACAGATTCGTCGATGTCGGGATCGCCGAACAGACCCTGGTCGGGCCGGCCGCAGGTTTGGCTCTGCGGGGGCGAATTCCGATCGTTCATGCCTTCTCGTCTTTCCTGACCATGCGCGCTTTCGAATTCATCCGCACTGACGTTGGAGTCGGCGCCCTGCCGGTAAAACTGTTTGGGGCCATGGCCGGGTTTCTATCCGAAGCGAACGGTCCTACACATTAGGCTCTCGAGGATGTGGCCCTCATGCGCGGAATTCCGGGCATGCAGGTCCTCTGTCCCGCGGATGCGGAGGATCTCGTGATTGCGCTGGACCCAATCCTGGCCAGCCCGAGCCCCTGTTATATGCGCCACACCAGCGCGCCTCCGGCGGTCAAACACGCTGCGGAATTTGAGTTCGGGAAGGCCGAGACGATCCTGAAGGACGGATAGTCCAAACAAGCTGCAAAATGTTGCGAGTTTCCGTAAGCCGTGGATACCCCCAGCAGAGATCCTGCTTCTGATAATGGGTCTTCTGCCTATCCGGGCGCGGTTCCGCAATATTCTCGTGCGGCCGCTTCCGAACGATCTCGTCACGCCGGGAACTGAAAAACCCGCCGTCGACGATGTCTATCGCAAGCTGATGCTTCTGTCGGAGCGGAACTACCCGGTAGTGGATTACCACGTTCATCTGAAGGGGGGCTGGACTCTCGACGAGGCGCTGCAGAATTCGCGCCGGACCGGTATCATGTATGGAATCGCGGTGAATTGCGGCGTCGGCTTTCCGATTGTCGACGACAAAGGCATACACGAATTTCTTGCGTCGATGGCGGGCCAGCCGGTCTTTCTGGCCATGCAGGTCGAAGGGCGCGAGTGGGTCAGGATGTTTTCTCGCGAAGCCATCGCAAAGTTCGATTACGTCTTCACCGACGCCATGACATTTACCGATTACCTGGGCCGGCGGATGCGTCTCTGGATCAAGGAGGAGGTGGGCCAAATCGACGACAAACAGCGATTCATGGATCTGATCGTGCAGCGCATCCTCGGAGTGCTGAACCACGAACCCATCGACATCTATGTCAATCCGACCTTTCCTCCCGACCTGATGGCCCCGGACTACGATGCCCTCTGGACTCCCGAGCGCATGGGGAAGGTAATCGAGGCTGCAAAAAAGAACGACGTCGCGATCGAGATCAACAACCGCTATCGCATCCCGAGCGCGCGTTTTCTCAAGCTGGCCAAACAGGCGGGAGTGAAGTTTTCCTTCGGCACCAACAACGTCTACCGCAATCTCGGGCGCCTGGAATACTGCCTGGAGATGGTCGACCAGTGCGGCCTCACCTGGCAGGACATTTTTGTCCCTCGTCCCGACGGCGACAGAGCCATTCAGCGACGCGGTTTCCCCTCTGCCTGAAAGCGCAAGGCCAACTGCAAGTACCGAACCGAGCTGGCCGACGGTCCGCGGTGATATAGCTCCGCCGATCAGGGTCCCGTGGCGCTGCCCGCACCGCCCGGCGGAAAACAAAGCCAGGGCCCGCTCATAATCCAGCCGCGGCAGGTGAATCACGCCCAAGCCGGTGAGCGTCGTGGCGTCGGTGGGATCAAAGGCCAAGCGCCGCTTGCAAAGTACCAAGGACTCTTCCGAGCGGTTTTCCGCTCAGCAGATCTCGAATCAGACTTGCGAACTCCGCCGGACCCAGCAGAAGCCCTACCGCGGCTGCTTCACACTTAGCGTCAGTGTGACGCAATCATCACAAGTGGTAGCGTGCCAATCGGGGTCGCGTGTGTCCACGATGCCCGAGCCACTGGGGGCCGTGACGCTAATTACGAGATTCTTGTCAGCATCTTCCCTAATAGTATGGGATCGTGCCAACGCTTGGTCGAGAATAATGGTGTATTCGCCGCAACAATTTAATATCTTCACTTGATCTTTTTTATCATTTGCCATAGGGGAATCTCCGTGGTGGGAAGTACAAGTGGCACAATGATAGGCGTGCAGACCATGAATGTCAACGCTTCACGATGGGACAGGATTTCATGCATTCCATCTTGAAGATTGAGACCGGGGACTGCCCGATTCATCTTTATTCCCTTGAGTTTCGGATACCAGATCCCCCACCCCGGCCCTATCCAGTTCCGGCCATGAAGGTGGGAAAGGTGTCCGGAAAGGGCTGGTCCGACGAGGAAGCCCGAGCCAGTTGCCTGGGTGAGGCCGCGGAGCGCTGCAGCGCCATGTTTCGTGGAGACGAACAGACGATTACGTCCTCGTTTGCCGAATTGAACCAGTCTGCGGTTAATCCGTCGTCCTTGCTCCAATTCAGCGTCCGCCAGTACGCCATGAGGAACGATTGGAATGCTATCTTCGGCGACACTCAGTACATTCCGGAGCCTTGGGAAGAGAATTGCTCACTGGAGTGGGCGCCCTGCCGGTCGTTGTCGGAGAATGGGCACAAGTTGGTGCCGGCTGGGGCATGCTTTCTTCGCTACGCGCCGCCGGAACCGCGGATTATTTTTCCGAACCTGACTACGGGATACGCGGCGGCGCCCACCGCCGATGAAGCCACGCTGCGCGGATTTCTGGAACTCGTGGAGCACGACGCCATTGCGCTCTGGTGGTTCAACCGCTGCCGGCGGCCTGCCATTGATATCGACAACATCAACGATGATGATCTAAACCGCGCCAGGGCATACTTAAACGGCCGCGGCCGATCCTTCCACGTACTCGACATCACCACCGACTTTGGCATTCCGGTGGTTGTTGCCGTATCGGCAACCGTGGAGGGTGAGGCGATTCTCTTCGGGATGGCGGCGGATTTCGATTTGCTGCACGCCGTGAAGCGAGCGGTCGCCGAGTTATTTCAGCTGCTAGGCCCCGGACATTATTGGAGCCGCAGTTCTATGCTCGAACATTACCAACTTCCGACGGACCGCCAGGCCTGGGTTTTTGGCGCAAACCTGGAGAATCAGCAATATGTGTTGCCGGAAGGGGTTTCTTCCTGCGTTCCAGCACCGCCGCTCGCTCATTCAGTTTCGGACCGGTTGGAACAGTGTATTCGTGCCGCCGCACGAGTTGGCACCGAGATCCTGGTATGCGATGTGACACGCCCGGATGTTGGAACACCCGTCGTCAAGGTGATTGCGCCGGGGTTGCGAACCTCCTGGGCGCAACTGGGACCGGGGCGCCTGTACAAGGCGCCGGTTGCACTGGGATGGCAAGCCCGCGTCCTTGCCGAAGAAGAGTTGAATCCCTTTCCTTTCTCCCATTGACTAAGGTGGTTGCCGCTAATCAGCCGGCATCTTGAGCTTGCTGAGAAGGGCCAAGTACCGGGGGTCTTTTCGATACGGGTCCATAGCAGGATAGGTCTTGATCAGCGGCAATGCGGTGTCGCGATCATCGTACGCCTTATTGAGCCAGTGAAACGCCTCATCGGTGAGCCCGAGATAAGCGCAAAGAAACCCGATGAACGCCTGCTGACGATCGCCTCCCCGCTTCCGCAAGAAGACCAGGCCAACCATGGCCTCCTTGCGCATACCGAGGATGGCATAGGGAAGGGCGGAATATCGATTGGCTAACACCTCATCGCTGGCGAGCGCAACCGCCCGCTCGATCGACGACTTCGCGTCTGCCGCCAATCTCAGGTGCGCACAGGCCAGCGCCCGCAATACGTGGGCGTGAACAAAGTAGGGATTCAGTTCCAAAGTCTTTTCGGCTTGTTCCTTGGCCTCTTTAAAACGGTGCGCATACAGAAACAGCCAACCCTGGGCGGTATTCGTCGGTATGGCGATCGGATCGAGGCGCAAAGCCTCGCGCATATCCGCCATCGCTTCATCCCATCGTCCCAAACTTGCCAGGAACACGGCGCGCCAGTGGTAGGCGGGCGCATAGTTGTGATTCAATTCGATCGCGCGGCCGTACGCCTTCTCGGCACTCTGCCAGTCCCAATCGAAAAGCGAGTGCAGTTGGCCCAGCACTGCCCGAGCTTCAGGCAATTCGGGATCCAACTCGATGGCTTTCAGCAACGCGGCGCGCGCCGGCGACAGGATTTCCCGGGTCGGCCGCATGCCGTAGTCGCCCATCAACAAATAGCAGTTTCCTAGCTCGGCGCTCGCGGCCGCGTAGTTCGGGTCCTTCGCGAGCGCTTGCTGGAAAAACTCGGCGCCTTTACGCAGCCCGGTTTCGTCCCGGCGTACCGCCTCGTAGCGTCCGCGCAAATAGAGATCGTGGGCCTCTATGTTTTGCGTGTGTCGTTCGGAGGCGCCGGAATGTTCCTTTCCGATCTTCAGCCGAAGGCTTTCGGCGACGGTAGCTGCGATCTGATCCTGGACTGCAAAGATATCCGTAATCTCCTTGTCATAACTTCCCGACCACAGTTGATCACTATTGCGCGGATCCACCAACTCAGCGGCCACGCGGATCTTCTGGCCTGAACGCCGGACGCTTCCGGTCAGGATCATGGTTGCACCCAGCGTTTTGGCCACAGCGAGCAAGTCTCGCTGTGGCCCCCTGTAAGTGAATGAGGAATTCCTGGACACCACGCGCAAGCCGGGGATCTTGGCAAGCCGCTGGATAATCTCTTCGGTAATCCCATCGCTCATATACTCTGTATGAGTGCTGTCTTCGGTGTTCATGAATGGAAGGACTGCGAGGGTCTTAGTCTCGGCCGGCGTCCCTCGATGCGCGGTATACCAGACGGCAACGACCGAGGCTACGACTGAGGCCACTGCCAGGACGGCCGCTGCTGCCCACCGCCAGAGCCGGGGAACCTGCCGCCGGGCAGAATCCTTCGCCGGAATATGCCCCATCGCATCCGAACGCACCAGCCGTCGCAAATCTACCACCAGTTCGCGCATCGTCTGATAGCGCTCCGCGGGGTTCTTTTCCAGAGCCTTCTCTATCACAACGCACAGGCTTGCCGGCAGTTCCGGGCGACACTCCGCGAGTGGAGGCGGGTCGCGGTGAATGATCGCGTGCAAGACCTCGAGGTTCGTATCACCTGTGAACGGGCGCCGCCCGGCGAGCATCTCGTAAAGCACAATGCCGAAGGAGAATATGTCGCTTCGAGAATCCACAGGGGATGCCGAGGCCTGCTCCGGCGACATGTAGGGAATGGTGCCGAGGATGACTCCCGGTTTTGTCATTCCCGTTGTCAAGGTATCCGTCTGGGTATCCCGTTCCAGGTGTTCCAGCACCTTGGCCAGCCCGAAATCGGCAAGCTTTGCATAGCCGTTCTTGGTGACAAGGATATTCCTGGGCTTGATGTCGCGGTGCACAATCGCCGCTTCGTGCGCGCATGCCAGGCCGTCAGCCACGCCGGAGAGCAACTCCACGACCTGTCGCCAATCCGGCCGCGTCGTCATATGCCAATCGTGTAGAGTCCCCCCATCGATGTATTCGGTCACCAGATACTGCTGGCCTTGGAACTCACCCGTTTCAAAAACCGTGAGAATGTGGGGATGATTCAGAGAGGAAGCGGTCTGAGCTTCCTGCTGAAAGCGACGGCCGGCCTCTTCATCGGCCGCTTCGCCAGACAGAAACTTGATGGCAACTGGACGGTTCAGATTAGTATCTTGCGCCCTGTACACCACCCCCATGCCCCCTTCGCCGATTTTCGCTGTGATCCTGTAATGCAGCAGCGTGCGGCCGACCAGGTCGGATTCACTTCCCGCCTTCTGAGCTTCGGCAAGCGCCTGGGCAGCCACTTCGATGGCGGGAGACTCGAGAAAATGGTCCGCTTGCGGTTGGCAGGCGAGAAGGGACTCGACTTCTTTACGCACCGATGCGTCGCCCGCGCAGGCTCCCTCGATAAAAGCGGCCCTTTGGTCTGTATCGAGTTTCAGGGCCCCGGTATAGATCCGCTCGATCCGCTGCCGCCGCTTGACACTCACCAACGCTCCCTCCATCGGTCAGCTCGCACAAAAGCCGGACTTTCGCCCGTCTCCCGAAGCAACATCGAGACTTCCTGTGGGGAGTTGAGGATCATGGGGTTGACTCAAGAAAGGGCACCCATTCCAGCACTGCCCGCGATTATACCCGCGAGATTCAACGAGCCGCAATTTGTTTCAATGATTGTCGAATGGCGCTGTCCCGATGGTGCTCCGCAGGGTAATCGTCACTCCTTAATCATCAATCGCCGCAGAAAAAAGCTGGCCGGGTCAATTCCACCGAATAGGGCGTTCTGAATTGCCGCATTCTTTCCGAAGCAGGCAGCCTCTGATACCGGGCGCCCATCTCGACTTCGGCCTGCCCTCCGAGAATCCCCGGCACGCATTGCCGCCCACAAACCGCAAGCCAGATTCAACGGAAGGGTCTATACTTGATTCCCAAAGGAGAGTCCCCGTTTACCACGTCAGGCCGCTAGGAGCGGACCTCATTCAGGATGTGACGCCATGACTAAGGCGAGCGTTTTTGCAATTGGGGAAGATTGCCCCATACCAGATAAATCGAAAACAAAGAAGAAAGACCCGATTCCCCTCTGTCTTGTTGCGCACAAGATTAAACAAGCCTTGGATGATTACAACGCCGATCCGGGCGCTGTGAAACTTTCGAAGGCAGATTTCGAATTCAAGACAGTGAGATCGACCAGTGGCGGCATAAAGTTCGATATCCTCGTCTTCAATGTAGGTTCGACGGTGCAAGTAGACTCGACAGACGATGTAACTTTTTCGTATGAGGTTCCAAAGAAGGAATTGACGGCGGCTGAGTACGCCGAGAAAAGAGAGAAGGATCACGACTTCTCGAAGCAGTTGATTCAAACAATCAAAGATGCGGCGGAACAATTGAAAGCAACTCAGAGAGTTGGGGAGGCAAAGTTCAAAACACTGACCATCAACCTTGCTTATGGTGTCAAATGGGATTTTAACGCGGGCGCGACGGTGCCAATTCAATTGATAACAATCGGCGGCACCTTCGACCGCAACATGACCAGGACCCAGAGCGTCAAACTGACGTTCGAACAATAGCTTCAATTGTGCCGTGTGGTCGTCCTCTGCTTCCTGGACGAGCGGCTGACTTATAGTGCGCACCAAAAGGGGATCTCTGCGAGTGAGAATAGATTAGAGGCAGAGCAGCTGCAGGGGCGCACCGCGATCGTTGAAGCGGCGACAAGAGCCTGCAGCCGCGAGCCCGGGGCCGGGACCTTTACATGACAATCTCGTAACTTCTTGTCTTTTGGCACGATTTTTCAGGACACGGATTTGCAAAAATCAACACGGATCCCGACCCTTGATAAAATGTAGGCTGTTGCTGCCTTCGGCGCAGCAACAGCATCCGCTCCTAAACCTGTGTTTATCAGCGAAAATCCGTGTCCGTTAATTTGGTTGCGGCCGCGGGATAAGTGCGG
>Ga0315273_10003092_pt1 | contig 19998 bp, 19 predicted proteins | sample YL17G02_0_MG_FD_205753 | JGI IMG/M metagenome (GOLD analysis project Ga0315273, IMG submission 205753) | Sediment microbial communities from Yellowstone Lake, YNP, Wyoming, USA - YL17G02_0 | ecosystem: Environmental > Aquatic > Freshwater > Lake > Sediment | place: USA: Wyoming | collected...
GCCGATCGGGAGAACTCATCTACGCAGCAGGCTGACGGCCTCTGGGCGGCTACAGTTTCTCCCGATCGGACCAACATAGATAACCAATCTACAACAATCATCATACAAGGGCGGCTGCCCTGACCGCAAGCCCCTATGAATACACGCGCCGCGGGCAGCCGCCGTCACCATCCCGAAAACGGGGGGGCAACCGTTTTGAACGCACCTCCTGGCCCGTGCCTCCGCCCCGGTAGTGGGTCAGTCTGAGAGGATCTTAGGCGGGGCAAAAGTCTGTCAGTGTAGAGGCTGCTGGGCTTTCTGTCGCAATTTCAGTGGTACTGCGGAGTTTCCGACCAATCGCTGACAATGCGACGGCAGTCATGACCGAAACGCCGATGACTGGTAGGTGGCGGCGGTAGAGGTACACCACGAGGGTTAGAATCATCTCGCCGTGAATATCGGCAAACGCCTTGTTCTCAGGCTGCAACAGGGATTTCAGGAGGTGATCCCTTGCCGCACTCACGTGCGGATCATTCTTGTACACCACGTATATCGCGAGAACCTTCCATAAACTGAGTTCCGGAAGCAGGCGAATCGTCTTCGCGATGCTGCTGTCAAGATAAGCGAAGAGCCAACTTGAACTCTTGATCTCACCGCTGATCGCCATCTCCCGAAGTTTGTCGCGAAGATCAAATAGACGATATCGGCACTCCTCAGCCTTGGCATCCTTGATCGATCGGCGGATCCGTTCGAGGCCATACAGCAGGACCATGACGGCGACCACAATGATTAACATCTCATCGTCTCCCTATCACTCGGAGTGATGTAGAGGACCGGGAATACGGTCTTGTTGGTGTTTCGACTTCCATTCACTAAGTCTATCGATCTCATTGTCCTTCACCTTTAATCTCCGTCTGTATGTGTAGTGCTGCCCCAAGACAACCACAGCGAATATCACGATCATCACGATAATCGGGTAGACCGTCCCGATCTCCTTACCCAAGAAGTAGCGATCAATGATTTCGGCCTTCTGTGCTTCTGAGGCATTCTTCACTACAAACCAGTAGCCCAGCAGAAACATGAACCCCGGCCAGCCTATCCGATCGATGATAGCGGTCGCGACGTTGGCGAAAGCGCCGAACGCAGCCGCGACTCCCCCTGCTTGTACGACGCTGCCTCGCAGAGGGTTCCGTTTATTGCCAGCAGCTTTCTGCTGTTTCGCCATGTCCCGTCCCGGTGGATCCCCAGCCTATGCCCACGGTATTGGACACCCCCATGTCTGTCAATAGGTTAATTGGGGCATCTGAGAAATAATTGACGGGCGGGGATCGGTCACATACAGCCATCCAAAGAACGGCGGATGCTTCGCTTTGATAGAACTCCGAGGCACTCCTGCTCGGCACGCCTCACCCGCGTCGCTCCCCAGGGATGGAGCATCCGCCCTACATTCTCTCGTCCGGATCACAGTGGTATTCCCCATCAAATTCGTTGTATCTTATGAAGCTGCCGGATCGGATGATCCACCAGCCGAGGAGAACTCCAGATGACCATTGCCACCCACAAACGTCCCGACATGGACACCTACTTCATGCAGATTGCCTTGGCGGTGCGCGAGCGCGCCAATTGCCTTGGCAACAGAGTCGGCGCGATTCTGGTGGTGGAGAACCGCATTATTTCTACGGGCTACAATGGGACTCCTTCCAAGACGAAGAATTGCGAGGAGGGGGGATGTGATCGCTGCGCCAATCGGCAGAAGTACGGTCCTGGTGAGGCGTACGATCTGTGCATCTGCGTCCACGCCGAGCAGAACACCCTTCTTTCGGCGGCGCGCTTCGGCGTTCCGGTCGCCGGGTCCACGCTCTACACGACCATGCGGCCTTGCTTTGGTTGCACAAAAGAGTTGTTGCAGGCCGGAATTCAAACGGTCTTCTATCTTCACGACTGGCGTCACCCGGAGGCGGCCGTGGCGGCCCAATATGAAATCCTGCAGGCACGTTTCAGCGGCGGCATCCGTCCGCTGGTGATCGATGATCCCAAGGCAGATTGGGCAGTGTCCAAGAAAGCAGCACCCACTGGGGCTGTTTGACCGATAATGTCAATGCCGGTCCAGTCCGACGGCACTGAACGAGAGCCCGTATAGCTTGGCTGTCCCTGCCAGTGCCCGAATCCCCTGAAGCCTGTCCCGAAGATGCCCCATGGCAGACACTGAATTAGCATCGCCCGAGGGCGCACCTGATCCGTCGGGTGCGGGGCCGCCGTCCGATGAACCCGGTTTTGGAGCACGCATACGACGTGTCTTCCTAGGGAAGCCGCTCGACCTGACCGATCGGTCGTTGTTCCGCCGCCTTTCGCTGATTCCAATCCTGGCGTGGATCGGACTCGGGGCTGATGGTCTATCCTCGTCGTCGTACGGCCCGGAAGAAGCGTTCCGGGCGCTAGGTCAGCACACATACCTGGCGGTAGCGCTCGTACTGGCAGTATCGGGCACGGTCATTATCATCTCCTGGGCGTATTCGCGCATCATCGAGCAATTCCCCGAGGGCGGGGGTGGGTATGTCGTAGCCACCAAACTCCTCGGGGCGCCTGCTGGGGTCGTGGCCGGCTCTGCATTGATTGTGGACTATGTCCTTACAATCACCGTCTCCATTGCGGCAGCAGGTGATGCCCTGTTCAGTTTCCTCCCCTTGGAATGGCAGGCATTAAAAGTCCCATGTGAAGTGATCTTGATCGTCACGATGGCTGTGCTCAATATCCGCGGTGTGCGCGAGTCAGTCCTGGTTCTTGCTCCCATATTCATCCTGTTTCTCGTGACTCACCTCATCATGATCGTTGGCGGTGTGGCGATACATGCGCCCGAGTTGCCGGCGGTTATGGGAGGCATTGCCGGGGGTTTTGATCGCGGCTTGGGGGTCCTGGGGATCGGCGGGATGCTGTTGCTGCTCATGCACGCCTACTCGCTGGGTGGAGGCACCTACACGGGCATCGAAGCGGTCTCCAATGGATTGACCATCATGCGCGAGCCCAGGGTGGCAACCGGAAAACGCACGATGGCATATATGGCGGGTTCCCTGGTGTTCACGGCGGGCGGTCTGCTGCTGTGCTACCTCTTGTTCGGTGTCTCCGCTGTTCCGGGGAAGACTCTGAATGCCGTCTTGGCGGGACGATTTGCGGAAAGCCTCCCCTATGGATGGCTCTTTGTCATCCTGATACTCCTCTCTGAGGGTGCGCTGTTGATCGCCGGCGCGCAGACAGGTTTTCTTGGAGGTCCGCGTGTGATGTCCAAAATGGCCGTCGATTGGTGGCTGCCCCGCCGCTTCGCGGCCCTGTCCGAGCGTTTGACCACTCAAAACGGCATTCTGCTGATGGCCGGTGCGGCGCTGGTGGCCCTCATCGCCACCGGCGGGAATGTCCACCATCTTGTGGTCATGTACAGTATCAACGTCTTCCTGACCTTCTCCCTGTCGATGTTGGGGATGTGGCGACACTACTGGGGGGTGCGGCGACAACGACAGGGCAGTTGGAAGCGACGCCTTGCGCTCTTCACCATTGGGCTGTTGCTGTGCTCGCTCGTGCTGGTTGTGACAACGATCGAGAAGTTCGACGCGGGTGGATGGATTACGTTCGTCGTCACTGGCGCACTGATTGCTCTGTGCTTTCTGATCCGCGCCCATTATCGGGGCGTGACCGCCCAGTTGCAGCGCCTTGATGATGTGTTGAACGATATCCCGGCGAAAACGGGTGCGTCCCTTCCGGAGCTCGATCCCAAGCAGCCAACGGCCGCTGTCCTGGTGGGCTCATACGGAGGATTAGGTATCCACACGGTGCTGAGTATTTTCCGCGCTTTCCCGGACCACTACAAGAATCTGCTGTTCCTCTCGGTGGGCGTTGTAGATTCCGACACGTTCAAGGGCGTCGACGAGGTTGACGCGCTGCGCCACCGAACCGAGGAGACTCTCCTCCGGTATGTTGACTATGCGCGGAAGCTCGGAATACCGGCTACTTCCCGCGCATCAATCGGCACCGACGCAGTCAGCGAGATTGAAGATTTGTGCCGCACGGTATCCAAGGAGTTCCCGAAAGTGACCTTCTTTGCCGGGCAGTTGATCTTTCAGAAGGAAACTTGGTATCACCGCCTGCTCCACAACGAGACCGCCTTCGCGATCCAGAAACGTCTGCACTGGTCGGGAATGACCATGGTCATCCTGCCCGTGCGAGTTTACTAACCCCTTTCCCAAGAAACGTCGCGCAAACGCGGCTGGCCGTTCATTCGCGACGGCCGCGGACGCTCACACTTGGTGGCCGTGGCCGCTTCTGCCTCCATGGAGGGTGCCGGACGAATATCGCCAGCGTCGCGGTTGCACCCAGCGCCGCGACGATTGAGAGGATGAGCCCAGATACATCGAGGAAAAGGATCTCACGCATCCAGTGTCTGAGAAATGGCTCAGCCTGAACGGGTGCAACTGAACCAGTCGCTGCCCGCAGATCCCACTCCCAGGTCGTCAATGGACAGATGCCGTTGGCCCAGATTGGAACGGTCGCTGTTCCCAGCGAGCCGATCAGGTGGGCAATTCGGAATGTGCGCCAGCGCCACAGACGCGGCCAGCGGAAACCAGCCAACGCGAGTGCCACACCTGTCACCATCCACAGCGCCCAAGCAAAGTGAATGGCCAGGAGAAAATCGGCGAGGAGAGGATCCGGCGCGAGTTTGATGGCGTGGTCGGTCATGGCTCAAGGTGGAGAACAAGAATCAGTCGCACAGATGCAGAAGATCACGGCCACCGTCAAGCAGTGATGCGTTGGGGGGCGTGTCATCGTGCCCCGTGTCCCGCGCGCGGATCAAATCCTTGGTTCTCAACGGATTGCAGCCCATCCATCCCTGACGGTCAATGATGACAATCGTTGTCATTATTCCGCATCGACTTGGAACAACCCCTGCCCATCCTGCGTAGGAAGAACCAGAAGACAACGAGGTCGTCTCGAACACGATCAGAAGGACAACCAACCATGACACCCGAAAAAGTCAAACGATCCCTGCGACGTCTGCGACATCGCCTCGCCTCCAAGCGTCGTCAGCATCTGGCCTTTCTGCGCCGCCAGACAGCGCGCTGGAAAGCAGCTTCTGCTGCGGCGTGGAGAGGTCCCGCGCGTCCGGCAACTGTAGAACTGGACTCGCGCCATGGAGTGCCCCGCCAGCCCACACGTCAGGAACTCCGTGTGGAGGCCGAGTTTCAGGACTCGATCCGCGACATGGGACTGGCCTGAGCGGTCGCCGGGGCCATGGAAGGCCGCTGATAATCTGGCGCAGTGAACGCCCCGCCGGTGGCAGGGCGTTTTGTTCGGGAATGTGAGTAGAATCAGCTCGCTGAAGAAGCCATCGAAGTCGCGCCCGCTCACCGTTTCGAGGGCGCGTTTCAAATCTTCGGTTTCCACGGTGCGCACGGCGTTGTCGGTCACATATCGGTTGACCGCCACCCACCAGAGCGAGTCGCCCAGAATGCCGCGAATCATGTGCAGGACAGCCGCGCCCCGGCTGTGCGCGTAGCCATCGAAATGGTCGCCGGGATCGGGGTACTGTGATGAACTGTGGAGCGACGGTAACCCCGTGCCGCCCTGAGCGCGCCCTCCAGAGTCCCGGTCATGCTCACCAGGAATCGGTCACGACCCCAGCGGTGCTCTTCCCAGAGGTCCCCAAAGTAAGTGGCGAACCCTTCATTCAACCAGGCGTGTGCCCAGTCGCGGCAGCTCAGAAGATCCCCAAACCACTGGTGCGCCAGCTCGTGCGCAATCAAGCCGCTGGAGCCCTCCTGATAGAAGTCATGGGGCCTGGCAGAGTGCAGGATGCGTTCGGCCTCGATGGTCATGGAGGCGTTTTCCATGCCGCCGTATATGAAATCCGAGACAAACACCTGGGCGTATTTCTCGAAGGGGAAAGGGACGCCGATTCTGTCCGCGAAGAACTCGATCATTCCCGGCGTTTCACCGGCCGACCTCTTCAGTTTCTCTCCTTCGCCTTTGCGGCAGTAGTAGGTGACGGGCAGTCCATCGAAGGTCTTCTCCGTCAGCGAATCGAAGGCGCCCACGGCGACGGCGATGAGGTAGTTGCTAATCGGGACTTTCTCCACTCAATTGAACGTGCGGGTGCCATCGGGATTCTCATCAAGACGCACCATAGCCCCGTTGGAGATGACGACATGGGGACGGGGCGTGGTCACCGAAATCGCTGCGGTCGCCTTGTCGTCCGGGTAATCGTACCCGGGGAACCAGTAGCGATTCTCCTCTTCTTCACCCTGCGACCAGATCATGGGCATCTTCTCGGGGTCCTCCCTGACGGAGAGGATAAAGTACAGGCCCATGGTCGGCTCCCCGTGGTAGTGGACACGGACCCATGTGGTTGCAGGCGGGTTCAGCGGCGTGCGGAACGTCACGTCGAACCCATGCTCCCCCAGAGCAAAGGGTAAAGACGTTCCCTTGGCGCTCTTGACGCTGTCGATGGTCAGACGCTCTGAGTCCAGGTGCAGGCGCTCGAGACGCGGCAGAATCGGAACAAAGGTCAGAGTCACCGACCCTTGTACTTGCATAACCGCAGGATCGAGACGCACATCGATCTTCGTATCGATCAGATCGATCTGCCGATCCCGTCCCCAATGCCACGCCACTGAATCGGCCTGCCAGCGTTCGTCGGCGACATCGGCGCGGGCGGAAAGACCGCTTGGGAGTGCCAACAAAGTGAGCAGGATTATGCAACTTGCCCGAAGCAGGGCTGGGTATACTAGTGTTTTGACAGCGTGGGGACGACGCTCCAGCCACGTTTCTTGCTTTGCTCTACTTTTTGTCGAAGCTCTGATGGCCCAACCGGTCTTGAACATAAATGTTCCCTCCCTCAGACCCGGAACGATAACTTTGCGCGGGCTCGGATTTGCTCGCCCAGGAATATCACACCAGCAAATGTCAGGGGCAGGAGCCACATGTAGGCCGGCACGAGATAGCGTGACTCGGTGCAGACAGGAAAGAGCATTACCCCGGTGTACAGCGCGTATCCAACGAGGAAGATTACGATCTGTCTTCTTGTTCTCCAGAGTACAAGAAGACCGGCAAACGTGAGAGCGCAGAAAGACAGCATGACGATGCGTCCCATAAGGAAGACGCCCGGGTTCTCACGGTACAATTGCTTGGTCCCCGGAAGGTACGTCCACGCGAAGAGCGATTGCCGCACACAGCGGCCGAAGTACTCAAATGGGTGTTGGGCGATGTTGCGGAGTGCCATCTCCTTGAATCGCTTGTTGGGATTCCAATTGAACTGGAATTCACCGTCAAGGATGGCCAGGTGCTCTGGCATTTCGCGTACGACGCCAGATCCTTCATAGAAATAGACTTTCCACATCTCGCCTTCGGTCAAATAGTACAGAGGAGCCCAATTTGCCACCATTGGAACGAAGGTTCTGAACTCCGACCAGTTCCGGTAGATCCAGGGCGCGACGAGAATCAGATGCATCACCAAGACTGGAAGAAACTGGCGCCAGCAATTCCTGCAGAACAGGCCTGCCAGCAGAACAATGGCAAGCGGCCAGAACAGAGTAATAGGACGGAAATACGTGGCCGCGCCAAATGCAACGCCTGCGATGATTGGGGCCACGCGATTTCGGGACTCGCTTGTTTTCACCAGCGCGAACATGCCAATCGAACTCAGGAAAAGGAAAGCCGGCTCGGACCATAGATTCTCGACCAAGTACCTCAAAGGGAACATCGAGACTAGAAATGCCAGGAGTCCGATCGCCCACTTGGATCCGACCAGCCGTTTTGCAGAAGCCATGAGAACCAGAAAGGAACCCAGCAGGAGCAGTAACAGGACGAATCTGAATCCCTGAATGGAACCAAAGCATTTCAGATAGATGGCAATAAGGAATGGAAACCCCGGAGGTTTACCGACGACAGGGTTGGTCCCATCATACGTGAACGAGTGTTGTCCCAGCAGGTTCTGAGCCATGTGCAGATACTCGGAGCCGTCTGCGATCACCTGGAATGGAAGGGTGAGCATGCCAATTATGAGGTACGCAGCGCCCAGCAGCAGCACGATCCAAAGTTGCTTCGACTCCATCTTGATCCGATGCGATCCCGAGCTCTCTAGTTGGGCCGGGGAGGCGTCTTCAGTCCAGAATGCTGTCACATTCACTACCGGTTCAGTCCCTTCTCTTGAAAGCTGCTCTATCTGGTCGTATAGGACAGCGGGTTTCGCCCGGATTCGCTATGCTTGATCAGTAGGGCAAAGTAGAACGCCGTAAGAATCCCGGAAATTGAGTAGAACATGTGGGTGCCGAAGAAGAACCGCATCAGAATCGCGCAGACAGGGAGCCATAACATCAGTGCCGCGCGGGCCGATTCCAGAGTTCGGGCACGATGGAATTCTGCGCCACCCATCCGGAACGTGAGCCAGAACAGGGCCAGTATGCAGCCCATGCCTATCAGTCCGGTCTCTGCAATGTACGTGATGAAGTCATTGTGGGCTCCCAAACCCTTCGTTGCCGTCGCCATTGGATCGAAGCGCCAGTAGGGGAGAATCTCATCCCACGAGCGAATCTGACCCAAGCCGATGCCGAGCAGGGGGGAATCCACAAATGCCTTTAGCCCCGTTTTCCAGAGAAACAACCGGTAGTCGACTGTAACTGCATGGCCCTCGATCGCCTGGATGACGCGTTGCGAGGGACTCTGCAGCAATGCCACCGAGCCCGACAAGAGTACGACAGCGATGGCAGACAGCGCCACGACGAGAATGATCGTCCGTCGTTTCAAGGCTCCGTGGGCGTGTCTCAAACTCCATCGCCAGGCCAGATAGAAGAGCAATAGCATGGCCAAGACAACTTGGAGCATCACTTCCCGTGTTTGTGAGCATACCAGCGCGGCCATGTAGAGCAGCCATAACCCTGCCCATCCTACGCGGGGCAGTCGCTGATTCCCGAACAGAAAACCCACTGCAGACTGACAGATGGTGGCGGCAAGAAAGGTCGGAAAGAACGGACCTGCCGGACCGAATGCACGTCTTCCACCCGCCGCTATCACATAGGTCGCGACGTTCCAAACCGACAGAATCGCTGTGAGGAACATTGCCCATCGGACCAGGTGGCCAATGTCTTCGCGCTCAATGCAACCAACAATCGCGAGCATGAGCCAGAACAACTGCAGGTGCCGGAACCAGTTTGTCACGCCCGCGTGCAAGTTGTGAGCCATCAACAGCGAAATAGCGAACGCAGCCAGGACGAAGGCGATCGTTCTGTTCAGTCGTGTGGGAGCCAGCGGGTTTTCCCCTCTGGCCAGTCGTCCCATCGTCGTGCCCGCAATGACAAGGAATGTCATGGCATCCGCCGGGTAAACACCTTCCAAGCCCGGCAAAGAGACGCGAACGTACGCCAGCGTCACAAGCATGTAGACCCCAACACGGGGCCAGATCAGGGCGGCTATGGCGACGAACACCACCCAGGGAGCGAACGCCAGGCCCCACCCGAACTGGGTGGCGAGAACTCCGGACAGGATTTGAGTCGTCGCAGCGACGGCCAGCAACCAGAGGGGAGACCGATTGATCACCGATTGGGGCAAAGCACCGACCGAGGCTGTGTGCATGCTGAAAGGACGAGTCTTGAGAGAGAATCAGGCCAACTGCAAATCCTCGATTGTTCCCGCTGTGTTGTGTGAATTGGCTGCCAAGCCTCCCCCCCCCACCGCGATCATCGTCGGGCGGCCCAGAAATGCAGGATCATCCAGGCGGTGCCCTGCGGGTTTGCCGGACCAGTAGGAGAAGAACTCGCGCAAGATTGCCATGTCATCAGCGCCTGTTCGGATCAATGAACGCAGGTCCAGGAGTGTGTCCGAAAAAAGGCAGCGAGCCACGCGCCCGTCCGCGGTCACGCGGATCCGGTCGCACAGCGAACAGAACTTGTGCGTCATGGTCGAGATAAACCCGACGCGTCCCGGCAGTCCGGCCAGCGTCCACATCCGGGCCGGGGCCGATGGATCGGTGCCGGGGGCCAAGGCAAGCGGTCGGTCGATACGCGCGCGGATCTCTGCTTCAGGTACCATCAAATTCCGTGAATAGGTCACATCGGCGGTTGGCATGAATTCGATGAAGCGCACATCCAGCTTGGGATCGGTGCACAGACCGACGAATGCCGGAATCTCATCGTCGTTGATTCCGCGCATGACCACCATGTTGATCTTGACCCGCTTGATTTCTGGATGTGCCAGTGATGCCGCAATGGCTCCTCTGACCCGGTCGAGCCCGTGGCGGTGGGTGATTCGCACGAAGCGTTCTTCCTGCAGTGTATCACAACAGATGTTGACACTCGTCAGGCCAGCCGCTACCAGCTTATCGAGATGCTGCTCCAGCAGATACGCGTTGGTCGACAGCGCGATCTCCTCAATTCCATCGATATTCCCGACCGCCTTCATCAGTTGGGGCAGACCAGGTCGCAGAAGCGGTTCCCCACCGGTGAATCGCACTTTGCGCACGCCCACCTGTGTGAACACACGGACCAGCCGCAGGATCTCGTCGTCGGACAGCGCAGACGGTGCAGGGCGGCCAGGCTGGTCGGCCTCAGGCGCGCAGTAGAGACAACGGAAATTGCATTGACCGGTGACCGACAGGCGCAGATGGCGCGGGCGCCGGCAGAACGCATCGACACAGTCAGTTCCAGCGGACATCGCGATCAGCCCCCAAACATAAACACCGGATACCCTATCGTCTCAGTCCGGTGTTCTTCGATAACTATCATCTCCTTTGCCAGTCACGGGCAGGCCGGGCGGTTGCCCATCCGACCATCGGGTTCGCATCGGCCCGGTGGGTCGGTGCGGCTCGGAGTTGCCGGGTAATTCTACAGAATTGGTCCGTCAGATACCAAGGGAATATCACTCTGGGCGGAGAGCGATCTGCGCCCGCAGAAGGGCAGCCGGCGTATCGCGGGAAGCTACTGCCGGACGATCTCCAGCGGGGCGAACCGAACCATCAGTGTCTTCGTAAACCCGCCAAGGAACTGCACCTCGCAGGTGGTGCCGTCGCCAGCGCCGTGGACGGCAGTCACCTCGCCCTCTCCGAACTGGGGATGCCGGACGACTGTACCGGCCTGGACCGCAGACACAATAGACATGTCCCGTTGACGGGGAGCCGATCCAGTACGGGCCACCGTGCGGGGGCCTTTCACCGATTCGGGCAGGTTCGGTCGCCAGGTGCGGGCAGGGGCGTCATATCCTAGTTTACCCGGTTCGAGGTCGCCGTAGGAAATGAGGTTCTCCACATCCAGGTATTCCGGAGGAATCTCCTCAATGAAACGTGATTTCAAAGACGCGGTCGGGCCGAAACGCATGCGCATGCGAGCGTAAGTGAGGAACAAGCGTTCCTTGGCGCGGGTCGCGCCGACATAGAACAACCGGCGTTCTTCCTCGAGACCTTCGCGAGTCTCCATCGATCGGGAGAGCGGGAACAGCCCTTCCTCCAGCCCAGTGATGAACACAACCGGGAACTCAAGCCCTTTGGCGGCATGCAGGGTCATCAGGGTTATCGCGTCCTGCTTGGTCTCGTACTGGTCGAGGTCGGTGACCAGGGCAGCCTGCTCGAGGAATCCGGAGAGCGATGGGGCCTCGGCGGTCATCTCGTATTCGGCCAGGGCGGCCGCCAACTCATCGAGATTCTCCATCCGTGTCTCGATGGTGATCGGGTCATCACCTTCCCACGCGCTCTTGAGATTGACCTTCTCAACGATGTAGTGGCACCAGTCGGCCAGATTCATGCTGGTGCGGGCGGAGATGATGTCGGCCATGAGAGCGGCGAAGCGGCGCACCGGCTCGGCCGTGCGCGCCCCGGCGGCGGCGGTCACCGCCTTGGTGTCGGCAAGGAACTCAATCCAGGTGCGCCCATCGGCGCGACGGGCGGCCTCGAGCTTGTCCTGCGACGTTTCCCCGATCCCCCGTCGCGGCCGGTTGATGATCCGCCGCCATGCGGCCGCATCGCGGCCATTGATCGTGAGATGCATGTACGCGAGTGCGTCTTTGATCTCCGCGCGCTGGTAGAACTTTGTTCCGCCGACCAGCACATACGGCGTGCTGTTGCGCCGGCAGGAATCCTCCAGCGGACGCGACTGCGCGTTGGTGCGGTACAGCACCACACAATCGGCGCCGGTAAATCCCTCGCGTTCGCAGAGAAGGCGGATGCGTCCGATCACCATCTCCGCCTCGGTGCGGTCGTCGGGTGCCATGACGAGCGTGATCTGCTCGCCGGGCGGCTTTTCGGTCCAGAGTTTCTTCGGGTGGCGATTGATATTGGAAGAAACCACCGCGTGAGCGGCATTGAGGATGTTGGGACGCGAACGGTAGTTCTGCTCCAGACGGACGACAACGGCCTCGGGGTAGGCTTTCTCGAATTCGAGGATGTTTTTGATGTCGGCACCGCGCCAGGCGTAGATCGACTGGTCGTCATCCCCAACCACACACAGATTGCGCTGGGGTTCCGCCAGCAGCCTGATCAAGCGCACCTGCGCCAGATTGGTGTCCTGGTATTCGTCGACCAGAACATGCACAAAGCGTTCCTGCCAGCGTGCCAAAAGCGCGGGGTTCTCTTCCAGCGTGCGAACCGTTCGCAGGATCAGATCATCGAAGTCAACTGCACCTGCATCTTGGAGGCGTTTCTGGTAAATCGCATAGATCTCGGCGATACGCCGCAGGAACTCGTCATGCGCGATGTTGGCGAAGGCCATCGGTTCGAGCAACTGGTCTTTCGCATCGGATATCTTCGATTTGACCACGCCGGGCGTGAATGGGCGTGCGGGCAGGTTCAGTTCTGCCAGGACACGTTTCAGAATGCCAACCGAATCATCTTCATCGTAGATAGAAAAATCCTTCGGCAGATCGGCGGCTAGATGTTCGAAGCGCAGGAAACGCGCGGCGAACGAATGGAAGGTCGAGACCCACACCGATTCTGCGATCGGGCCGACCAGTTCACGCACGCGCGATTTCATCTCCCCGGCAGCCTTGTTGGTGAACGTCACCGCAAGGATCTCGCGCGGGTGCACTCCATTGGCGAGGAGGTAGGCAATCCGGTATGTGATGACACGTGTCTTCCCCGACCCGGCGCCCGCCAGAATCAGGAGCGGTCCGCCGCCATGCGTGACCGCGCTGCGTTGCGGCTCATTCAGGTCATCCAGAAGCCGCGATGATGCCGTTGTCGGGTGCGTATCGGGATTCATCGCCAATGGTTCCACCAGCAGAAAGATACGTTCCATCTCGTCGGAACGGCGCGGCAACATAGGGGGCGGGAGGAGACAAATCAACCGGGGGCGGCGCGCCCCACAGCTCTGGGGCATGTAGAGAGGCGCCGTTGAATCAGGACAAAGGATCGAATGCCGGGTGCCACGGACAAGGAAGAGCAAGCGGCTCTTGGCTTGATCTTCCTTGTCCGTGTCTTTTGCCCGTGCACGAAGAGGACACGGACAAACAAGTTTGTCCGTGGCACCCTGCATGGGAATGAGCCTTCTCAACACACCCACAGGGGTGTCTGAAAAAGACCGGACGTCGCATGACAAACTGTCAGAAATCTTCGATTCGAACTCTCCGCAGTTCATGCAAGAAACGTTGAACCATCTGCGGACAAGGGGCTTAAAGCCCCTTGCCCTCGTCGTTCGATGATCTTGGATGGGTTTTGCGGCACTCCCGGAACTGTGAGGCGCCAGGCAACGCGCCCCCTAATCGGCCACCGGCTCGTCAAAACACTTGGCAATCAGCAAGTCGCGAAGGCGGCGGGACGATTCAAGCGTACCCTCCGGGGGATACTTGAGTTCGCTGGTGTAATATTGCGCAAGGCTGGTGATGCCGAGCTTCTCCATTTCAGCAACCATTTCGCTGCCCAGGGCCCGGTAGCGATTCCAGCCTTTCACCTCACGGTCGGCGTACAGTCCCAGCAGGTCGTCGTCGCTGGGATGCTGGTACTTTTCTTCGTGAAGGTAGGCGCGCAGCGGTAACCGGTCGCGCTTCTCCGGTGTTTCGTCAGGCACACCCACCACCAGACTGGTCACGGGAAAGCAGGTTTCGGGCAGTGCGAAGAAATCGGCAATGCGGTTGCAGGAGTCGAGCGTGGTGCCAAGGTAACAGATTCCCAACCCGTGCGACTCAAAGCCCAGCGCCGCCGTTTGCGCGAGGATTATCGCGTCAAATGCCGCGACGAGAAAGCCTTCGAAATTATTGAAATTGTCGCGCGCTCCACGCAGCTTCAGCCAGCGGCGGGTGCGGCAAAAATCGGCGCAGAAGGTAATCAGCAGGGGGGCCTGGCGAATCATCGGCTGATCGAAATGCATTTCGCACAATTGTTCTTTGCGCGCTTCGTCTCGCGTAAGTATCACCGAATACGTGTTCAGGTTCCCGGATGACGAAGACCCTGCGATGGCTTGTTGCAGGACATCTTCGATCAGGTCCTGATCAAGCGGGTCGGGTTTGAATCGGCGGATGGAGCGATGCGAACCCAGCAAGTGTGAGAAGTCGTGTGCGAATGAACTGTCCATCGTTAATCCTCGATTGTTGAAAGGCGGCCAGTGTATGTCGTCAGACAAGTCAGACACCCGGGTACTTCAAGATAAGAGATTGCGATACGCGGATCTCCTGCTCAATAGCAGAGCGTGAGTTCGCCGGATGCCCGGTGAACTGACCACATCAAGCCCGCATCCCATTGCGATTGCGGATGTGCTGTTGAACTCTTGTTCGGAGACGTGTCCTGCCGGCTCGGCTATCAGCAGCAGCCCGTCAGGCTTAAGCGATCGGCAGATACTGGCCAGTGCCTTGTTGATATCCGGCATTTCGTGCAGAACCGCAAATGCCAAAGCGAAATCCACGCTATCATCAAGATCGTCGATACCGAGCGATGTGCTCGTGCAAGTGCGGATCTGAATGCGCGATGACAGACCGGCGTTGCGGGCTCTGCGTTCGAGCGACCGAGTCATCCTCTCCTGAAGATCAACGGCGACAACGCGACCGTCCTCCCCGACGAGTTGCGCCATCGGGAGTGTGAAGAATCCCATGGCACAACCCACGTCGAGGGCCACCATCCCGCGCCGTACGTGGGGCTGCAGAATGCGCCGAGGGTCCTGGAAAAGCCGCCGCAGGGGACTGGCCAGCAGATACCCTACCCACCAAGGGCAAACATGCTCAGTCACGCCATTTCCTCACAGGGCGAGAAACTCCTCCTCTGATCTGTCCCCTGTCTCTCCTGCATGGCACCCAGAAAATTGGGTCGCACAAGGGTCTCAAGATGCTCCAAAACTGCAAGACTGGCAAGTCTCAAACGCCTCGGCGCGGGTAAAGGGTGGCCCTTGCTCCGGCTCAGGCCGAACCCTCCTTCAGTTCCTATTGACCCTCCCCGCACTCGCGGCATATCCTTGTCCCCGATGGACAGAACTGTGAGCACGGTTGTGGCCGGGTTCCTCGCCGTACCGGTGATGCTCCTGGTGGTCTTCCTCGGGCTCGCCGTCGCCCAAGATGGCCCCTGGGAGCGGATTGCGAACGGCGTGGAGTTGGGACGATTCAAGGTCGAGGACAAATGCGTTGCCGGAGATTCCACGATCACGATTCTGCGTGTCGATCCGGCACGATGGGAGTTGCGGTTGCTGTCAGCAAGTCAGACGGGGGAACCAACTGGACTGAACGCCAAGGAATGGTGTGAGAAGTACAATCTGGCTGCGGTTACCAATGCGGGGATGTTTCAGCAGGACCACCGCACCCACGTGGGATACATGAAATCCGGAAGTCACATCAACTGCCCAAAGAAGAACAACTACAAGTCGGCTGCTGCCTTCGGGCCGTTGCGCCAGGATCTCCCGCCATTTCGGATCTTCGATCTGGACGTGGACAATATCGACTCGATCATCAGCCGCTACGCGAATGTGATTCAGAACATCCGCATGATCAATCGCGCTGGTGAGAACCGATGGTCGTCTCAGCCTAAGCAGTGGAGCGAGGCGGCGCTGGGGGAAGACGAGGAGGGGCGCGCATTGTTCATTTTCTCGCGCTCACCTTACGCGATGCACGATCTGAATCGTATCCTCTTGGCGCTGCCAATCGGACTGGTCTGCGCCCAGCACCTTGAGGGTGGTCCCGAGGCCCAAGTCTATCTGCGCTGGGGCAAAACGGAAGCGGAACTGACGGGCAGTTACGAAACCAGTTTCAGTGAGCATGACCTCAACCAGATCGCCTGGCCGGTCCCGAATGTCATCGGTATCGTGCCCAGAGAAAAGTGACCGTCCGGCTTTCCCCTGGCTAATTGACGCGTGCAAGCATCTTCACCAAAAGGTCGGGCTGCGCTTGCGCACTTTGGCCTGTTCTACGCCGCCGCCATCTGGGGTTCGACATTCTACCTGGTCAAGCAGGCAATCGCTGATGTCCACCCGATTGCACTCGTCGCGTACCGATTCCTGATCGCGGGAGCCATTCTTCTCGGCTTTCTCCTGATCTCGGGTCGCCCGGTTTTCCGGGGGTTCCGTCGCGGCTTGATCCTTGGTGTGACCATATGGCTGCTGTACATCCCTCAGACAATCGGTCTCGGGATGACCTCCGCAGCGAACTCGGGGTTCATCACAGGGCTGTTTGTCGTTTTCATACCGGTGTTTCTCGCGACTCTCTTCCGGTCGAATCCTCCCCGCATGGAATGGATCGCGGCCGCAGTGGCCGTCGCGGGTCTCTGGGTGCTCACTGGAGGGCTGCGACAGATGAACACGGGAGATGGCCTCACCCTCATCGCGACCGTGACCTACGCCCTCCATGTCCTCTTGACCGACAAGTACATGAAGGAAGGCGCCGATCCAGTCGCGATTACCTGCCAGCAGTTCATCGTTGTGGGAGTCCTGAGCATGCTGACGATCGTTATTCTGCGGATTCCGCTGAATGTAGAATCCGGCCGGGCCACGGGGATTATTCTGTTCCTTGCCCTCTTCCCGACTCTGTCGGCGTATGTGATCCAGATGCTCGCGCAGCGGGTCATATCCCCGGTTCGGGTATCCTTGATCTTCGCATTCGAGCCTTTGTTCGCGGGCGTGTTCGCATGGACACTGGGCGGGGAAGCAATGCGCACGTCGAGCGCGCTGGGGGGATTCTTGATCTTTCTGGCGCTCGTGATATCGGGTGTCTCTGCTGCACCCAAGCCATCAGTCTGGCATTCAGACACCAGTGACTTCAGGTGAAACGACCCTGCGCCAACCAGACAAACCGCTCCGCCGGCAGCCACCGTCCCCGGCGCGCCGAGACGATCCGCCAGGACTCCGGCGAGAAGTGCGCCGAACGGTGCCATTCCCATGAACATCATCGAATAGACCGCCATCACCCGGCCCCGGAGATGATCGGGTACAAGTGTCTGAAGCAATGTGTTCGTTGACGCCATTTGCGTCATCATCGCGAATCCCACCGGAACGAGCAGCACCACCGACAACCAGAACGTGCGCGAAAGCGAAAACAGGATGAGGCTTGTTCCGAAACCCGCCGCAGCGAGTGGCACCCACCGGCCCAGCCCGCGCACCTCGCGTCGCGCCGCCAGACGCAGCGCGCCCAGCAGCGCGCCGGCCCCTGCAGCACTCATCAGCAGCCCGAGGCCCCTGGAGCCGCCATGCAGGATACGATCGGCGAAAATCGGCATGAGAACCGCGTAGGGCATCCCCGTCAAACTCACGAGTCCGAGCAGGAGCAGAAGGGCGCGGATCGGTTCAGTCTGAGCCACATAGCGGAAGCCTTCCGCATAGTGGCTGAGTGTGGATTCAGGGTGCGGCGCCGGTTTGCGCGCGGCGAGTTTCATTGCAAGAAGCCCCGCGATAACCGCCAGATAACTAGCGGCATTAGCGAAGAAGCACCATCCCTCGCCGATGATCGCGACAAGCGTTCCCGCCACGGCTGGTCCCAGGATCCGCGCCCCATTGAACATCGAGGAGTTGAGGGCGATGGCATTCATCAGATCTTCCTTGCCGACCATTTCGACGATAAATGCCTGACGCGCGGGAATGTCGAACGCATTGACCACGCCGAGCAACGACGCCAGAACAAAAACATGCCACACCTGGACATGACCGGTGAGCGTAAGCACGGTCAAGATCGAAGCCAGAACCATGGCCGAAGCCTGAGTGGCGACGATGATCCGATGGCGGTTGAAGCGATCGGCCACAGCCCCGCCCACCGCCGCAAAGAGAAAGACCGGAATCTGCCCGCAGAATCCCACCATGCCGAGTTGCACCGCCGAGCCGGTCAGCCGGTAAACCAGCCACGCCTGTGCCAGCGACTGCATCCAGGTGCCGATCAGCGACACCAACTGGCCGCCGAAGAAGAGCTGGAAGTTGCGGTGATGCAGAGCGCGCATCGCGGTGGGGAGTTTCGGTTTGAGGAGGGTCATTGTATGCGTACGTGCGTCAATCGTTAGTGCAGCCTCGCCATCGCGGCGCGCAGACCTGGGAATCTCACGGTTGCATTGTACACGTCACCCGCCGTCCGCGACGTGTGCGCCGTGAGATCGGGAACACAGGTTACGAACGGGCCGGTATCTCAGGTAGGGGTTTGTGGGAAATCGGTCTACGCGATGGCAGTGATCACGCGTACAACTCCCGCTTCGCCCCCAGCGACGTGTAGACCAGCGCGCGGTACAAGTCCGCGAAGTGGCGGACTTCACTCGCCACCGAGAATTCGGTGCGGGCGCGTTCGCCGGCGGCCGCGCCGAAACGTGCGGCGAGATCCTCGGCCAGCAGGAGGATGTTGATTCGCATCGCGAGCGCGTCCGCTTCTCCCGGCTCGAAAAGATACCCGCTCTCGCCATGGCGGATCAGTTCGGGGTTGCCACCCACTGACGTCGCAACAATCGGCAGTCCGGCGGCCATGTATGACAGCAGTGTGTCGGAGCATCCCTCGGACAGCGAAGTCAGCACGGCGATGTCGACGGTTTGCAGCCACTGTGTGCGAGTCGATGTGTCCTCCACTAGAATCAGGCGTTCCAGAACGCCGGTTTGGGCTGCGCGCGCGCGCAACTGGGCGATGGCGCCGTGTGATCCATGTGCCATCAGGACGAAGCGGGCATGGGGATGGAGCGGAACCAGATATGCGGCAGCGGCCAGGAAGGTGGCGTGGTCCTTAATCCGTTCCAGCGGGCCTTCCATATATATGATTCGCTGCTGAGCCGACAGCCCGAACGCGTGCTTGGCGTCGGCGACCGACTGCGGCGTACGAGGTGTCGTGCCGGGGCATTCGATCCCATTGGGGATGATGTCCACGTGGTCGCGGCGCACCCGTTCCTGACGCACCAGCCGCGTTGCCACGGCCATCGAGTTGGCCACAAAACGCGAGGCGGCCTCATTGCCTTTTCGCAGCGCGATCAGATGAGCAGGCGTGAGTGTGTGTCCCAAGTTTCGCACACCCGCGATGCACACACCGACTTCGGCAGCCCTTGCGACCGGCAGACCGAGCAAACGCGCGGTCAAGTCGTACGCACAGACCAGATCGTAACGGCCTCTGCGAATCAGGCGGGAGAGCTTGGCGCGTCCCCAGACGTCCCATCCCAGCGCTATCTGAGAGATCCCAGCAGCGGTCAGCGGACACGGCAATGAGAGATGATCGAAGTCCGGATCGATGCCGTGCATCGCCATGATCGTCGGCTCGAAGAGCGCGCGGTCGAGGCCCCCGACCAAACGTCCCAGATGCGCCAGAGTCTCGCGGGCGGGATCATCCAGCCGGTCAACCAGATACAGAATTCGGAGGCGTTCACGCATCACGGAGTGGGGTTGTCCGGATCCAGTTTTCGCGAGGACGGTCAGACTTAGACCTGCCGCGAGTCTGGGTTCCCCATCAATTTATCGACGCGCCAGGGCATTACCTGAAAAGGTGGAGACGAATTCCGATCTGATCGAAAGAGGGATACTGAACAACATGGTCTCCCCTTGGGGGATGAGAATGATGTCTGGGGAAGCGGATTTCGTCAAGGAAGACGGGTTGCCACAGGGCGATTTGGCGGGGAGTTTTGGGGTCGCGCTTGGC
>Ga0315273_10003093_pt1 | contig 19990 bp, 14 predicted proteins | sample YL17G02_0_MG_FD_205753 | JGI IMG/M metagenome (GOLD analysis project Ga0315273, IMG submission 205753) | Sediment microbial communities from Yellowstone Lake, YNP, Wyoming, USA - YL17G02_0 | ecosystem: Environmental > Aquatic > Freshwater > Lake > Sediment | place: USA: Wyoming | collected...
GTACACGACCGGCCTCCAAGCCATGCCAACGGTTGCCTCGGACGCGAGCGGGAACTTCGTCGTGGTCTGGCAGAGCTACCACGACGGGAGCGGCAGCGGCGTCTTCGGTCAGCGCTTTGACGCGTCCGGCGTCCCTCAGGGAGGCGAGTTCCAGGTCAACTCCTACACCACCGGCTATCAGGTCGGACAGGCGGTGGCCTCGGACGCGAACGGGAACTTCGTCGTCGTCTGGCAGAGTGGCTATCAGGACGGAAGCGGCGACGGCGTCTTCGGCCAGCGCTTCAACGCGTCCGGCGTCCCTCAGGGCAGCGAGTTCCAGGTCAACTCCTACACCACCGGCAGCCAGCGTGTCCCAGCGGTGGCCTCGGGCGCGAACGGGAACTTCGTCGTGGCCTGGCAGGGCAGCTACGAGGACGGGAGCAGCGTCGGCATCTTCGGCCAGCGATTCGGCGCCTCCGGCGTTCCCCTGGGGAGCGAGTTCCAGGTCAACTCCTACACCACTGGCGACCAGCGCAATCCGGCCTTGGCGTCTGACTCGGACGGAAACTTCGTCGTCGTGTGGATGAGCACCGGCCAGGACGGAAGCAGCGACGGCGTCTTCGGCCAGAGTTTCAATGCGGCCGGGCTGCCTTTGGGAAGCGAGTTCCGCGCCAATTCCTTCACCGCGGGCAGTCAACAGGCCCCGGCTCTGGCGTCGGCCGCGAACGGGAGCTTCGTCGTCGTCTGGAACAGCGCCAGCCAGGACGGGAGCAGCGACGGCGTCTTCGGCCAGCGCTACGGCGTCGACAGGCTGACGGTGTCGAAGGCGGGGACGGGGACTGGCACCGTGACGAGCATCCCCGCGGGGATCAACTGCGGGACCGACTGCGCGGAGACGTACAGCCACGGCACGAGCGTGACACTGACGGCAGCGACCGATCCGACCTCGACGTTTGCGGGCTGGTCGGGCGGCGGCTGCTCGGGCACGGGGACGTGCACGGTGTCGATGACGATGGCCACGACGGTCACGTCGACGTTCACGTTGAATACGTCCCCGCCTCCTTCCTTCACAGACGATCCGCTGCAGCCGAGGACGACGCCCGTCAAGATGGTCCACGTCACGGAATTGCGCCAGGCGGTTAACGCCCTGCGGGCCAGGACTGGCCTGGCGGCGGCCATTTGGACGGATGCGACGATGACGACGGGGGTGACTCCCGCGAAGGCGGTGCACCTGACGGAGTTGCGGACGGCGCTCAAGGCCGTGTTCGACGCGGCAGGAAGAACGGCACCCACCTACACCCACCCCACCATCACGGGCGGAGCAACGGTGATCTCCGCGGTGGACGTCGCGGAGTTGCGAGCGGCGGTCCTGTCGATCTGGTAGTCGGCACCGTTTGAGGCTCGTGGCCGCCAACGACTGTCGGTTCTCACGACGTAGGGACGTCAGCTTCTCAGGAGCGTTCTGCTCCAGCCTGTCCCCACCGCCAGAACCAGAAACAACTGGTCAGCGACATCGCGGGTCTGCGTGAGCCCTCACACCTGTACTCCTGCCGTCGCCTGGTGGTCCTCCTCACCCGGCCGACCATGGTGCCGGACAAGGAGAGGCCACATGAGGACAGACGCTTCGGCTGACCCACTCCTCAGCCCACTTCCGATCCACGTCGAATCGTTTGTCGATCACCTTCGTGCCGCCAGGTACGCGCCACAGTCGATGGCGGCCAGAAGGTCAATCGCCAGCGCGTTCGCTCGGTGGGCCAAGGGCGAGCGGCCTCGCCCTCGAGACGTTGGATGCGGCGACGATCCGCACGTTTCTCCTGGAGCGGATCGCCCATCGCTCATCGGAGTCTGCACAGCTCCTGGCGGTCTCCCTCCGCTCGTTGCTTCGCTTCCTGTTCCTACGCGGCGAGACACCACGTGACTTGTCGTCCGCGGTGCCCACCGTTCGTACTTCCCCTCAGTCGACCGTGCCCGCCGTCATGTCGCTCGAAGAGGTGGAGCGCGTGCTGGCCGCGGCTGGATCATCTGCCGCTCCTCGCCGATGTCGGTGACGCCGTCGCGCGCTATCTCCGTGAGGACCGCGGGAGCAGTGGCTCCCGGCGGGTCTTTCTCCGCCTGATCCCGCCACGCGTCGGACTGGCGAGCCCGTGCGCGATTGATCACAGTGTCCGGCTGGCCCTCGCTCGCGCCGACGTACGTCCCCGACGTCGCCGAGTGGCGCGCCTGTTCCGGCACAGTCTGGCCACCCGGATGATCCGCCACAGTGCGTCGAACGCGGAGATCGCGGAGGTCCTCCGGCACCGCTCCCAGAGTCCCACCGCCATCTACGCCAAAGTGTCCGTTGAGGCGCTCCGCACCGTCGCTCGACCGTGGCCGAGTGGACGGCCCGGGGCCGGTTTCCGGTGCCTTCCGATGCCGAGACGCCGTTCGAGGCGGACCGATGGGATGGTGACGCGCGATTCGTGATCGATCGTTCCGAAGCCGGCCAAGGGGCGTCGTTGCGCGTCCACACGGACACGTCGCTGTCCCGCGGCGTGGCGCTGGTGCGTTTCCCAAGGAACTGGACGGCGTATCGGTACGTCCGCATGGAGATGCCCAACCCGTTGCCGGATCAGGTCGACCTGAACTGCCGCCTCCACGACGGGCAGCACGAGAGGCGTGGGCCAACCTACACCGACCGCTGCGATACGGCGTTCCGCGTCCGGCCAGGGTGGAACTCGATTCGAATCGACCTGGGGGATGTCGTAAAGGCCCCGGCCGGGCGCCGGATCGAGATGGAGGATATCCGGGGCGCGATCGTGTTCTGCTCGCGTCTCCCCGTTCCCCGCACCATCTTCATCGATGACGTGCGCCCGGAGTGAACTCCGTCGGCAGCGCCCGAGCCAGCAACTCCGCGACATGCCAGACGCGCCGGCCCGTCGTTTGGGTGATCTGCTCTCGGCAACTAAACCCGTTTGTCACGATGAAGGTATCGGACGCGGCCTCGCGAACCGCGGGCAGGAGCACACGCTCCCCTACCTGCATCGAGACGTCAAAGTGATCGCGTTCGAAGCCGAATGCCCCCGCCATGCCGCAACACCCCGCATCCAGCACCGTGAAGTCCAGCCCGGTCTCGTTCAGCACCGCGATGTCGTCGTCCAGGCACAGCGACGCGCGCTCGTGGCAGTGCGGATGGACGATGGCCCGGCCTTCGAGCCGCGCATCCGGAACCGTGCCGGTCTTTACGAGAAACTCGGTCAGGAACAACGTCTGTTCGCGTAGTTTCCGGGCCAGGGGATCGTCCGGGAAGAACCGCAGAAGCTCATCGCGGAAGACGGATACGCAGCTCGGCTCCAGGCCGACGATGGGCGTCCCGGCCTCGATATCCGTGCGCAGGCTCGTCAGGATCTCGCCGAGGCGTCGCCGGGCGGCGCTCAACATGCCGTGATCGTAAAGAGGACGGCCGCAGCACAGCCGCGCTCGAGGAATGTCCACCTGGAAGCCCGCGGCGTCCAGCACGGCCGCCGCCGCGTGCGCCACTTCGGGATGGAAGTAGTTGTTCGAACAATCGGGCCACAGAAGCACCCGCCGGGATTCGGGGCCAGGCGCTGTGGGCTGGGGGCGAGAGGCGAGGGGCGAGAGGCGAGAGGGGCCGGAATTCGAGGAGCCGCCTTCTTGCGTCTTGCGTCTTGCGTCTTGCGTCTGCCCTCCGAGGAACGCGCGCCGGAAACTCCGCCGCGCGAACGCTGGCATCCGTCGTTCGGGCGCCATGTCGAGCGCCCACCGCACGACGGTGCTGAACGGCGGCACCTGGGTGAAGACATTGGCCAGCCAGGGCACGTACTCCGCCAGCGCGGCCCAGTGATTGATCAGGCCGAACGCGTACGATCGCAACGGGCGCCGGCGCCCCTCGTAGTAGCGCGCGAGGAACTCGGCCTTGTACGCGGCCATGTCGACGCCCGTCGGGCACTCGCTCTTGCAGCTCTTGCACGAGAGGCAGAGGTCGAGGGCGTCCTTGACGGCTTCGCTCCGGAATCCGTCGGTGATCACGTCGCCCTGCAGCATCTCGAAGAGCAGCCGCGCACGGCCCCGCGTCGTATGCTGCTCGTCGTGGGTCGCCATGTAGGACGGGCACATGGCGCCGCCGTCGGTCTTGCGGCACTTCCCCACGCCGACACAGCGCAGCGTCGCATCTGCCAGACTGCCTTCCACCGGATACGCGAACTGCGTGTTCACGGCAGGCGGGTGAAACTGCTGGACGCGGAGATGCTCGTCCAGGCGGTACGGGTTGATCAGCTTGCCGGGGTTCATCTTGTTGTCCGGGTCCCATATCGCCTTGAACTCACGGAACGCCTGCATCAACTCCTCGCCGAACATCCGCGGCAGCAGCTCCGCGCGCGACTGCCCGTCGCCGTGCTCGCCGGACAGGGAGCCGCCCATCGACACCACAAGGTCGGCGGCCTCTTCAACGAAGCGCCGGTACGCCGCGATGCCTTCGGTTGTCTTGAGGTCGAAGTTGATGCGGGTGTGCACGCACCCCTGGCCGAAGTGACCGTAGAGCGAGCCGGTGTAGTTGAACTCGGCCATCAACTGGCGCAGCCGGCGCAAGTACTCGCCCAGCCGCGCGGGCGGGACAGCGGCATCTTCCCAGCCTTCCCAGTTCTTGCTCTCGCCCGGCACGAAGGACGTGGCCCCGAGCGCCGATTCGCGGACGGCCCACACGTGCTGCGTCTCGACGGGATCCCGGAACAGCGTCATCGACGGAGCGCCGGGGCGTGCCCGCAGCTCGTCCATCAGCCGCTGCGCGCGGGACTCCGCCTCGGCCATGGTATCCGCGCCAAACTCGACGTATAGCCATCCCTGGCCCTCCGGCAGCAGGGCCAGACCTTTCGCGTTCAGGTCCTTCTTGCGTGAATGCCGCACGAGGACCTCGTCGATGCCCTCCAGCCCGATCGGACCGAATGCGGTCACGGTCCCCACCGCGTCGGCCGCGAGATAGACATCGTCGAAACCCAGCACGAGGAGGGACCGGCACGGCGGACTGGGGACCAGGCGGACCATCGCCTCGAGCACGGTGACACACGTGCCTTCCGAGCCCACCAGCGCCCGCGCGACGTGGAACCTGTTCTCGGGCAGCAGAAAATCGAGGTTGTACCCCGAGACGCGCCGCGGGATTTTCGGGAACCGCGTTCGCACGAGGTCGCCGTAGCGGTCGCGCAGGTCGCGCAGCCCGGCGTAGATCGCGCCGCGCCGGCCGCCTTCACCGATGATTCGGTCCAGCATGTCGGGAGGCGTCGCTCCGACCCGCATCCGGACGCCGTCGTACGTGAGGATGTCCAGTTCGTCGACGTTGTCGTCCGTCTTGCCCGCCATCACCGAGTGCACGCCGCACGAGTTGTTCCCGATCATGCCGCCGAGGGTGCACCACCGATGCGTCGCCGGGTCCGGCCCGAAGGTCAGACCGACGCGCTCGGCCTCGTCGCGAAGCCGGTCGAGCACGACGCCAGGCTGAATGCGGGCCTGGCGCCTGTCGGCGTCGATGCCGAGGATGGCGTGGCAGTGCCTCGACACGTCGATGATCACGGCCACGTTGCAGCACTGCCCGGCCAGGCTCGTCCCCGCCCCGCGCGTCAGGACCGGCGCGCCCGCCTCCCGGCATGCGGCGACGGCCGCGATGATGTCGTCGGTGTCCCTCGGCAGGACGACGCCGATGGGCACCTGCCGGTAGTTCGAGGAATCGGTGGCGTAGAGCGCGCGGCTGGCCGCGTCGAAGCGCACCTCCCCTTTCAGGCGAGCCCGCAGGACCGCCTCGAGCACACGAACGACGCGGGCGTCGGCAGAGAACGGCGCGGGAGCGGCTGCTTGGACGGCGTGTGTGGTCATGACGATCTGGCGGGGCAGATGCCCCGGCACCGGCGCCGGTGCGGGATCAGCATACCAGAGCGTTGTATACTCGGCAGATTCGCCCTGCGCGAGGGCCGCCAGAAAGAGGCTTCAGCCTGTGGACTACATCGAGAGTTTCTTCCGCTTCTTCTACAACATCCCGGAACTGATCAGGATCGGCGGCCTCTACGGCATGATTCTCGTCATCTTCTCCGAGACGGGGCTGATGGTGGGGTTCTTCCTGCCGGGGGATTCCCTGCTGGTCACGGCGGGGCTGTTCGCCGCGAAGGGCGACCTGAACATCGCGACGCTCATCCCGTCGCTGATCGTGGCGGCCATCTGCGGCAACACCACCGGCTACTTCATCGGAAACCGGGCCGGCAAGGCTCTCTACAGCCGGCCGAACTCGCTCCTCTTCCGCCGTGAACACCTGATTCGCACGCACGCGTTCTACGAGCGGCACGGCGGCAAGACGATCATCCTGGCGCAGTTCATGCCCATCGTCCGCACCTTTGCCCCGGTCGTCGCGGGCGCAGCCGAGATGGGCTACCGCCGGTTCATCATGTTCAACGTCGTCGGCGCGATCATCTGGATCGGCAGCATGACGCTGACGGGCTACTACCTCGGCCGGCTGGTGCCCAACATCGAGAGCCGGATCCACATCGTCATCGCGATCGTGATCTTCATCTCGCTCCTGCCCGCGATCATCGCGTGGCTGAAGTCGAAGCTGCAGGGCACCGGCGCCGCCTGATCGAATCGCGCGGGGTCTCGGCGTACCCATGGAGGCCGGGTCTTCAGACCCGGCGAGTCGGGTTCGGGTGAGGCGTTCCGAACGGCGTTGGAGATCCTGGCATGGGTGGGCTCGGTACGCCGGGTCTGAAGACCCTCCACCAGAAAGGCTACCTACCGCTCCCGCGTGGCGCGGATAATCGCTTCCATGTGATTCAGGTATCGGTCGAGCGCGCGGCGGCCGGTCGCGGTGATGCGGTACTGCGTACGCGGCAGGCGTTTTTCGAACGACTTCACGCACGTCACGTAGCCGGCATCCTCCAGCTTGCGCGCGTGCACCGACAGGTTGCCGTCGGTCGTGCCCATCAGCGTCTTCAGTTCGTTGAAGGTGAGCGCATCATTCACCGCGAGGGCGCTGATGATGCCGAGGCGGACGCGCTCGTGGATCAGCCGATCCAGGTCGGGCATTCGGCGGTCGTCCCTCCTCGGAGCCGCCGGGCGGACGGGCGCGGGTGGTGAGGGGGTCGTGTGGGCTGCGTGCTGTCGCGCTGCGCTGTGTCTAGCCACCGTATTTCACCGCAATCAAGATCCCGAACACGATGTGAAGCAGACCAAACCCGAGTCCGAGCAGCCACGTGCCCCAGGCTACCGGGGCCATGAACGCCACGGCGCCAAGCGCCATGAAGCACCCGCCCATGACGGGAACCGGCGGCACCGACAGCGCGCCACCCGCCACAACGGCCGCGCCGTAGAGCAGCAGCCAGACGCCCGGAAGCATGGCCGATGCGCCGCCGGCGTAGAGCGCAGCGGTCAGCACCGCCCCCGCGACGAGTGGGGGCGCGAACCCGAGCGCGAATCGCCGTCCCGGGGCGGACAGGACGGGCATTCCCATCGCCTTCGCCTTCATGCGAATCCCCAGCGACGCCACCACGACGGCGAGGACGGCCGCGACCAGCCAGACCGCCAGCCACGCTCCGGGGTCCGCCTGGCGTCCGGCCAGGACGGCCGCGACCGCGCCGATCAGGCCGACGGCGCTCTGCCCTTTCCCGGAGACGGCCGTGAACGCCCCGGCGCGCTCCATCGTCTGCCGGATGAACGCGATGTGATCCATGGCATGCGCGTGCATCGACGCAGGTGTCGCCGGCACGGAAGGCGGGATCGGCTGACGTTCCACACCGGTGATTGTAGTGGAACACAGAGTGGCTATTCCGTCAAGTGCTTTGCATACCAAAGCGTCGCGCGAGCCTGGGGCGGAGGAACGCGATCAGCCTGACCCCCAGGAGCACGGCGAGAATCACGGCGTAGGTGCGCGGACGCCGCGTATCGAGCTTGACCAGCCACCAGTAGTGCAACGCGCCCACGCCGGCTGAGGCGTAGGCGAGACGGTGCAACCGCCGCCACGCCCGCCCGCCCAAGCGGCGGATCATGCCGGCCGTCGACGTCACGGCGAGCGGCACCATCAGCAGGAACGCGGTCGCTCCCGCCGTGATGAACGGCCGTTTCGCGACGTCCTTGAGCATGGAGGCCACGTCGAAGAACTGGTCCAGCCACACGTACGTCAGCAGGTGGAGCGTGCCGTAGAAGAAGGCGAACAGGCCGAGCACTCGCCGGAACTTGATCGCATCGTTCCAGCCGGTGAGCCGTCGAAGAGGAGTGACGGCCAGCGTGATCACCAGGAACCGCAGCGTCCACGTGCCGGTCTCGCGGGTGATCGTTTCAATCGGGTTCGCGCCGAGGCCGTTGTTGGCAGCGCCCCAAGCCAGGTACGCCACGGGCGCGAGGGCGGCCACCACAACGAGAGGCTTGAAAGAGGTGACGCGCAAGGCCGTCAGTACAGCTTCCGCAGATCCATGCCGGCGTAGAGACCGGCAACCTGATCAGCGTAGCCGTTGAACATCAGCGTCTTCCGTTTGAAGAACTCGCCGATGCGGCGCTCGCGGGCCTGGCTCCACCGCGGATGGTCAACATCGGGGTTCACGTTGGAGTAGAAGCCGTACTCCTGCGGCGCGGACGCCTGCCACGATGAAACGGGCTGCTTCGCCGCGAAGCGGATTCGTACGATCGATTTGATGCTCTTGAAGCCGTATTTCCACGGCACCACCAGCCGCAGAGGCGCGCCATTCTGATTCGGCAGCACTTTGCCGTACAACCCTACTGCGAGGATGGCCAGCGGATGCATGGCCTCGTCGAGGCGCAACCCCTCGACGTAAGGCCAGTCCAGCACGCCGACGCGCTGGCCCGGCATCTGCTTCGGATCGTGCAACGTGGCGAACTCCACGAACGTCGCCCCCCCCTGGGGCTCGACACGCTTGATCAGGTCTTGCAGCGGGAACCCGACCCACGGAATGACCATCGACCACGCCTCCACGCACCGAAGGCGGTAGACGCGCTCCTCGAGCACGTGCGGCTTGATGAGGTCGTCCAGGTCGTAGTCCCCGGGCTTGTTCACCAGGCCGTCGATCTTCACGGTCCACGGCTTCGGCCGGAAGGTCCTGGCGTTGCGGGCCGGGTCGCTCTTGTCCGTGCCGAACTCGTAGAAGTTGTTGTAGGTCGTCACGTCTTCCCAGGGCGTCAACACCTCGTCTGTCGTGACCACGCCCTTTCGGACGTTCGGGATCTGGTCCTGGCCCGCGCCGAGCAGGCGCGCGGGAGACATGCCTGCGAGGGCGGCCACCGCCGGCACGGCGGCCGCCTTCATAAACTCACGCCGGCGCAGGTACAGTTTCTCGTCGGTGACGTCGGACGACCGGATATCTGGAGCAGGTTTGATGATCATGGGGGGCCTCAGACAGGATAACCCGGATAGGGTCCGCCTTATTCCACCCTGTGCGTCTTTCACCGCCGCATCGGGCTTGGATTTCCCGGGTGCGGGCGGTACACTTTGAGCGGGTTCCAGGAGTTCTCGATGGTGTCTGACGTCTCCAGGCCAGGCCGCGCCGCCCGCTTCGCCCCGGCGGGTGGATTCACGCCGCGCACGATTGCGTTCCTGCGTGCGCTCGAGCGCCACAACCGGCGCGAGTGGTTCCACGCGCGCAAGGATCGCTACGAGGCCGACGTGCGGGCACCGATGGCTGCGCTTGTGGAGCGTCTGGCCGCCGACCTCGGATCGTTTGCGCCGGACCTGGTGGCCAATCCGCGGACGTCGATCTACCGCCCCTATCGCGATACCCGGTTCGCGGCCGACAAGGCGCCTCTCAAAACGAACGTCGCCGCCGTGTTCCCGCATCGACTCCTGCCCAAGCACGAAGGCGCCGGCTTCTACCTGGAAGTCGCCCCTCGTCATGTCTGGTACGGTGGCGGCATGTACATGCCGTCCACCTCCCAGCTGCACCTGGTCCGCGAGCACGTTGCCACACACCACCGGCGTCTCGCCCGCATCGTGGGGTCGCCGGCCTTCCGGCGCACCTTCGGCGCCCTGGAGGGCGCGCGGCTGCAGCGGGCGCCACGGGGATTCCCGAACGACCATCCCGCGATCGAGTTCCTGAAGTACCGCCAGTTCCTGGCGGCGTGCGAACGGCCCGCCGAGTTCGCGACGACTCCGGGTTTCTACCGGACGCTGCTGGCGGCGTGGAAGACACTGGCGCCCCTCGTCGACTTCCTCAACGAGCCGCTAGTCGCCGGTCTGCAGTCCGGCCTGTCGGGACGCGCATGGACCGACGTCGAGCCGTAGCCGCCGCCGGTCTCCTCCTGCTGGCGATCTCCGCGCTGCCACGGGCGCAGGTCCGGCTCGCCGACGAGGCCGACCGCGAGGCCTTCAGGTCCTGGTTCACCTTCCTCGCAGACGCCCAGTTCTACCGGCCGACGCCCGACGTGACAGACTGCGCGGGCCTGGTGCGTCACGCGGTGCGCGAGGCGCTGAGAGCCCATACGGCCGAGTGGCTCAGGCTGGCCGCCCTGCCGACTGCCGCACCGTTCCCGGACGTCCGCACGCGTCCCGCCGGCCAACCGGATGGGTGGCCGCTGTTCCAGGCCGGCCGCGGCCGCTTCGCCGAGTTTGCCGACGCCAGGACCATCATCGGCCTCAACGCGCGGCCAATCGGACGCGACCTCGGCGCGTTGCGCCCTGGTGACCTGCTCTACTTCAGGCAGGACACGCAGGCGTCACCCGATCATCTGATGGTCTACGTCGGTCCGTCGCGGTTCGAAGACCACGACACAGACTGGGTCGTCTATCACACCGGACCGATCGATGGCGGGGCCGGCGAAGTTCGCAAGACGCGGCTGGTCGATCTGACCCGACACCCTGTGCCGCGGTGGCGCCCCGCGCTCAGCAACCCCTCGTTCGTTGGCATCTTCCGACTGGGCTGGCTATGAGACGACATCTCGTTCCGACTGTGCTGGGCATGCTCCTCGTCGCCTGCGCGCCGGCCTGGGCGCAGCCGGCCGATGAAGGCGCAACACCGGCCTTCAGCCTCTGGAGCAGCCAGATCTACACCACCACGGAGCAGCCTGCCTTCTCACTCACCTACCGGGGCCTCGACCATCTCGACTTCCGGGTCTACCGGGTGAGCGATCCACTCGCGTTCTTCAGCGGCCTCCGCGATCCGCACCAACTTGGCAGCGAGAAGCCCGTCGTGCCGCAAGAGCGGACCTGGATCGAACGTCTCGCCATGTGGAAAGCCGGGCAGCGGGCAGAATTGCGGAGCTTTTTCCGGCGACAGGTCAGCGTGACGTACCGGGTGAAGCGCCGTGAGGCGCAGGACAAGGAGAAGGTCGCGCAACGGCAGACGCTTCAGTACAACACCTTCGCCCAGGTGCCGCTGCTGAACCCGTCGCGCCTGGTCGCGTCGTGGCGCGAGATCCTGCCGAGCGTGCGGGACGCGGAGTCGCGCCGGATTCCCATCGAGGTCAAGGACCCCGGCGTGTACGTCGTCGAGGCCGTCAGCGCCCCCCTCAAGGCGTACACCATCGTCATGGTGTCCGACATCGGCCTCGTCACGAAAACCGCGCCCGGCCAGATCCTGGTGTACGCCGCGCACCGCACGACGGGCGCGCCACAGCCGGGCTGCGACGTCCAGACCTTCGTCGATCGCCGGAGCCTGGAAGCCGCGAAGACCGGCGAGGACGGCATAGTGCTCTTCGCCGTCGACGCCGTTCGGCCGGACTCGGTCATCACGCTCGCACGGTGCGGTGCGCAGGTTACCGCCACCGACCCGGGCAACTGGGCGCTCCAGGCGCCGGCGCGCGAACTGGTGGGGTACGTCTACACAGACAAGCCCATCTACCGCCCTGGCCACAGCGTGCGCGTCAAGGGCGTGCTGCGGTGGCGGACGCGCGGGCAGCTCGTCATGTTCGACGGCCGCCAGGTGGAGGTGTCGATTGCGGACTCGAACGGCAAGGTCCTGGCGCGCGAAACGCGGCCGGTTGATGCGTTCGGCGCCGTCAACACATCCTTCACGTTGCCGCCAGGAGCCGCGCTGGGCGGCTATGCCGTGAGCCTCGCCAGCGGAGACGATCGCGCCAGCGGCAGTTTCGAGGTCCAGGAGTACCGTAAGCCCGAGTTCGAAGTCACGGTCACGAGTTCCGACCGCTTCGTCGTCCAGGGCGGAACCGCTCAGGCCACGATCACGGCCCGCTACTACTTCGGCCAGCCCGTCGCCAGCGGCGCCGTCAAGTACGTCGTCCACCGTCAGCCCTACTACTCTCCCTGGCGCTGGAGCGACGACGACGAGAGCGAAGGGGGCGGCTGGTGGGGCGGCGGAGCGGAGACCAGCGAGCAGATGGTTCGATTGAATGATCAGGGAATGGCCACGGTCTCCATCCCGCTGGCGATCGACGAACAGCGCCACGACTATTCGGCGCGCATCGAGGCGAGAGTCACCGACGCGAGCAACCGCGAGGTGTCCGGCTACACCCTTGTGCATTCGACCTACGCTCGCTACCTCGTGTCGGCGCAAGCCGATCGCTACGTTCAGAAGCCGGGAGCCCCGGCGCAGGTGACGGTGCGAACCCTCGATTACCAAGGCGTGCCACAACCCGGTTTGGCGCTCCAGGCCGTGCTCGAGCGCCTCACCTACCCGGAGGGTCGATGGTCGGAGCCCAAAACCGCAGTCGTCGCGTCCGGCTCGATGACGACGGACGCGGACGGCAGGGCCTCGTGGTCTGTCTCGCTGCCGAACGAGGCTGGGTCGTACCAGTTTCGCGTCTCCGGTGACAGCAGCGGCCGGCGGGTCGAAGACACGTCCAGCGTCTGGATCTCGGGCGAAGCCGCCAAATACGGCCAGGGCGATGCGTACGTCGAACTCATCGCCGATCGGCCGTCCTACAAGCCCGGCGACACGGCGCGTCTTGTCGTGCGGGGCGCCGAGGTCGCGGCGCCCGTGCTCGTCACCAAGGAAGGCCGGCACATCTCGTACTACCGCGTCGTCCGCGCGGGCCGCGAGAACGCTGTCGAGGTGCCCGTCACCGAAGAGGACCTCGGCGACATCTACGTCAACATCGCATTTGTGAGAGACGATCGGCTGTATCGCGCGGAGAAGCGGCTGAAGGTGCCGGCCGTGCCGCGCCAGCTCCGGATTGCCGTCGAGGCTGACCAGGCCATCGCGCGCCCGCGCCAGTCCGGGTCGTTCACGCTCACGGTGACGGATGCGGACGGCAAGCCGGTGAAGGCCCAGCTCAGCGTGGGCGTCATCGACGAAGCGGTCTACGGGGTAAAGGCGGACGACACGCCAGATCCGCTGCGTTTCTTCTATCGGCTGAACTACAGCCGCGTCTCGACGGACTACTCCCGAGACTACTCGTTCATCGGGTACGCGGGCTCCCAGCAATTGCAGCTGGCGCAGCGGCGGCGCCCGCTCGCCCTCGCTGACTTCAAGGGAGAGCGCCAGGCACGTCCGCAAGTGCGGAAGGACTTCCCTGACGCGATCTACTGGGCCGCCGACATCACGACGGACGCCCAGGGCCGCTCGACGGTGCAGGTGCCCTACCCCGACGCGCTCACGACCTGGCGCCTCACGGCACGCGCCGTCACGGCAGACACGAAGGTCGGCGCGGGAATCGCACGAACGACCACGACGAAGGACCTCATCCTGCGCGTGGTCACTCCGCGATTCCTGACCGAGGGCGACACTCTCGACCTGCCGGTCATCGTCCACAACTACCTGCCCTCCGACAAGAGCGTCAGCGTCTCCGGCAAGGTGACCGGCCTCCAGGCGACGGATGCAGAGGGACAGCCGGTCGATCTGACACAGCCGCGCACGGTGCAGGTGGCCAGTAACGGCGAGTACAAGCTGGACTGGAGGCTGAAGGCGCCGGCGGTCGGCACCGCTGTCGTGACGGGAACCGCGGCGGCCGATACGGACAGCGATGCTGTCGAACTCCCTTTCCCGGTGCTCCCGTTCGGTTTGAAGCGCGAAGCGGGCACCGCCGGCTCCATGCTCGCACCCGGAGAACAGACCACGGAGATCCAGGTACCGGCCACCTCGAACCCGCTCGCGCGCACGATTCGCGTCCACATCGCCCCGTCGCTCGGCGGACCCGTGCTGGGCGCCCTCGACTTCCTGACCAGCTACCCTTACGGCTGCACCGAACAGACCCTCTCCAGTTTCGTGCCGAACCTCGTGGCGAAGCGCACGTTGACCGACCTGAAGATTCCGCTCAGCGAAGGGCTGAAGTCACTCGACCGCCAGGTGACGGAGGGCCTCGCGCGCCTGTACGAATATCAGCATGAAGATGGCGGGTGGGGATGGTGGAAGACCGACGAGAATCATCCGTTCATGACGGCGTACGCCATCTACGGGCTGCTCGAAGCCAGGGCCTCCGGTTTCAAGGTCGACGAGTGGCGGCTGTCGAATGGTGTTCGCGCGCTGCGCAAGCTGTATCTGGAATACCCCCGGGCGGTCCTGGAGCTGAAAGCGTACGAGACATACGTGCTGCTGCGCGCGGCCGCAGGCGGCGTCGAGGCGCCGGACCGCGGGGACGGCCCGGCGTGGAGCCACCAGGCGTCGCTCGACGAGCTCTGGTCCGGGCGAAGCCGCATGACCGCATATGGCACCAGCCTGCTGCTCCTCGCCCTGGACTCCGTGAAGGATCCCCGTGGCGCCGATCTCGCCCGCGAGCTTGAGGCGAGCGCGCAGCGCAAGGGCGACCTCGCGTGGTGGACCTCCGATCGGGACCCGTTGCTCTTCGATTTCGTCGACACCAGCGTCGAGGCGACGGCGCTTGCCGTGCAGGCCCTTGCGGCGCGCAATCCGGCGCACACCCTGGTGGAACCCGCCGTGCGCTGGCTGTTGCTGAACCGCACCTTCGGCGTGTATTGGGCCAGCACAAAGCAGACGGCCATGGTGCTCTATGGCCTGCTCGACCTCATGAAGGCGCGCCACGAGACGGCGGCGGACTCCGAGGTGGAGGTCTTCATCAATGGATCTTCGGCGGGCGTGCGGCGGTTCACGGCGGCCTCGATGACGTCCCCGGACCCGATCGAATTGAGCGCCCCCGCGCAGGCCGGCGCCAACAGCATCCGGCTCGTCAAGCGCGGCGGCGGCGCCCTGTACTGGGCGGCGCAGGCGACCTACTACGACACCCACGCCGCCCAGGAGCGCACGGGCTCGCACACACTTGCGCTGCAGCGGCAGTACTTCAGTCTCTCGCCCGTCACGGTGAACAACCGCATCGTCTATCGCGAGGCGCCGTTCAGCGGGACCGCCCGGCCGGGCGACCTGCTGCTCGTTCGCCTGACGGCGGCCGGGGCCGCCGACTGGCGGTACCTGATGCTCGAGGATCCCATCCCGGCCGGCACGGAACCGATCCAGCGCGACGACCTCTACGCCCTCGAAAAGGGGCGCACAGACTGGTGGGGCAGCCGGCGCGAGTACCGCGACAGCCGCGCGGTGTTCTTCCAGGAGCGCTTCGAGGCAGGCCGGTACGAGTATACGTACCTGCTGAAGGTGATCGCGCCGGGCGTGTTCCGGGCGTCCCCGGCCCGGATCTCGGCGATGTATGTTCCCGATGGAACCGCGTCGAGCGCGGCGATGACGATGACCGTCGAATCAGCGGGCGCGCCGGCCGCCACGCCCCAGCCCAAAGGAGGACAGCGGTGATGACCCGGACTCGTGCCATCGTGGCGTGGCTCGTCGCCGGCCACCTCCTGGTCGGGGGGCTCTATTGGCTGCTGCTTCAGGTGCCGGAGTCGAACGCCTGGATGCTTGTCGCGTCGCTCCTCATCGTCCTCGCCGCGCTGGTGATGACGGGTGTCGTTGAAGAGACCGCCATCCTCGCGTCGGCATCGAACGAGCCGATGGGCATGGCGCTGAAGACAGCCCTTCGGCGGGCGTGGTTGGTGGTGCTGCCGCTGGCCGTGTTCGGATGCCTCTGGTGGCTGACTGGGACGGCGGAGGGCTGGCTCACGCGTCATGCTGGCCAGATCGACGCGTGGATCATCGCGAAGCTTGGCTGGACGAAGACCGCCGGCCTGCACACCTCAATGGCCTGGGTGATCGCGTTTGTCCGTTACGGGATCGGCACGTCGCTGGCCGTTGCGCTGCTGGCGTCCCTCAGCAGGCAGGGTCTCCGTGGCGCCACATCGTCGTGGCTGCGCCACGGGCTGGCATGGAAGCCGCTCGTGATCATCGCGGCGCTGTTGTTCGTGGGCGTGTGGCTGCCCTGGCAGGCGGTGTACTGGCGGCCGGCCTCGCTGCCTCCGACCTGGGTACAGCCGGCCTTCGCGTCGGTGAAGCTCTTCGTCTTGTATGTCGTCGGGAACCTGGCGTGGGCCGTCGTCCTCCGGACGGCCTCACGCCAGTCCTGATCGCTAGACCTGCACGAACTTCGACGCCTTGGTTCCGCAGATCGGACAGGCCTCGGGCGGCTCACCGAATTCGATGTGCCCGCAGATTGGGCACAGGTAGAACTTCGTCTCGGCCAGATCCTTCCCCTGTCGAACCGCCTCGAGCGCGAGGGCGTACAGCTTCGCGTGCACCGCTTCCGCTTCGACGGCGTAGCCGAACATCCGCTTCGACTTGTGCCCCGCCGCGGTGGCGCGCTGCAGCATGGGCGGATACATCTCCGTGTACTCGTGGGTCTCACCGCCTATCGCCGCCTTGAGGTTGTCGGAGGTGGTGCCAACACCATCCAACGCCTTCAGATGGCCCTCGGCGTGGATGCGTTCGGCCTCGGCTGTCGTCCGGAACAGCCGTGCGATGTTCGGATACCCATCCTGATCGGCCTTTGCCGCAAACGCCCGGTACTTCTGGTTCGCCTGGCTCTCGCCCGCGAATGCTTCCTTCAGATCTTCTGTGGACATGAATCCCTCCGCCGATGAAGAAGAGTCCTGGAGTCTTCCCGCGGTGAGCGGGTGTCCAGCGGGGGCCCCTCATTATGGTCTGGTTTGGTGTCGAATCTTCAACGCAGGTCTTGCCAGCGGCTGCCGGTCGACAGGGCACGCGAGACGCAGCGTCCTGCGGCCTGGTAGGCGCGGCGCCGGGTGTCGGCCGACTGGGATGAGCGCAGTTCGGCATCCGGCGGGCAGGCCGAGCCGGCTCGGCCGCCTGATTCGTCTTGCCCCGTCGTGTGGCTCGTGAACTCGCCGGCCAGAACCACAGCGAGACCTTCGCGAACCCAGAGCGGTCGCGCGGACAGCACCGGGTCCGCGAGGACGTGCACGAACTCGTGCTGCAGCGTCGACTCCAGGATGCGCCGCTGCTGCAACACACCGCGCGGGAGGAGATCGATTCGGGTGGCAATCGTGCGCGCAGCCGTCCACCAGGGCTGGCCGGTGGCGCGGGTGTACGCCTCCAAGGTTGGATGGAAACGCAGGCCCACCTCGGCGGGCGTTGGAACGCCGAGCTTCGTCGCGACGGCGGCCAGCAGGCGGGCCGCGAGGTCGCGCACGTCGGGGAGGAAGCGACGATCTGCCTCCGGCAGGTGCACGCGAATCAACGACGTCATCGCCTTCGGCATCGCCTCGCCGAAGCCGACGCGGACTGGCGCGTCGGCGAAGGCGGGCGGCCCCGGCGCTGAAGCCCCCGGCCTACCAGGATCCTCCCCTGACGGGCCAGGGACACGGCTGGTGACGGACAGCCCGGGAAAGTAGGCGGACAGGATCTGGTCCTGCGTCGCACCCTGGCGCCCTCGATTGATGGCGCCCCGAATGCACATCCCCACACCGTGGCCTGACCCTCGGCCAGTCAGAACGTAGCCGGACGCGGTCCGGCTCACGTCGAACATCGTGCTCTTGACCGTCTGCCAACCCAGCAGCCGTCCGGCCGCCGTCCGAAACGTATTCGCGTCGACATGATCCGGCGCCATGCCCGCAGCATGGAGCCGTTGGACGCGGCCTGAGGGCTGCCGTGAGGCCACCGAGAACGCCGACACCCCGGGCCCTTTGAGACCAGCGGCTTCCAGGGCCTGCCGCAGTCTCGGTTCGGCGATGGCCATGATCCACGGCGGCTCGTCCGCGCACGCGGGGTCCGGCTGGGCCGGGAGATAGGCAGGGTCATACGCGCCGGGCCAGACCCGCGAGGGCGTTTCGGTGTGCCCGCCGCACCAGCTCGAATAGAACACCTGGGCGGGCTGGCCGCGCTCGACGAGCACCTGGCCTGACGTCGCCAGCGCGGCGGCGTCCGTCGCCGGGGTCGCGCGCGCCAGCACCTGGCAGTGCGTCAGGTCGCACACATCGAAACCGTCAGCCGCGTGCCGGCCGCGGTTGGCCGCAACGAAGGTGCGGGCGGTCGTCGCCATGGCCTCCAGCGCCGGGGACGCCGCCTCTCCCATCTCACCTGCGACGACCTGCGAGACGTAGGTCTCCAAGACCATCGATCTGACGGCGTACCCGCCGCCGCGCCTGGCTATGCCGACGCGAATGGCGTCGTTCCGTCGCGGCACACCGTGCCGCACGAGCAAACGGGCGGCCAGTTCGGCCGCGTCGGCGCCGGCGCCCCCGGGCACGACCACGACGATGGCATGCGTAGGGAGTTCGGTGTTCACGACGGCCGTCACGACGCCGTAGTACCCACCTCCCGGCATCGGCGCCGTTCCTGTCTTGGCGAGACCGCTGAAGCCCGAGGCCGCCAGCGCCGACGCCGTGCCGGTGCGGGCCGCCATCTCTGCACCTCGCCTCAGCAGGCCTCGGGTCGTGTCGGTGAGGGTGATGTCCACGCGCGACGCGCCTACGACCCGCAGAAACGCCTCGAGCAACTGCCGCGGCGTGGCCCTGATGCCGGCCAAGCCGAGCGCCCCGCTCGCCGTCGGCGCGTCCGCGGCGAGCGCCGGGAGCCCCAGCCGGACGAGCGCCGCATCCAGGGAACTCCGGCGCAGCCGCTGCGCGACCGTGGCGAAGAACACATTGCAGGAGTACCCGACTGCCTCGACAGCACTCAAGGGCCGGTGCAGGTCCGGATGGACGCAGGTCAGCACGTTGCCGTCGACGGTCATCGTCCGCCGGCAGGCGATTCGCGTGCTGTCGTCGACGATCCCGTCCTCGACCGCGGCGATCAGTGTGGCAAGCTTGATGATTGAACCCGGAAGAACGGCGTTACCCAGCACATCCGGGCGTGCCTCGGCGATGACGCGCTGCGACGGCAACTCGATGACGAGATAGGCGGGGCCCCGCGCAGGCTGCGGCGGCCTTTCGCGCGCGACGTCGCCGCCGGCTGCCCCGGCGCATACGCCGGTGAGAACGGCGGAGAGGGTCAAGGCGAGACGGTGGCGCCCCCGCATGATCCTCGATGCTACACGCAGAGGCCGAGGAATGCCGCCGTCTCCTTCCATATCAGGTCGAGGCTGGACATCAGCAGGTGATCGTCATCGACCAGTCGCACCGACACGGCCGCACGAGGCGCGGCAAACCGCTGCACCATGGCAGGGTCGACCACCGTGTCGCGCCGGCCCTGGAAGATCAGCACCGGCGTGTCGAGCACGCAGTTGGCGCTGTCGTAGTGCTGCGCATCTTCGTGGATGGCGAAGCGGATGAACCGGGCGCGGTTCTCGCCGTAGTGAAACACCTCGAAGCGATCCGTGTGCCGCCACCGTTCGAGCCCGTCGGCGTCCAGCCCGCCAAACGGCGTCCGGCCGAACTCAACAGCGGGCGCGAGCAGCACCAGGCGATCGATGGGGCGGGTGGCCGTGCGAGGCCGCCCGCGCGCCGCCGCCTGCCGGGCCGCGACGTGGAACGCGACGAAACCGCCAAGACTGGAACCGATGAGCGCCACCGGGCCGGGCGGAAGGGTCTCGATCGCGGCCTCCACCTGCCCGATCATCCGCGAGGCCGTCAGCGTCTCGAAGTCCGGCTCGTTGAAGTCCGGGCACTGCAGGTCGATGCCGTGCGGTCGAAGAAGCCCCGCGAAAAACGCGGCCTTCTTCGAGTGCGACGACGAACCGAAACCGTGGAGGTAGAAGACGTGTCGCAACAGGGCACCCCTATAGGCGGCTCTTGCAGCCGGGCACGCATCTGAAGGCGATGCCGGCGGTGCCGCAGGTGTAGTACCGG
>Ga0315273_10003095_pt1 | contig 19989 bp, 17 predicted proteins | sample YL17G02_0_MG_FD_205753 | JGI IMG/M metagenome (GOLD analysis project Ga0315273, IMG submission 205753) | Sediment microbial communities from Yellowstone Lake, YNP, Wyoming, USA - YL17G02_0 | ecosystem: Environmental > Aquatic > Freshwater > Lake > Sediment | place: USA: Wyoming | collected...
AGCTTCTCTAGAAACAGGAGCTTCTAATGCTCAAAGAATGACTTCTTTGGGTGCGTTTAGCTTCCCGAGCGCTTCAAACGCCGGTAACGAACTGACAGTTTCAGCTGCAGCTTTGTCTGTGGCTAAAAACTATTCAGTTGGTAATATCTCAACGGTTTATAACGTTCAAGGCATTACCATTGGTTCATGGCTTTTAACTGCTGGTTCAGCTGAAGGTATTGACGTATCAAGACTTGAAGTTACAGATGCCAGCACCAGCGTTTCCACAAGCACGGGTGTAAACTCTTTAGGAAAGGCTTTTACTAACCTAAAGATGTATTACGGAAGCACTCAGCTTGGATCAACTGTTGTTCCTGGTAGTGGCGATGCTGCCCAGACGAAATATTCATTCTATCCTTCCGGTTTCTCTTTGGTTGCAGGCCAGACAGTAAGACTTGATTTGAAAGCAGATGTTTTGAGTACTAATCTTACTTGGACCAACACCAATGCTGTTCAATTATCAGCTGCTGATGGTACAGGAAAGATAACAACCAATGCGTCTAACATCGGTACTGCCGGAGCGGCAACCGGTCAAGGTATAACCTTAAATTCTGCAGGAATGCTTACAGGAGCACTAGATTCTTCTTCTCCTGAAGCAAGTATGGTGGCTATGGGAGACTCAGCAAAGGTTTTGGGTGTATGGAAGTTAACAGCTGACAGCATTGAGGATTTGACTGTTTCTCAGATAATAGTCACTAACAGAGCTGTTGCTACCAGCAGTTCTAATGTTGGTACCATGACTCTTTACTGTGGTGATGCTCAATTCGGAGCCTCACAGAGCGGTTTAATTTATAATGCCGGCCTTTACGGCGGTACTTATTATGCCGCATTTGGATCAACAGCAGGAACCTGCATTATTCCAAAAGGTAGCAGCAAAACCATAACCTTAAAGGGTGACATTACCACTTATGGTGCCGGAGCTGCATCTGGCCAGTATCTGCAGTTTGCCCTTTCTGTTCCTTTTCCGATTAATGGCAATTCTACCAATGATATTATTGCCAGAGGTGCCGGCGGTTATGCCAGTACTACGGCTAGGAGCACAAGTACGGCTAATCCGGTTTACACCTACAGAACCAGCTTGACCAGTTCTCTGGCTTGCAATGGTGTTTGTACGGCCAGAAGCAGATCAGCTACTGACAAGATAGCTAGTCTGACATTGACAGGCACTGCTTTGGTTGATGGTTTGTTCAGAGTGGGAATAGATGTACCTGATGACTCATCAGCAAATGCAAGCACAAATGCTGTCGGTGGTTTAGATGGAAAACAGGGCGCTTATGCAAGTGATACTTGCTTCTATGCTTCTACTACAGCATTAGATGGAAGTTACTCTATTGCCTATCAGGCTTCTACATCAGTTGCTACCACAACTTACCTGGTCATAAATACAGGAGTAGATTTGAACCCTTACTCCAAGCTTTCTGTGTGGTTGTATCCTCACGGTACTTCAACTGCCAGAACAGTCTTTACCGCGGCTACTTCTTCAGGAAACGCCTATGCTCAAAGGATAACTTCTGTCTCCTCCGGAGTTCTAACGATTGGCAAGTGGAATAGAGTAGAATTAGACCTTGTTGCATCATCCAGTCCAGTAATGTATGTCGGTGTGGCTTTACCGACCCAATATACCGTTAATACCAACGATAATTTCTTCTCAAGTCCTATAACCAGAATTCTAGTAGATGGTGTAAAGGCCTATAATGACTCCATTACGGTGACACTTGGCGGCAATGCCTCCACTTCAGGTAATGGTCAGCCTATATATCTGAAGACGGCAGGCAATACGACGAAAGCTGCTGACTTCTATGATTCCAACAACAACATCGTGGAGCTTATTCCGTCTGCAGAAATTGCAGTTGGTTCTACTCCGCAGACCTTTGATCTGATTTCTGATACCACAACCTTAATAGAACTTGGTGTTTCTGGAATTTCCAGAACTCTTTCCATGAGTATTTCTCTTGGATCGGTAAGCACCGCAGGTGTTATTACGGCTGGCGGTTTCAGATGGTATGACCAGGCAGTAGCTGCCACATCTCCAATTACATGGATGGGTGGAGCTAGCCCGATTTCGGTCACCATCAGCTTAGGTAGTGGAATATAGTCTCGTAGTTTAGTCTTCTGCTTCTCCTTGTGTGCAGGCAAAATGCCTCCGATTTATCGGGGGCATTTTGTTTTGCTGATTTTTTTTATTATGTTAAAATAAAAAAATATATGTTTGGGAAGAACAAAACAAAAATTATTTTGATTGTATTTTTATTCCTTGCATTGCCGTTGCTGGCAAGGGCCGATGAACTTTTGAGCGAAAAAGAATTTTTTGTTAATTCTTCATATGATTCAAACGGAAGGGAAAAAATTACCGCCGTTCTCCAGAGGGTAAGCGGCCAACTTTATTTTTATTTGGAAAAATCCTGGTGGGAATCCCTGGATATAGAAAAAAGAAAAGAAATCAATGTCGGCATTGATGAGTTGGCTAAAGAATTTGAAACCAATATTTATCCGACCCTGACTTCAAACTTTGGTTCGGAATGGAAGCCGGGCATTGACGGGGATTACAGGATAACTGTTTTAGTCCATCCCATGGTTAATCAGGCGGCCGGTTATTTCAGTCCGGGAGACGAATATCCGACAGCCCAGGTAAAAGACTCTAACCAGAGAGAAATGTTTTATTTGAGTGCACAGAGCTTGGTAAGTTCTATCAGAAAAAGCCTTTTAGCCCATGAATTTATGCATTTAATCACCTTTAATCAGAAAGACAAATTAAGGGGCGTTTCGGAAGAAATCTGGCTGAATGAAGGCCGGACGGAATACGTTCCGACTTTATTGGGTTACGACAGTCAATACGAAGGCAGTAATCTTCAGAAAAGAGTCAGGAATTTTTTAGAAAATCCGCAGGATTCTTTAACCGAATGGCAGAGCAAATCTTCTGATTACGGAGCCCTAAATCTTTTTATCCAGTATTTAGTGGATCATTATGGAAAAGGAATTTTAATTGATTCTTTGCATTCGGAAAAAATCGGCATTCCTTCAATTGACGAAGCGCTTAAAAGAAACGGATTTAACGAAACTTTTTCGCAGGTTTTTACCGACTGGACCGTTGCCATTTTTTTTAATAATTGCGTACCCAGCCCCAAATACTGCTATTTAAATGAAAATCTGAGAAACTTTAAAGTAACCCCTTTTATTTATTATTTACCGACCAGCGGTGAAAGTACTTTGAGTATCGGCTATTCGACCAAAGACTGGTCCGGCAACTGGCAGAAGATTATTGGTGGCCGGGAATCTTTAAAATTGGATTTTAGCGGTACTTCTAAAAATAATTTTAAAGTTCCCTATATCGTTGAGAACGCTTCCGGAAAATTTTCCGTCAATTTTCTCCAGCTCGATCAGTCCCAAAAAGGAATAATAGATATTAAAGACGGAAAAATTAAGTCTTTGACCATTATTCCTTCTCTCCAGAATAAAACCAGCAATTTTACCGACCAGGAACTTTCTTATCAGTTTTTTTGGTCGGTCAGTAGCGAACAGCCGGCCAGCGGAGGGGAGGATGCAGTAATAAAAGAGCTTGAAGACAGAATCGCTTCTTTAAAATTAACCATTGCCAATTTGCAGGCTCAGCTGGCTGCCGTTTTGGGAATAAAGACAGACTGTTCTTCCATTAACAATAATCTTTATTATGGAATGAAAAATAGTCAGGAAGTAAATTGCCTCCAGCAGTTTTTAAAAAAACAGGGTTCGGAAATTTACCCCGAAGGCTTGATTACCGGTAATTTCGGTAATCTTACCTATCTGGCGGTTATTCGTTTCCAGGAAAAGTATAAAAATGATATTTTATTGCCAGCCGGTCTGGAAAGGGGAACGGGTTTCGTCGGTTTTTCCACCCGGACGAAGATTAACCAAATGTTGATTCTGTAATTTAAACGATTATTTATCCAAACCCCTCATCTAATTAGGTGCGGGGTTGTTTAATTCCTGTGGATAACCCGCTTAGTTTACCTTAAATAAACCCTATTGACACCTATTGACACCTTTTCTTGAAGGGTCTAATATGTAAATAAGGAATTAAGACTTGAGAACCAACTGGTCCGTTGGCTCTCATTTAATTGGTGTATTAAATATATAAAATAAACATATGTCAGAAATTAAACCTAACGAAGTTTATACAACTGAAGAAGCCCAAAAATTTTTAAAAATCAGTAATAGCACTATTAAAAGATTTTTAAAGCAAGGAATACTTAAGGCCTATAAAGTTGGAGGTCAATACAGGATTTGGGGCAGCGAAATCCTGATTTTAGTTTCCCCCAAACTAGAATCGGGAGTTTACAAGGTTTACAAAAAAGTTAGGGACAACACGAAGAAAGTTATTGAAAAATGGTAAGTTTATGAAAAAAAGAGAAAACTCCAAATCATTAATCGGTATTTTGGGTTATGGAGAAGTTGGCCAGGCTATGGCTAAATTTTACCCGAAGTCAAAATTAAGAATCAAGGACTTAAAAAGAGACGACGATTTAAGAGGAGTGGAGGTTTTGCATATTTGCCTTCCCTGGAGCAAAGATTTTATTAAAATTGTTAAAAAGGAAATAAAAAAGATAAAACCCAAATTCACAATTATCCATTCGACGGTGGCACCAGGAACGACAAAAAAACTTGCCCTGAGTTTACCGAAGGGGATTGGCGGAATGATTGTTCATAGCCCAATCAGAGGAACCCACCCTGATATTTTTCCTGGAATTAAAACCTTTGTTAAATATATCGGTGCAGATAATAAAAAGGTAGGTTTATTAGCCAAAAAATATCTGGAAAGTTTAGAAATTAAAACAAAAGTATTCATGCCTTCCGTTGTCACAGAAATAGGAAAACTTTTGGATACCACTTATTACGGTTTGATTATCGCTTGGCACGGAGAAATGAAGAAAATTTGCGATAAGCTTGGAGTGGATTTTGATGAAGCGATAACCGATTTCAACCAAACCTACAATGAAGGATATAAAAAACTGGACAAATCAAATGTTATTCGGCCAGTTCTTTATCCACCTCAAAAAGGAATTGGCGGCCACTGTGTTTACCAAAACGCCAAAATCCTTAAAAAATATTTCAAAAGTCAAGCCCTGGATTTAATTCTGGGATATAAGCCAAAACGGTCAAAAAATAATTAATAATTATTAAAAATATATGGAAAAAATTTTAGTCACTGGGGCCGGCGGTTTTATCGGCCATCATTTAGTCAGATTTTTAAAGCAAAAAGGGTATTGGGTGAGGGGAGCGGATATTAAATATCCTGAATTTTCTCCTAAAAATGAAGCCGATGAATTTTTACTTTTGGATTTGAGAGATTTGAATAATTGTTTAAAAGCTACCCAAGGAATAGACAAAGTTTATACTTTAGCCGCCAATATGGGTGGCATAGGATTTATCACAGAAGTAAAAGCTGAAGTGATGAGGGACAATATTCTGATTAACGCAAATATGGCCGAGGCCTCAAAGAAAAATGGCATTAAGAGATTGTTTTTTAGTTCTTCAGCTTGTGTCTATCCAACTTTTAAACAAACTGACCCGAATGTAACGGCGCTAAAAGAGAAAGACGCTAATCCTGCTGATCCGGATAATGAATATGGTTGGGAAAAGCTATTTTCAGAAAGATTATATCAGAATTATCACCAAGACTATGGATTAGAGGTAAGAATGTCTCGTTATCATAATATTTTTGGTCCCGAAGGTACTTATGATGGCGGAAGGGAAAAAGCACCGGCAGCCCTTAGCCGCAAGATAGCCAAAGCCAGAGACGGAGAAGAAATTGAAATTTGGGGTGATGGGAAACAAACCCGATCTTTCTGCTACATTGACGATTGTTTAGAGGGCACTTACCGTCTAATGGAATCGGATTGGAGGGAGCCTTTGAATATAGGTTCTGACAGATTGGTGACGATAGACGAGACAGCTGATATTATCAGCAAAATAGCCGGTAAAAATTTAAAAAAGAAATATTTATTGGATGAACCCCAAGGGGTGAGGGGAAGAAATTCCGACAACACTTTATGTAAAAAAGTTCTTGGCTGGGAGCCCAAAATTTCATTGGAAGAAGGTCTGGAAAAGACTTACGAATGGATTAGCGAGGAGATTTCTAAAAAATAAAAAAATGTCAACAAATAATCAGCAATCATACAAAAAAGCGTTAATCACTGGCATTGCAGGTCAAGACGGCAGTTACTTGACCGAACTTTTATTGTCAAAGGGTTATGAAGTTCACGGGATAATAAGATGGGATAGCGTTTTCATCACTCAGCGGCTGGAACATCTTTATCAAGATCCTCATTTAAAGGGTACAAGATTGTTTCTGCATCATGGCGATCTCACTGATACTGGGAATATCGAAAGACTGATTAATCAAATTAAGCCTGATGAAATATACCATTTGGCTGCTCAATCCCACGTTAGGGTTAGTTTTGAGATGCCAGAATATACCGTCAATACCGATGCCTTGGGAACATTGAGGGTTTTGGAGGCAATCAAAAACTCCGGTCTGCCGATAAAATTTTATATGGCGGCTTCTTCTGAAATGTTTGGAAATTCACCGGCTCCTCAGAATGAAAACACTTCCTTTTACCCCTGCAGCCCATACGCATGCGCGAAAGTTTTTTCCTATCATACTACTCGCCTTTATCGCGACGCTTACGGAATGTTTGCTTCTAATGGCATTTTATACAATCATGAAAGCCCTCGTCGCGGAGAGAGTTTTGTAACGAGGAAAATTACCAGATCTGTCGCTAGGATTAAAGCGGGTTTGGATAAAAAAATTTTTATGGGAAATTTAGATGCAAAAAGAGACTGGGGTTTTGCGCCGGAATACGTAGAAATAATGTGGCATATTTTGCAGCACCGGGAAGCTGATGATTTTGTTGTGGCTACCGGTGAGACCCATTCAGTCGGGGAATTTTTGGAAGAAGCCTTCACTTATGCTGGACTCGGAGATTGGAAAAATTATGTTGAAATAGATCCCTATTATTTTCGACCCACGGAAGTCAACGCTTTAGTGGGGAATTCACAGAAAGCCAAAGAAAAATTAGGCTGGGAGGCAAAAATCAAATTTAAAAATTTGGTCAGAATCATGATTGATTCTGATTTCCGGGCTTTAGGATTAACTCCGCCGGGCGAAGGGGATAAAATTTTAAAAGAAAAATTTCCCAATCGTTGGTGGAAAGTTGATTAATATGAACTTTAATTTTAAAGAAGTTAAATCGCTTTTTTTCGGCAACAGGACGGTAAAACAGACGATCTTTAAAAATACTTTTTGGTTAGCAATAGGAATGGGTATCAATAAATTATTAGGCTTTGTTTTGTTTATATATATTGCTCGAATATTGGGCGCTACCGAATACGGAAAATTCAGTTTCGCGCTCGCCTTCATATCTTTATTCAGTGTTTTTCAAGATCTCGGCATCTCCACCATTGTCACCCGTGAATTTACCAAAGAAGGAGAAAAAGAAGAAGAATTTCATTCCCTTATTTCTTTAGAGATTTTATTGAGCGCCGTAACTTTTATTCTAATTTTGTTCAGTAGTTTTTTTGTAACCGCAGAACCAGACATTAGAAGAGCGATTCTGATTTTAGCCCTTTACGGTTCAACTAACAGCATGATTGGGTTTTTTTATTCTTTTTTTCAAGGACGACAACGAATGGAATATCAGACTTGGCCGGCAGTAGCGCAGTCCTTGCTAGTAACCATCCTAGGAATTTTTATCTTATTTCGCTTCCCGTCAGTTGAGAATTTAAGTTATGTTTATTTGATTGCCAGCTTGGTTGCTTTAATTTTTGTTCTGATTATTTTTAATATAAAAGTATTTAATTTAAGAATCTCCTGGAGCGTTTCTGTTTGGCGGAAATTTCTGATAATGTCCTGGCCCCTGGTTTTAACCAGCTTATTCGGCACTCTTTATAGTTATACCGATTCAATAATGCTGGGTTATTGGAAAATGCTCAGTGAAACGGGTTGGTATAACGCCGCATATAGAATTATTTACGTTGTTTCAATTCCAATGGGCTTGATTTCCGGAAGTTTTTATCCCGCTCTAAGCAAACTTTTTAAAGAATCAAAGGAAAAACTCCAAAAAATTTGGGATTATCAATTGGAATTAATGATTTTATTCGCCTTGCCCATTATGGTAGGAGGAATAGTTTTAGCTCCTAAGATTATTTATTTTTTTTACCCCTCCAGTTTTTCTCCTTCAATTCTGGCCCTTCAAATTTTAATAGTTATGGCGGGACTTATCTTTCTCTGCCGGCCGTTTTCCGACCTCATGATTGCTTCTCGTCAGCCAAAAATCAATTTCTGGATTACTGTTTCTGGCGCTCTAACCAATGTTTTATTGAATTTATTTTTGATTCCTAAGTATAAGTTATATGGCGCGGCAGTAGCCACTGTTATCACTTATATTGTAGTTCTTTTAATGAACATCGGGCTTACGGAAAAATTTACTCCGGTTAGAATCCCTTATTTGAAATTTTTATCCATTTTTATATTAGCGGGACTATCCAGCACTTTAATGTATTTTGTTGTAACTCAACAAATGATTTACAATCTTAATATTTTTCTTTCTATCACAATCGGAGCTTTAGTATATATTATTTCCCTTCTTTTTTTAAAAAGAATAACAGAATCTATCTATGAAAAAATATAAAATTATTGCAATAATTCCGGCCAGAGGTGGCTCTAAAAGCATACCCAGAAAGAATATAAAAAAGATTTGTGGAAAACCATTAATAGCTTGGACAATTGAATCTGCTAAGAAGTCTAAACTTTTGGATAGATATGTGGTTTCTACCGAAGACAGAGAGATTGCTAGAATTGCTAAAAAATATGGAGCAGAAGTTCTTGATCGACCCAAAGAACTGGCGACAGACACAGCTACAGCCTTATCGGTTTTAAAAGACGTTTTAAAAAAAATAGACGCCGATATAGTAGTTCTTCTGCAGTGTACTTCACCAGTAAGGGAAAAAGGATTGATAGATTATTGCATAAAAAGGTTTTTGAGTTCTAAAGCAGATTCATTGGCAACTGGCTTTACCTGTAAATTATATGAATGGGGGACTTATTTTCCTCGCAGACAAACATTAAAAGGATTTTTCCGTGATGATGGTAATGTTTACGTGATGAAAACTAATCTTATTAAAAAAAGCAAAGACATAAATAAAGCTTGGGGTAAAAAAAAGGAAAAGGTAGAAATTAGCAAGGAACAAAACTTTGAAATAGATGACGAGTTTGAATTTTGGCTTAATGAGCAAGTTTTAAAGAAAAACCTTAAAAAATTTTAATTTTATGAAAAAAAATTCATCTACAAAAAATTTCGAATTTATCTTAAAAACAAAAACCAAGTTCGGTATAGGCGAAGCTCTTAATCTTGGAAAATATTTAAAAGAGATGTCTTTTAAAAGAATAGGAATTATTATTGATTCTGGGGTTTTTGATCTTAAACATACCAAAGAAATCTTAAAAAACATACAAAAAGAAAACTTTGAGAAAGTAAAAATATGGAAATACAATTTACAGGGAGAGCCTGATTATGATTCATTGGACAGGGTAAAATTACTCTTTTTAGACAATAATTCAAAGCCTACAGTTGACTGTTTTGTTGGTATTGGCGGGGGAAGTGTTATAGATTTTGCTAAAGGATTAGCTACATTAATGCGAAATCCTGGAAAGGCAATAAATTACCGGGGGTTTCCAACAGACATTAATCCCTCGCTTCCGACAATTGCCTTACCCACCACAGCCGGAACTGGCAGCGAAGTAACATTTAACGCTGTTTTCATAAACCTTAACGAAAAAAAGAAATTAGGAATTAATACAAGAAATAATTTTCCGGTCTTGGCGATTTTAGATCCAATTTTAACACTAACTTGTCCGGAAAAAGTCGCCATTGCTTCAGGGATGGATGCCTTGGTTCATGTTATTGAGGGTTATGCCTCTCTGGGAAGCACGCCTTTTACTAAAATTTTTGCCAAAGATGGTTTTGAATTAACTTTTAATAATTTATCAAAGGTTTTAGATAAGCCAAAAGATATTGAAGTTCGGGCAAACCTGCAATTAGGCGCTTACTTCGGCGGTTTAGTCCTATTAGGTTCAGGAGGGGGCCCTCCTGGTCCATTATCTTATATTCTAGGAGTCCACTTTAAGGTTTCCCATGGAATTGCGGGAGCAGTAATTTTACCCCATATTGTAGAATACAATGTCGGTAAAGGATATGACTACAGCGAATTGTATGACTTAATTCAGGGTGTTGACAAAAGTTTAAGCAAGAAAGAAAAAAATAAAATGTTTTCAAAAAGACTTTTTGCTTTATGTAAAAAAATAGGAATTCCTTCAGGATTAAAGACTTTTGGTGTTAATAAAGACAATGTTGGTGTTCTAACAAAAGAGCTTGTTAATTATGAAAAAGCATTTTTGCAAAATCCAATACCATTTTCAGTCGAAGATGGTAAAAAATTATTAACAAATTTAATTAATAAATAATTATATGCCAGGTTTTGAACTATTTGGTAAAGAGGAAAAAGATGCCATCAATGAGGTTTTAGATAATGGAGGAGTGCTTTTAAAGCACGGATTTGACCAAAAAAGAAAAGGAATGTTTAAGGTTAGCGAATTTGAAAAAGAGTTCGCTAAAAAATTTAATGTAAAGTTTAGCCATGCTGTATCGTCAGGTACGGCAGCATTACACTGTGCGCTAGTAGGGCTTAATGTAAAGCCGGGAGAAGAGGTTATTACTCAAAGCCATACCTTTGTTGCCACAGTAGAGGCTATTTTATTGGCGGGAGCCACACCAGTTCTTACCGAAGTAGACAAATCTTTAAATATGGATCCAGAAGATTTAGAAAGGAAAATTACGTCAAAAACTAAAGTTATTATTCCTGTTCATATGGCAGGCGTGCCGGCAAAAATGGATGAAATTATGGCGATTGCTAAAAAAAACAATCTTAAAGTTTTGGAAGATTCGGCTCAGCTGCTAGGTGGCACATATAAAGGAAAATATTTAGGTACTATTGGCGATGTTGGAATTTTCAGTTTTGATTATGCCAAAGCCTTAACTACCGGCGAAGGAGGAATGATTGTAACGGACAATGAAGAAATTTATCGCAAGGCAAGAGAGTTTTCGGACCACGGCCACGAACAAAATCCGAACTTTCCAAGGGGGGAAGATACGCGCAGGATTTGGGGGACGACCTACAGAATGATGGAATTGCAGGGAGCTCTGGGGCTAGCTCAATTTAAAAAATTGGATTTTATTCTCGAGCGTCAAAAAGAAAACAAAAAAAGAATAAAAGAAGGCATTAAAGATGTATCCGGAATAGAGTTTAGAGAGATTCCTGACGAAGAGGGAGATACCGGCGATACCCTGATTTTCTTTCTTGAAAACAGAGAAAAAGCCAGTAAATTCGCCAAATTACTATCCGAACAGGGTTTAGGAACGAAAAATCTTCCCGATGCTATTAACTGGCATTTTGCCGGTACTTGGAGCCATATATTTCAAGACGTTTCTCTTTGGCCAAAATCAGAAGAACTTTTACGAAGGGCAATAGCTTTACCCATCATGGTTAAAATGGACGAAGAACAAACCAATAAAATAATTAAAACCGTACGTGAAATTTCAGAAAAAATATGAAAAACAGTTCTACCAATATTCATTACGATGAGAAAATCCGACCCTACTCTAATTATTCTCAACTTTTGTGCGAATATTTAGCTGATAAATATTTTAAAGCTCGAAATGGGAAAATTTTAGATGTGGGTTGCGGCAGAGGAGAGCATATAGAAATATTCAACAAATTAGGCTTTGATGCCTACGGAGTTGATATGGAAGGAGTAGCCAAGGAGAAGGGTTTAAAGGTTGAAATAGTCGACCTAGAAAAAGAAAATTTACCCTATCCGGATAATTACTTTGATTTCCTGATGTGTAAATCTGCCATTGAACACATCAGAAATGTTCACCATCTTTTAGCGGAAATTTACCGAGTGCTTAAACCGGGCGGGAAGATAGTGATAATGACCGCCGACTGGAAGGCAAATTATGACATATTTTATCTTGATGTTGACCATAAGACGCCATTTATGAAATGTTCTTTGAATGATTTGTTGTTAAGATATGATTTTAAGAATGTTAAAGTTGATTACTTTTATTGTCTTCCCTATACCTGGAAAAGCAAAATACTTCATATTTTTCCTCTTTTTATCAGAAACATCTTTAGAATTGATTTTGCTCCTACGGTAAAATTGAACCCCATTATTAAACAGATAAAATTTTCACGCGAAAAACAAATAATCGGTTATGGAGAAAAATAAGATTAAAATTTATTTATGTGATTTGGTCCATAATTATGTAGGGGCAGGAACCTATATGTTTCCTTTGAATATAGGGTTTATTGCCGCTTGGGTTAAAAAATATTTTCTGGAAAAAGTTGATATCGAACTTTTTAAATACCCCAGCGACTTTATTAAAAGATTTAAAGAGGAAAAGCCTGATTTGGTTGGTTTTGCTAATTATACTTGGAATGCCGATTTAAATAACAGATTATCTGCTTGGGTAAAATCTTTAGCTCCGGAAACAATTGTTGTTTTCGGAGGTCCAAATATCAATTATTCTCAAAAAGGCTATCAAAAATTCTTTAACGATCATAAAGGAGTAGACTTTTATGCTATTTATCAAGGCGAAGTTGCTTTTGCCAATATCTTGACTCGGATTTTTGAAAAAGGAAAAGAAATCTCTGGTTTAAAAGAAGGAGCAATTGATGGTGTAGTTTTTTCTGATAAAAATGGCAATATTGTTTCTGGTAAACTTATCCCAAGACTTAAACAAATTGACGAAATACCCTCACCCTATCTTACTGGTTTATTAGACAAATTTTTTGAAGAAAACCTTATTCCTATTGTTGAAACAAACCGGGGTTGTCCTTATCAATGTACTTATTGTTGCCAGGGAATGTCTTCATACAACCAGATTGAATTTTATAGCCTCGAGCGTGTTAAAAAAGAACTTAAATATATTGCCGAAAGAGTTAAAAACACAAACATTCTGATTTTTGCCGATTCCAACTTCGGAATTTTAGAAAGAGACATAGAAATTGCCCGTTACATCGCAGAACTGATGAAGGAGACGGGATATCCGAGAAGGGTGAATATGAACTGGGCAAAAAACCAACCAAAAATATTTGAAATTGCTAAAATATTAAAAAATATTAATTTAATTATTTCTCAGCAATCATTGGACGAAGTAGTTTTAAAAAATATAAAAAGGCAGAACATTCAAACATCGTTTTTTAAAGACATTATAAATAAAGTTAATCAAGAGGGGGGAACTTCGGGAACAGAAATTATTTTAGCGTTACCCGGCGAAACAAAAGAGAGCCATCTTGATTCTCTTAGAAAACTATTTGATTGGAACGTCTCTTATATCATCTGCTATAATTGTTTGCTTTTAGAAGGATCAGAAATGTCTTTAACGAGAGAAAGCGGAGAATTCCAATGCAAGACAAAATTTCGATTAATTGATGTTGCATTCGGAGATTATGATGGAATAAAATCTTTTGAATTTGAAGAGGGCATCCGTGAACTTCCGACAATGTCTGAAGAAGAGATATTGTATTTTAGGCCCGTTCATTGTCTCATCCAATTTTTATGGAATTACAGATTTTATTATGATTTACTGAAATATTTACAATTTTTAGGAATAAATCCCTTAGATTACATGGTTAAATTAATTGAGAATATTGAAAAAGGAGATACCCCAGAAAAAATAAAAAACATTTTTCAAGCGTTTAAAAAAGAAGCCAAAGAAGAATGGTTTGATTCTCCAGAAGCCTTTAGAGAACATTACATCAAACCTGAAAATTTTGAATGGCTTAAAAAGGGAAACTACGGCAAGCTTAACGGAAAATATATATTTAAGATTTTATTGGAGGCCAAGGAGGAATTTGAATCCTATTTATACAGCACAGCCATTAATTTATCTCCGGTTTGTAATTCTAAAAAAGAAATAATTGGTCAGATAATTAAATTTTTATCTTTAAATATCATTGATTTTAATAAAGACTGGGAAGACATTTCTCAAGAGAAAAAAAACCTCTTTATCTACAATATTTTAGAATGGAGAGATTCAAGCTACCAGAAAGAACTGGAACAGTTTAATTATCCACAAGGAATAAACATTTCTTTTTATTTGCCCGAAGAGCAAAAAAAATCTCTCCAGATATTATTTAATCAATATGAGCATGAAAATAAAAATGTAACGTTAAGGAAAATGAGCGAATTTATGCTAATTAAAGATTTTTTTTACAGAGTTAAAAGCGTTTAAATAAAATGAAAACCAAAGATACAAAAAATAATTTAGTTGAAAAGCCAAATAGAATTTACGGAGAAAGAAAAAATTTTGGGGAAGAAGTTCTCTCTAAAGAATTAGGAGAGAAATATGTTGAATATCGGAAAAAATGGATAAAAGCCAGTAAAAGAAAAATAGTGACTGACTTTCCTTTATATGTTCAAATTGAACACGTTGGAAGATGTAATTTGCGTTGTTCGACCTGTATTAACGGAACAGATGTTCTTAGAGAAAATTATACCAAAGGAATTACTAAGCCTTTAAATATAAAGCTTTATAAGAAGATTTTAAACGAGGCTAAAAAATATAATTGTCCTTCAATAGCTTTCCACAATAATGATGAACCCCTTTTACTAAAAGATCTTGCCGAAAGAATCAGAATGGCCAAGGATGCAGGATTTTTAGATATTATTATAACCACTAATGCTAATTTATTAACTCCGGAAAGAACGCGTCAATTATTAGACTCAGGAATAACAAAATTAAGCTTTAGTTTAGATTCTTGGAATAAAGAAGATTATGAAAAAATAAGAAAAGGAGGAAAATTTGATATAGTTTTGAAAAATATAGAATATTTTTTAAAAGAGAAAAAGAGAATGAATTTAAGGCTACCGATTACTAGGGCGACCTGTGTTTTAACTAAATTTACATATAAAGATATGGAAAAATTTCGGAATTTTTGGCAAAAAAGAGTGGATATAGTTGAATTCCAGAACCTCCAAGTTTTAAAAGGGCATACCGAAAATTTATTGCCGCCAGGAGCAAAAATAGATAATACTTTTATTTGTAATAATCCCTGGGAACAAGTGGTAATAAGGCCAAATGGAAATGTTTTGCCCTGCTGTTCTTTTTATGGGGGCGGGTTGATATTGGGAAATATTAAAAACTCTTCAATATATGAAATTTGGCATGGTCAAAAAATGAAAAAAATAAGAAAAGAATTATTAAGGAACAATTTTGCTTTTTCTCCAATATGTAAAATGTGTTCAGAAACTTTTTATACATTATGATTAAAAAAAACAAAAAACCAACAATAAAAATTGGCAAGAGATTAATAGGGGAAAACTATACGCCGTTTGTTGTGGTTGAAATTGGTATAAATCATGAAGGAGACTTTAAAAAAGCCAAGAAAATGGTAGAAGACGCCCATAAACAAGGAGCTGAATGTGTAAAATTTCAATGCCATGTAATTAATGATGAAATGATAAAAAATGACGTTATTCCTGGTAATGCGAAAGAATCCATTTGGAACATAATGAAAAGATGTGCATTAACAGAGGAAGAGGATATAAAATTAAAAGAATACGTTGAAAAACTAGGAATGATATATTTAAGTACGCCTTTTTCCAGAGCTGCAGCAGACAGACTGGAGAAAATGGGGGTAATTGCCTATAAGATTGGTTCGGGAGAATGTAATAATTATCCCCTGATTGAACACATTGCTTCCTTCGGAAAGCCGATTATCTTAAGCACAGGAATGAATGATTTAAAAAGTATTTCCAGAAGCGTCGATATTTTAGAAAGGGCAAAAGTAGATTATGCATTAATGCATTGTACTTCTCTTTATCCTACTCCTTATAATAAGGTTAGATTAGGCGCATTAAACGAGCTAAAGAAACGTTTTCCAAATACCGTTTTAGGACTTAGCGATCATTCTTTGGGTAATTATACCTGTTTTGCTGCAGTTACCCTTGGAGCATCGATTTTAGAGAAACATTTTACCTCAAATAAAAGCTGGCCCGGTCCCGATGTTCCTATTTCCGTCACCCCTCCCGAGTTAAAAGAATTAATAACGGGAAGTAAGGCGATACATGATGCCCTAGGAGGTAAAAAAGTTATTTTAAAGGAAGAAAAACCCACCATAGATTTTGCTTATGCCTGTGTTGTAACAATTAAAAATATAAAAAAGGGAAGCTATTTTACTAAAGACAATATTTGGGTAAAAAGACCGGGAACCGGAGAAATAAAAGCTAAGGATTATTATAGGGTTATTAATAAAAAAGCCAGAAGAAATATTAAAAAAGATAACCAATTAAAATGGGGAATGATTGATTATGAAAAAAAATAAAAATAGAAAAAAAATTGTTTTTATGACTGGAACTAGGGCTGATTTTGGTAAAATGAAATCCTTAATAGAAAAGGTTAAGAATTCTAATCTGTTCGAATATTATATTTTTATAACCGGAATGCATACTTTATCAAAATACGGTTTTACGTGTAATGAAGTTAAAAAACAAGGATACAAAAATATTTATATATATATGAACCAAACAACTACCACTGACATGGATACTATTTTAGCCAATACAGTGGTGGGGTTTAGTAATTTTGTAAAAGAGATTGCTCCAGACATGATTGTTATTCATGGAGATAGAATTGAATCTTTGGCTGGCGCGATTGTGGGTTCCCTTAATAATATTTTAGTGTCTCACATCGAAGGTGGTGAGCTTTCTGGTACAGTTGATGAGTCATTAAGGCATTCAATTACAAAATTATCACATATTCATTTTGTCTCAAATAAAGAAGCAAAAAAAAGGTTGATTCAAATGGGTGAAATAGAAAACAGTATTTTTGTAATAGGCTCTCCGGATATCGATATTATGATGTCAAATAATCTTTCAACTCTTCAAATGGCAAAAAGGAGATATAAAATTCCCCCCAATGAATTTAACAAGTATGCAATATTTATTTATCATCCGGTAACTACAGAAATTAAAACCCTAGAAAAGAACATAGAAGAGACCGTTTCGGCATTGATAGAATCTAATAAAAATTATATAGTAATTTATCCAAATAACGACAAGGGTTCAGATATAATATTAAAGGAATATGCAAGGTTTAAAAAGAAAAAGAATTTTAAGGTTTTTCCCTCAATAAGATTTGAATTTTTTTTAACGTTCTTAAAAAATTCTAAATTTGTAATCGGAAACTCTAGTGCTGGAGTAAGAGAGGCAGAAATATATGGTGTGCCCACTATAAACATTGGCAGTAGACAAAACGACCGCGTTAAAAATGGAGACATTATAAATATAGATAACAACAAGAAGGATATTCTTGGAGCGATCAACAACATTGAGAATGTAAAGATAAAGCCTGTTGGTTACTTTGGTAATGGAAATAGTAGCCAAAAATTTTATGAGATTATAACTAATGAAAAAATTTGGAAGATACCAATTCAAAAAAAATTTCAAGACTTAAAATGAATAAAAAAATAAATGGATAAAAGATTTAAAAATTGGAAGAAACCTAAAATTGAAGAAGGGAAACTAACGAAGTACAATTGGCTGGTTCAGAACAAATCAGGCCTTAAATTGGGTTATAAAACCGACATCGGAGCATTTACATATATTAATGCTCAAAAAGGTGTTGTTATAGAGGATTTTGTTCAAATCGGTTCCCACTGCTCCGTTTATTCTATTTCAACAATTGATAATAAAGAAGGAAAGATAGTTTTGAAAAAGAATTGCAAGATAGGGACGCATTCCGTGGTGATGCCTGGCGTAACCGTGGGAGAAAATTCAATTATCGGAGCCTTCAGTTTTGTAAAACAGGATATTCCAGCCAATGTTGTCGCTTTGGGCGTTCCGGCAAAAGTAATAAGAAAATTAAAAAATAAGAAATTTCGGTCAGCTAAGATATAATAATTACAGAATAATAATTTAGATTTCTTACCACGTTATGTTAAAGAATAAAAAAATTTTAGCGTTAATTCCTGCTCGCGGCGGTTCAAAAAGAATTCAGAGAAAAAACGTAAAAGATTTGGCGGGAAAACCATTAATAGCTTATATGATTGGGGCGGCTTTAAAAAGTAAATACTTGCCGAGAGTAATTGTTACTACAGAAAATAAAGAAATTGCCGAGATTGCCAAAAGGCAAGGAGTAGAAATAATCAAGAGGCCCAAGAGATTGGCCACCGACAAAGCGAAATCAATAGATGTGGTTCTTCATGCCTTAAACGTTTTAGAAATAAAAGGATATAAACCAGATATCGTAGTTTGGTTGCAGCCGACATCGCCATTAACCACCCACAAAGATATCGATAAAGCCATTGAAATTTGCATTAAAAATCGTTATCAATCGGTCTGTAGTGTTTGCGAGGCAGAACCATCACCTTATTGGTGTCTAAAATTAGAAAAAAAACATTTACGGCCATTTTTGGGCAAAAAATATCTCATTACCCAAGGTCAGGATTTACCTAAAATATATTTACACAACGGAGCAATATTTATTTCTACGCCAAAAACCATAAAGAAATATAAAAATTTTTATGCTTCAAAAATCCTACCCTATATCATGCCAAAAGAGAAAAGCGTGGATGTAAATGAACCAATAGATTTTTTATTAGCAGGATTATTGTTAAAAAAAAATAATAGATAAATTTATTATCGATATGGAAAAAAAAATAAACAATTGGAAATTATGGGAAAAAAATCTTGGTTATGGCCAGATGCTTTACCAGCGAGCAACCGGTAAACTCAAAGAGATGGAATCAGCAAGAGCTCTTTCTGAAATACTCTCTTTGTTTTACAAACCTAAAATGAAAGTTCTGGATGTGGGATGCGGGGCTGGCCACTACTTAAGAAGTCTTAGATTAAGGTTGGATAAAAATATAGATTATACCGGCGTCGATTCAACCAAATATTATATCAAATTAGCCAAAAAAGCTTTCGGTAAAAATCAGAAGTTTTTTTTCGGAGACATCCTTAACTTAAAATTTAAAGATAACGCTTTCGACGTTGTCATTTGCAATAATGTTATTTTGCACCTGCCGCCTCCTCCAACTAAGGCGATTTCCGAATTGATACGCGTTGCCAAAAAATACGTGGTGATAAGAACGATATTTGGGGAAATTAACTATATCATAAAAGAAGTGAGAAATCCCAACGACATAATGAAAAACCCCCAAAAAGGAAAAAAAATTCTGATTGCTCAAAATGGAGAACCACTCCTTTATAATTTCTTCAATATGTATACTGAGCAATATTTCAAAGATATCATTACCGAGATAAATAAAAATATTGAGATTAAGATTATTAAAGATAATGAATTTACCCAATTCGACAACAGGAAATTAGGTGGCAAGAGCGCTACCAGAATTATGGATGGCAGGCAGGTTTCCGGCAATTTCTTGCTTGATTGGAGGTTTATTATTCTTAAAAAGTAAACTTATGAAAATACCCGGAGCAAAACCTTATATTGAAGACATCCAAGAGATAACAAAAGACATCAAGAGAGTTTTAGAAAGCAGAAGATTGATACTTGGGCCTTATACAAGAAGGCTTGAGGAGATGTTTAGGGAGTACATCGGCGTAAAATACGCTATAGCCACAAGCAGTTGTACTTCAGCCTTGGAGATTGTTTTAAGGTATATAAACGTAAATAATAAAGAAGTTATAGTCCCAGCGAATACCTTTATCGCCTGTCCCAATAGCGTAATTTATGCTGGAGGCAAAGTGATATTTGCAGATACTAATAAAGACAGTTTCTGCATTGATTATAAAGATGTTTTAAAGAAAATTACGCCAAAAACAAAAGCGGTTATGGCGGTTCACTTAGCCGGTCTGCCGGTACCGGAGATATTTGCAATAAGGGCTCT
>Ga0315273_10003096_pt1 | contig 19988 bp, 17 predicted proteins | sample YL17G02_0_MG_FD_205753 | JGI IMG/M metagenome (GOLD analysis project Ga0315273, IMG submission 205753) | Sediment microbial communities from Yellowstone Lake, YNP, Wyoming, USA - YL17G02_0 | ecosystem: Environmental > Aquatic > Freshwater > Lake > Sediment | place: USA: Wyoming | collected...
CGAACTGCCCGGCCCGCCTCGAGTCGTCGTCGTAGCACGCCCGGATAGCCTCCGGCCTGGAACCGGTCGTCCAATCAGACAGGCTCGCGCGGCGTGTGTACCAGGTCTCGGTGACGTGATCGGACCGCGAGAGGAACATCACGCCGGACTTCCTGCAGCGCATCACCGCGATATCGTCCCGGTCCCTCACCCGCGGATAGAACACCTCGACGTCGGCCGGATCGCACACCCCGAGAGAGACGAGAAGGTCCAGCGTGCGATTGCTCATCGGGTCCTCGGCGTCGTCGCCATGGGAAGCAGTCTTGGCCGGCTGCCGTCCTGAGCTGGTGGCCCCTGGACGTTGAGCTGGAGCACCTGGTCCGGCGAGCGGCCGGTCACAAGATCGATCTTCACGGCCCCGTTCTCCTCCCAGTAGATCTGCGCGTCCTGGGAGCGGTTGTTCAGGAAATCGCAGTTGTGGCAGAGGCTCTGGGGCGGTACCGTTCCCGTCTCATGTTCCCGCCTGAGCGTCCAGTAGAACGACTCCGGGGCGAACACGTCGCCGAACTCGCTCGCCAGGAGGTTCCCGTAGACGAGGGCGTGATTGATGTCGAGACAACAGGCCGTCACGTCTCCGTTGGACCGGACGACCATGTCGAGGTCCATCACGCGGCTGCACGGCGGCGGCTGATCGCCGAAGGTGTTCTGCCGGTAGACTCGCTTGTCGCTCCAGTTGTGGGGCAACCACGCTTCGAGGGCGTCCACTCGTCCGCTCCACCGGGCGATGACCTGATGGAAGGTGTCCTTGTTCTCTTCGAGCAGCAACGTATAGAGCCTGATCGCCACGTCGGAGTTGGACCGGCGCTTGGCTTCGAGGGCATATTCGAGATGCTCCGACGCTTTCGCGAACTGGTCGCGTTGATTGGTCCGAATGTAGGTCTCGCGGTCATCGGCGAACAGGGACCACGTGAAGGTCGTCACGAGGTTCTGCTCGAAGATCCTGTCGAGGACGCTGCGGGCCATTGGCGCGCCGTTGGTCGCAATCTGCACCGACTTTGTGCGCCAGCCGAAGTCGTGCTTCAGCCACTGCAGTCGGTCGATGAGGAACCTGTCGACGGCGATGTCTCCGAACCCGCCGACGGTCAGACCCTCGACATCGAAGTAGTCGAACACCCGCCGCGTCACGGTCTTGAAATCCTCGAGCGGCATCGTGGTGTTGAGTTCGGGCTTCAACAGCTCCCGGGGGCACACCACGCAGTGGGAGTTGCAGAGCTTGGTCGTCTCAATGGCGATGGACGTGATTTTCCGGGGGACCGAGTCGGCTGGACTCATGCTCAGGACTTCCGTGTCAGGCGCCCTGACAACCGGCGCCCCGTTGTCACGACGCGCGCTGGCTGTGTTGAAGGCCTGCCTGGAGGGGTCGCCGCGCGTATCATTGTCGACATGTTTGACAGACAATGGCGATGATGCGACCCTGGTCCTCGTCGCTCAGGCTCGATCCGCTTGGGAGGCAGAGGCCGAGCTCGAAGAGGCGCTCCGACACCCCCCCGCCGTGGACCCGGCAGCCGGCAAACACCGGTTGCATGTGCATCGGCTTCCAGATGGGCCGCGATTCGATATTCTCGGACTCGAGGGCCAGCCGCACGTGTTCGCGCGTGGCGCCGAAGGCCGCCGGGTCGATCGTCAGGCAGGTAAGCCATCGGCTGCCTGTGCCGTAGGCGGCTTCAGGCATGAACGCCGTCCCCGGCAACGACCCGAGTCCCTCGACGTAGGTCTCGAAGATTCTGCGGCGGATCGCGACTCGTTGCGGCAGGCTTCGCAACTGCCCGCGGCCGATCGCGGCCAGCACGTTGCTGAGCCGGTAGTTGAAGCCCACCGTCGTATGCTCGTAGTGCGCGGCCGGGTCGCGGGCCTGAGTAGCCAGGAATCGCGCGCGATCGACCAGCGTTTTGTCGGCCGACACCAGCATGCCGCCGCCCGACGTCGTGACGATCTTGTTCCCGTTGAACGAGAACACGCCGAGGCGGCCGAATCCTCCTGACGGCCGCCCGCGATAGGTAGCGCCGAGAGCCTCGGCCGCGTCTTCGACCAGCGGCACGCCGAAACGGTCGCAGATCCCGGAGATGGCGTCGTAGTCGGCGCACTGGCCGTACAGGTCCACCACCACGACGCACCGGGTCCGTGCCCCTCTGCGCTGCGCCGACTCGAGCGCATCCTCGAGGAGGTTGGGATCCATGGTCCACGTGCCGTCGCAGTCGACGAACACCGGCGTGGCCCGCTCGTACACGATCGGGTTCGCCGACGCGCTGAACGTGAGCGACGAGCAGATCACCTCGTCGCCGGAGTTGACGTCGAGCAAGCGCATCGCCAGGTGGAGGCCGGCCGTTCCCGAAGACAAGGCCACCGCGTGTGGCACGGCCACGGTGCAGCTGAATTCCTTCTCGAACGCGTCAACGTGTGGACCCAGCGGCGCGATCCAGTTGCTCGAGAAGGCTTCGTCGACAAGGGCGCGCTCCTCGCCGAATACGTGCGGGGGGGACAGGTAGACTCGCGTCTTCACCGCTGGCTCCCGACCACACGGGCCGGTACCCCGACCGCGGTTGCTCCGGCCGGGATCTTTGTGAGCACCACGCCGCCAGCCCCGACCGTCGCCCAGGCTCCCACTCGTGCGTCCGGAATCGCGCAGCTTCCCATACCCATGAACGCCCCTTCTTCAATCCGCACATGGCCTGCCAGGCAAACACCTGGAGCCACGTGGACGAAGTCTCCCAGACAACAGTCGTGATCCACCGACGCGGCAGTGTTCACGATGACGTGGCGGCCGATCTCCGTCCCCGGTTGGATGATGGCCCCGGCAAACACCACTGAGCCCGCGCCCAGTGTCACCGAGGGGTGAACGACGGCCGACGGATGCACCACGACCCCGTATGTCGCGTGCAGCCGACGATCCAGGTCCTTCCTGGCCCGGTTCGAGCCGACACCCAGGACGAGGTGCGCCCATGCCGGGATGAGGTCGTCGGAAATCGGGCCTTCAACGCGATGCCCGAGCACGAACTCGCCGCAGCGTGCGGGATCGTCGTCCAGGACCCGCACCACATCGCCGCCGGCCGCTTCGATGGTGGCGATCAGCACTTTCGCGTGTCCGCCAGCTCCGGCCACGACGAAACGCGCCTGCGCCGTCATGCCGTGCGCCCTTCCACCGCGAGTGTCCGGAGCCGCTTGAGTGCCGCCACTTTCTTGCGGTCGACGTACAGGCTGACCATCGACGCCGTCGCGAGGAAATTGAACGTGTAGTAGTGATACGACACGAACACGAAGGACGCCATCAACAGGGACACCGCCGCCCAGTAGTGGATGCTCCGTTTCGCGAGAGACCGCAATTGCCAGAGCGGCGCCGTGAAAGCGAAGAGGTAGGCCAGGAGACCAACCATGCCGGTCTCGTAGAAGAGGTTCAAGTACGTGTTGTCGACGGTCCCCAGGTCGGCATACACGGCTTCGCTCACCGTGGATTCCGTGAGCAGACCATGACCAACGAGCAGAGAGACGCCACTGTTCGACTCTGGCGAGAGTGCCCGCATCCAGATCTCCGAGCGCAGCCCTGTGCTCAATGCCACGACGTGCGGATCGGTCAGACGGGCCGTCCACCGCGCCAGCAACCGATCTCCGAACGCCTCGTCCCCGGCGTCATAGACCGCTCCGAATGCGAATGCCGCCATCACCAGGACGCCAGACCACAAGATGACCCGCCGGAGCCCCAGCCTCCACGCGCCCCATGCAAGCATGGGCAACGCAGCCACGACGACCACTTTCGAGATGGTGAACGCCGCCGCCACGATCAGCAGGAGGCCGGCGCCGATTCTGACCGCAACGCTGCCGATCTCCGCTGCGAACGGGAGGGCGAGCATCATGGCCATGGCGAAGACAATGGAGTTTCCGAGAGTCCCATTGACCCGGTACCCGCTGCCGAGGCCGACCTGGAATTCCCCGAGCGCCTGATCGTAGTTCGCGAACCACTGCCCGTAGATCGCTGGGCGGTAGGAGAACGCGCCCTCGGCGACCCCGAGGGCGGCAGCGATCATGGCCACACCGCAAAGCACAACCACAAATGTCTTCCGACTGCCTCGTTCGAAGATCCATGTCAGCACGACGAAGTTCAGTACATACGCGGTCAGGTAGGCGAGGACGCGGGCGATCCCCGTCGTGGGAAGCGACGATCGGAGCGCGCCGGCGAGGAGCACGAGTATCACCGCCGCATGACGGAGGCAGTATCGTGTCGACAGGACGCGAATCGACCATCGGGTGTCCCACACGACCACGACGAGCACGAACGCCGCCGTGACAAGGAAGGGCCAGCGGAATGGCAATCCTGCGATCCGCTGCGTGGGGAAGCCCCGCTCGATGGGCGTGAGCAGGCTGAACGAGCACAAGACCAGAGACAAAGCCAGTGACGTGAGCCCCACTAGCCAGGGATGCCTGGGACTCGTCATGACACCCGCAGCAACGGATGGGCAAGGTCGCCGGGTGGCGTGATCGGGGCCGTGGTCAGCGCGTACGCCAATTCGATTGACGCTCTGGCGTCGTCGATGCCAAAGCCCTCCCCCGCCAGCGTCCGCTCGTAGATCCGCGTGTGCAGGTCGGCAAAGCCGTCGGAGAACTCGACCTCCTCGCCGTCCACGGTAATCGAGCGGTACGTTGAGGATCGTCCGGCCTCCGCCTTGAACGGCAGATCGCGAACGTCGACGGAGAGAAACCAGCTCACGTCGGCCCGCTCCATCTCGAGGCAGCCGCTCATGCGCAAGGGCCCGCGCGCGTGCACGGCGTGCGTCTGCACGCGTCCGAAGAGCCAGAGCAAAAGATCGAAGAAGTGGATTCCGATATTCGTCGCGATGCCGCCGGACCGATCCTCGTTCCCTTTCCACGACTGCTGGAACCACGCCCCGCGGCCGGTCACATAGGTCAACTGGACATGGTGCCGCCTGGCCTCTTCGGCGAGGAGGCGTTCGCGCAGGGCAACGACGCTCTGGTGTACCCGCAACTGGAGTACCGTTTTCACGTGCCTCCCGGTCTCCTCCTCGATGGCCTGCAACTGGTCGAGGTTCCACGGGTTGATGACCAGCGGCTTCTCGCAGATGGCGTCGGCCCCGACGCGCAATGCCAGCCGGATATGCGCGTCGTGCAGGTAGTTGGGCGTGCAGATGCTGACCCAGTGTACGCGGCCTTCGGCCGGGCCGCGCTTCAACTTCTCCAGGAGGCGGTCGAAACGTTCGATCTCCGTGAAAAACTTCGCGTCGAAGGCGTACGCGTCGAGTACACCCACGGCATCGTGCGGATCGCACGCCGCCACCAGGCGGTTGCCCGTGTCCCGGATCGCTCTCAGGTGGCGCGGGGCGACATACCCGCCTGCCCCAACCAAAGCGAAGTTCAGCACCATGATCCCCGCCCCTCTTCAACGTCCGGCCGACTGCGCGCCGGCAGACACAGCCTGCGCGGGAGTTCCCGCGACCCGTTCAGAACAGCCGCGCGTACTCCCGCGCCAGCGTTTCATACCGACGATGCTCCACGAGCCACGCTCTGCCTCGTGCTCCAATCGACGCCAGTTCCTCGGGCGGCATCCAGGCGTAGCCTTCGATAGCCGTCAACAACGCATCCGCATCGGCCGCGGGAACGAAGACCCCGCACTGGGCCTCGTTGAGCATGGATGGATAGCCGCTGTACGATCCGATGATGGGCTTCCCGGCGTACATGTAGTCGATCAGCTTGTTCATGGACTGCCCGTACCGCCATACGCGCGAGTTCATCGCGCTGAAGTACAGCAGGTCGCACTTCGCCAGAAAGGACGAGACCTGCGACTTGTGCAACCTCGGGGCGAAGGTGACGTTGCTGAGACCCGCCGCCCTTTTCGCGTAGTCGGCCACCATGGCGCCGTCTCCGACAAACACGAAATGGACGCGTGGATTGTCCCGCATGCGCTCGACGCATTCGACGATCGTCTCCAAGGCATTGGTCTGACCGATGCTCCCTGCATACCCGACAATGAACCGGTCCTTGGGAATGTAGCGCTCCGCGTACCCGTCCGGCAGCGGTTCGGCGTTGTCATAGACCGACTGATCGAGGCCAATCGGCACACAATGGCAGGGCCGTTCCATTCCCGTCACGTTCTTCACGTGCTCCGACAGGTTGGGCATCGTCCCGACAATAGCGTCCGCGCTCCGATACCCGAACCGCTCGACCGCCGCGAGAAACAGGGTCAGAGGATGCCAGCGATGGAAGCCCCCTTCTTCCGTCAGGGTGAGTGGCCAGATGTCCCGGACTTCGAAGAGAAGCCGGCTGCCGTAGCGCTTCTTGAGCCAGTAGCCATTGAACACCGAGAGCAGCGACAGCGAGGACGCAATCACGACATCCGGCCTCGCGAGCCGGCTCTTTGGCATCAGCCACAGCTTAAGCTCGAAGTCTATCCAGCTGAGGACCCGCCGCAGCGAAGCCGTGCGGGTGTACTTCAGGGTGCGGATCCACCACGTTTCGACACCGTCGACAATTTCCTTCGTGTACACCGACGCAAAGCGGGGCACTCGGGCCAGGTGCGTGGCGTCAGACGCGATGATGATGGTGTGGTAACCGAGCCTGTTGAACTCCCGGCTCAGGGAGTAGTTCCGGGATCCGTGGCCGTACTTCAGGGGGCTCGAGTACTTCGAGATGTACCAAATGGTCTTCGTCATGTCTGCCCGGTGGCGACGGCCCACCGCGTCAGCAGTACAGCTTCGGAATACTGTTGATCCGTCGGATCGTCGATGCATAGTCGAGTCCGACGATCTCCGTGTACCACTTGATTGTCGCGTAGCGCGGCCGGTTCTCGAGCGTCGCGAGGCGGTCGGCGGCCTCCCGGCTCAGGACGCCCTCGCGGATTTGATTGCTGCGGAAGGTGTCGTACTCGGAGAAGCCTGCCACCGTGTAGTAGATGTAGTTGTAGAAGGCGGCCGTTCCGTCGCCGATGCGCCAGGTCGTCTTGGTGTCGACGGACAACTCCCACTCGTATTCGGACGCGAGCAGACTGTCGAGTTCGGCTTCGTCCCATCGAAAGTAGTCGAACATGTGGTAGTAGTCGCGTCGCGGGGCGATGTACCGGGACAAGTACGATCCCAGCGTGTCCCAGACCGAACGATTCAGGTATCTCGGGTTGGCGGCGATGGTCCCCGCGACTTCGGCGAGCAGTTTCATCTGATTCTTGCCGGACAGAGAGTAGATCCGCTTCTTGAAGAAGTCCGGGGGGACGCTCATGAACCCCACCTTGAAGTCGGTGTTTTCCAGCGGGTTGATGCCCCAGATGTTCAGACGAATCCCGGTTTGCTTCTTGACCTGGTCCGTGTAGTAGAAGAAGAACTTATCCCCTGCCATGAACAGGGGAACCATGCCGAGGTGGGGACGTTCCAACCACGCGAGGATGTTGCGGCGGATGTTCTCGCGCTTCCAGCGAATGTCTGCCGACACGATGATGTTCTCGACGCCCAGTTTGCCGCAGACACGAGCGATGTTGCGCCGGGCCAGGTCGGTCACCATCCCCCAGTCGTACGTGAACGCGACAGGGTTCAGCTTCAGGATGTTCTTGGCGATATGCAGCGTGTAGGTGCTGTCCCGGCCGCCGCTATAGGGAATGATGCAGTCGGGGCTGCCGTCGGTGCTTCGGTACGGCGCGACCAGTTCGTGCAGCTCTTCAATGGGCTTCGGTTGGTTCCTCCGCTGATAGTTGGTGCAGTAGTTGCAAACCCCCTCGCCGTCGAACTCGATGAACGGGAAGGTCTCCGGCAGAAGGCAGTGTGCACAACGGCGGAGGGTCTGAATCCGATCGAGGTTGTACTCCAATAACGAAGCTTCCTGCGGGGCCCTCGGCTGAACGGCAATCTGAGCGGTATCGAGGACCACCTCCCGCTGGGGCTTTCCATCCGTGATGGATTGCTCATGAATCCGGAACGCCGCTGCGCTACGGGCGTTCGGAGCCGCCTTGCGTTCCGGATCCTGCATGGTGAACGGCAGAATCCGAAACGGGTCGATCTCGATGACGTACCCCGTCCCCGGCGCGACCTGCCGGACGCGCATGCGACGCCCCTGGTCAAGAGCCGGCACAGACGTCCTCATCTGTTCGAGGAAGTACCGCTCGGACCCGAAGGCCATGACGTCCGTGTCGTCCGTCAGGACGTAGAGTGATCCGTTGTTTGTCACCAGGGCAAACTGGTCCAACGCCGTCACGCACATCGCGGCCGATACGGTACCTACGCATTCCAGCACGGTCTTCGACACCGACGAGGCGAGATCCCATCCTGCGTCGACGTACTTTCCGACCAGGGCCAGCATGACCTCGGTGTCGATCTCATACGTCCGCTGAACCTCGGGGTGCCTCTGAAACAGGGTTGCGTCGTTGACGATGATGCCGTTGTGGATCCCGATCACACCGTCTTTCACCACCGGCTGGTTGTTGACATCAACCAGTTGCGACCCGTTGGTCACCAGTCTCGCATGACCCATCGCGGCGAACGCGCGCGCGTCACCTCCGGGGGACACCGAGCACGCGCGCTGGGCCGCCAGGGTGAGCGGTAGCGTAACCTCCTTCTGCTTCAGCAGATACGAGATCGACACGGCCCCTTTGAGCACGCTCATCGCCTGATCCGGCTCGTTCCAGACGACCAGGCCCGAAGAATCCCTGCCCCTGGACTCAGACAGCAGCGCAAGCGTCTTCAGGACGTCAGCGACGGTACCGGCACGGAACCCCGCATCCGGTTTTGCGAAGAAGCCGAAAATGCCGCACATGACCTAGGCCTTCAGAAGACGTTTCCTGTCGGGAGGCGTGGTGTTCAATGGCTCCGAATGCCTTTGAACACGATGTCGTGGACGGTCTTCCACAGGTATCGGACATCGGTCCGCACAGGATGACTACGGTAGCTCTCGAGGTACGCGCGTTCGACAGCCAGAATCTCCTCGAAGCCTGCCGTCGACTCGCTGAAGATCGGGGGCACGAGGCCGGGTTTCACGGTGACGTAGAGCGCCTGGAAGTCGGGTGGATACAGGCTGAAGTAGTGTAGGCTTATCGCCCTGAGGCCAACCAGCTTGAGATCGCCACGCCACCAGTCCAGGATCTGCGGGACCTCATCGACCCAGTACTTGCGAAGGAACCGCCCGTAGCCGGTGATGCGGGGATCCCCCGCGAACTTGCCGGTCTGGCCGAGCGCGTTGTCGTCGAACACCCGCTTCTGGAGGAACTCGCTGAACGGGTACATCGTGCGCACCTTGTGCGCGCGGATGATCTGGCCATCCAACCCCACGCGTTCAAGGGCGATGACCGGAAAATATGACGGGTTCCTTACGCTGGGGCGGTCGCCTGTCTGTTGCGCAATCAGGAGTAGTTCGCCATCTCCGTCGGTCTCGCCGATGACCCGTAACCCGCACGATTGGAGGCGCCCCCACAACTCTGTTCGCGAGATGACACGGTTCTTTCCCTTGGTCACCACGAAGTAAAGCGCGTTGAGTCTCGGAATCTTCGGCAATGCGCGGTGCCAGGCAAATTGCAGTGACGACACGGCCCAGTAACACGGGCCTGAGTACCGAACCCGCAGTCGTGCGCTGTCGTTCTCGAGCGGGAGGTATCGTCCGACCAGGTACCCGCGGGGCTGAAGGCGGTCGGCGCACGAGAGAAGGAAACGGCCGAGGTGGCGCACATCATTCAAGCGGAAGCCGCCGACGATGAGCAGGTCGGATCGAGGAAGAGGCTCGTCACCTGCCGCGAAAGCCTCGCCCTCGACCAGGAGGTAATCCCGTCTCGCCTCCATCCCCGGGGCGTGTCGCGCAACGAACCCGGCGAGCGGCTCTGTCAAGGCGGGGCACGCGGCCCTGGAGACAACCGGGTGTTCGTCGCTGCAGACCACCCCGGGGCCGTCGGGCGACTTGAACCTCTGTGCGTCTCGAGGTGTGTCTGCACGAGCGATCGGCTCGGGTACGTCGGAGCCGCCCACCGGGAGCACTGGGCGCCAGAGGAGGGACACGAGCGCGTCCACCAGGACGAAGAGCCCGACCCCCCCCCAGAGCGCGGCCGGGGGCACCCGGACCGGCCCGGCCAGGGCGCCCAGGATCCACGACGTGACGGCCATGGTGGTCGCAGCTTTCAGGTGGGACGCAAGCAGGTACGAGACGTAGCGCCGCGGGTACTTGTTGACGTACTTGTCGGTGAAGATGACGGACAGCACCCAGCCGATGCCAGCGATCAGGGCGCCCACGAGGGGGCGTCCTCCTCCCGAGGTCGTCGTCATCGCCGCAACTGCCGCGACAAGGAGAACGGCTCCGACCGTTGTTCTGATCCTGACGTTAGACATATCTCCCGGGCCCGCTTCTCGAAGCGCGAATCTGGAACGCCAGGTACCGCCCGTCGCCGGAAGCGAGTTGTCGCCGCCGGGATTCGGGCGGTGGGGGTAATGCGACGCGCAGACCCTTGCCGCCGGGGGCGAAGACAAGGGCGACCGCCCATCCGTGCGGGTGGAAGAACTCGCTCGTGAACGAGCCCCTCAGAGTCACTGCCGTCGCGGCCGGTGGCGGTCCGTGCCCTGGAACTCCGGCATCGTCGCGTGCCCCTCGGCGCTAATCCCCTCGCGGCGCACGACCGTGGCCAGCGTCAGGAACAGGATTCTCAGGTCCAGGGCGAAACTCACGTGGTCGACATACCACTCGTCGTACAGAAGCCGCTGTTCCCAGGTGGTGGCGTTGCGCCCGTTGACCTGGGCCCAGCCGGTGATGCCGGGACGCACGAGGTGGCGGCGGGCCTGCCTTCGGGAGTAGCGACTCAGGTACTGAGGCAAGAGCGGCCTCGGTCCAACCAGGCTCAGATCGCCTTTCAGCACGTTGAAGAGCTCCGGCAGTTCGTCGAGGCTCGTCACGCGCAGGATCCGACCGACGCCCGTCAGTCGCACGGCGTCGGGCAGCAGCGCCAAGTCCGAGTCCCTGTCGTCCCTCATGGTGCGGAACTTGAACAGCGTAAAGAGCGCGCCGTTCAGGCCGGGCCGCTGCTGGCATAGGAACACCGGCCTCCCCACTGAAAAGAAGACGATGAGTGCCGTCAGTGCGAGCAACGGCGCGAACACAACCGACGCCACCGCGGCCACGACCACGTCACAAAGCCGTTTTCCAGTGCGTCGGTACACGGCGAACCTGATTGCCTAGCGCGGTCGTGTCGGTGCCGGGTTCCGGGGACGGGCGGGAGCCGGCGGCCCCGAGTGAGGACTGGCCGGCAGGAACCGGAGCGGGTCTGCCGCGAAGTCGGCGCTGGCCCGCTCGTAGTCGTCGAACAGGCCGATATCCTGCCAATAGCAGTCGGTCCTCCGGCACACGACGCGCTTGCCGGCGTCCTTCATCGCCGTCATCAACTGTGGCATGTCATAGCGACCCGCCGCCGGGATGAACTCGAGACAATGGCGCGACAGGACATTGATGCCCATGCCGACCGCGTAGTAGATCGTCGGTTTCTCGTTGTACCGGTCGAGCGTCCCGTCCGGTCGTTCCTCGATCACGCCGTACACGATATCCACCTGGCGCGTCGTCGTGGCGATGGTGCCCCAGGCGCGCTGGGCGACATGTTCGGCCACCAACGCCCGGTAGTCGAGAGTCGTGAGCAGATCCCCATTCATCACGATGAAGTCGTCTTCGAGGTCAGGAATCAGCCGGAGAGGGCCCGCTGTCCCGAGTGGCTCGTCCTCCACACAGATTTCGACGCGGATTCCCCACTGGCTGCCGTCACCGATGAGCGCGGTGAACAGATGCGCCATGTGGCCCAGTGTCAAGACGACTCTGGAGAAGCCCGCGGCGGCGAGTTGACGAATCACCACTTCCAGGATCGGCATGTCTCCGAGCGGAAGCAGCGGCTTGGGAATCGTGACGGTGAAAGGCCTCAGTCGGGTGCCTTTCCCGCCGGCGAGAATTACGGCCGTCATGACCCGTCTATCTCCCCATCGCTGCACGTTGCGGCGTCGGCGCGATCCCGGCGCCACCATAGCCGCGCCGGAAATACCGTGGCAGTTCTCTCACGAGCCACGCGAATGTCCGGACGCGTGTCCGGGCCTCGGCTGAAGGCCGGATGGCAGAGAGCGCCGCCCATTTCGCGGCCCGCGCCGCGGCCTGGATGACAAACAGGCCGATCACGAGCCGGGTCTCCAGTGGGGAGGCGCGCTTCCATAGGTACTTGATCTTGCTCGTGTACTGACGTTCGAGCACCAGGCCGACGTTCGATCTTGCGCTGACGCCGACCAGGTGTTTCACGCGGGCCTCGGGCACCTTCATCACCCGGTAACCGAAGTCGACGGCCCGAACGCAGTAGTCCACGTCCTCACACCAGAAGAGATCCGGATCCAGCAGGCCGATCCGGGCTACGAGCGAGCGGGGGAACACCAGGCAGGCACCCGAGACGATCTCGAGCCGGTGCGGCGGGAGCTGGCTGCTCAGGAGCCGCCGCATGCCAACCAGATACCGAAGGTATAGCGTGAACCCCGGCCTCCGAAGGTCCTCGGCGATCGTCCCCGCGGCGTCTTCCAGCATCGGGCCGCAGATGGCACATTCGGGGTGCCGCTCCATAAAGCCGACGAGCGTCGCCAATGCGCCTGGATACAGGACCGTGTCGGGGTTCAGTAACATGACGTAACGGCCTGCGGCCACCGCAATGGCCTGGTTATTGGCCTCGGGGAACCCCTTGTTCCGTTCGTTGCGGATGATGCTGGCCTTCAGTTTGGCCTGCTGCGCGACGACGAGCGTGTCGTCGGTCGAAGCGTTGTCGACAACGAACACCTCCAGTTGCAGGTCGCCGCCGGTCGCTCGAATCGACTGAAGGCAGGGCTCGAGACAGCTCGCTGCGTTGAACGTAACTATGACGATTGAGAGATCTGGCACGGTCGTGATCCCCGCCCAACTCCTTCGGGCCTTGCTGCCCCTGATTCAGGACTTCCGGCTGAGGCTATAGCGGATGGCTGTCAACATCCCGCTGATCCGCTCCAGATCGTCCCGTCGCAAGAAGAACAGCCGGATTCCGATCATGCCGGTCGCAGCCACGGCGGCGGCCAGCAGCAGTTTGAGTGATGTCCGATCGGTCGACAGGTCCGCCAGAACCGCGAAAGCACCGAGGGTCAGCCATCCCACGGCGAGTTGCGGGAGGCGGTAGTCGAGAATCCGCGACGGCGACAGTCCGGCCACGCGCCACCCGACGACGAGCAACAGCGCCAGGTCGCACAGCATGCGTAACAACCAGGCCGCAGCGGCGCCGTTGATGCCCCACCTGTCGATCGCTCCATAGGCGACCAACGCATACAACGGCAATTCGATCATGTGCAGCTTGGCCGTGACGTCGGCCCTCCCGGCTGCCTGGGTAAGCGCCGACGGCACGTACGCCAGGGAATTCAGCGTGATGCCTACAAGCAGGATCTGGAACGCCCGCGTCGACTCCGCCGCGAACGTCGGTCCCATCCAGACCGTCATGATGGTCCCCGCAAGAACGATCAAGACGACCACCGGAAGGCCGACGAGAATCAGGGTGTACTTCAGTGCTCGCGCGGCGATGTCGCTGCTCGCCAGCGGGTCCTGGCTGCCGCTGAAGACCGGAAACAGGACCGGGAACAGGCTCCTGGGAACAATCAGCAATCGGGTCGCGGCGTCCGACGGCACGCTGTAGTAGGAGACCACGGCCAGCGTGCGGAGGTGGCCGAGCAGGAACCGGTCCGCATAGACCATGAGCGGGCTGATGATGGACGATACGGTGATCCAGCCTCCGAACGTGGCGAGCGACCGCCACGCTTCCGGATCGCGCGGCTGACCGCCGGAAAGCTCAGGGAAGACCCGGAACGCCAGGTAGAACAGCGCCACCAGCGCGACGACCCGGGACAGGAGAAGGGTGGCCACGATGAACGGCAGGTTGGGCCAGACCAGGGCGCACGCCAGAGGCACCACGAATTGGCTTACGCTCAACGGCACCTGCACTGCATTGGTCAGATCAAAGCGCCGCGCCGCCTGCAGCAGACCGATGACCGACGAAGACATGACCACGGCCGGCAGGCCCAAGGCGCACATGTAGAGGCTGATCGTGGCTTCACCGCGGAGGGGAGCCGGGACGTTCAGCACGAGATTGACGAGCGCGGGCGTCGCGAACCCCAGCGCGAGGGTGCCGGCTGCTGACAAATACAACTGGATGCGATTGGCCGCCCAGAACAGCGACGGTACCCGCCATCGCTGTCCCCCGCTGACGGCGGCCGACACGCTGCGCGTCACGGCGGGGCCGAAACCGAAGTCAAGGATCGAGAAGTAGCCGACTACGACCCAGACGAGCGACAGGAGACCGAACCGGTCGATGCCGACCGCGTGCACGACAAACGGCGCACACACCAGAGCCGCGACCGCGGCGATCCCCTGTCCGGTGAAGTTCACCAGCGTGTCGTGCGAGATGCGGGAGCGAGGCGTCGTCACGCGGTCGTCACGGCTCGGTTCGCCCTTTTCTCCGCTCGACACGCCAGCACCGGAATGGGTCACAACCGATCGTCGAGGGACTTTCCGGTTTCGCAGTGGTGAAACTCCGGAATGACCCGGCCGATCGCCGCTGCGAGATTGGCCTTGGACACCGGCGTGTGCGCCTCGGAGACGGCCCGTTCGACGAGCGCCAGAAAGGCGGGGAGAGCCTCCCCCGGATCGACGTCGTATGGGACGGCCTCGATGGCGCGGAAGCCAACATCGAGCGTCCGCTCGCCGTCGGAGACGAACTCCTCGAAGTCCTTCTCCCCGGACGTGTCGAGCGGCGTCACGACCAGAGGGTAAGCACCTTCCGCGCGATCGGAGGCGAGCCTTCGCATCGCCTCGCCCTGGTCGTCGTAGCAGCGGGCGTGCAAGCCCCAGTGGCGAAGGAAGGCTTCGGCGATCGGCTGGAGCGCGCGAAGGTCGTGTTCCGGGTCTAGCCGGGGAATGAGGATCTGCCGGTGCAGGCCGAGCACTGCAGCCACGACACAAATCTCGCCGGATTCCGCCAGGGAGATGAAGAAGCGTCGCGTGTCGGCGGGAACGGCGAGCGGTTGCCCCTTGGCCAACCGATGGAACCAGCCGCGGAGCAGGCTGCCATTCGAGAAGGCGACGTTTGCGAATCGAGCCGACGTGGCGCTGCGCCCCTCGAACGGCGCGGCGGCGGCACTGAAGAGGACGTGCTCCATCAGCCGCTTGCTGGCCCCCATGAAGTTCACCGGATTGGCCGCCTTGTCCGTCGAGACTGAGAAGTAGCGAGATCCCGGGTGCCGCTTGTGGAGCCAGCCGATCACCCTCGCCTGTTTCATTACGTTCGTGTCGAGCATGTGCAGCAGCGAGAAGACATCCTTCTCGGACCGGACGTGCTTGACGGCGGCGAAATTCAGCACGTAGTCGTACGGGGCGGCCGCCAGCAGGACCCGGTGGAACACTTCGCTCCCGAAGTCGATCGGCATGGCTCTGAACTCGGTGCCGCGGTTCACCCGGGCGCTTCCGTGGAGGTCCCGCGTCAACTCCACGAGCTCGTTCTCGCTGGTATCGACGGCGTGAAGGGCCGCCAGTTCCGACGTCAGCAGTTGTCTGACCGTGGCCCCGCCGATACTGCCGGCCGCCCCAATGACGAGGACTCGCGCCCCACGCAGAGCGTGGTCGATATCCGCTCGTCTCCGCTCGACGTCCGGGGCGAAGAGCGATGTCGCGCGCCCGGTGGCGAGGCGGCCAATTCCGAGCGACTCTGGCGTATCCGGGAACGGGCTGGGCATTGTCAGGATCAGCCTTCCATGAACGCTGGCGTCCGCACGAGAGATTCGAGGCGCTGGATGAGACGGGCCCGGTTCACGTCGGCGTCGGCCATGTCCTTGATGAGAGATCTGTTTGCGTCCGCCTGTCGCGCACAGGTGGCACGGTTGGTGATCGCGTCGAGAATGGCGACGCCGAGCGCAGGAATGTCATCCACTGGAACCAGTGTACCGTTGGACGCGCCGGGCTGGACAAGGGGATGGTTCGCCGGAATGTCCGAGAGAATGGGATACAGCCCGGCTCCCATCGCCTCGAGCGTCGAGGTCGCTGTCCCGTCGGACCGGGACATCGACACGTAGATGTGGGAGCGACCGAGTTCGTCCAGGATCCGCTGGTACGGCAGCCCGCCGCCGAGGAACACCACCCGCTTTCGCAGACGGCCGGGCAGCACGCGATCGGCTATCTCCATGGCCGCGCTCAGACTAGGCCCGCCCGAAGTGAACACGCACTCGAAGTCCGGGACATCTTCGGGCAGCCTGGCGAGCGCGTGGAGGATCGATTCGTTGTTGTAGACCGGCCCGAAGGAGCGGGTGTTGATGATCCGCAAGGGGCCTTCGTGGTCGCAGCGGGGCAGCAATGAGATGTCGACTCCGAGCAGGAGGGTCTCGACGGTGGCGGCCGGTGCCTGTTGTGTCGTCCGTTGCGCCAGGAACTCGCCGTTGGCGAAAACGTGAGACGCGGCGGTAAGGACGATTCCGTTGATGCGTGCGTTCAGGCCTCGAGCGGCCAGCACATCGCTCCCAACCACATACACGGCGTACGGCCTGACTCCCGAAAGATAGGCCATGAGGCCGAACCCGCCGCCGTAGAGGGTCAAGACGATGTCGGCGCGCAGATCCCGGGCAAGGCGGCGAAGGCGTGGTGCCGCGAGAACATAACGCATATTCCCTGTACCCATCGAGGGCAGCATGTGGGTTCCGGCGTACGCGGCGCCATCCGACTCCACGTCCGACGCACTCGGACGAAAAGAGCCGAGCACGCCGTTGCGGAAATCGCACACGTGCACCGCGTGTCCCCGCCGCGCGATGGTCTTCGCGAGCGATGCGCTCCATGGGCTGCCAAGGGCCATCAGGATCAGGATTCGCATCGGGACGACCGTCAGCGGTTCAGCCGTTCGTGCCACGCAGACAGGAGCGCGTTGCGGACGGGACGGGACGCCGCGAAGCCGCACGCTGCCTCGGTCTTGTCGGGACACCCCACCGCGACCAGCACGTCGTGAGGCCTGACAAACTCGCTCGCGGTTCGCAGACTGAGCGGCCGCGTGCTGAACGAGAGCATCATCTCTGCAAGGGCCGCGATCGAGGTGGCCTGGCCTGAACAGACGTTGAACACCTCTCCCCAACGCCGGGTGTCGAGCAGACGGATATAGGCGTCCACAGCGTCTTCGACAGCGATGAAATCGCGGAAGGTATCTGTCCGCCCCATCTCGACCGCGTCGGTGGAGGAATCGCGCATGCCCTCAAGTACGCGATCCATGAGCGCGCCCGCGATAAGGGTGGAGGGGATTCCTGCGCCGACGAGGTTGAACGGCCGGGCGACTACCACCTGCGCTTGCCATTCCCGATGCGCGTCAAGCGCGGCGAGAGTGGCGGCGTACTTGCTTAACGCGTAGGGGCCGTACGGCTCGCAGGTGGCATCCTCGGCCACCCTGATGCCTGAGTCGAAGGCCCGGCCGTACTCGGCAGAACTACCAATCACGAGGACGGCCACACCCTGCGCGTACTCCCGGAGGGCGGTCAGTAGGCTGACCGTTCCGATGAGGTTGGCATGAAACACCTCCGGCGGCGTTCCGCTCATCCGCCCCGCGAGGTGGAAGACGGCGTCGGGCCGGAACGCCTTGATGGCCGGGCCCAGTGTGGCGCTGTCGGTCACGTCCACGCGTCGGTATCGATAGCCTGGTCGAGAGAACGGCAGGCTCTCGGCCAACCCCAACCCGAGCACCTCCCGACAGCCACGTCGGGTCAACTCGGTCACCAGATGGGGCCCGGTGAACCCGTCGGCCCCCGTGACAACCACCCGGTTCAACTGCGCCGCTCCCTCCCAGCGTTCCCGTCCGCCTGCGGGGATGTGACGTCGCGGTAGTAGGCGATGCCGTGGGCCTTCCCGGCCGGCAGCGGGAGATCCTCGTCCAGGTCGAGGCACCGCACGACTCCCGGAGCGACCTCCCGATACCGATAGCTGCTTTCCGGGCACACCATGATGCCGTCGGCGCCGACCTTGAGGGGAACGCCATGCCGGCTCATCCAGCCGCGCTGCCGGCCCGGGACCCCGACAATCAAGGCGTAGTCGGGCACGTTGCCCGTGACGACGGCGCCGGCGGCGATGAAGGCGTAGCGCCCGATCTCGACGCCGCACACAATCGTGGCGTTGGCGCCAACGGTCGCGCCACGGCGGATGAGGGTCCGCTCGTAGAGCGATCTGCGTATCACCTGAGACCGTGGATTCGTCACATTGGTAAGGACGCACGACGGGCCGAGGAAGACATCGTCCTCGATGATCGTTCCTTCGTAGACCGACACGTTGTTCTGAATCTTGACGTTCTCGCCGATGACCACGTGATTTGCAACGTTCACGTTCTGCCCAAGAACGCATGCCTTTCCGATTCTGGCACCGGACTGTACGTGACAGAAATGCCAGATCTTCGTCCCCGCACCGATGTCGCAGGGATCGTCGACGAAGGCCGATTCGTGCACGAAGTAGTCCCTGACGGTCATCTGGTCCTCGCGTGTTGCCTGCTGCGGCCTGCTCAGGTCAACGCCTGGCTCTGGTGGTCTCGTTGGTTTCGGACCGGATTCGCCATGCGGCCAGAATCAGTCCAGCCGCCATCCACTGGAGCGACCCTATCTTCGCACCGAGCGCGACCGCGTCGGCGAGGCCGAACATGCTTATGGCAACCAGCGACAGCGCTGCTCCGGTGGCTACACTTCGGCCGAGACTCGACTGACCATGAGCGGTCTGGTCAGCGCGAATCAGCAGATACCCCAGTACGCCGCAGTAGGCAGCCAGGCCGAACACGCCGACGTCGAGTGCCGTCTGCAAGAACACGTTGTGAGCGTGCGCGACGTCGAATTCAGGTGCGGCTCCAGGGTTGTAGACGTGGCGAAAATGGTTCAGGCCGATCCCCAGCCATGGCGATTCTTTCCATCGTTCGACCCCGGACATGAGAACGTCGGCCCGCTCATGCACGTTCCGCCACAGATTGTCGGCGTACTCCAGAAACCGTTCCCGGCTGGTCCAGTACGCGCCTCCTGCTATTGCAAACGGCGGAGCTACGAGGAGCGTACTCATCAGCAGCCTCGACGCCCACGACCGTCCTCCTCGCGCGAGCAGCACGACCACCGTCAACAATGTCGCCATCCAGGCCGTTCGAGATCTCGAGACGGCCAGAATTGAGGTTCCCACTACCACCGAAGCGAATCCAAGCGGCCGAAGACCGCGCAGGTCGACCTTCTCCCGGTTCTTCAGGAAGAGGACCGACGCGCCGAGCGGGGCGACCAAGAGCACGACTGCCGCGAGCGCGTTGGGGTTGACGTAACCTGTTGGACCCATTCCAACGAGCCCCAAACGCACGGCAGGCAGCCTCGTGGCCAAGTACGGCGCAGCCGTACGGAGATCGAGGCCGCTGGCCAAGTTCATGAGAACAAGGAGATTGGTGCCGACAAATCCTGCGGCGAGCACGGCGAGTCCGCCACTGAGAAAAGCAAGCGTCGCCAGCCGCAGCCCCTGCTGGGTTGCGGCGATTCGTCCGACCAGGAACATCAGGAGCAGCCCCAGGCTTGCACCGGCGAAGTGAGACGCTGCTGTCGATGAACCCGGCACCTTCGTCCAGCCCAGGACGAGCGTGGCCGCGAGCACGACCACGAATCCTCGAAGCCAGGGCCAGTCGGCTGCCAGCACCAACGCCACCGCCAGCGCTGCCACCGACAATGAAGGCAGCGCCCAGTTCCCGGCGGCGGCAGCCGTCTGGATCGGGAACACCCAGGCAACACAACCTGCCAGGAACACCAGGGCTGCGGCACCCGAAACAACGGTCTTCCGGCTCGTGTTCGCCGTCATCGCGGTGCGATCCCGCCGCGGGTCGCGTGTGGCTGGTCGAGGCGCACGGACTTCGGGAACGCCGCCCCGCCCGCGGAAGCGGCGCCCTGACGCACATAGCTCGGCACGGCCAGCGCCAGGCACACGTGCAGTCGTTC
>Ga0315273_10003098_pt1 | contig 19983 bp, 26 predicted proteins | sample YL17G02_0_MG_FD_205753 | JGI IMG/M metagenome (GOLD analysis project Ga0315273, IMG submission 205753) | Sediment microbial communities from Yellowstone Lake, YNP, Wyoming, USA - YL17G02_0 | ecosystem: Environmental > Aquatic > Freshwater > Lake > Sediment | place: USA: Wyoming | collected...
CGTTGCAACCACCACCGTCCTGATTGGGCGTGTCAGTATGGCCGGTCTGTATCGGTGTCTCATAGGGTGGTTTAGCGGCTCGAATGTCTGGATATGTACGGGTTTTAGGTTACTGGCGCGATGCCTCCCAGGATTGATCTAACTCAGCAGATGGCGGTGTTCGTCGATGATCGCTGCGCTGTCGCGGAGTGCCGGAAGCGGCGTCTCTTCCGTAATGACGCAGCCGCTCAAGGTTCCGTAGTGCTGTTCCAGGCAGTCCAGCAGCAGTTGCTTGATCTCGTTTTCGCGCGGTTTCCAGGGCAGGTGGGTCGTTTCGTACAGCCCTTCCAGAAACTTTTCCTTAGCGGCGAAGAACGCTCGAATCTTCGCCTCAGAGACCTCGCCCCGGCGGATCGCTTTCAATTCTTCCGTGTTGCGGCGTAGGTCCAAGTCACGGGTGGTGAGTATCTGTTCAATCTCATACATCAGCCGGACTAAGTGGTAGGCGAACTTCACATCGAAGCCGTACTGTTCGACGGTGGCCGCCCGCTTACTGCCAGCGCCGGGGGATCGTGTGGACATCTTCGCCAATTGCGAATAGGCATAACCCTTGAAACGATGCCACGCCCCTTTATGCAAGAAGATATGCCGCTTCTCGCGGACCATCTCGCCGACTTGGGTGATGTGCAAGATGCAATCCGCTGGCAGGAAGAGGCTTGTCACCATATTCGGGTTGTTTTCCATGCACAGATGGAAGTAGTGGACAATGTTGTAAATGTTCAAGTCATACTGGCGGCCATGGCCGCCGCGGGCTTGGGAATCATGAGCGTGCTGTTTCTGGTAACAGACAAACCGTTTCTTCTGCCGACCGAAGCCATCAATCGCGCCGGCCAGATGCGGGAAGATGGTCTCTTTGGGCGGGATGCACCAGCCCACCACATCGAAGTCACTCCCGTCGACCGCGACCCTGTAGGCGTGGCTTCCCTGGATACCCTCGAACATGATGTTGTCCGGGAGCCAGGCGGGCGGCGTAATCAGGCCGGCGTCAGTTAGTCGAGCGACGGTACTAGGCATCAGTCTTCGTCGATTTGAGGAATGTCGTCATTGGCGTCAATGTCTCGCTGGTCCCACGCTCCCATTCGACACTTGATCTCACAGAAGGCGTTGATGATTTCGGCGACATGAGGATGCGCGTACCGAGCTTCAAGAATCGCGTGTTGATCGTTAGCCGTAACCCGTTTCAAGCGGCAAGGAAACATGACGCCAGCCCGCCGCAAGGTGGTACGGATGTCGCGGTAATTCTGGCAACTGTCGTTCAGGTCTGGCCCGATGAAGAAGAACGGTTGCCAGGTGCCGTCGATTAGCAATTGGATGTGATAAATCATCGCTTGACTCGAATCTCAAGAATTGCTCGTCTTCACTCCGCATCTCTCGGACGGAAGTAGCGGGCTTCTTTCGGGATACCGTCATCAGAAAGTTCCCTGAATTTGAACGTGACCATCTGACCGACCTTGAACGACTTGCCCTGGAAGAACGAGGGCATGTCGGTGCCCGGCCACTCCGTCGCCGTCTGCACCATGTCCGGGTTCAGGAACTCGCGCTCATTGTCCGTCAGGCCGGACAGTTCCAGCCGCTTACCCTGGTAGTCCACAATCAGGGCACCAATCTTGCCGAGCAGGCGGCTGCCCTTAGTCGTCTCCCGGCCGCTGGTGAAGCCCACCACGCGAGCCTCAGCATCCGAAAATGGCTTGTACTTGAGGACGGCCTTATGACGCTTTGGTGTCCAGACGGCTTCCGGGTTCCGAATCACCACGCCTTCGCCACCCTGGTCAAGCACCTGTTGCAAGTAGGCTTCAACCTGATCGGTGGCGGCCCCCGGTACATCGGTCAACTTCGTCTGCGGGTGCAAATAGCAGACAGACGCATCGGTGTTTTCCAAGGCCACATTCAGCACGGCTAATTCCTTACCGAATGATTGACCCGCTGTTAGAAACCGGAAGTCGTCACCGAGGCATCGTTTTGGAACGGGCACGCCCGCAAAACGAGGCCCCTTGGCGTTAAGTCGCTGTCGAATCCATGCCTCCGTGGTCAAGTAATCGACGTTGCAAAGCATATTGGCGTTCTTGATCTCGCCCGTACTGAAGATGGACGCCAACGGCGGGCTGGAATAGACCGCGAAGACGATCTTAATGAAGCGATCGTCGGGCGTGTCGCCGCCGCAAATCGATCGGCACAGTTGAAACTTGCCTCGACCAACCCAAAGTTCACCGTCCAACGGGCAGGCGGGCAACTGATTGAGCCACCAGTCGGGGGCCATAATCGGATTGCCGTAACGAGACCAGAGGCCCGTCGCCACTGGCTTGATCTTGGCCTTCCTCTCGCCAGTCTTCGGGTCACGCATGCTCGCCCACGGCACCTCTTCAGTCGGCAGACCCCGACTGATCCCGCCGTCCCAGAAGCAGCGGGTGCCATCCAGCTTTTCCGATACAAACCAACCCGCCACGGCATGTTTGTGCGGATCGTAGTGGTCGGCCAGTTGCAGAAACTCGCGTCGTGCCATCTATACCACCTATCTTGTTATCACCTGCCAGATTCAGTGCTCCCCTAGAAGATAAGGGGGCACAACTCGCCAACTTTAGAGCGCCTCCTGCAATTTTTTCCAAATAGTCGCGTTGTGTTTCATTCTTGCTGCCCGTTGCGTTGAGCGTCCTTTCGTGCCAGAATGGCATCTTGATGCGTCAGATAGTAAGTACGATTACGTTGTTGCCGATCTTTGCTGACAGTCTTCAGCAACGGAGGAAACTGCCCGTCGTTGGCGACCAATTCCTGTAAACGGGCGTCAAGTTTCTGTGCCAGCCGGGATACCGTAGGAACCGACGTACCGAGCACTTCCGTAATCTCTTCGTAAGTATGCGCGGCTTCCCGCATCACCATGAACATCCGCTCCTCATCTGATTGAAGACACGTTTCAATCAGGTCGCGGACTTCCACCTCCTCTTCGTATGACGCAGAGACACCGCGCTCCGGGACCATGTTACTGACGGTTGGCATTGCGATAGGTGCGCCCTTGTGCCTTGCCAGACGTTCCGATTCATGGGGCAGGCGGATTTGACGTTCGTCCTCAATCAGCCGACTCAACTCACGATTGATCCACGCCCCCATGCAACCTACCGGCGTCCATCCCTTCGAGTCCTTGATCTCGCACCCGGCGGCCATCTGATTGACGGCCTTCGTCAAACCGATGAAGGCGGCGCTCATCAAGTCATCGCGTAGATAGGCGAACTGAAAATACTGTCGTAGGAAGCTCTCTACATTCGCCAGCGCCAAAGCCGTATTGCCGAGGATCATCGTTTCCCGTGCGACCGCGTTGCCACCCGCCACGTCTGGATACAGAGCCTCGTTCTCCTCGGCCGTTAGCGGCTTGTCGGTATACGCCGAAAGTTGTATGGCAAGGCTGGTGTTGTACGCAGTGTTCATGGGTGAATCTCCCGGCGGTCGATCCGCCACGCGCAGCGGGTGTAGAAGTGATGCGCCTCGCATGTGCGACGTGCATAATCGTAAGCAAATCCTTGAGGATCGAAGATGCGGCCATGGTCGTAGGCGACGGCATGGCCGCAATGCCGCCCGGCTCCGTCGATAACCCCTCGGCTCTGGGCAATCGTGTCAGCGAACCGTCGCCAATTGCCGTGGCGATACGCCACGGTATGCTTGAGCGGCGAATCAGCCGCCGGCACCAACGTCGGGAAAAGTTCTATGGGCGTCACCGCGAAGCCGCGTGCTAGAGCTATGTCGATCAATTCCTGGATGTGTATACTGCGCCGGCACAGCGGCTCCGCGACACCGGGGAAAATAATGTCGCTGCCATCGTGACCCACGGCCACAAGCAAATCAGCCACGGGCATATCAAGCGCCATCGCAAAAGCTGTAGGCAGGCACAATCGTTTTGGTTGGAGTTGCAGGTCCATAGGCGCAGAGGCTCTCCGCAGTTGACGGGGTTGAACGAATTAAGAGCTAGCCGCCTAGGTAGCAGACCGCTGCCTTTAGACAGGCGGTATTATCACGGGCACTACTCAATCTCATTCAACATGGTGTCAATCTCAGCCAGTGTTGGAATCCGCCAAGTTGCTTTGGCATAATCTCTCCAATTAGGAGACTGAAACAACTTGTCGTACTCCTCTTGAGTTGCTGCCGTCAGAATCCAAATACCAGTACGCTTGGCCTCCCATAACGGCCACTTTTGCCGCTGGGCCCGGGTGAATGAGTAACGCTTCGGCTGTTTGCAATCGATCCACCGCTGGCCCCATTTCTCGTGCATCACCAGCAGGTCCGGGAATCCGGTCTGAAACAAGGAGCCATGTGTATGTTCAACATGCCAACCGCGAGCCTTCAGGAAGGCAATCAAGGCCCGTTGAATCTTGTGTTCCGGGCCTTCATGGGCGCGGCGGATCAATCCCATCACTGCATCTCCGGCGCGCGAATCTCGACTTGATGCGTCCCCGACTTCTTCTCAGCCCAGTTATGAATCGCCTCGCCCCAATCCATGCCAATCAGCGGCACGTAGGGACGGAAGTGTTCCACCGATTCGCGGACCTTCTCAGTGACGCTCGGCACCACATCAGGACGGGTGACGCACATGATCTCATCGTGGATGTTCATAGGGGCGACATGCCACTCGTGTACGCCTACCGGCTGCAAGTCCCAAATCTTCCGCTGGACGTGCTTCGTGATTTCAGCACCGGGCGATTGGATTTCATGGTTCGCTGCCGCCCGCATATTGGCCGCCTGCATGGAGAATGCTGCGCCATAGAGGGCCGAGGCAACCGCGCCGCCGGCCGTTTGTACGCGGTCGCGGCGGACAACCTTGACCTTGCATTGCTTCCACAGCTTGGGCGGATTGCGAGCAAGATCGAAGAGAGCGCGCGTAACGCGATTCTCCAAGGTGAAGTAGCGGCGGAAGCCCAGCATCGTTTCGGCATAGTCGGCCGGTTCCTTCCAGACGACCGCTGTACCGATGCCGCCAGGCTGGGTCATGGAGCAAAACAAGTCAGCAACCCGTTTGCGCCACTTCTTGACGCCGACGAATCGGCTTCCGAAGTTCTCAATCGCCTCTTTGGCGACCTCTGCACTGATCCCCAGGCGGTTGACCAATGTGCTGAAATCGCCGCCGTAAAGCATCGTGCCAAAGAACCCCTGCTTCCCCTGGGTATACATATCATCCTGGGTGTCAGCGGAGTCCTTAATCTCTTGGTAGGTCTTGCCAGGGAAGATTGCCATGCCGAACAGGGCATGAATCTTGCGGCCAGCGATCAATTCCACTCGTAGGGCCTCATCGTTGCACACGGCGTCGGCGATGGTCACCTCAAAGGCCGCGAAGTCACCACCGCAAAGCAGGTAGTCGTCCCACATCAACGGGAACATCTGCCGCACCTCTTTGGTGTGCTTGATGCCTTGGGCGTTAAGACCGTCGCCGCCGGCCATGCGGCTGGACAGGGCACCGATGACGACGAAAGAGGCGTGAAACTTGCCGGCCCGAATCAGCTTGTCGTAGAGTTCGGTCTCCTTGGCGGCGAACTTTACCTCCATAACTCTTTGTGCTCGCGCGGCGGCTGGATGCATCCCCGGCATGAGCACGCCCGCCCCGCCGCAACGGATGCACGCCAGATCAGCTTGGCATTTGCCACAAGGCTCCGAGTCACCGACATAGCCGACATCGTTGCAAGTGGCACAGTGCTGATCCTTCACGTGCGTTTCAGGACATTTCGTGCCGATCCGCCACTGTTTCTTGATGGCTTCCAGTTTGCTCTTCTCGGTGGAAGTTTCCAGAAAAACAGCCTCCGTGTCGTTCATCGCCGCCGTAATGTAGGCGCGGACTTCGCCCGGCTTGTTAATGTTGACCGGACTGGCGGCTACCACCGCCTGCGCCTTGGCGCGCAGTCTCTTCATCCCTTCGAGGTTGATCGTGAAGCCATGCCAGCGAACGGCCGCCACCATGCACGCCAAGGTCGAGTCATTGTCGCCCGGCTCGGGGTAGCCAAAATGCTTATCCAAAGCGCGCGTATAAACGATGTCATCGCTCGCGTACTCGCGGGCATCCGCACGAGTAGCCCAGTGATGGATATGCTTGCGGATCACGCCCGGCCAAGCCACGCCCAGCAACTTGACCTTGCCGTCTACTTCGCCCCAAATCTCCCAGTTTTTGCTAGGATCAGAGACGCTCAACGCCGTAGGCGCATAGCCTAGCTCGTAGGGCCGCCACTCGGTTGATGGCTCCACGTCCGTGAAACGGTACTTGGGCTTGAGCTTCAGCGCGTGCTCGGCAAGAAACTTGAGGCCACCAGCCGGATTGAACTTTAGCACCACGTCCTTAAACTCGGTGTCGATGTCCCCGAAGCGGTCGTGGCGATCGAAGACCTGCCACTTCGGGGCCTCCGGGTCGGCGCGCCTTGCGAAGTAGATATTCTCGAATTGAACAAGCCGTTCCAATTCGTTGCGAAGAGCGTAAGCAAGCGCCGTAGGCACCCGCTTGATGCGAACATTCTCGCGGGCCATCAGGCTTTGGTAAGGGCCCTTACGACTGTGAAGCATCAGGTCCAGGGCGCAGGCCGGCTTGACGCATGGCCCATCCTGCGCCTGCGGCTCCAGCATAGCGATCTCGTCGCTATGCTCCTCGGGAATCCAGTTTGGATCACAGAGACGCAAGATGGTGTAGACCTTGACGATGTGAAACCAATCGAACGCCAGATTGAAGCCGACGACCGTGTGTTGGCAAATCCACTCAATCAAGGCCAGCGTCTCGCGGATCGGCCGCCGCCAGACCTCATGCAGGTGAATCGGGCCGTCTTCCACGGCGTACTGCAACAGCACCATCATGCTGTGTAGCCCGCACGTCTCACTATCAAGATAGATTTTGCTCATTCGAGTTCCAAACCTAGGTCAGGCCCACTCTCAGTCGCCAGCCATGCGGTTATGAGTTCAGCGCCTAAAGGCGCACGCCGGAAGATCAACATACATCATAAGACCAAGGCGTCCCGTCCTCACGTCTACCTTTAATAGCGACGGAACTCACGGCGGGTGATTGGTAGGTTCCATTTGAGAAGCGAATCTCCATGACCAGACCCTTCCCAACCCAACTTTGAACCAATTGACCTAGGGGTGCCTCCCGCAGCACAGGGTCACTGGAGTTGACCGTCACCAATCCGTGGCCCGGATGCGTGACCGTCAATTCATAGAGATAGGATTCCGTCTCGACGAATATGACCGTGCCGACTCGTAACCAGCGCACGTCAATGCCGGGTGTTGCTAGCGCGTCAACCATCGCATCCTCTCCAATAAAGAAGTGGACATTTTCCGCCCACTTTAGAGCGCCTTTGCCAATACTTTCGATAATTCCTCGTCTAATTCCTCGTCGGATACATAGCCCGCACACCAGGCCGCCACGCGCGGCGCTAGGCCAGTGATTCCGGCTGCCAGCATCCGTTCAACCACCTGATTGATTGCAGTCCGTGACCGGACACCGTGCCGCTTGTATCGCTTATCGAGGCCGGGGAGAAACTTGCCCTTGCCGCGTCGGCGAGCCTCGCTAATCTGTTCCGCCGCGAACAGTTGTTCGCCCGTCGACTTCAAGCCCATCAACCGCTCCAAGCTGACCTGCGAGAGCAAGCCAGCCGCCGCTTTCTGCTGAATATCCTCGTGTGCCGTCAAAAGCCATTGCCGAAGATAAACCCAACGGGTGTCCCGTTTAAGTTCCCGAGCGATCCGGCCCACGCCGATGCCCTTGGCATAGAGCCGGCCCAGGGCACGGGCCTCTTCCAGAATGTTTAGGTCCTTGCGTTCCAGGTTCTCCGTCAAGTTGAGAAGCCGGGCATCCCAGTCGCTTAAGTCATGACAGATATTCGCGGCAATCGCGGTCCATTTGAGGAAGTAGGTCGCCGCCGTGAAGCGACGAAAACCGACAATCAGGCGGTATGTGTAGCCGTCGCGGTTCCAAGGCTGAATCGACACAGGCGAGATCAAACCGCCCACCTGCTCGATGCTCGAAGCTAAGTCCTTGACAGACTGCAACGTAAACTGACCGCGACAGTTGAAGTCGCTGTCACAAAGGATGTCTTTGACAAGAACTGCCGGATCAAAGATGGTGTTCATTCATAGCAGCCCATAAAGAGCAGAACGCATACGCCGCTTGAAGTGGGACCACTCCGTTGCCGAGAAGCCGGAGCCAGTCGGTCTTGGCCAGCCCATCAACCAGACCACGAACCTTGGATTCAATTGCAGGTGCGTACTGCGGGGCGCTGTTAAGGACCTGCAGCCAGGCATCTGTCTCATCGGGTCTGGGAGGGAAAAGAGTTCGCGTACCATTTTCGGTGCTTGCCGACTCAACGCCACATACTTGTCCTGACTGTTGTACTGATTCCCTTCCTCGGCCCGTGGCGTTGCCCAAAGACGCCGAGTCACTTTGACCGCTTGGGTCGGCAATGGTATCCCGCCTGCACCAAACGATTGGTTTGGGCCGCCCTTCTCCCCGTCCGATGCCCGAATCGTTGACCAAAGTTTGCGGGTTGCAGTTACTGTTTGACTCTTGAGATTCCCTGTACCGCCGCTTGGTCGCGGTGCCCGATTGTCCGGGCCGCCTTGACTCCCTTTTGGTGACAGCCACAATGAAGAGCCGTTCCCGTTTCTGGCTAGCACCAACTTCTTCCGCGCTAACGAGTCCCGCCGCAACTTCGTAACCCAAGTCTTCAAGGTCGCAGGCGACCTGCTCGAATCCAAGTGACAGGTGGCCGGGCACATTTTCGAGAAACACGATTGCCGGTTCCACTTCGCCAATGACTCGATGGACGTGGGGCCAAAGGTGTCTAGGATCGTCTTGTCCACGACGCTTGCCGGCGAGACTGAAGGGCGTGCATGGATACCCCGCAGTGACGCAATCCACGACTCCACGCCACGGCCGGCCATCGAAGGTTCGCAGGTCCGTCCAAAGAGGCGCTTGATCCAGGCAACCCGCTTCCATCGCCGAAGCCAGGTACTCGATGGCGAAGGCTTCCCACTCCACCCAACAGACTGTGCGAATTGGGAGCACAAGCTGGAGGCCGAGGTCAAGTCCTGCGCCGCCGGAACAAAGGGATAAGGAGGTGAGTTGATCCACATTAGTTACCTTGCGTCTCGCAGCTTTCGATCATAGGGCACCGATCCTCTGTCAGTCCACTCCCAGACCGACGTAGTGCCATCGTCATCAATCCGCACGAAGGTATCGTTGGTTCTGGCCCAGGTGCCGCAGTTGAAGTGGTAGTCACCGATCTGGCCCGCTTCATGGGTGTGGCCGTAGACCACCACGTCTGCGCCAACCTCTTTACGGTAGGCTTCCACGCCGTTAAGCATTTCATCCATGCGGCCGTCTTGAAATGTCAACTTGCGCCAGAGGGTTAAGGCCCCGTCCAGTGTCCCGATAAACTCGTCTTCCACCGCACGATGCTGCTTAAATGGCCCCTTGAACGGCCCCTTGAACGGCCCCTTGTTTCGATCTTCCAGAAGGGCTGAGATAATCGCCGTGATCTCACCGGTGCCGGGGTTGGCATCGCGGCAGTACGGATCACCCTCGTTCCCGTGGAGAAAGGCGAACCGCCGACCGCCGATAGTCCGCTCGAAGGGTCGAGTCTCGCGGAGAAAGAACGGGTGGCCGGGCATGAGCGACGGCTTACCAATGAAATGAGCCAAGTCGCTGTCATGATTGCCGACGACATAGACTGCCTGCATCCGGTCCAATCGTGTGAGTAGGTCCAGGTATGCCACAATGGCCGCACTCATGTTCGTCTGCCAGAAATCGAACAGGTCACCGAGGATGTAAAGTTGGCCTCGTTCCTGAACGTAATCCAGAAACTTGTAGAAACGAGCCTCGCGGCCTTCAACCGCAAAATTGTCGCGGTAACCACGGTCACATAGATGCAAATCACTCACACTGAAGATGGACATGGATGGTATTCCTCGATATGGATGTGCATGTCTTGAGGATGGCGGTCAAAGTCCAAATGCTCGGCGATCTGTTCTCAGAGCACTTGCTGTATGGCTTCTAGGTCTGTGGCATCGGGCAGATTGTCGAGTCGCATGGTGACAATGATGTTCATAGTTGCATCGCCAGGAATTGAACCTGGAACCAGCGGCTAAACTCAGCCGCTGCTCTACCGATTGAGCTACGATGCAATGGAGCCGGCAGACGAGTTGGCCAACTCCGGACGTTGCCAAATGGCGAAGGCGAATTACTCTTCGTCTTCGTCCGACCAATCCTCCTCATCCTCATCGGCGAGATCGCCATCGCCAAAGAGGGCGTCGTCGTCGTCGTCGTCGTCGTCGTCGTCGTCGTCGTCGTCGTCGTCTTCGTCTTCGTCTTCGTCTTCGTCTTCGTCTTCGTCTTCGTCTTCGTCTTCGGCAGCGTCGGCGTCATCGGCGGCGTCGTGGTGGTACTCCTCGTTCTTGAACTGAGCGTCGAAAGGCAAGTTATCATCGGGCATGGGATATCTCCGCAAGAGAAAGGGTGATTAGTGCTTCAAGGCTTCAAGCAGTGCCGCCGTGTCGTCTAGCGCCGTGTTGAACGTATCCACGATCACGTCCGTGATTTTGTAGCAATGCCCGAACCACATTTTCCATACGACAAAATGGATGCAACCGTACTCATCGCCGTAGTAAGTCCGATAAGTCAACGGCAGCAATTGCCGCAAGTACCAAGTCAATCGACTCATAGCTTCGCAATCTCCAAGGTGTAATGATTCCACACACGGTTCAAGGTCTCCTCGATGTTCCACACCGAATAGATCAACGTCTTCTCGCAACCGTAGGCGAATAGCAGCACATACACCGCCGTCTCAGAAATCGTAATACGCTGATAATCCGCGTTCAAGACACGTTCTTGCCCGTCGATGGGGCCGCCTATGAAGAGTGCTCGGTATCGCATATGTTCTCGCTGATAAAATCGAAGACAAGGGTATCGTTCTTCCGCAGGTCCAAATCCTCATGGATCACGACCCGAGGACGTAATACATACGGCGCGTTCTGCAAACTCTCAATGAGTCCATCCACATCGAAGTGCAATTCATCGCCGGTCGCTAGAGTCACTTGCCCCGGCGGAAACACGACTCGCGCCGTGCCGTCGGCGATACGTTCGATCATCTTCTCCTTGACTTCAATCTGGCCGATGCACTCTCCATCGCGCCAGTGTTCAATGATTCGGCGGCCGACATGTTTAGGCATAGCCGATTCCTCACTTGCTGCGACCCTTCGTTCCAACCGACTTGCGGCCGGAAGGTTTCCGCATCTTAGATGCGATGATCGCCGAAGGTTCCATCATCATGTTCCCGAGTTGCGCCATCCCTGAAGCCCGCATCATCCGAACCATGTCAGCCGGGTCGATTGGAGCCTTGGCGGCAAGACGTTTCTTTGCCATGTCGTTCTCCTTCTACAAATGAGCAGGCTTCCCAGTACGGCGTGCAATAGCAAGAGCCTGCTTGATGACCCTTTGCTTGGCGGCTTCGCGGCTCGCCGTATTGCCGGACGTATAGATGTACTTGGCACCGTGGGTGCCATACTGTAACGCCGGTTTTCCGTTCTTCGTGGTTCGACGAATCGGCATGATTCTCTCCAAAATCAGACAGGCAGATGTGGATTTCCAACAATGTCCAACGATCCACGTTGCACCGCGCCGTGATGCTCCATGCACCGCACGCAGATCGTCGCAACCTTGCGAATCGCATCCAAATCGGCGGGGTTCACTTTTGTACCCTCGATAATCAAATCTTCCGTGTCATACCAGGTCTTATCCACCATATTCAGGATGTGACGAACAAGGCGCAGCTCGTCACTCGGCGGTAAAGGATTCAACCCAGCGGGCCACTTTGCATCTTGGTAGACACGCTCGTTCTCAATAACTCGAAACACATCGGGGCGTTCCATAGATACTCCTCCGGTTTCACAGGACTGGCCCAGGAACCTCACTAGGACTTGAGCGGCCCCACGTCGCGGCCACCGTCGATCAGGTAGCGATTGGGACCGTGCTTCTCGTTCTCGTGCCGCAATTTGCAGTTGAGTCGCCATGTGATCCCGTGCGTGGGATTGACACCATGGAGCCACTGTGAAGGTTCACGGTAGCCGGAAAGCGAGTTATAGGCAAAGGCATCCGTCCCGACCCACGAGCCGTTAATCAACAACTCGCCGTCCACATCCGCCAAGGTGCTGGAAGCGTGATGGTGACCGACGCAAAAATAGCGGCATCGCTGAGCACTGGCCGCCGCACCCAAGGCAATCAAACCCTTTTGCCGACGAACTAGACCGTACCACGGGACGCCCAGATGGCTCCGGCAATCATCTCCGTGAGCGACGTTGAAACCGACGCCGTTGATATTGACATTGGCGCTCCACGCATCGGGAATGTTGAAAGCGACATTAACCAGATCGCGGCAGTGCAACCGTGCCACCTCACCCACGAGATAATCCCAGTTATCGTGAGCACCGAGGTAATCCTTCTTCGGCGTCCGCCGACCATGGTTACCAGCCAGATAAAGGATGTTGACCTTCTCGAAGTGGGCGGCCAGATCGCGGTACATCAAGGCGTGAAGTTGCCCGATGGCAAGGCAGTTGCGAAATTGGTTGCGGTAGTAGCTCCGCTCGCACGCCTTATGGATTTCCCCGCTGGTGTAGTCCCCGTAGGCCAAGACCCAGAGGACCGGGAAATAGAACTTCGGAGCCAACGTGTCTTGCGTCCATTCGACTACCGTGTCCACATAGCGCTCCGCACGGGCACAAGAAATCGGGAAGTTATAGTCTTCCAGTCCTCCGACTTCCTCCGGCCGCACAACCTGATCGTGGTGGCCATCCGACAGATGTAAGACGACGTGTTCAGTAATCTGCGCCTTGCGGCGAAACTCCAATTGCGAAGGTAAGGCAGAAAACGGTTTAATACGCTGCTCCATTTCTGTCACGATGGCCGTGAACAGCCCGGCAAGCTTCGCCCCCGCCTTAACCTTCTGCCGCTCCCGATTGCGTTCATCCGTTAAATGCAGAACTTCGGCCTCCAACTCCAAGACGCGCTTGTCAGTCGGGTCGGAATCCGGGATGGCCTTATGCTGACCACCCGCCCGCTTAGGTATAGGCGGCACGTTGTTGGGCCACGGCACGTCTTTATGAAGCCGCCCCGTGGCGATGTCGGAGATAACCGAGCGGCTGATCTTAAATCGCCGCGCGATCTCAAGTTGCTTGACGCCTTCGATGACGGCGACCTTGATCTTTTCAACCGTCGTCTTTCGTAACTTCTTCATTACGTTCTCCGTTTCGCCCTCGCTGGCCGCTGGGAAAGAGGCCGGGTGGCGCTGCCCCATCGCCACCTGGCACAAAAGAGGAACCGACTTAGGGGTCAGCGAGTGTGGCCGAAAAGATCACTCATGTACCGATCCACCCAATCGATGGCCCGGTCAAAGCTGAACGGCGGCTTGACGCGCGGCGCGTCAGAGCCGCCAGCCGCCGGACTGCGCTCCGAGTAACCGCCCGGCGACGAACCGGCATCTTCCACCGGGATCACATCAATTTCGGCGAGGCTTGGCATCTTGCTGCTGGGATCAATCGCCCACTCAATCTTGGCGACCTTAGCCCAAGTATGGATGCGCCGCATCGGAACGATGAAATTGAAACCTTGCAATTGCGTCACACCCTGGGTCAGCATCCCGACGTACTCGCCGTTCTTTTTGAGGAACATGCCTCCACCCGATGATCCCGGGAAGGCAACTGCCGTTACCTGATCGAAGACCTTGACACTCGCACCCTTACCAGACAAGGTGCGACCGGTCTGACTGAGCACACCCGTCGTATAACTGTTGGCCCCGAATTGCCCAAGCAAGCTACCGCAATGACTCAACTCGATTCCAATAGGCGGGAGATAGTTCAGGTCTTTATGAAACTTGGCGGTCACCGCCATCGGGTAGGCGTCCGTGCAACGAACCATTAACACCGCCAAATCCTCGCCGTAATCGGCATCGCTGACCTTAATGATCTTGCAGTCATACTTCACCTCGCCCACCCGGCGACCGTTCTGCTGACGCTCTTGAACGATCTCAGCATCCTTATACTCAATGAGAATCTTCGGGGTGCCTTGCGCTGAGACGATAGTGCGCGTCGTGCGCAGGCCATCAACGACATGGGCGGCTGTCCACACAAAGGTCACGGTATTGGCGCCTACCTTGCGGGTCACAAGCGTACCTGACCCCTGGCTGTTACCAGCCTTGATGGTGACGCTGACTCGCTGCAAGTCTTCGGGGACACTACTGGCGACCACCGGGCTTGCGGCCACGGCGATCAAGGTCAGAACCAACAGCACATACTTCATGGTGCATACTCCAAGGTAAAAGGGTTAAACGTCACTCACAAGCGCCCTAATCATAGAGGTCGTCGTCAGTGTCAGAATCAGCCCGTTCTTCGACAATCTCGACCTCGACCTGACTCCCATACTGAGGACGCATGTAGTACAACAAATCCTGCTCAAGTCCCTCCCGGACGCTTTCGCTATCAGCCGAGGGGTATGTGACAATCGCCGTAATGCGTGGGCCGCCGGTGCCGCCGTTGCCATCGTTGCCATCGTTGCCATCGTTGGCCGCAATCTCGACGCTTGACGCATCTTGAATGACTCGCGTGAAACTGAGCCGCAAGGATCGACAAATCCGTGGCGACCACTTTCCCGCATACAGCAAGATGTCACACGTCGTCTGGTTCACGTTACAGCTTCCTTCACCTGAATCTCGCCTTCCTCGCTCGCATCAGTCCAATCGACGCCTTCGAGAATTTCGCCCATTGTCATCAGTTCCAACCGGCGATTGGCACGGAGCACTTCCAAGACCCGTTCGTCGCTCGGCAGGTGAATCAAGTCCACAATGCTACAACCCAGGTTCTCATCCATGCCCTTGCGATGGATACGATCTTCAGACTGGCTGCGGTACTCTGGCTTCCAACTATTGGACCAATAGCAAGCGGTACGAGCGGCCGTCAATGACAGACTCATTCCGCCCGACTCCGGGTTAGACACAAAAGCTACCCGCGTATGGTCTGCCAGGTTGTTCCAGTAGTCCAGAGGCTCTTCATCCGTCACCAGTTTTCCACCCCCGCCGTCGGCGCTGGCCGCCCAAACCTGGTAGGCCCCGCCATCGCAACGGACGACGGACCACTTGTCTTGCAAACAGAGCCGAACGATCCGGTCGATGGACCCCGTGAAGCCAGCCCAAACCACCAGGCGGCCGGTCTCTTCGTTCTGATCTAAGAGCATCTTGAGAGCGGCAACTTTCGGGCAAGGCACTTCGCGGGTCTGGCGAACCAACTTGGGCACCTCCTTGCTGCCGCCGCAAAGTGGGCAAGGAATCGTGTATTTCACCAATCGCGCAACCAACTCCGGTTCCAGCATGTCCACTTGTTCATAGTGGGTGCTGAGATCATCGGGATCGCGCCACTCGTCGATTGCACCCTCGTGACAATGGGTACAACGCGTCATGCCATCCCGGACTTCTTGATACTGAAAACCATCGCTGAGTTCCCGCAGCAGGGTCATACCGGTCACGGCATTCGGGGCCGCTTGCACGAGAGCCGCAGCAACCCGCAAGGTGCTCAACGTCGGCTTGCAGATGATCCGACGATACCGTTTGTCGGGCAGCGTGAGGCAATCCTTCTTGTGCTTAATGATGACCAGTCCAGCAAGGCGTTTATACAAAAAGGCGACTTCGTTTTTGCTGGGCTCGTAAGCGTGGTAATCCTTGGGGTCTTCGCACTCATCCAAGACGTGTGGCCCCAAGTCACAGGACTCGCCGCAGACGGCACACTTCGTCTCATCGTCTTTCCAGCCGATCCGCTTCTTGAACTTCATGCCGTCCATGTTCTCTTCCACCAGGAAGGCCAGGCGCTCTTCCATAGCCTTGGGGCTTCCCTCGCGGAGGAAGCCTGGCCAGGCAATCTCACCCTGACTAAACCAGTCAACGGGACGTTTGGGGGCCGGCGTCCCGGACATCTCAATCACGTAGCCCTCCAACTCGTAGGTTTCCCGAATCAGGTCCGCAAGTTTCTGGCACGCCTTGGAGCGCTGGGCCGTCATATTCTTACAGCGGCTCGATTCGTCGATCACGAAGAAACGGGGAACCGGCCGCGACCCGTCCCATTCATCCATCACCCGGACCAGGCCCTCGTAGGTGAACCATTCCACCTTGATCCGATTAAACGGGAAGCCCCACATGCGAAACTCGCGCTGGATGTTGGGAAGGCTTGTCTTCGGGCCAACCCACCACACCAGATCGACGCCCGATTCCTCAATGACCATCTGGACCGCCAGTGTTTTACCAGTGCCCATCTCCGCCCCGAAGATTTGGTAATGATAGGTGAGGCCGCCGTCCGCTAGGTCAAACTGATGCGGCATCGGGTCCTTCTGCTCGCCGTTGCAGTAGTAGGTTCGATACGTATGGCGCTTCAATGGCCGGTCGAACCAAGCGTAAACCTTCTCGCCCGTCAAGAAGGCGATCTGAAAACGATTACGCTGGCAATCGTCCACCGACCAAATCTTCTCCTTGTTTCCCTCATCGAAGCCATGCCAATGGGACCCTTGCATGGCTTTAATTTCATCCTTGAGCGCGTAGTCCGACTTGAGAAAACGGATACGGCCGTCTTTATATTCCATCACCACAGAGACTCGCTTCTTAGTCCCCAGCTTGGTGCGCACGGTCATCTTTGCTTCTTGGATGTTCACGCCTATCCTTCCACGAGTCGGGCTTGAATGATCTCGCAATTCTCTCGGCCGAGTTCGACGCCAATAGAGCGGCGGCCAAGCCGCTGGGCGGCCAGCAGTGTCGAACCGCTACCAGCGAAGGGGTCTAGCACCACGCCTCCGCTTGGCGTCGAAAGTAGTGTAAGTAGATACGACATAAGCGCCTGGGGTTTGACTGTTGCATGTGCATTCCCCTGGCTCAATGCGTGTGGCGGTCGCCGCCCTGCCGCCTCGGCGGCCTCATTCTCGTCGGCTAGACGATCATACTCCGCCTGTGTGATGCGCTGCCAATCAGTCGATCGATCCGGCTGATGCCAGAAGAAGTCGGCCAGACCCAGGTTTCGTTCTTGCCTGCTACTCTTAGCACAATAGAAAAATCGGCTGGCCCCGCCCGCATCGCCATGAGTACCGGTGGCTGTAGCCTCGTCAGGGAAGTCCCCGTGATAGCCGCCCTTACCTTTGCTACGCTTCCGTTGTTGGCCGGGCTTCATCATGCCGCTCGTGAGGATGCCCGTCTGGGCGTCCAATTGTGCCGCCGCCTCTTCGTCCAGCAAGACGTTTGCCGGCCAGCGGCCCAAAGGTGACACTCGTTCCGCAACCGTGCGTGTCTCTTCATACTCTGTACCGTGCCAAGGACCAGCTTTTCCTTTGCCAGATGAAAGCCACTTCTCTCCGTATTCCGCGGCATAATCGCAAGGTATCCGACTGGCATCGATGTTCAAGCCCGCGACACCCCAGGCGAGGGCGTTGGCAGCAATCGTCCCGTCCATCGGCTTCATCGCCAACAGGATCGGTTCCCAGGCCGGTTTCAGGGCCATCGCCCAGCCGGTCCAGATCGCGGCCTCGGGCGTGGCCGGGGCGGTAATCGCACACTCGGCCTCGGGACTATGCAGGTCACCGTAGACCTCGTTCGTGCGGCCGTTGTCCGCCAGAGAATAGCCGGGACGACCGAGCTTGGTGCCGACGACCTCGCGCTTGGCCCCCTTCGCCTTGTCAATCAGCCTCCCGATGTCACTCGCCTTCGGAAAACCTTGCCCATAAAGCCACAGCAAGCAGTCCCGAATTTCCCAGCTGGCGTCCTCAATGGCGCACACAAGGCGATGGTAGGTCCGTGTCCCGCCAAACGCCAACAGGAATGCGCCTGGCTTACACACGCGAGCAATGGCACGCCAATACTCCGGCCCCGGAACCTCGTGGTCCCAATCCTTCTTCATGAAGCCTAGTCCATACGGGGGGTCCGTACACACGCAGTCGATGCTGTTCGGCGGGAGGCCGGGCAGCACCTCGCGGAGATCGCCCGGGTGGAGCGTAGTCAGATCGGTTTGGAAGAAAGGTTCGGCCATGAGCAGAAAACAATCCTTCTACAAAAGATGTGACCAAAACTCGCCGGTTTTAGATCGCTACTGGCTGCGATTTTCTAAATAGAAGGTCCGGTTCGAGGCGGGGCGGGTGTGGCACTCGCCCCAGACATGCAAGCCCTGGGCGCAGAACTGGTCATAGATGCGGTTGAAGCCATGCCGCACCGTGACCGCGACCTTTGGATTCGATCCCGCCTTGACGGCCTCCCGCCACTGGGCCAGGGTGCCCGTGATGACCGCCGCTTGGATGCCGCGCATCGTTGTCTCCGCCACCACCGCCGGCATCCCTGGGCACCGTTCCAGGATGTCCAGCATGTCCTCAGCGTCTGCCCCGATGAACACGCTGAAAGTCACATGGGCCATTAGGTGCGGGGCCAAGCCCACAGGGGCCTTGGGATCGCGCATCGCCGCCAGGCAACTCAGGAACCGCTCCGAGGGGGAGAGTTCCCGCCGGCAGGCGTCCGTCGCTTCGCCCAAGTGCCGATCGAAGACCTTTTGGCCCAGACCCAACAGGGTGTGAAAGTCGATGGAGGGTGTAGTAACCAGTACACACTCTGGCTTCATAGGTGCGGCCCGATTGAAAAAGAGGAAAGAAGCCGAGGGCAGCCGCCAATGCCGCCCCCGGGCAAATCTGCCTAAGCCGCATGTGCTTAGCGGCAAATGCTTAGCGGGCTCGGTCGGTGCTGGCGTCATCCTGGACGACCTCGACACCGTTGTCCCTGGGCGCAAGAAACCGCTGGATTTCTCGCACCACGCGCTCGCGTGACGGCAATTTCTCAAGCGGTCGCGTGCAAGGCAGAACGACGGGGACGTGCCACGCCCCTTTACGGTTCTCGACGAACTTCGTCTTGAGCGTAACCGGAATCGGGCCGTGCGGCTTCCAATCGCTCACGTCGTTACCGGCCGCCACCTTGGCGTCGATGTCGGCCTGACTGAGCGGCAGGAAGAAAAACAGCTTCTTGGCTTCGATGCGGCTTGACTTGTTGCCGCAGAAAAACTCCACGAAGCGCCCCTCCGCCGGCACGTAGACTAAGAACGAGGGGCCGAACTGACAGTGCGAGTTGGTCTGCGTAGACCGCTCGACGATGGCCTTAAAGACCTCCGATTCCATGTCGTAGTTGATGACCAACGCCTCCATGTCGGACATGTCGATGGCCTTCGGCCTGCGGGCCAGCGGAAGGATGATGACGGTATCGCCCAAGTCGATGATCTGCTGATCCGACTCCGGGATGCCGTAGTGGCCCTGTGCAATGAGGCCAAGCGCATTCACCTTGCTCTTGGTGTACAACTGCATCCGGCCGATGTAGTCGCCGCCCTTCGCCAGTTCGTTGAACTGGTCATCGGTGCCAAGCTGCGTGGAAGGAAGCTGCTCGAAGTGCACAGGGACTAAAGCGTTCTCAGACATTGTTGTTACCTCGTCGTTGGCGATTCACAGATAAAGGGAACGTTGCTCGTTGTCGTTGCGCGTTACTCGTTGTCCGATACCTTTCTAGGTGGACAATTGCGGACACGCCGCAACTGTCTCCTTCAGCGCACCGGCGTTGCCGCCGGAGGGTGTATCTACCAAAGCCCGCAGGAAAACCTGCGGGCGCTCTGTCAGGCGCGTTTTTAACGCGACTGTCGGTTGCCTACTACTTGCTTGGTTCTCGCGAAATAATAGGACTTGTTTGCTCATACTTGCGGCAATGGGCAGGCCGAAGATTGCCAATCTTTGACGGGCAAGTTTCTCCTAGTTGTGGGCCGTGCCGTCCGTTGCAACCACCACCGTCCTGATTGGGCGTGTCAGTATGGCCGGTCTGTATCGGTGTCTCATAGGGTGGTTTAGCGGCTCGAATGTCTGGATATGTACGGGTTTTAGGTTACTGGCGCGATGCCTCC
>Ga0315273_10003099_pt1 | contig 19968 bp, 16 predicted proteins | sample YL17G02_0_MG_FD_205753 | JGI IMG/M metagenome (GOLD analysis project Ga0315273, IMG submission 205753) | Sediment microbial communities from Yellowstone Lake, YNP, Wyoming, USA - YL17G02_0 | ecosystem: Environmental > Aquatic > Freshwater > Lake > Sediment | place: USA: Wyoming | collected...
GGTCCGCTTGGCATGGCGAATGAGGGTGGAATCTGGTCGCAGAGGGGGGGGGGCAGGGAAGCTTGCGGACCGCGCCAGGGGCGCCCCCGGTTAGTTCTGGGAAACAGTACGCCCGCGCCGGGGGTCTATGACGGGTTGTGAATCCTCGAATCCACTTGCGCCTACTACTGCACGGCCACGTTCTTGACGGCCGCATTCGGCACGAACGCCTTGACCGTGTTGGATTCCGGGTCGGCGGGAAAGACGAAGAACCCCAACTGGTGGGGATCGCGGCTGAGCGTGGAACCCACAAATACCTCGCCGTCGGAGAACGTGACGGTCACCTTGCGGCCTTGGTAGCCTGAGCCGTCGCGGTAGGTTTTCTTATCCCGGTGCTTGGGGTTGCCCTGGAAGTTCCGGACGAAGAACAGGGCCTTGATCTGCTTTACCTCGACAACGACCTTGTCCCGGGACGCACTGGTGTCCGCCGGGTCCAGCAGGAAGCTTGCTGCGGCGGGGTTGAAGTTGGCCGTGTGGCCCCTCACCACCCGCCCGTCAAGATATCGAACGACCACTTTCTGCATATATCCACCTCTACATATATGTCGTCATGATGCGCGGCATGCCTGAAGAGGCAGTGCTGCAATGTGGTCTGGGCGGTGGTCCCGCAAGGGGCGGGCGTTGCCTCGAGCATCTTCGGAAATCCTGTAGCGTCTGCGCCGTGCTGCGGCGTCGTCTGGCGTCGTCCGCCTGCATCGACATATCCAGCGGATATGCCTGCTTCGGCGTCCTTGTCAGACTCGTCCTCGCTACGGCTCGCCGGCTACATCATTTCCGAAAACGCTCCAACCGGGAATGGAAGCTGGGGGCCGAAGGGGACGAGTCGTGGCATTCTCGCAGGCCGGCGAATATACTCACCACAAAATCGGGCGTACCGACCCGATCAGCATGTGCCGTAATGCCGATGGATAACCTGCTTGACCGGATAGAGTTCGAGACCATCGGGCCTGCGGCCCGCCTGCTGAAGGCGGCCGTGGTGCATCCGCTGGTGAACTACCTTCCCGCCGGGCTGCTCCGCGGGCTGCTCCGCCTGACCAAGAGCGAGCTGGCCGAGGCCAACTGGGCCAATCCGGGCGGTTGGCGGAGCATGGTCATCAACTACGATGGCCGGTGCAGGCAGTGGGCGGACAAGCTGCTGGTGGCGGGGGGAACGATACCGATGGCCTTGCGGAACCGCCGCCGCCTGGCAAGTGCGGTGCTGGCAAGGGTCATTGACGAATCCACCGGCGACCCGGTCCAGGTGCTGTGCATCGGGGCGGGGCCTGGGCACATCATCATGGACGCCATGACCCAGGCCCGCCGAGCGGCCGTGGCGACGTTGCTGGACCCCAGCAGCGACGCGCACGAGTATGCCCGTCGACAGGCTGCCCAACGCGGCTTGGGCGAGCGGGTCCGGTTCGTTACCGGTTATGCGCAAGACGCCTCGCGTCTGCTGGAGGGCAGGCCGGAGGTGGTCAAGATGATCGGGATATGCGAATACCTCACGGACGAGCAGATTCGTCAGATCGCCGCCGCCCTGGCCTCCGTGATGCCCGTCGGCGGGGCCATGGTGTTCAACAGCCTCTCCAAGGCCCATGGGACGGACCGGTTCTTCCGGCGGGTCTTCGGGCTGCACATGATCCACCGCGACCCCGCCCACCTCCAGAGCCTGATGGCCTCGGCGGGGTTTGGGGATTTCGTCTCGATTCGGGAACCGCTGGGCGTTTACCATGTCATTAGGGGGCGGAGGCGCCCCTGACGCTCGTCGCGATAGAGAAAGGTTTCTGAATGCCCGAGCTGTCGGTGCCATGGGGCCGGAGCGAACTTCGCGTGGTTCTGCCGGACCACTGGGAGCTTCAGCAGGTAGCCAGGCCCTCGCTTCCGCCGGCCATGGAGAATTGGCCCGACGAGTTGGCCATGCTGCTCAGCCAGGGCGGCGCCGACATCCACCTCGGTCAGTTCCTGGCGGCCCGACGGAACGGACGGATCGCCGTCGTCGTCGAGGACGCCACGCGGCACAGCCCGTTGCCGAAGATACTCGAAGTGGTCATGCGGGAGGTGGAGCACGCCCGGCTGGCCGAGGGGCAGGTGGAAGTAGTCTTCGCCACCGGGATGCACCCGCCGGTGACCGAGGAGGAGGCCCGAACGAAGCTCGGGCCGTTCGCCGCGTCCCTGCGATGGCGGTCCAACTCCTGCCACGACAAGTCCGCTTACGTCCGCCTGGGCGAGGTGGAGAAGGTGCCGGTCTGGCTGGACCGCGGCGTGGCCAAAGCCGACCTGCGGATTCTGATCTCCTCCGTCAGCCCGCATCTCCAGGCGGGATTCGGCGGGGGCTACAAGATGCTCTTTCCCGGCTGTGCGGGCATCGACACCATTCGCGGGCTTCACCGCCTGGGTCTAGGCTCTACGCCCTGCCCACGGGTGGGCACGGAGGCGGGCGGGAACCCGATGCGAGCGGCCCTGGACGCCGCCGGGGAACTGGTGGAACGGAACTGCGGGCGAAACTACGGGGTGCAGTACGTGCTGGACGAGAATGATTCCCCGACCTTCATCGCGGTGGGGGAGGTTGCCCCCTCCCAGCGGATGTTGTCCAAGCGATGCAGCGTTGCCTGCGGGGTCCTGGTCGGTTCACCGGGCGACGTGTTGCTGGTCAACGCCTACCCCAGGGACACCGACCTGTGGCAGTCGTTCAAGGGTATCGCCAACACGCAATGGGCGGTCCGGCCCGGCGGGGTCATCATCTGTCTGAGCCGCTGCGAGATGGGCGCCTACGGGATGCGGATACCTCCTTGGCCGCTCAGCCCCGCCGCCACGCGAGGCCTGGTCCGTCTGTTGGGTCCGGGGGCGATCAGCTCACTGCTGACGCGATTCGTGCCCAGTCTGGCGGGCGACGCGGCGTTCTTCGTCCGCCTGGCCTTGCAGGCGATCCACCGCAACCCGATCTTGATGGTTTCACCGGTCCTGCACGAGGCCGTGGGGAAGTTTCCGGGCCTGACGGTGCTGCCGACGCTGGAGCGGGCCTTCGCCGCGACGGAACTGTTACTGGGGCACGGGCCTAGGCGCGTGGTGGCCTTCCCGGCCGGGGGGATCACCTTCCCCTTGCTTCCCTCTTCGCCGCGGGGGGAAGGCCCATGAACCGTCACGACCCCAACCAGCGCATCGCCGACCTGCACAAGGTACTGGAGATCAGCCGCTCCATGGTGGCGGCGACGGACCTGGCAAGCCTCCTGCGAGTGATTATCGACCGCGGCATGGAGCTGCTGGGCGCCGAGCGGGCGACGCTTTTCCTCTACGACCCGGAGGCCAACGAACTGGTCAGCCGGGTGGCCGCGGGGGTGGAGGAACTTCGCATACCCGCCGATCGCGGCATCAGCGGGGCCACGATTCGCGGCGGCCGGACCCTCAACGTCCCCGACGTCTACGCCGACGAGCGGTTCAACCCGGAGATCGACCGCACGACGGGCTTTCGCACGCGCAGCCTCCTGTCGGTCCCTCTCTTCGGGCACGACGCGAGACTGGTCGGCGTGCTTCAGGTCATCAACAAGCGCGACGGGGCCTTCGACGATTACGACGTCACCCTCGCCGAGACTCTGGGCGCGCAGGCCGGGGTGGCCATTCAGCGCGAGGACCTCCTTGCGCACTACCTCCGCAAGCAGCAGATGGAACGGGCCATGAATATCGCCCGCGACATCCAGCGCGGCCTGTTGCCCAAGACGGCGCCTCGCCTGGCAGGCTTTGATATCGCCGGTTTCTCGCTGCCGGCCGAGGAGACCGGCGGCGACACCTACGACTTCTTTGAGCTTCCCGACGGGCGGTGGGTGCTGTCGGTCGCCGACGCCAGCGGACACGGGATCGGTTCGGCGCTGGTCATCGCCGAGACGCGGGCCTTGCTGCGGGCCGTGGCGCTGCGCGGGGGCGAGGCGGGCGAGGTGCTGCGGGCGGTCAACGACCTGCTAGGGGCCGACCTGGGCGATGAGCGGTTCGTTACGTGCTTCTGCGGGTTTCTACACGCCGCGCAATCCGTACTGACCTATGCCTCCGCCGGGCACGGACCGCTGATCTTCTACCAGCGGTCCAGTGACCAGTTCCAGCAACTGCCCGCCACCTCGTTGCCGCTGGGGGTGGCCAGGCCGGAAGAGGACAGCCAGACCGTGCGCCATCCCCTTGCGGCCGGGGATTTCGCGGTGATCTCAACCGACGGTTTCATGGACACCACCAACCCAGCGGGCCTGGAATTCGGGACCGCAAGGGTCATCGAGCTGCTGCGGCGCCACCGTGACGACTCAGCCGAGGGCATGATCCGGGCGCTCCACGCGGCGGTGTGCGATTTTGCGGCGGGGGCTTCCCAGGTGGACGACCTTACGGCCGTGGTGGTCAAGAGGCTCTGACCGCGCGGGGGGTGGGTAGGCCCGGGGTACCAAAGAACGTGATGGTGGCAAAGTCGAGGTGAAGTGGATTCGCATGGCGATACCGGAAGGGACAACGTCACGTCAGATTCAGATGTTTACACGCTGGGTACTGACCTGCGTGGTGGTTATCGGCATGTTGACCTGGTGGTGGCCGGGATACCGCACCTGGGGCGGGGCCGCCATAGGGTTGCTGACCGTTTGGGCGCTCTGGCTGATCTGGCGGACGGTCTGCGGCGACGGTACGGTGCCAGGCAATCCCGTCTACCTGGCGCTGTTGGGGCCTGCGGCGCTGCTGACCTACCATCTGGCCCGTTCCGGGCTGGGAACGGCGGCTGTGCCGGAAGGACCGTTGGCGGGAGAGATCAATATCTCCATGATCTTCCAGATGGCCCTGCTGGCGCTGTCGGTCATGCTGTGCCAGAGCCTACTATCGCACGTTGCCGGCGGCAGCGTTCACGTGAGCCTCTGCGGGGCGGCGATGATGCTGGGCACCGGTGCCGCGATGGTCTGGGGACGCGCCGCTCCCGTCCCCAACTCACTGGCCCCACTGGGGTTGGCGGGCCTGGCCGTGTGGCTGGTGCCCCTGTGGGGGCCTGGGCCGAGGGTCAAGATGACCGTCACGGAGGTCCTGAACTCTCCCGGGCGACTGGGGCGCGTCGGAGTGGCGTTCGTTGCCGCCTGCCTGCTCATCCAGGCATCGCCGCCACGCGGTCTGTTTCTGGCCGCCGGGGCGGCCGGAGGCGTGCTGCTGCTGGCGGGAGCGGCCTTTCGGCGGTATCGGGCCGTGAACCTGGCGGCAGGGGCGATTGTCTCTGCAAGTTGCGTTGTTCCATTGGCGGTGCGGTTGCTGTCGCTGCCGAAGTTGTCGCTGCTCCATTTTGCCTGGATCGGAGAGGGTGAACAGGCCATCCGGCAGGTTTCTCCCGCCGGCGGGGGGGTGATGATCCTGCTGGGTGCGGTAGGCCCCGTGGGCCTGCTATGGGCGGTGGTGTTCTTTGCAGCCTCGCTGTGCTGGCTTCTGATCCGCTCCAGGAACATGGAAGCGGAACGGCAGTGGCGGGCGGTCGTCTGGACGATAGCGTCGGCCTTGGCCGGCTGTGCGCTGCTGACTGGCGGGGGGCTGGTCATTCCGGCAGCGACGTTGGCCGCGGGTTTCACCTGGGGGCTTCTGCCCGCGATGCTAGGTCGGCCCAGCCGGTCCCGTCCGGGCGTCATCCTGGTCGCCTGCCTGGTGGTGATGGTGACGCTGCTGGGCCTGGCCAGGAAGGACGGACTGGTGGCCTGGTCCGCCTGGACATTCAAGGTTGGGGAGGTTTTCCTGCACGTGACGACCGGTTTTCTCCTGGCGCTGGTGATGGCCTGGTTCCTGGGCCGCCGGTCGGTGTGGTGGGGACTGGCGGGGGTGATCCTTGCCTTCCTGGCCGGAGGGGCGGGGGAATTGCTACAGGCCGTTGCCTCGTTACGGACGGCGGAACTCAAGGACTGGATGACCCACTCCGTCGGCTGCGCTGCGGCGACCGTGCCTTACCTGCTTGCCATGGGTTCTCGCCTGTGCGAATCACCGGAGGTGGTCCTGCGAGGGCCTTCTTCGTTCGAACAAGCTCACCGCCCGCCCTGAGTGGTCTTCCGTCGCGCCATGACGGGGCGATTGTGAACCTTTCGATAGGGAAGCGAGACATCGAATCCCGCCTCTGCTTTCTTAAGGGTATAATTCCGTTTCGATTTCAATTCTCTGCCGGCCGGGACGAGGTCTGCTTGGGGAGCAGCGACGCCGGCAGCACTTCGGGAGCCACTTGGGGGTTGGTCTTGAATGGGGTATATAGCGGGTCGCCGATGAGCGTCATGCGCCAACTGACGTTGGGGACGGTCCTCCAGTAGCACTCCGCCAGGGAATACCTGCCCGTCAGCAGGAGGGCGAAGAAGTCCTGGGAGACGGGAAACGCCGACAGCCTGGGTTCGTCGATGGCCCCGATGGTGGCGGCGACGCCGTTCTGGATCATCTTGACGCACCATTCCTGGCTGTTGGGGTCCCGCAGGTGCATGGCCTCGAAGCTGGCAACGTGCCACCCGACCGCCCCGCGCACCCAGGCAAACGCCGGGATGTACTGCTGGAGGCTGTACCAGCCGACATACAGCGCCGCCTGCGGGCACGAACCCGGTTGGAACATCCCCGGCGCTTCGTCGAACACCACCCGCTGGGAGGTCGCCTTGCGGATGAATTGATTCAGCGAACGGAAGCTGGCGTCATATTCCTTGGCGCGTTCCAGTCCGCCGGCGTCGATGTAAAAGACGCCGTTCAGCCCGGACTTTTCCGTTTCGATGGAGTCCAGGATGATCTTCCTGGCGTCGGCGGGACTGGGACCGTCGATCCGGGCGGTCATCATCACGGGCGGGAGCTTGCCCGTCTTGGCCTGATCGTTGAGGCGGATGTTCCAGCACATCGGGTTGGGCAGCCAGTTTCCCAGCGGATAGTCATCCCACCACAGCAGCGCCAATTCGCTGTCCACCGAGGCGGAGGCATCGACGGGCTTGAGGCGGTCCGCGTACTCCTTGGCCACTATCGCCGTCGCGGCCAAGCCTTCGGCCTCGCGGATGGCGTCGAACATGCCCGTCAGGGACTGCGTCGTCGGCTGGCTCTGCGTCGAGGCGGACTTGGCCCTGGTCTGCGCCGCTTGGAGGTAGCTCCGGATGTCGTTTGGGTCGGGCGCGTCGGACAGCCCGGCTGCCTGGATAAGCCTCTTCAGCCCCGCCAGGCCGTGGATATCCAGTTGCATCGCCATCAGTTGCCTGGCTGCGATCTGGCGGTGATTGGGGTCCGCGATCTGGCGGTACTCCTCCAGCTTGGCCGCCAGGACCTTGTCGATGTCGGCCAGCAGCAGGGGGAGTTCCCTCAGGGGTTCGGCAACCGTCGGCGGCGGCTGCTCGAAGAGGTCGCCGACGGGACTGAGGGCCTCCGTCCGCGGCGGGGGAAACTTCCTGCCGATCGTCGCCAGCAGTTTGTAGTCGATCGCCAGCCGATAGTGCGCCTTGCCCAGCTCCGTGGAGTAAATCGCCGCCAGGTTGCCTGGAGCCGCCAGGGGCGCGTCGACGGCCACGGGAACCCCCCACATCAGTGCCAGGCATCGCACCGCATCGGTAAGATTGCGTTCCTGTAGAATCTGTCGCAACGGGCGACGGATCTGCGCGTCGTAGTCGTCGCGCGTGACGGAATACGCGGTGGTGGTCTTCACGACGGCCAGGTGGGAGTCGTCGATGCCTCGTTGCTTGGCGTAGAATTTCGCCAGCTCGATGGATTCGGGGCTGTTGCCGTTGGCCACGACCAGGATTTCCTGTGGGGCCAAGGCCCAGGCCGCTTGAGCGAGGCCGACGAGGCACAGTGCAGCCGCACGCATGGCGGTTCCTTGACGCATTCGGTTCTCAGTTCTTATACGGGCTGTCGGCCTTGGGCGTTCACGCCGATGGCACCCGCGGGCGATCCGCAGGATACCTTCGGCGCCGCCGCCGTGGCAAAATGCGATTTGACCGCAGCCGCGGAGGCCGGTATCGTCCGGCCTGTTATGTCATCGGCTCTTGGAAAGCTCAACATGCGTCTTGCGGTAGTCCTGCCGCTGTTGCTGTCGGCGGCGGGGTGTCCCGTCACCCAGCCCCAGCAGACGCCCGTGCAGGCGTCGCGCGCCGAGGAACCCAAGAGCGGCGCCGGTTACTGGCTTTATGTCCCAAGCTACTACAGCGACCAGCGAGACTGGCCCCTGGTGGTCACGCTGCACGGAACCTTCGGCTGGGACAATTCCAGCGACCAGATACGGGAGTGGAAATTCCTGGCCGAAAAGCACGGCCTGATCGTCGCGGCGCCGGACCTGCGGAGCGTTCAGGGCATCCTTCCGGTGGTCCGCAGTCTGTGGCGCAAGGACCTCCAGGCAGACGAGAAGGCGATCTTGTCGATCGTCGATGAGCTTTGCGGGAAATATCGCATTGACCCCAACGCCGTTCTGCTGACGGGCTTCTCCGCAGGGGGGTATCCGCTTTACTACGTCGGGCTTCGCAACCCCCGGCGGTTCAACATGCTCATCGCCCGAGCCTGCAACAGCGACCTGGAGCTTTTCGAGCAGTTGGATTTCAGCGAGGCGGTCCGCAAGCTTCCGGTGGCGATCTTCTGGGGCAAGGACGACCTGGCGGAGCTTCAAAGCCAGTCCTGGCAGGCGTTCCGTTATTTGAGGGAACACGGTTGCCTGGAGACGCAACGCAAGGAGGTTATCGGTGGACACCTCCGTCGTCCTGAGTTCGCCTATTCACTCTGGCGGAAATACCTGCCCAAGAGGCATCGGATGTGACCCGCCGGTTGGCGCTTGGGAAAGGACAAAGAGACCCATTCTCGTCTCAACCCGAAGGGACGCCGCGGGTCATCCTGATAGGGACTCTTAGTAGCGTCGCTCTTTGGGGGCGGCGTCCAAGGCGCCGTAGGGGTCTGGCGAACGACGCTCCACGGACCGGATCAGGGCCTGTGCCGAGCGGCGGAAGACCAGATCAGTGGGGGTTTCGTTCTCCGGCAGGCGATAGACCCAGTCCATGGACAACTTGGCGTCCTTGCTGTCCCTTTCCACGGTCAGGCCCGTCAGTTTCGCCCTGTCATCCTCCTTGGCCGGTCCCTCACACTTCAGACCGCCCGCGCCCAGCTTGACCAGGTAGCCCACCGGGTAATAACTATGCCCCTCGGCCGTTTCCAGGCGGAACTGCGTCGCCGGGAGGCGCCACCAACCGTCGGAGTCCCGCGCGGACTGATCGACCGCCGCTCGGATGACGACGACCTTGGTGACGACCTCTCCAAGAGCGGGGTTGTTGGGGACGGTCTCCGTCCAACTGCCCGTGTAAACCTCCGGCGCATAGGCCCCCAGGATGGTCACGGAGTTGGCGGGGGCGTCGGTGCGGCCGCCCTTGCCGGCATCGTTGCGGGCGCAGAACAGCTCCAGCTTGAGGTCGTCGTGCGCCTTCTCGAAGAGGTTCGGCGGGGAGATCCTCAGGGATCCCCTCGACAGCACCCTCGCCAGCCCAAGGGCGAAGTCGTCGGGATAGAAGGGGGCCAGCGTCTGTCCTCCCTTGAGATCGTCATCGTATGGCTTATAGGTCAGAACGGACGGTCCGTAGGGCAGCATTTGGATGGCCACGGTCAGGACGCCTACCAGCACCATGCCCACGATGACGCCCAGGATTCCCCCGCCGATGCGGTTGGTCCACATGCCCACCACGACGTTGCGTCCCAGATACCGGTCGGACAGCACCCGCAGGACCGTCAAGGAGGCAACGAACAGCGCCACCAGCGCCGTCGGTTCAGCGCATATGGCAAGGGGCTGGTACTTCTGGATCAGCCCCGCCAGCGGCTCGTAGAAGTTGAACGCCACTGCCAGCGACACGACGCTCAGGAAGGCCATAATCAGCGCACTGTAGAGGCCCTGGACGACCTGGTAGAAGGCGATTCCCAGGATCAGCAGCGTTACCAGCAGGCTAAGAAGCATCGTCTATGCTCCGTAAGGGTGCGATTCCGGTCACTTTTTCTTTTCCGGCTGCCAGACACGAATCATCTCTTGAATGCTCGTGACGCCTTCGATGGCCCTCCGCAGGGCCTGCTCCTGGAGGTAGAGCATCCGGCCCTTGCGGCAGGCGGCCTTGATCTGCGCGAGGGCGGCGCCTCCGGCGATCAACTGTCGGATTTCATCGGTGATTTCCAGCAGTTCGAAGATGGCTGTGCGGTCCAGGTATCCGCTGCCCTGGCAGGTCGGGCAGGAGATGGGGTTGTTCTTCTCGTCGGTCAGCGGTTTGGTGGGCGGCCTGTAGAGCTTCTGAACCTTGATGGCGGAGAGGTTCGCCTTGGCCAGCACCTCCGGGTTGGGGGGGTAAGACTCGCGGCAATTCGGGCACAACTTCCGCAGGAGCACCTGGCAGAGGATGGCCCGCAGCGATGCCGCCGCGGCGGCGGGGTTCCCGCAGAGCCGAACCCACCTGGCCAGGGCGGAGAAGGTGTCCGCGGCCTGCATTCCCAGCAAGATGGTCTTATCGCCGGCCGCTGCCAGGATCAACTCGGCCGTCGCCTCGTCGGGGCACTGGTCCACCATGACCACGTCCGGGTCGTGCCGCAGCACCGAGGACAGCATGGCCCCCACGCGGTCCGGTTCGCCGTAGACGTGCTGGGTGACGTTTTCCAGATCGATGGCCTCCTTGGCTTCCAGCGTCTCCAACTGATGGACAAAGGCGTCGTGCTCGCGGAGCAGCGAGTAGAGCGTGCTGGTGACCCCGCTGCCGGGACGGCCCGATAGGATCAGAAGGCCCGGACCGGCCTGGTTGATCTCCCGGACCTTGGCGAGCATTTCCGGGTCCATGCCCAGGGTGTCCAGTTTGGTGCGGACGAACTCCTGAAGCACCCGCAGCCGCATCCGCTGGCCGCCGGTGGTCCCGGCCGACTGGAGGCTCATTTCCAACTGCATCCCAGCCAGGTCGACGGAGATCTTTCCCTGCTGCGGACGGCGACGGTCTTCCACGTCCATGCCGCCGACGGCCTTGAGGTACTGGACGATCGCCTCGCTGTTTTCCAGGCCGATGGGCGGACGCTCCACGACCACGCCGTCCACGACGAAACGCACCCTCGCCTGCTGGGGGGCCGGGGAGATGTCGGCCTGGCTGACGCGGCGCCAGACGATGTCATACAGCAGGTCCTGCACCAGGTTGTACGCCTCGCGTTCCTCCGCGTCGGCGCCGGCCTTGGGCGGCTGGGCGACCATGCCGTTGGCGTGATAGACCTTCAGCTTGGCCACAAGCGTGCCGGCTTTGCCGTCGGAAGGCTTGCGGCTGAAAAGGGTCTTGAAATGATCCGCCGTCAGCACGCGATCCGCGGGGGCCACCAGTCCGTTGCGGTGCACCACATAGGCCAGCAGGACCCCGCCGGTCAGCATCGCGTACACCAGCAGCCCCACGATGTAGAACGGCTGGACCAGCCAGATCAGCAGCGTCATGGCGCCGACGACCAGCACGGCAAGGCTCCAGGACGTGGGGGAACCGTGCAGGGCCTTGGCGTCCTTTTGCACCCAGGGTGCCAGGTAAAGCCAGGGCAGGACCAGCAGAAGCATCACAACCGTCTTGGGTATGGAGAAGTAGCCGCCCTGGGCTACCGCCAGCGTCAGCAGGCCCGATCCAGTCATTTCCATTCCTGTCGCCTCGTGTCCTCCCCCCGCCCGCGCGTGGCGGAGGGGGGGCCTGACTCTATTCATCGGCCCAGCAGGCCCGCGCGCCCGGCGGAAATTCCCTTCAACAGCATCTTCAGCTCATCGACGTTAGGCGCCTGCTCGTAGGCCACCTTCGGGTCCACCATTTCCTTCTCGATGAGTTCCAGCAGGCTTCGCGTGAAGGTCCTCATGCCTTCCTGCTCGGAGGCACGGATGACATCGTTCAACTCGCTGTCGCGCCCTTCGTGAATCAACTGTCGGATGCTGGGACTGTTGAACATGATTTCCACGGCCGGGACGCGGTCAACGCCCTGGGCAATGCCGGGCAGCAATTTCTGGCAGATGATCGCCCGCAGGTTGAACGCCAGCGATTGGCGGACCAGTTCCCGGCTTTCGGGGGGGAAGAGGTCCAGCACGCGCCCCAGCGTCTGGGCGGCCCCGGAGGCGTGCACGGTCCCAAAGACCAGGTGCCCGGTTTCCGATGCCTGCAAGGCCGCCTGGAAGGTGTCCCGATCGCGCATTTCACCTATGAGCACCACGTCGGGGTCCTGGCGCATCAGGTACTTCAGCGCCGACTCGAAGCTCTCGACGTCGATACCGATCTCGCGCTGGCTGACCAGCGCCTTCTTGTCCTCGTAGAGAAACTCGATGGGGTCCTCGACGGTGACGATGTGGCACTGCCGGCGCTTGTTGATGAACTCCAGCATCGCGGCGATGGTGGTGCTCTTTCCGCTTCCGGTGGGGCCGGAGACCAGCACCAGACCCTGGTAGGCATCGGCGATCTTCTCCAGGATGGCCGGCAGGTGAAGCTCCTGGAAACCGGGGATCTCCCGCGTCACCCGGCGTATGGCCATCGCGACGCTTCCCCGCTGGCGGTAGATGTTGACGCGGAAACGGTCGCCTCCGGGCTGTTCGTAGGCCACGTCGATGCTTCCGTGCTCGGTAAAGAAAGCCTTCTGCTTGTCCGTCATCAGTTCCAGCGCCATGGCCTCGATTTCCTCCGTCGGCACCGGTTCGGACTTGGTGGGGCGGATGAGGGTGTTGATGCGAAGGTGCGGGGCGGCGCCGCTGCGAATGTGCAGGTCGGAGGCGCCCAGCTTGGCCATGGCGCGGAAGAACCGCTCCAGCTTGGGGCCTTGGCCGGCGGGGAGCTTTCCGCCGATTTCCGGTTCCTCGATTGGTTGGCGGAGTTGTGAATCGCTCACGGGACTGTCCTTGCGCCTCCGTAGGCAACCGTGGGGCGAACGGGTACACCTGCTGCGGCCAGGTAGTCCTTGACCTGGCCGATCGTGTACGTTCCGAAATGGAAAATGCTGGCTGCCAGCGCCGCGTCGGCCTTGCCTTCCGTCAGCACGCGACGGATGTCCTCCGGGGACCCGGCCCCGCCGGAGGCTATCACGGGGATGTCCACCGCCTCCGCGACGGCGGCGGTGATCTCGATGTCATATCCTCTCTGCGTGCCGTCGGCGTTCATGACGGTAAGCAGGATTTCCCCGGCCCCTCTGCGCTGGACCTCTTGTGCCCAACGGACGGCCTCCAGGCCCGTGGGAACCCGTCCGCCGTTGATGTGGACTTCCCATTGCTCCCGGCCGTGGCGGACGACTCGCTTGGGGTCGATGGCCACCACCACGCACTGGGCGCCGAAACGCCGCGAGGCGACCGTAATGAAATCCTTGTCCTGTACGGCGGCGGAATTGATCGAAACCTTGTCCGCCCCGGCCGAGAGGAGGCTGCGGAAGTCCTCGATGGTCCGCACGCCACCGCCGACGGTCAGCGGCATGAACACCTGCTCGGCCGTGGCGGCCACGATGTCCAACAGGATGTTCCTGGCCTCGTGGCTGGCGGTGATATCCAGAAAAACCAGCTCATCGGCGCCTTCCTCTTCATAGCGGCGCGCGACGGCCACGGGGTCGCCGGCGTCTCGCAAATTGAGGAAATTGACACCTTTGACGACCCTGCCCTTGTCCACGTCCAGGCAGGGGATGATTCGCTTAGCAAGCATAAGCCGCGCCTCAAGCGGGATTCTACAACGGGGCCACCGTTTTCCGCAACGGGCCAACTGGGATAAAGCCGAGACGGCGGATTGGCGAATGCTTGTCCACGGCGGTGGGAACCGCTTATAATCCGCCGCGTCGGGACCGCTGCCGGGGCGTCCGGCGGGGTTCGATGAATCATTAGAATCGTTGCCAAAAGTCTTTTCGCTTTCATGGCGACGCTCGCCTATACAGGGCGAGCGAAAAACGCCTGGAATACGGAAACCATTATTGGCAACTGCCATAAGGGTGACGGAAAGGCTATGGATTTTCAAGCCGTCAAAGGCACGCGCGACTTTTATCCCGACGCGATGCGCCTGCGCAACTGGATCACGGATGCCTGGCGGCGGGTCTCGCTGCGCAACGGGTTTGAGGAGTACGACTCGCCGATCTTCGAGTATCTGGACCTCTTTACCGCCAAGAGCGGACCGGAAATCGCCCAGCAGCTTTTCAGCTTCACCGACCGCGGCGGGCGGAACCTGGCCATCCGCCCGGAGATAACCCCGGCCCTGGCCCGAATGGTCAACGCCAAGATCAACTCCCTGGCGCGTCCGATCAAGTGGTTCTCCGTCCCTCGGCTTTGCCGTGCCGAGAATCCCCAGAAGGGGCGCCTTCGCGAGTTTTTTCAGTGGAACATCGACATCATCGGCGAGGACTCGGCGCTGGCCGATGTCGAGTGCGTATTTGTGGCCGTCGACGCCCTGCGCGAATTGGGCCTGACGGTCAACGACGTGTCGGTTCGTTATTCCAGCCGGGCGCTGACCAGCCAGGTGCTGCTGGGGGCCGGAGTGGGGGCCCAGGAGATTCCCGCCGCGCTGGCGGTGCTGGACAAACGCGGGAAAGTGCCCGCGGACGCCTTTGGGGAGATGCTGGCCAAGGTCATTGCGGCGCCGCAGGCCCGTCAAGCGGTGTTGCGGTATCTGGAAATGGGCAATCCCTCGGAATTGACCGCGGAGAAGCTGGCCGCGGAGATCGGCGTCGCGCCGGGGCAGGCCATCGCCGAGGCCCAGGAGGGCCTCAAGCAGTTCACGATGGGCCTGGAGGCCTTCGGCCTGGGCCGGTGGTGCCGATACGACGCCAATGTCGTCCGCGGACTGGCCTATTACACGGGCATCGTCTACGAGGTTTACGATCGCGCCGAGGCGCTGCGTGCCCTGGCCGGCGGGGGGCGGTACGACAACCTCCTGGAGGTCCTGGGCGGGCCTAGGGTCGGCGGCACGGGTTTCGGCATGGGCGACGTGGTCCTGGGCATCCTGCTGGAGGAAAAGGGCAAATTGCCGGCGGACCTGCGGAACCGGCGGCTTGACTTTTTTGTCGTGGATGGCCGGGAAGGGGGGCTGGAAGACGTCCTCAAGGTCGTCTCGGCGCTGCGACGGGCAGGGGTGTCGGCGGACTTCAGCTACAAGGCCCAGCCGCTCGGCAAACAACTGAAAGAGGCCAACCGGCGGGGGGCCGCCAAGGCGGCGATCGTCAAGCAAGACACCGTCACGGTGAAAAACCTCGCCGACGGCGCCCAAGTGGATCGCCCGTTGGCGGATTTCCTGGCCAATCCGACGTAAACGGTAAACGATTTTGCGGGGCCGAAAGCCCCGTCCTTGCATCCAGGGAACTTGGTGGTTTAGGGTTCGGTGGGGCTGCGGCCCCGCCCTGTAATTGGTGTCGGCGGGTCGGCGGAGCCAATCCGCAACCGCTGTGCTGGGGTCGATGGCGGACCGTGCCGTACATTACGAGGCTGCATTTGAAGACTACCTTCGGGCCAAGGGCTGGCCCTATGTAGCCGTCGATGAGGCCAAGAAGGCCATTTTCGCCGGGGCGTCCATCAAGAGCTTCGATTTCCTGGTCTACAGCTCCGGCGGGCCTAACCTACTGGTGGACGTCAAGGGCCGCAAGTTTCCCGACACGTCGGGGGCACGGAAGACCGCCAAGATGCGCCTGTGGGAGAACTGGATCACCCGGGAGGATATCGACGGCCTCCGGCAGTGGCAGAACGTCTTCGGCGCCGATTTTATCGCCACGCTGGTCTTTGCCTACTGGCTCCAAGGCCCGCCGCGGCGGTCGCCCTTCGCCGACGTACACTTCTTCCGGGGCAAACACTACGCCTTCATGGCCGTCCCGCTGGCCGAGTACGTCCAGGCCGCCAACCCCCGCAGCGCCAAGTGGCAGACCGTCAGCGTCCCGGCGGCGGAATTCCCCAAGATCGCGCGGGACATCGCCGCTTTCCTGTGAGGCGTTAGGCGCAGGCAATCATTGAAAACCGCCCGGGGCGCTCTATAATCCAAGGCATGAAGATAGTTCCGCTGAATCCGCGATGGGTCGGTTTGGCGATCCTGCTTGTCGGCGCGGCCGCCTGGGGCCAAGGCTACGACGGCCGAAGCGCCCCCATGCTGGAAAGCAAAGTCCCCTGGCAGGCGGTCGTATGCACCATCGCCTGCCTTCTGGCCGTCTGCGCCATCGCCTTCAAGAACGCCAGGCGAACCCACCTGGATTGAGCCTGCCCCGGCGTGGAAAGCACCCTTGCCAATCTCGCCCGCCGCGCGGAGGACGGCCAAACCCTTTCGCGCGACGACCTCCTTGCCCTCGTCATGGAAAGCACCGCTCGGCCGGAGGAATTGATCTATTGGGCCGGACGGGTCAGAGAGGCTCACTTCGGGCGCTGCGTGAAGCTCTGTTCCATCGTCCCCGGCAGGCTGGGCGCCTGCGGAGAGGATTGCAGGTGGTGTGCGCAGTCCCTGGCCTGGCCGGCGGGGGCATCCTGCGGGGGCAGCGACCCAGGCCGGCGAACGCCGACGGCCAAGATCGTCGAGGCCGCCCGGGAGGCATCGCGAAATCAGGCGGCCCACCTGGGCATTGTCAACTCCGGCCGAGCGCCAAGCGACGCCGATATCGACGCCGTAATCGCCGCCGCCGCTGCCATTGGAACCGACCCGGCATGCACCGCGAACCTCTGCGCCTCCCTGGGGCAGATCAACCGTCCCCAAGGCCAACGCCTGGCCGCCGCCGGCTTTCGCCGATACCACCATAACCTGGAAACCTCACGGCGATTTTTCCCCCGGATGGTCTCCACGCACACCTACGACGACCGCCTTGCGACGTTGGCGGCGGCCCGCTACGCCGGCCTGGAGGTCTGCTCCGGGGGAATCCTCGGCCTGGGCGAGTCCTGGGACGACCGCGTGGACCTCGCCTTGACCCTCCGCGATGCCGTCGGTCCCGTGGCCGTGCCTCTCAACTTCCTGCACCCCATACCCGGCACGCCCCTGGAATCCGCCTCGCCAATGCCGCCGATGGAGATTCTCTGCGTCATCGCCATCTTCCGCCTGGCCATGCCCGCTACCGACATCAAGATCGCCGGCGGCCGGGGCGTCAACCTCCGCGATCTCCAAAGCTGGGTCTTCGCCGCCGGGGCCACCAGCCTCATGGTCGGCGACTACCTGACCACAACGGGCCGAAACGCCGCACAGGACCTCCAGATGGTTGGGGACCTGGGCCTTGGGGTGGTGGGAGACTCACCGACATGTTGACGCCGCGCTCGAGCATCTTCGGAAATCCTGTAGCGTCTGCGCCGTGCGGCGGGGTCGTCTGGCGGTGTCCGCCTGCATCGACATATCCAGCGGATATGCCTGCTTCGGCGTCCTTGCCAGACTCGTCCTCGCTACGGCTCGCCTGCTACGTCATTTCCGAAAACGCTCTAGACAAGACCATGTTGCGAACGACGGACCGGCCATGTATTTCGGACAGGAAGGCGGCGGAAAGAAAAACTTCCTTGGTTCCCTACTTCGTTTTCTTTCCTCGCCTCCGCGCCAGCAATCCCAGCCCGCCCAGGGCCACCAGCGACAGGGAAGTCGGCTCGGGGACAACCATGTCGCTCATGTAGTTGAGATAGTCCTCGAGATTCGTGTAGCCGTCGCTGTTGATGTCGCCTAGATGGTCATCGGCGCTGGCGTTCAGCCCCTTGGCGATTTCCCACCAGTTGGGCATGCCGTCGTGGTCGGTGTCCCAGTCAGCAGGGCGGGAAATCGCCGTGAGGACGGGATAGCCGTTGGGGTCCGCCAGCGGGTCGTTGGGTTCCGTCTGGCAGTTGATGATGTGGCCGGTCTGGTTGATGACCTCGTTGGTGATACGGTCATCCACGGAATCACGGAACAGGGGCATAGCGCCGCTTCGGGCAAGGACGTTCTGGTACGCCGCGTCGGCCGTCTCCAGCGTTACCGGGAGGCCTATGACGGAAAACGGCGTGCTCGCTTGATCCTGTGGACGAATCGTCGTCATGTCCCAGCCGGTGTCCGCGCCGTTCAACACGCCATCGCGATTCGAGTCGATCTTGTTGCCGGATACATAGGCCTTCATGTCCCAGGTGCTCACCACGCCGTTGGGGTCAATGCCCTGTTGCCAATCCTCCAGGCAGACGTTGAGGCGGTCGGACTGGGTGGAAGGCCCGGCGATGGCATAGTTGTTACGGAAGTTCCAATAGGACCGGTCGTCGTAGAGGCTGTAGGTGCTGGTGGTTGTCGGTTTTGTGCTGCCTCCGCCGTAAGCGGCGGTGTGGCCCCAGTCATACATCACGTTGTTCAGCACCTCGGTGGTGGCGTAGTGAAAATTGTACGAGCGCACCCGCGGCATCCGAAGGTCCTGATGCGCCCAGAGATTGTGGTGCATGCTGATGCTTCCATCCGCATCCTGGCAGGCGACAAGCGTCCCGTCGGAGTGTTTCTGCGTGTTGCCGTATGGATGGTCATGCGTGTCGTATAGGCCCTCGGTGATGTAGCACCACTGGAGGGTGATGTTTTGGGTCACCCCGTTGGCCGCGCTCATGCACTCGTCAATGCTCCAGGACGCAGAGCAATGGTCGAATATGGAATCCCGACTCTTTTCAAAAGCCATGCCGTCTCCGTCGAACATCCCGCTGGCCGTCCCGGCCTTGTCCAATCCGGGGCGAACCCGCAAGTGTCGTACGATCATGTCGTGCGTGCCGGAGAAGACCACGTCGAAGTTCTTGATGCAGATGCCGTCGCCCGGAGCGGTCTGTCCGGCGATGGTGATATACGACCTGGTGGTCTTGAGTGTGGAGTTCAGCGCGATCGTGCCGCCGACGTCAAAGACGATCGTCCTGCCGGCGGAAGGGGCGTTCCTGACCCCGTAACGGAGACTGCCGGGATTGCCGTCGTCGCTGAGGTTGGTGACGTGATACACGTCCCCGTTTCGTCCGCCCACGGCATACGCCCCGGCGCCCTCGGCGCCGGGAAAGGCCGGAATCGCCGTTGCGCCGGCAACCGCTCCAATCAGCCCCACAACCACAACCGCCACAAGAACCCAACCGCCTGACCACATCCGCCCAATGCCCATGTGCCTCGCTCCTTCAATGTGGGGTCTCCGCGACCCCGCGCCCTGAGTTAACTTCTTCCTCCTACAACACGACTGGACGCAAACCGCTTCGGCCGCAAGACCGCCGCAAACGCGCCAAGGACCAGCAGGGTCAGCGTCCCCGGCTCCGGTACGGTGACGGCGATATAGATACGATTTTCCGGGAAATAGAGCTTGCTGCCGTCGCCCATGAGGTAATAGACGTTTCCGCCCGCATCGGCATAGAGGATGATGGGGTCCGGCAGGGGGCTTCCAGGGTTGCTGACCTGGCCATCGGTGCTGCCCGGGCTGGAGGTCCCGAAGTCATGGAAGACGATCCGGTCAATCCCGCCGGCCAGCAGGGTCTCCTTGGCGATGTCGATTCGGATGACCTGTTGGTTGCCCCAAGCGGTCGTGGATGCATTGGGATCGGCCCAGCCGCACAGACCGGCCAGCACGCCGCCGTCGGTGGAGTAACCCGTGAAACTGGCCCGCTCCGTGAAGGCGTCCTGGTAGAGGTAATCATTCCCGTCGCTGGACTTGATGCCCGCGGTCACAAGGGACTGGGGCGTCCTGGCGGAAACCGCGCCTGCCAGCGGCCCGTAGGGGTCTGTTTCCTTCAGTTCCTGGGAGTTGACCAGGGTGGTCAGGTCCGCGGCGTTGTAGCCATTGTTGGTCATCCGCAGTTGGTTGGCGGCCCAGGTGTAGTCATTGGCGGCATCGTCATAAATGGCCGGGTGGCGGGTCTTGTAATTGAGCGTCATGTCCATGCTGAGGTTGGGGTCCATGTCATCGCTCATGGAGACCTGCGGGTTGGAAATGCTCCTGCCCCAACCGGCGACGTTGGTGTCCATCTTGCCGTCGTGGACGAAGACGTCCATGTTGATCGCCCCGCCGGTGCCTTTGTTGTCGCGGGCGACCCAACCGAGAACCCAACCGTTGCGCCCGGAGTGCCGCTGG
>Ga0315273_10003100_pt1 | contig 19962 bp, 18 predicted proteins | sample YL17G02_0_MG_FD_205753 | JGI IMG/M metagenome (GOLD analysis project Ga0315273, IMG submission 205753) | Sediment microbial communities from Yellowstone Lake, YNP, Wyoming, USA - YL17G02_0 | ecosystem: Environmental > Aquatic > Freshwater > Lake > Sediment | place: USA: Wyoming | collected...
TGAATCGGTTCAGCTTATGAGTAAAGAGACCGAGGAGAGACTCCGCGAGACGCTTCATGCATATAAAAAAGCTGAGATTGACGGGGACGAACTCACCTTTGAGCTTGCAAAAGTTCTCGGTGTTGATGACGGTATTGTCGTCCACATCTTGGATTCCGTCTTTCCCGAGTTCAAGGCGCTTGCCCCTGAGTCCTCGCGCAGCACCCTGCGCAGCCACATGACAAGCGGCTGGTTCATGACGCTTGGCGCCATCTGGGAACGCACCCCGCTACCCATCCGGCTCTTCTCGGTTGACCGCTGTTTCCGGCGCGAGCAGGCAGAGGGTCCGACCCGGCTTATGACCTACCACTCCGCCTCGTGTGTTGTTGCCGGGGCTGATGTCACCAATGAAGAGGGGAAAGCAGTGAGCGAAGCACTCCTCTCCTCGTTCGGGTTCACGGACTTCCGGTTCCAGCCGGATGAAAAGCGCTCCAAGTATTATATGCCGGACTCACAGACAGAGGTGTATGCCCGGCACCCGGTGCACGGCTGGGTCGAAGTAGCGACGTTTGGGATGTACTCTCCCTCTGCACTCGCCGAGTACGGCATAGGTATCCCGGTAATGAACCTCGGGCTCGGTGTCGAACGACTCGCGATGATTGCCTATAATGCAGATGACGTCAGGCAGCTCTCATATCCCCAGTTCTTCCCCCGCCCGCTCACCGGAATGGAGATCGCCCGTGCCGTCCATCTCCGGGAAGAACCGGTCTCGCCAGAAGGGAAGCAGCTTGCCCTCGCCGTTGCCCGCGTTGCCGCAGCGAATGCGACTGCCCCGGGCCCCTGCTCGTTTGATGCATGGGAGGGCACACTCGGCGGTGCAAACGTGAAAGTTGTTGTCGAAGAGCCGGAGACGAACGCGAAGCTGTGCGGTCCCGCTTGTGCAAACGAGATCTTTGTCCACGATGGTTCGGTCCTTGGTGTCCCGGATGCTGAGAAGTGGAAGACGGTGCGTACCGAAGGGATTTCTACCGGCATTACGTACCTGTCGGCTGTTGCAGCATTTGCTGCCGCACGGATCGAGGAAGCGGCCCGGTGCAGGCAGCCCGTCACTGTGCAGGTGAAAATGGCAAAACTCCCCAGTGACATCAACCTGAAAATCGACGATTATGCGATGCGGGCAGTTACCGATAACAAAAAGAAAGTGGATGTGCGGGGACCGGTCTTTCTCACCGTGCGGTCGACCATGCAGGAATAATTATTCCTGTACTTTTTTTACTCCCGCTCCTGCATGAAAATGCGCCGCTGGATGATCCGCCACGAGAGGATCAGCTGGACAATATCCGTTGCAGCCACAGTCTCCCGGTTCTCAAACATGGCAATCGGGTGAACACCGGTCTGATGTTCGATCGTTTTTTCCAGTTTCCGTATGGTCTCGTAGTTCATCTCACCATCAAATGTCAGTGCCCGCATCAGGGCACATGCTACCTCCTGCGTGGAGAATTCGATTAAAAAATCCCGGTCATGAAACGAGAGGAGGGAAGGAAGATCGATAGTGAGATCGATATCGCTGATTGCCTGTTTCATCCGGTTCTGCAACAGCGAAATCTGGTAGATGTTCCGCGAGTGTCCGAGCTCAGTCCCGTATTTGGAGTGGCGGACCTGGATCACCGCATCGGCATCGCAACGCTGGGGCGCGATGAACGCCTTGTAGTCTCTCTCCCTTCGTATGATCTCAATGTCAACTTCCGCGGCAGAGTATCCCCTCCGCCCCATGTCACGACTCCGCTTCCACTCATATTTTACCGCTTTTTCCGGATCTACAAAAATGGAAAAGTCCATCAGGTCTCGTAATCGCGGGGTAAAGAGCGTGTGAAGTCCTTCAAGGATCAGGATGCGGCTGGGTGCAAATGTGACAGGCGCATCGAACTGCCCCATGGTGTGGTTGTACACCGGTTTTTGTATGGTTTCCCCTGCCTTGAGCCGGGCGATATCGGATTCAAGTTGTGCAATGTTATTCGCAGCCGGGTCAAGCGGGGTGATATCAAGTTGTTTTCGTTTTTCCCTGTCATAGGAATGGTAATCGTCAAGCGTAATGGTGGCAACAAGGTCCTGCCCGAAGATCTGCCGTATAGCGTTCGTGAACGTTGTCTTGCCCGATCCGCTGTCACCGGCAACACCAATCGTGAAAACGACCGGTGACCGGGCGATGATCTCCTTGAAATTCGGTAAAGCCGACATGCCAACTGTACCAACATACGACAATTCTCTATTAAGACCCTGTGAAAGCACCGCGTGGTTACCTGAAAAGCTCCCTGCTGCGTGACATCTTCTTAGCACCGTTTGCATGATGTTAGAAATAGATAACATTAATATCCCAGAATGTTAGAAATAGATAACATACACGCGTGATACGGATGAAACCAAGAAATCTCTATCGGATTATTATCGGGGCGCTGATGATCACGAGCGGTATGGTCTCCATCCTGCTGGCTGCAGGAGAGGAAATAATCGGGGGAATTTTAATCTGTGCCGGGTTTGCCTTTTTAATTACCGGACTCTCCCGGCACCGGAAGGATGGCGACAGCCCGGAATCAGATGAGCGATCAAAAAAGATTGGGGCGTATGGATTGTCATATGCATGGCTGACCGGCATCATCTTCATGTTCGGTCTGTTCTGGCTGGATTATGCAAACATCCTGAAACTGAGTACTCAAATTGCGCTCGCACTTTCGATTGTGGTGCTCGCACTCTCTGGCAGTATCTACCAGATGTACCTGTTCAGGAAAGGGGATGTCGATTGATATCTTAAAAGCCGGAGGGGTGCCAGTCATGCAGACGAGAATAAAAGAATACCGGGCACGGTATTCGATGACACAGGAAGACCTCGCAAAAGCAACCGGAGTGCGGAGGGAGACAATTGTTTTTCTGGAGCAGGGGAAGTATAGCCCCTCGCTCAAACTCGCGCATGATGTTGCAAAAAATCTTCACGCAAAGATTGACGATCTGTTCGTCTTTGATGATGAACAGCCGGAACCTGAAACTCCGGAGAGCCGGGTCGTACTTGAGGATTAGCACGCAGGATCTTCGGCGGTTTTCGTTACCGGATCGACCAGGCATCCAACGGGTTCATCCCGTTTCTCTTTTTTGCACATCTCATTAAGAATCATACCCGTTGCTGCCTTGTCAAGCGGGACATTGTCATTCCCACACTTGGGGGAGTAGATACACGAGGGGCACCCGTCCTCGCACCGGCAGTCCTGCACCATTTCATAGGAACTGGTAAACAAGTGGGGCAGCTGTTCATACGCTTTCTCCGCAAGCCCGATCCCTCCTTCATACCCATCGTACACAAAGATCGTCGGTTCGCCGGATTCTCCGAATGCAGGTGAGGACAAGCCACCAATGTCCCAGCGATCGCACATCACATAGAGGGGTACGAGCGCGATGATCGCATGTTCTGCACCGTGTAATCCGCCGGCGAGATCCAGACCGGAACTGATTACCCGCTGTTCGACATCCCCTGGGAGGGTGAACCAGAACGATTTTGTCCGGAATACAAGCGGTGGGAGCTCAAGCGGTTCGATCCCTATCACCGTGTCTTTGCGCTTGATCTTGTAACTGGTGTACTGCTCGGTTACTTCAACATCACCGTAAGAACAGGGTATACCGTTGACCGTGCGGTGCTCGGGAGTTCCGATGATGGCAAGATCCACCTGCTTCAAAGGCTGCGTATAATAATCCACATCGGTTTCGGTGACCCGGATCGTGTGCGTTTCGAGATCCATTTCGTTCACGATATACGTCTCTCCCTGGTGGAGCATGATCGCCCCTTTGTGCGCTTCCCGGTATGCCTGCGCACGGTCCATGGTTTCGAGCAGTTTGCCGTGACACACAATACGGAAACTTTCGGATGAAATCCCGTCGAGCCTTACTGCCTCCGTCGCCCTCCCCCGTCCCGAATATACCCACCCCCGCGTAGTGTCCCGGATAAGATTTCCTGATGCAAGTTCGGTCAGGAGGGCAGGGAACGATTCCCCGAAAAATTCACGATCCACGTCTGCCTTAATCGGCAGTTCTGCTGCGGCACAGAGCATATGCCCGGATACGATGTACGGGTTGTCTGTATCTACAATCGCGTGCTCGTGCGATCGTCCGAAGAACTGATCGGGGTGATGCATGAAGTACTGGTCGAGAGGGTTTGCCTGTGCGACGAGGATTGCTAGTGCATCTCCCCCTTTTCGCCCGGCGCGTCCTGCCTGCTGCCGGGTTGACATCATGGTGCCGGGATAACCGGATATGATGACCGCATCAAGAGAGCCGATATCGATCCCGAGTTCGAGCGCGTTTGTTGACACCACACCTTTCATCGCACCCTCTTTCAGCTGCCATTCGATAAGGCGTCGCTCCTCCGGAAGATAGCCGGCACGGTATGCGGAGATCGCACCGGCAAGCTTCGCGGAAGAGCGTCGGGCATCTTCCCGCGCCCACACGGTGACAAGTTCCGCCATCTTCCGGGAGCCGGTAAAACAGAGCGTCTGGAGTTCGCTCTTCACGCAGGATACAAGAAGGTCTTTGGTCTCTTCATGGGTGGAGCGTTTCCCGATGCCGTCAAAAAAAGGGTTATAAAGCACGAAATGTTTTTTTGGATGCGGTGAACCGTCCTCTCCGATAACCTCAAACAGTCTGCCCGTCAGTCGCGTTGCAAATTCTTGTGGGTTTGCAAGGGTTGCCGTTGAAAGGATGAACTGGGGGTTCGTGCCGTAATGCCGGCAAAGCCGCTGGAATCTCCTTAAAAGGAGTGCAATATGGGAACCGAAGACCCCGCGATACCGGTGCGCCTCATCGATCACCACATAGTGCAGATGGGAGAAAAACAAGCTCCATTTTGCGTGCCACGCGAGCACCTGGTGCAGTTCGTGAGGGTTCGAGATGATGATCCGCGCATGATCACGGATTGCCACCCGTTTCGACTGGGGTGTGTCGCCATCGTATATTGCGGGTTTTGCGGGTATGCCGGTGAATTTTACCATCTGTTCCAAAGTGACGAACTGGTCGTTTGCGAGCGCCTTTGTGGGATAAAGGTAGAGTGCCCGCGCTTCCGGATCCTTCTCTATCTGCTCAAAAACCGGGATGTTGAAAGCAAGCGTCTTGCCGCTCGCTGTCGGTGTGGTAACGATCACATCCCTTCCTGCCCGGATACGGTTGATCGCGTCGCACTGATGAGTATAAAGCCGGACTCCCGTTTCTGCCAGGTATGCATCGAGCGTCTCCGAAAGCGGTGTGGTGAGAGTCCCGTATCGTGCAGGTTTCGGCGCAAAAGTCTCGATATGTACGACCCGATTCCGGTATACCGGGTTTACTCCCAGCAGCCGGACCACATCAGCAACAGCCATACGACTCCCCGAGCAGGTGATAGAACAGCAGGGCGAGGGATACAACATCCTGCCTGTTGTGTTCAACAATCGGCACGAGCGGTCCACAGTTGCCAGTCCGCAGGTATGCCTCGTAGAATTCCGGCACCATCTGGCCGGGGATGTCATCTGCCCTCTTAATCCCGAGTATTGCCCGTTCAAGTGCACCAAGGCGCAGTGAAGGGAACTGGTCTTTCCATCTCCTCCGGCTGAAGTGGAGCACGTCAAAATGGGGGATGCGGTATGGGGTTCCCATACCGTAATAGGCGAGCCGGTCTAGCAGGTAGGGAAAATCAAAGGATTTTCCGTTAAAAGTAACAAGAGCGGGGCAGTCACCGGACAGGTGATCAAGTGTCGCTACCAGCGCAGCCGGTTCCTCTTCGATGTCACGCAACAGGTACTGGTGAACGACAAGCTCGTTTTTCTCGATTGTTCCCACGCCGAACAGGATGATCGGGCGGGAGAAGAGCCCCAGCGTCTCGATGTCAAGAAATACATAATCCTCCGGCTCAAAAAAACCCGCAGTCCCGAGGATGAACGGGTGCGATTTTGCATGCCGGCTGCCGATCATGTCCATGATTACCGCAGGATCCCCCCGGGACAGGCAGTCCATCACACCGTTCGCCCCTGCACGGAATTTCGGGTGCTGCACAAGGTCAGCTATTGTAGCATACCCCCTCGCGTTCAGCCATCGCACCGTCACACTCCCGATGCCACGGACAAGCGTAAGATCAGCGAGAACATCATGGGTATACCGGTCGATGTCAACTGGTATGGTGGACAAGTGATGCCGGCTTGAAAGGGAGATGCACACACCGCCTTTATTAGAAACCTCATCACCGCAAAAAAGGGTTTCAAATGTGACGCCTTCATACTGTTCGGTCAGCCATGCGAGGTGCTGGTGTGCCCGTGCATACTCGGATGAAAAGACGTAATTGTTCGAAAAACTCGTCCCGAATACATTCCCGTCCCGGACAACCTCGTATTCCCGTAACGTCGCGATCCGCTGCTGCCAGAGTGTGCCGATCCGGTTTTCCGCGTCAATAGCGACCATTGTATACTGGTAAAAAATCTACAATGCCGGGCATTTAAACCCCCTCCGGGCGGTGCGAAAGTGAAGCGAAGGCTCATGTACCTCGCCCGCCAACAGCTCAACGTGGTCAACATCATCTCCCAAAGTCAATACAAATGCGGCAGCGTGACCGGCGAGTACCGGAACAGGAATCGGGCAGGGTACGGTGTTTTGTCAGGCGCGTTCCTTCCAGTACGGGGTGCGCAATGGGCGTGAAAGGCCTTTTAATCGATCTTGACGGGGTGCTCTATATCGGCAATCGCCCCATCGACGGGGCACTGGAAGCAATTGCATCCCTCACCGGAAGCGGCTTTTCTATACGTTATGTCTCCAACACGACGCGTCGGTGCCGCCATACTATCACGGCACAGCTGTCAGCGATGGGATTTGAAATACCGGAACATGCAATCTTCACCCCTCCGCTCGCGGCAGTCACGTACATGAAGAACACTGGTAAGAACCGGTATTTCCTCCTTACCACCGGTGATGTGTACCGGGATTTCCCGCCATTACCCGTACCCCACCCCCCCTCCGGTATGGACTGTGTCATCATTGGTGATGCCGGCGAGCGCCTCACGTACGAAAACCTGAACACTGCATTCCGGTATCTCGAAACAGGGGCAGAACTCCTGGCACTCGAACGGGACCGGTACTGGATGGCACCAGACGGGCTATGCCTCTCTGCAGGACCGTTTGTTGCTGCCCTCGAATATGCCTCCGGCAAGACCGCAATGGTGATGGGTAAACCCGCACCCGCATTCTTCTCCCTCGCACTGCAGGACATGCACCTTACCCCTTCCGAGACCGCCATGATCGGCGACGACATCGAAACCGACATCGGTGGGGCTCAGCAGATCGGCATGCAGGGTATCCTTGTCAGGACCGGCAAATTCCGTGAAGGCTCAGTAAGGGACTCGTCGGTCATTCCGGAGCGGCTCATCGACTCGATCGCGGACTTTGAGGAGGTCCTCAAATGACTAGGAGGCGCCATGCGGCAAAATATTAAGGTCCTCAGTCTGGGCATCTTTGTGATTATCGGGGCGGTAATTATTGCCGGGTGCATTTTTCCCCGTGAATCCGTCGAAGTCCCGCGCATCGTCCTTGCTTCCGCCCAGGCATCGCCGCTCATCGCCACGCACTCCTTCCCGTTCGAACAGGCGTCAGTCACCATTACGCTTCCGGTGGATGCCGCGCTCTATGACGGGGCACGAAGCACGGACAAGTCGGTTGCCATCCGCGGAAACGTGTCGGAAAACGTCTGGGTTTCGGACAGTTACCGTGCGATGATAAACGATTCGGCTCAGGACAGGTTCTACAGTGACCTGACCGGGGAGTTTTCCCGGATGAAACAGGAGCAGCACCTTTCCGATGATGAGTATGTCGAACTGATGATGGCCTATGTCCAGTCACTCACGTACGTGACAAAGGCGGACAACCCGGCGAAGTTCCCGGTCGAGACTGCGGTCGACCAGTCAGGTGACTGCGACGACAAAAGCCTGCTCCTTGCCGGGCTCCTTGCGCACGAGGGGTATATGGTCGCCCTCTTCGTCTTTGATCCGGAGTCCCATATGGCGGTGGGTATCGGATCGACAGCCTCACTTTACAAGGATACCGGGTATGCGTATATCGAGACGACGAACTTCTCCTTTGCCGGTGTTCCTCCCGATTCGCTGAGGGGTGGCGTGGTGCTCCGGTCAGATCCACTCGTAATCCCGATTGGCACAGGGACACGCGTCTATTCGAGTGGGGAAGAAACGGCGTATATCAACAATGCGGTATCGCGGGCAGACCAGGAAATCTCGGAAATTGCGAAGCAGATTGAGCCGCTCGATGCCGAACTGACCGCAAAAAAGGGTCAGATCTCCGATCTCGAGGCACAGATGCAGCAACTGAAGAATGCAGGTAACATCCCGAAGTACAATGCGCTGGTGTCGACACATAACACGCTAGTCTCCGAGTATAATGCCCGTCTTTCGACCTACCGCGAACTGGTTGCCAGGTACGAGGAATATACCGGCGTCCAAAACTATATACTCGACCATGCATATGACCGGAAAGGCGCGTACGAGTACGTAGAAGCACACCTCCCTCTCGGACCATACGGCTCTTTTTTGGTGTAAACGGCGGCAGGGTTTACCTCTACACGGGCGATATCATCCGGCCAGAACTGAATACACGTGCTTTTCCCTGACCGCTGATGATCCTTTTCGGTACATACCCGTGGGACTGTGATCATCCTGCTCATTTTGCTGCCAGACAGAAAACCAGCACCTGTTTACAGGATCGTGCCACATGGCTGTCAGAGTGACATATCCGTATCAGGGTTGCCCGCATTGTTCCATACGATTGATGAGTTTTCGAAGTGATGAAAAAATACAACTCCTGAGATAATCCGGCCTCGTCCAACAAGCGGGGAGGATCTCAAACCGGTACCCTGCCAGTCTTATGCAGGGTGAAAAGCGTTTAATGCCCCGATTGACATACATTCTGTGATTATTTCTATGCTGCATATTGAAGACCTGCACGTGAATGTCGGCGACAAAGAGGTGCTGCACGACATCAATCTCCATATCGGGGAGGGGGAAACCCATGTGCTCATGGGCCCCAACGGGTCGGGCAAGACGACCCTGCTCATGACCCTTATGGGTTTCTCAAACTACAATATAACCAGAGGAAAGATCCTGTTCAAAGGTGAGGACGTTACAAAGATGCACGCCCACGAACGGTCGAAGAGGGGCATCGGCATGCTCTTCCAGCGCCCGCCCACAATCTCGGGCCTGAAACTCGGTAAACTCCTCACCGCAATCTCGCGGAATAAAAACGATGACATCCCGGCACTTGCCAGATCCGTTCACATGGATGGTTTTCTGGAGCGGGACATCAACAAGGGTTTCTCCGGTGGCGAGATCAAGCGCAGCGAGGTGCTCCAGCTGATGATCCAGAACCCGGACTTTCTCATGCTTGACGAACCGGAAAGCGGCGTCGACCTTGAAAATATCTCGCTCATCGGGTCAGCAATTGGTTCACTCCTGGAAAAGGAGAAACGGATCGTGAAACGGGAGAAGAGCGGGCTTGTGATCACCCACACGGGGTATATCCTTGACTACCTTGACGCGGACAAGGGTCACGTGATGTGCGAGGGGGAGATCCGGTGCCACGGGAATCCCCGTGAAATACTCAAAGATATCAAACAACGCGGATACAAGGAGTGTCTCGAATGCCGTCACCCATAGATACCCCGGGAATGTCACAAGCTGACCAGGAACGACTCGTCCAGTCAGGGATCGATCTCGCGATGGAGAACCGCTGCGGCAGTTACCTCCAGATGAACCAGGATGTCATGCATGCGGAATGCGTTCAGGAAGGAATCGAGGTCCTCTCTTACAAGCAGGCGATGATAAAGTATGACTGGTTAAAAGAGTACAACTGGAAAGTCGTCTCCCCGGAAAAAGACGAGGTCACGCGGTACGTTGCAGCCCAGAAAGACCCGAAAGGTTACGTGATCATCGCCCATGCAGGCTCAAGCAATATCCTCCCCATTCAGGCGTGCCTGTATCTCGGTCACGAAGAGATCCAGCACGTCCACAATATCATTGTTGCTGAGGAGGGGGCCGAGCTCCATATTATCTCCGGGTGCACGAGCGGGGCGCATGTTGGCAAAGGCGGGGCGCACTACGGGGTCTCTGAGTTCTACATAAAAAAGAACGCAAAGATCAGCTTCACGATGATCCATACCTGGACCGAGAACATCGAAGTGTTCCCGAGAAGTGCAGCCCGGGTTGAAGAGAACGGGGTATTTTTATCGAACTATGTCTGCATGCAGCCGGTAAAAAAAGTGCAGATGTACCCGACTGCAACACTCGCTGGAGAGAACTCGGTCGCACGTTTCTCCAGTATCATCATTGCCACACCGGAATCCTACATGGATATCGGCTCCCGGGCGATCCTCGAGGGAAAAGGTGCGAGCGCAGAACTGATCACACGGGCGATCACAAGAGGAGGTACCATCATCTCCCGTGGACATATTCAGGGCAGGACGGCCGGCACCCGCGGGCACCTTGAATGTAAAGGATTGATTTTAAAAGACGGAATCATCTATGCAATACCCGAGATCGAGGGATCGGTTGTCGGCACCGAACTCTCTCACGAAGCTGCTGTAGGAAAGCTGGCGCAGGATGAGATCGAGTACCTGATGTCCCGCGGGCTTGACGAAGACGAGGCAACCGCAACGATTATAAGAGGATTTTTGGATGTCAAGATCATCGGGCTGCCCGATGCACTCCAGAAGCAGATCGACGCGTCGATCGATGTGGCGGAGAAAGCCGGGTTCTGATATCGCCACACATGCAGCCCTTTCCACATGCCGATGAACGGGAGCGGATGGTTGCGCAGCAGATTGCAGCGCGGGGAGTCTGTGACCCCCGGGTCCTTTCGGCGATGCGGGCAGTGCCCCGCCACCTTTTCATCCCCCCGCCCCATGACCGTTATGCGTACGATGACTGCCCGCTGCCTATCGGTCACGGTCAGACGATCTCCCAGCCTTACATTGTCGGGCTGATGACGGGGCTCTTAAGAACACATCCATTTGACCACATCCTCGAAATCGGTGCAGGGTGCGGGTACCAGGCGGCAGTACTGAGTCTTCTCGTGCAAAAGGTCACGACCATAGAGAGGATACCGGCGGTGGCGGACATTGCCCGGAACAATCTTACCATGCTTCACTATGAGAACGTCGAGGTTATTGTCGGAGACGGGACACTGGGGCACCCGCCCGGTGCCCCGTACAATGGCATCATCATCACCGCCTCGGCACCGGATATCCCCTCACCACTCATCGATCAGCTGGCAGACGGTGGGCGGCTCGTTGCTCCAATTGGTAGCCGGGATCTCCAGGAACTGGTTGTCATCGAGAGACATCAGAAGACCTTCACGCGGGAGCGCCATGGCGGCGTCCGTTTTGTCCCGCTGATCGGTGAACATGGCTGGAGTGCGTGAACATGCAGATCATAGACATCACACGCCCCTTGTCGGGAGATGCCGTCGTCTATCCTGGCGATCGGACACCCGTGTTCAGCCAGTCTGACCGGGGTATGTACCTGATAAGCGACCTTACAATAAGCTCCCACTCGGGTACCCACATCGATGCGCCGGTCCATTATCTCAAGCGCGGGGAGACCATCGATTCGGTTTCGCTGACAAGCCTGATCGGCAGGTGCAGGATACTGGATCTCTGCAATGCTGGAAACACTATCACTGCTGGAGATCTTGAGGGAAAGATCAGCAACATAAAGCGACTATTGCTCAAAACTACCTTCTCCGGTATGGACCGGTTCACGGAAGATTACCCCTCTCTCACGGTCGATGCAGCGAAGTTGATCACCCGGTGCGGTATAAAGTGCGTGGGTATTGATTCCCCCTCAATTGAAGTATATGCATGCGACGGCACCGTGCACCGGGAACTCCTTAGCCACGGGTGCATCATCATCGAACTCCTCGATCTCTCCGGTGTAGAGGAGGGGGATTATGAGATGGTGGCGCTGCCTCTGCGCCTGAAGGGGCTGGATGGTTCTCCCGCCCGGGTTGTGCTCGTCAAGAGGGCCGGAGATGAATAATGGACATCATCATCGATTCGGTCAATAAACTGGCAGAGATTATACGACATTCAGGCTGCGAGGAGGGAGGCATCCGGCTCGAGGTGGATGCGGATGCAAAACCGTGCCAGTACGAGCGTGGTGCCTGCATGGTGGCATCCTTCGGGGGAAGGAGTGCGGAGTTCGTCACAGATGATCCGATACGGGCGATGACAAAGATCTCGTTTCTTACCGGTGCCCCGCTGGACACTCCGGCAACACGGGGTGCTGCTTGTGCAATCATTAACGTCGCTCTCGGTTTCTTCTGCCTCTCACGGGTATGCCATGCCTGCCCGGTCTCTGCGCATGATTCATGTCGGAAACAGTTGTACGAGAAACTTTCAGGGCACACCATACACTGCATCGGTACGATGCCTGTTATTGCCAGCGACATGAGACAGTATATAACAAAAGATCCGCAGAACGCCGATATAATCCTGATCAACGGGGAGGGGATCATTGCCAAAGGAACAGGAGATGTCATCACATACCCCGATGTTTCAAAACGGATCCTCTGCCTCGGCCCCTCAACCGCCGGCGTTGCACGCCTCGGGCAGTGGGAGCATTGGTGCCCTTACGGGACATAACTGAGTGCTTGCGGAACCGTAATTCAATCCCAACCGGTGAGGGGAAAACACTCTTTTAAACAGAGAGCCAATGATGGTTCATGCTGTTCGGGTCATCAGGGATCAGGAGGCGTTTTGACCAGACACTCATTGATACCTCATTGCACGTCGGTGCCGCACTGGGTGCGAATTTTTCTGAGGTTATTGTCGGTATGGACACCCGGACGACGAGCCCACTCCTTACCCGCATTGTCTTGTCCGGTGTGACCGGTGCCGGGGGGCATGCACACTATGCAGGCATTGCCCCCACCCCGTCCATCGCGTTTTACACCCGCACCATGAGGGCTGGATGCATGATAACCGCCTCCCACAACCCGGAGGAGTACAACGGTCTGAAACTCTTCAACCCTGACGGGTCCTCGTTCACCCGCATCCAACAGGGCGAGATGGAGGCGCTCTTAAAAACCCCGCACCGATCTGGCTGGCAGCAGCAGGGCGCGATTGATACCATCGATGCGATCACGCCTCATAAGAACGCGATCCTCGATGCTGTCGAAATCGACCCCGGCTTGCCGGTCGTCATCGATTGCGGGAACGGTGCCGGGTCCGTATTCACCCCGGCGCTCTTAGCAGAAGCCGGGGCAAAACCTGTCTGTCTCACCTGCGATCCCGCCGGGCAGTTCTCCCGGAAGTCCGAGCCGTTACCGGAGCATCTCGGATACGTAGGTGAGATGGTGAAAAAGACCAAGGCACAGTGTGCGGTCGTTCATGACGGTGATGCCGACCGGATGATGGCGTTTGACAACCAGGGGAGGTTCATTGACGGGGACCACCTGCTCATGCTCTTCGCTTCGCATCTCGGTGCAAAACGGGTGGTGACGACGAGCGATGCCTCCATGATCATCGAGGAAGTGTCAGAGGTCCACCGTACACCAGTCGGGGACACCTACGTCTCAGAGGAACTCCTCAACTGGGGAGACTTCGGTGGCGAGCCGAGCGGGGCATGGATCTTCCCGAAACACTCGTTTTGCCCGGATGGTCCCTTTGCTGCTGCCCTCTTCTGCGAGATTGCATCCGGGTGCGATGTGGCGAAAGAACTGGATGCAATGCCCGCGTACCCCATCCTGCGGGAATCGGTACCCTGCGAAACCGCACTGGAGACTGTCACGCTCCTGGGCGCAAAAAACCCGACCGATGGGATCCGGGTGGCACAGGAAGATGGGTGGTATCTGGTCCGTGCAAGCGGGACCGAGCACAAGATCCGTATCACCGCCGAGGGCACCACCCGTAAACGCGCCCAGGAGATGCTGGAATCGGGGCGCAGGCTCGTCAGGCAGGGGAAAACTGCTTAAATGTTGTGACCCGAGCTGTACGTATGGAATGTGTCGTACTTGCTGCAGGTGAGGGCAAACGCATGCGCCCGCTCACCGCCAAGCGACCGAAAGTGATGCTCCCGCTCGCCAACCGCCCGATGATCGAGCACCTTGTTCTTGCCGCACGGGATGCCGGCGTCACGGATTTTGTCTTTGTGGTAGGGTATAGTGAAAGGGAGGTCCGGAAACATTTTGGTAACGGCTCGCGGTTTGGGATACAGGTGACCTATGCCCCGCAGCGGCAGCAGCAGGGAACCGCCGATGCACTGCGTTCGGCTGCAGATCTGGTTTCCGGGAATTTTCTTGTACTGAACGGGGATATGATCATCAAAAGCGCAGATATCGCACGGCTCATAGCGATGCCCCCTCACTGTATGAGCACGAGTACTACCGATTACCCTGGCGATTACGGTGTCGTTGTGGTCGAGGATGGGCGGGTCACCTCGCTTGAGGAAAAGTCCTCTCACCCGAAGTCAAACCAGGTGAACGCCGGGGCGTATTTGTTCAGTCCCGAAATCTTTGACCTTGTTCGCCAGGTGCAGACCTCCTCCCGGGGGGAACTGGAACTCACCGATGCACTCGGTATCCTGATAAGCGAAAAAAGACTGAATGCATACCAGCTCTCGTCATGGATGGATGTCGGTCACCCGTGGGACATGCTGGATGCAAACGCTCACCTTTTATCGGCGATCTCATCTGATAATCGGGGGACTGTCGAAGCAGGGGTCACCATCTCAGGTGCTGTCGTCATCGGGAACGGGACGGTCGTTAAATCCGGGACGTATATCGAGGGGCCGTGCATTATCGGCAACAACTGCAGGATCGGTCCCCATGCCTTTATCCGGGGGGCGTCCAGCGTCGGGGATGACTGCCATATCGGGCACTGCACCGAACTGAAGAACTCAATCGTGATGGCAGGGACGAAGATCCCCCATTTCAACTACATCGGAGACTCGGTCATCGGCAGCGGGTGTAATTTTGGTGCGGGAACAAAAGTGGCAAACCTCCGGCATGACCACACGAATGTCCGGGTCTGTGGGAGGGACACGCAGCAAAGGAAATTCGGTGCGGTTATAGGTGACGGGGTCCAGTTTGGTATCAACTGCTCCATCAATGTCGGGGCAATGATCGGGAGCAACGCGATGTTTGCACCCCATTCATATATCGAAGGGTGTATTGGTGAGAACTCATTAATCCGGTAGGTGAAACAATGCAGGCAGTCATTCTTGCGGCTGGCGAGGGGAAGCGGGTACGTCCTCTCACGTGGAGCCGCCCGAAAGCGATGATCCCGGTGGCAAACCGCCCGATCATCGGGTACGTGATCGATGCACTGGTAAAGAATGGTATCCGTGATATCATCGTGGTGGTCGGTTACCGGAAGGAACAGGTGATCCGGTTCTTAAACCAGCTCGATATTCCAGTACAGGTGGTGGTGCAGGAAAAGCAGCTCGGGACCGCCCATGCACTCCGGCAGGCAGAATCGAAGATCACTGGTGATTTCCTTGTCCTGCCCGGCGACAATTACATCGATGCACAATCGGTAGCCCGAATCCGCGAGTTGCACAATACGATGCTCGTAAAGGAGCACCCAAGCCCATCAAACTTCGGGGTTGTGCTCGTCAGAGAGGGGAATGTTGAAAGCATTGTGGAGAAGCCGGATCATGCCCCCAGTTTTATCGTGAGCACCGGGATCTACTCGTTAAATGCGGATTTTTTCCCCTTCATTAACGAGAATAATACCATAACGGACTCGATTGCCGGTATGCTCAACGCCGGACAACGGATCCGGGCGGTCACGGCTGAAGACTGGCAGGACGCAATATATCCCTGGGACCTTCTCAGGATGAACGAGCGCCTCCTCCATGATCTCAAGGCTGTGAGGGAGGGTTCCGCTAGCCGGCATACCACGATAGAGGGTTCGGTCCGGATCGGCAGGGGGACCACTATCGGCCCCCACACGGGGATTACCGGACCGGTAGTCGTCGGAGACAACTGCACAATCGGCCCGAACTGCTGCATCCTGCCCAACACGAGTATCGGTTCCCGGGTGACGATCGAGCCATTTACCTGTATCGGCAACACTCTTGTTATGGACGACACGGCAATCGGCTCGCACTCACGGATCGTGGACACGGTAATTGGGGAACGGTGCATCCTTGGCGATCACACTTCGACTTCCACGGGAGAGGGTATCCTCGAAATAGAGGGAAACGCCACACGATCAACCTTCGGAGCGATAATCGGTGACAACGTGAAGAGCGGTGTATTCACGATCTTCCGTAACTGTATCGTCGGCAACAATGTGACCATCGAAGGAGAATGCAGGATCGTATCCCGCATCATCGCGGACGATGCGCTGGTGATATGACGTGTGCGGCATTGTCGGGTATGTCGGCAGGAGGGAAGCGGCATCCCTGATTATAGAAGGTCTGAAAAAACTCGAATACCGGGGCTATGATTCGTTCGGGGTCGCTACTCTCGGAAGCGGTATTGAACTCGCAAAATACCAGGGGAGGATATCTGAATATGCCGGCACCGCGATTCGGCTGCATGGGAAAATAGGCATCGGGCACACCCGGTGGGCAACCCATGGCATTCCAAATGATATAAATGCCCACCCGCACCTGGACTGCGCCAACCGCATTGCCGTCGTGCACAACGGAATTATCGAGAATTTTTCAGAATTAAAACGGGCCCTCGTCTCCCGCGGACACCGGTTCCGTTCCGACACGGATACAGAGGTGATAGTCCATCTCATTGAAGAGGCATATGCACAACAAAAAGACCTCTGTCGCGCAGTAGAGGAGACCGTTCCCTTGCTGAGAGGCTCCTACGCGCTTCTCGTGATCGCTGTTGACGACAAACACCTGGTCGCTGCACGGAACGGGAGTCCTCTCGTCATCGGTATCGGTGACAAGGAGAACTTTGCCGCCTCGGATATGACCCCGTTGCTTGAACACACCGAGCGGGCGGTCTTTCTTGAGGATGGCGATATAGCGAGCCTGACACCGGGCGCCGTCGAGATCTTCCATGACAAAAAACCCGTTACCCGCCCGGTGGAGCTCATTGACTGGTCCCCGGAGGCAGCAAAGAAAGGTGGGTTTGCCCACTACATGGTAAAGGAGATCTATGAGCAGCCACAGGCATTTTTTAACACCACCCGTGCAATAGGTAACGGCGCAATCCCAAAAATCGCGAGAAAACCTGCTTGGGTGACAATCGTTGCCTGCGGATCATCCTACCATGCAGGGCTCATCGCACGGTACCTGATAGAGGAGTTCTGCGGGATCCCGACACGGCTTGAGTTTGGCTCTGAGTTCAGGTATTTTCCCCCTCCGGTAGACGGGCTCGTGATCGGGATCTCGCAGTCGGGAGAGACTGCCGACACACTTACTGCACTCAAACAGGCCCGGGCACACAACTGCCAGACCCTTGCCATCACGAACGTGCTCGGCAGTTCCGTGAGCCGGATTGCCGATGCTACCCTGTTCATGCGTGCCGGACCGGAGATCAGCGTCGCCGCCACCAAATCATTCATCACCCAGCTTGCTGTGATGATGCAGATGATCAACACCTGGACTGGCGGGAAGTGTGAGGAAGTACTCCTGCATGCCCACCAGTCAATTGAGGATGTACTCCTTATGGATCTCTCGGGCCCGGTTTCCCTGTGCATAGCGGCAAGAAGCATCTTTTACGTCGGCAGGGGTCCTTTCTACGGGGTATCACTCGAGGGTGCGCTGAAGATGAAGGAGATCTCCTATATCCATGCGGAGGGTTATGCAGCAGGCGAGTTGAAACACGGCCCGTTTGCTCTGCTCACTCCCGAAACCCCGGTGATTGCGATCTGCATGCCCGGGGAAACCTATGGCGTGATGATCGCAAACATCAAAGAGATAAAAGCCCGGGGGGCACCGGTCATAGCGCTCGGGAGTGAGGGGGACAGTGAACTTTCAGATGTCGTGGACATCTTCATCGCGCTGCCCCTAACGCACCAGTTTGTCCAGGTACTGACCAGCCTTGTCGTTCTCCAGCTCCTCGCGTATTATACGGCAGTGGCACTCGGACGGGACGTGGACAAACCAAGAAACCTTGCAAAGAGTGTGACTGTTGAATGATCGAGTACGGTATCAATACCCTCGGAAAAGGAGTTCAGGTATTTGAGCCGGTGACCCTGGGGTTCCCCTCACGGGACCGGATCGGGAAGACCGGGTTTACCGGTACAATTCTTGGCAAGAACGCGGTGCTCCGTTCCGGCACCATCATTTACTGCGATGTAACCATCGGGGACCAGTTCCAGTGCGGGCATAACGTCCTTATCAGGGAAAAAACCTGTATCGGAGACCGGGTTGCCATTGGTACTGCGACAGTTATCGAAGGTACGACCACGATCGGCAGTGATGTGAACCTGCAGAGCATGGTCTATATCCCCACGAACACACGGATTGGCGATCATGTCTTCATCGGTCCGAATGCGGTACTGACGAATGACCGTTACCCACCTACAGGCATCGGTGGGCTGGAGGGCCCGGTGATAAAAGATGGTGCGGCGATCGGCGCGAATGCCACCATCCTTCCCGGTGTCTGCATTGGTGAGGGGGCGCTCATCGCAGCAGGCGCGATCGTAACCCGGGACGTACCCGCACACATGCTTGCAATCGGTGCGCCCGCAATGATAAAGGAATTGCCGGATGCCATGTCCCGCCGCGAGAGCGTCAACCGGTAAACCACCGCCTCCTGCTATTCCTGACATAAAAAACCAGCGTGACCCATGAAGATCCTCCTCGTCTCAAGCCAGGATTATATCCACCACCCAATACCCTCACGGCATCATAATATCTTCGAGGATCTTGCAGAACGCCACGAGGTGCATGTCGCCCACTTTCACGTGAGCCGGGGTGCTGCACGGCACACCCGCCTTATTGTGGATGAAGCAACGCAGTTTCCGGTAACAAACCCGCTCGTCCACTACACGATAAACACCCCGTACCACTTCCATATCTTCAAAAAGATCCTGCGGGAGAACCGGATAGAGATGGTCGTCGCTGCCCATGTCCTTGCCGGCACCGCCGTTATCCATGCGGCAAAAAAATATCATGTCCCGGTCATCTTCGATCTCAAGGACTGGTTCCCTGACTCTGCAGCTGTTTATTTCAGGAACCGGGCGCTCATGGGTATCATACGCAAGAGTGTCTGGGCGATCACCAGACGAAACCTCGCAAAGAGCGATGCCATAACGACGGTATCACCCTCTCTTGTGGACAAGCTCCGGTCGTTCGGGTTCTCCGCGGATCTTATCACAAACGGCGTCGATACCAGTATCTTCATGCCACAGGATGGGAAGAGCACGAGAAAGGAACTCGGGATCGCCGCTGATGATTTTGTTATCGGTTTCTGCGGGGCGGTCGAGCGCTGGTACGCGATCGACGAGATGATACGTGCACTGCCGGAACTTATCCATTACCGGGAAAATACCCGCCTTCTCATCGTAGGGGGATCGCTCTTCACTAAGTATGATGCAGAACTCCGCCGTCTTGTGGGGGATCTCGGACTTTCGGAGCATGTGATCTTCACGGGGACAAAACCATATACCGAACTCCCGCGGTATATTGCGTGCATGGATGTCTGCACGATCCCCCTATCCCCGCCACAATGGGTGGATATCGCACTCCCGAACAAGTTCTTTGAGTACTCTGCCTGCGGTAAACCAATCGTCATGCGCCAGATACCGGATGTGACGCGGATTGGGGGTCCGAATCTCTTTGTCTACCGGACACAAGAAGATTTTGTATCCCAGATAAAAACCCTGATGAAAGATCCTCCCACTTACAGGATAGACCTTGAAAACTACAGCTGGAAGGAGAAAGCGCGGCAGTTTGAGGCGTTATTCGAGCGATTGTCCTGAGGGATTTATCCAAATTTATTAATGCTCTC
>Ga0315273_10003102_pt1 | contig 19957 bp, 10 predicted proteins | sample YL17G02_0_MG_FD_205753 | JGI IMG/M metagenome (GOLD analysis project Ga0315273, IMG submission 205753) | Sediment microbial communities from Yellowstone Lake, YNP, Wyoming, USA - YL17G02_0 | ecosystem: Environmental > Aquatic > Freshwater > Lake > Sediment | place: USA: Wyoming | collected...
GGTGGTGATCGACGTCGGCTCGGGCAATACCGACCTGGTGATCATCGACGGCGACCGGTTCTGGACGCGCAGCGTGTCGATCTCGGGCAACGACATCACGCGGTCGCTCCAGGAGAAGTACCAGATCTCCTTCGAGGAGGCGGAGAGCCTCAAGCGGAAGGCGGCCACGTCGAAGCAGGCCGACAAGCTCTTCGGCGCGATGCGGCCCATCCTCGACGACCTGATCGGCGAAATCCAGCGGTCCATCGGCTACTACAAGGCCCAGACCCGCAACGTCCGCATCCAGCGGGTCATCCTGCTCGGCAACGCCTTCAAGCTCCACGGGCTGGTGGACTACTTCCGCAAGAACCTCGACTACGAGGTGGCCCTGCTCGACAGCCTCCAGCGGGTGAAGGTCGGCGCGGGGGCCGACGCCGCGAAGTTCGAGCCCGAGCTGCCCAACTACGGCGTGGCCATCGGGCTGGCCCTCCAGGGCCTGGGGCTGGCTCGCGTGGGCATCGACATGATGCCCGAGGACATCGTCCGCGCACGCGTCCTGAAGAAGAAGGTCCCCTACGGCGCCGCCCTCGTCGCCCTGCTGGCCCTGCCGCTCCTGTTCGGCTTCCGGTCCGCCAATCGGGAGATCGAGCGGTGCGACACCGCGCTTCTCCCGGTCGAGAAAGACATCGCGGACCTCAACAAGCGGCTCAACGATGAGAAGGTGGCGGCCGACCTCGAACCCATACCCACCCAGCTCAAGGAGTGGTCGGCCATCGGGGAAGGACGCTTCGAGTGGTACGACTGCCTCAACAGCGTCAACAGCGTCTTTGTGAAGCTGCCGCGCGGGCGGTTCCTCCTGTCCACGGTCAGCAAGCACGACCCGACGGCCGCCGGCACCGCTGCCGAGACCGCTAAGGAAAGGGAAGCCAAGGAAAAGGGCACCGCCAAGGAGCTTATCGGGATGACCGGCTACGTCGTGTTGACGCGAAGCCAGCCTCCCTCGACGGATGACATCACGGAACTGCTCAGAGCGTTTGGCGACCAGAAGCCCCAGGTCCGCTCCGCCTCGCTCCACCGCAGCTACCAGGACGAGCGGGAGAGAGCGGGCATTCAACGCTGGGTCATCGTCGTCAAAGTCCAGTTCGAGAGCAAGACGGCGCAGGCCGAGGAGCCGGCCGCCAAGAAATAGATCGAGGCCGAGGAGCACTCGGCAGACGGCAGACGGCGGGAAGCAGTCGGCAGACGGCAGGAAGCAGTCGGCAGTAAGAAGAAGGCAAAGGGCAGAAGGCAAAGGGCAAGAGGCAAGAGGCAAAGGGCAAGAGGCAAGAGGCAAGAGGCAGAAGGAAGAAGGCAAAAGGCTGCCTCCGGGTGGCCGTTGCGGTTTTCGCCTTTTCCTACTGCCGACTGCCTCCCGCCGACTGCCGACTGTCTTCTGTCCCCTGCCGACTGCCTCCCGCCGACTGCCGCCTGTCTTCTGCCCCCTGCCGACTGCCTCCTGCGGACCGCATACTTCACAGATCGTCCCCACGAGGACATGCTGCCCATGGCCTTCCTCAAGAAGCAGATCGTCTGGATCATCCTCGCTCTCCTCCTCGTCGTCGAGGGCGTGTTCCTCTTTCTCCTCCTCGGCAAGCAGGGGGAGGCGAACACGAAGAAGGATAACCTCAAGGCCAAGATCGAAGAGCGCGAGAAGCTCGTCATCAGGAACCCCGGCGACCCCGTGGTCCTGGCGGTCCTCGGCCTGCGGAAGAAGGACATCGCGCGGGAACGCGGCGAGGGCCTGTTCCCCCTCTGGCAGTGGTCGCAGAGGCTCGCCCACCTCTTCCCGGACGTCAAGGACACGACGGACCCCGCACAGCCCAGGACCATCACCCTCGCTGAGCGGGACCTCGTCAGGCCCTGGCAGGAGCCCACCCCCACCGCCAAGGGCGTGTTCCTCGACTCCTACCAGCGGCTCTACAACTGGTACGTCGAGGGCCTCGTTCCCTTGCTGGAGAAGATCGGGTGCGACCGCAGAGCGGCCGGGCTGGCGGCTCCCACCGCCTTCACCGAACGCACCGATCTGGGCATCGGCGACATCTATATCGAGCAGAAGCGGTTCTGGATCACACAGGAGATCGTCGAGTGCGCGGCCAAGGTGGGCGTCTCTGGACTCGAGATCGGCGAGATCAAACGCTACGCGGCCACCACCACGATCGAGATGAAGAACCTCGCCGAAAACGCCAAGCTCGCCGAGCCCATGAGCTTCCGGATGACCGTGCTGCTCCAATATCCCCGCCTGACCAGCTTCCTGGTCGAGCTGCTTCGCTCGCCCGTCTGTTTCCGCATCGACGACATCGAGGATCTCAAGGTCGTCGAGCCGGTCGACACCGGGAAGGCACTCTGGGAATCCAAGGAAGCCAAGGAAGCCAAGGAAGCCAAGGAGGCCAAGGAAGCGAAGGGCCACGCCGGCGGGGAAGCCGAGGTCCCAGCCACGAAGCCCCCCCGCCCCGCTCCCAAAGGCGAGTACATGGTCAAAGTCGTCCTCGATTGCAGGGCGATGGATTTCAACGTCGCGGCCCGGCAGGTGCGGTTCACGGGGCCGAAATTCGCGGCCGCCGCGAAGGACAAGGACCCGAAGGCCACTGCGAAAGCCAAGGTGCGCGACTGGATTGGCAAGGAAATCGCCCGCCTGGACGCCGAACTCAAGGACAAGAGCGGCGAGCAGAAGTGGGCCGAAGAGTGCCGGAAGGCCATCGACGAGACGCTCGAGAAAGCCGCCAAAGAGCCGGACAAGGAGAAGGCCAAGGCCCTCGCCATCATCCTCCGCGACCGCATCACCCTCCTCCAGGACAGGGCGGCCAATCTCCAGAAGAGGGCCGAGGATCGCAAGAAGGAGGCCGACTGGGGCATCCTCTACACGTTTGAGCATAAGAAGGACGCCGCCGAGAACTGGGTTGATCGCTACCCCCATTTCGAGGCCCTCGCGCTCGATGCCCGCAAGGAGTTCCTCACCACCATCCGTCAGGCCATCGACGCGGATAAGTGCGAGGTCAAGGACGGCCTCACCGTGACCTTCTTCCCCGAGAAAGCGCCCGACGGCAAGCCCATCTTCGACGCCAAGCAGACATTCGAGCAGACCCTCGACCCCGACGGCAACATCCTGATCGACTACGGTTTCGTGCTCTTCCGGCCCAAAGAAAACACCCAGCCCGTGCGGCGCCCGAGCAAGTGAGAAGGATCGTCCATGGATCTCCAACGCATCAAGGACCTCGCGTTCCGCCACTGTGAGAAGGCCGTCCTGGCGATCATCCTCGTCTTCGTCGGGCTCAACGTCTCCTCGAATCTGACGGAACAGGAGGAAGGCGGCAAAGGCGGCCCACCTCGGGTGCCGCCGCCGCGAGTCGTCTCCCGCGCCGTCCAGCCCCAGATCCAAGCCATCCTGTCCTCCTTCACCGAAACCGCCGATCCCGTTCGCCTCTCTTACGATCCGACCCATCCGCCCGAGATGATCCCCGTGCCGCTCGTTGCCCTCCGGATACCGGGCGAGAAGGAGAAACGGAAGGAGTGGCCTTACAAGGACAAGGACATCCGGCGTTTCGATGGCAAGACCGTCGGAGAGTTCAAGGAAGTGAGGTCCAACGCGGGCGACATCAAGGATATCAGCAAAGACATGCTCGATCAGGATGCTCCGTGCAAGGTCGACATCGCGGTCGACCCAGAGAAGAACGAGATCGCGTTCCATGCCGTCAAGGAAGGCAAACCCCGCACCTTCGAGTGGAAGCTGGCGAGCGCAGACTGGCTTCGGCTCACCGTCGTCGTCGAGCCGGAGGGGCACGTCCAGAAGAAGGATTACGGGAAGGCTGAGATCGCGGGGGTCGGCGAGCCGACGGGCGGGGTTGTCACCCTTCGCATCCTCGAACCCGCGAAAGCGAAGGATCTCGACGAGCGGGACCCTGCCACGAAGCACATCGACCCGACGGCCTACTACATCTGGCGGCAGGCCGAGGGCGAGAAGGAGCCCACCAAGATCGGCCGGGTAAAGGCTTTCGGAAAGGTGGGAGCCAAGGCCGTGCGGCCCGCCGGCGAACGGCCCAAGCCCGCAGCCCCGGCCGGCTTCCCCGACGAGGCCGAGCACAAACGGCCCCCCGTCACCGTCAAGGGGGGGGCGCCTGCGGTGCCCAACCCGGACAAGCTCGAACGCAACGAGATCACCTTCGATGATCGCAACACCGAATCGGGGGTCGCCTACCTCTACTCCATCGAGTCCGTCGTCGAGGATGAGGACGGGAACCCGGTGAAGGGCGAAGAGACGAGATGGGACAAGGACCACAAGTGGACCGCGCTGGAGCGGTTCAACCTGGTCTACATCGGGGGCACGCCGCCGTATGAGGCCCGGATCCGGGTGCTAGTCGGCTCGCGCGACAACCCGCAGGCCTCGCAGGAGTTCAGAGTCTACATCGGCGAACGCATCGGCGACGCGACACCGCCCAAACGGACGAGAGATACGCGGGACAAGAGCGGGAAGAAAGGCGTGAAGGCCCCCCCGCCTGGCGATGAGGCCGAAGGCAAGGAAGGCAAAGAAGGGGAGGCCGCGGGCGGGCCGCACGCCGCCGCCAACCCGTTTGCCACGGGGTTCATCCTCGTCGACATCATCCCTGACCAGTACCGCCTGATCGAGCAGATGGAAAACAAGTGGGACGCAGAGAAGAAGGCCATGGTGCAGGTGAAGTCGTACCGGCCTGCGTACCAGCGGGAGATCGTCGTTCGTGAGCGCAAGGGCCGGCTGGTGGTGTACGGGCTGCAATCCGGCCCGCTCAAAGTCGAGGGGCCTCCTCCGAAAGAGGCAGTCCCCGCGAAGGAAGCGGCACCGCCTCCGAAGGCCCAGCCCAAGGCGCCTGGGGGCGGGATCGTGCACTAGGAGTTGATTGTCGGGAGACGTTCGGCTACAATACCACGCCGCTTGCTCTACCGATGGCAGGGGCGCAGGGGCGACTATAGCATCCGGAAGGCCACGAAAGGAGGCATGGTGTGTCAATGCCCAGAGCCCTGAGGGGACACTCCCGAGTGTGTGCGCGGTACTCGCGGATCAGCGGACGGCTCCTGCTGGGCTTCGCAGCGTGCATGCTCTTCCTCGCGGCGGGCGCGGCCTATGCCGACAACCAGGCCGACCCCGCGCGCGATCTCCAGAAAGCGCGCGAGAGCGCCCGGCAGGCGGGGCCGTCCAAGGATAGCCTCTTCATCTGCCAGCTCGACGCCAGCCTCTTCGAGGCGGAGCGGGCCCTCCGCTACGGCCAGGCCGCGCGCGCCCGGCAAGGGGCCGAGCGTGTCCTGGCCGGCCTCGAGCACGTGGGCAACCCCGCGGTCGCGGCCAAGCTCCGCACCCGCGCCGAGGCCATCCTGGGCGCCGCCGCAAAGTCCGAATCCCAGGTGGCAGCCACCCGCCAGCACGCCGACATCGCGGCCGCCCGCGAGCGCTCCGTGAAGGATCAGGAAGCGGAGGTCCGCGCGCTCAGCGCGCGCGGCTGGAAGGCCCTCGAAGTCGGCCACAATGAGCAGGCGCGCGCCATCGCCGACGAAATGCTCAAGATCCGACCCGGCGACCGCGACGGTCTCTGGCTCCTCAACCAGGCATCGCTCGGCCTCGCCCCCGTCCGGGACGCCAAGAGCGTCCGCGCCGAGCGCAAGAAGGCCGAAGACACCCTGATCAAGCAGATCAACGATGAGATCATTCCCCCGCGCGACATTGTCCGCAACCTCGTCCAGCCAGGCAAGAAGGATCCGCAGGCGGCCCCCGCCGTCAAGAGCGGCCTGCCGGCCTGGGAGGAACAGATCCGGTCCAGGCTTCGTGACCCCATCACCGCCGAGTTCCACGACGCCACCCTGGCCGATGCCTGCCGCTACTTCTCGGAGTTGACGGACACGACGATCGTGGTCGATCCCGGCGTCGGCCGCACGGCCGAGCGCGCCAGCCTGCCGCGGATGACGCTGAGCTTCGACCACTGGCTGTGCTGGGTGTCGCGCCTCTGGCGGGTGAACTACGTGGTCCGCGACCACGCGATCGTCATCACGGGCCGCGGCGGCCTTCTCGATGAGCCCGTGGCGCGCGACTACGACATCGCCGGCCTCCTGGTTCCCCAGCGCAACGTTCGCGCGGCCTTCAACGGCGAGATCCAGCTCGACGACAGCTCCGGCAGCAGGGCCATGCTCACGCCGATCGCAGACACCGACTCCGCCGAGCCGCCGCCCTCGAAAGAGGCGATCGGCGAAGGCTGGGTTCGCTTCCTGCGCGCCAGCATCGCCTCCGACACGTGGGACATCCAGGCGGGCCAGGAGCAGCGCCAGTACACCATCGCCTACCGCAACGGCCGCATCGTCGTCGTCCACACCCCGGAAGTCCAGGAACAAGTCGGCCGCCTGCTCGACAACTTCCGCCGGGCGCGCAACCTCCAGGTCCACGTCCTCACCCGCTTCCTCCAGGTGCGCACCGACTACCTCCAGCAGTTCGACCTGGATTTCGGCAACGACCAGGCGCTGGGCTTCGACTCGCGTCCCGGCGCCCCGGCCAGCAGAACGACCTCCGTGTTCGGCAAGCTCATCAATACCGATCAAGTGCCGTTCGCCAAGGGCGGCCTCGACGCGGGCGGCGGCCTGACGCTGAGCCACTCCTACCTGGACGACGGCGCGCTGAATGCCTTCCTCCACGCGGTCCTCAAGCGCCGCAAGGGCACTCTGCTCCTGGCCCCCCGGCTGACGTGCTTCAACACGCAGCGCGCCAATTTTCAATCGATCACCAACTTCAACTACGTCCGCTCGATCTCCTCTGACAACGAGCCCGAGATCGGCAACGTGCCGGACGGCATCGTCTACGACATCCAGCCGTTCGTCAGCGCCGACCGCCGCTACATCACGCTCGTCCTCCAGCCGCAGTTGCGCACGCTGGTGAGCCTGACCACGTTCCAGTTCATCCGTCCGCTCCCCGGCGTCATCGGCCCCGAGCGGTTCGTCCAGGTCCCGGAAGTCGCGCTGAAGAGCCTCGCCACCACCGTCACCGTCCCCGACGGGGGCTCGGTGATCGCCGGCGGCCTGTCCGACGTCACGGAAAACCGCGGCGTGGCAACGATCCCGTTCGCCAGCACGATCCCCGTCCTCCAGCAAGTCTTCCGCGGCTGGACCGAAGTCGAGGCCCGCACGAGCCTGGTCATCATCGTCACCGCGACCATCGTGCCCGACGTCTTCGAGCAGGAATGAGGCCACGGACAGCAGGTGACAGATGGCAGACGGCGGAGGCAAGACGACGCTCTTCGCTGCCCTCCGTCCTCAGCCCTCTGTTGTCGGGGCTTTGAGCAGGAGCCTTGGTGTGATGGCACCTTGCGGCTGCCCACGCCTGCGACCTGGGCTTGCGGCCTGGGGTTGGTTCGGCGCCTTGGCGCTCTGGGCCGCCGTCGCTGCCTGGGCCGGCGATGGCCCGCCCGAGAGGGGCGGCCTCCGCGCCCTCCGCGATGCGGGCTGGGCCTGCCTGGACCGCGGGGACACCGAAGGCGCTCTGCGCGCCGCCGCTCGCATGCTCCAGATCCAGCCCGGGTGCGACGACGCGCTCCTCCTCGAAGGCCGCGCCCATCTGGCTCGCCTCGCCGCTGCCCCGACCGGGGAAACCCCCATCGCATCGAGTTTCAGCGACCAGGTGCGGCGCGAGGGGGCTCCCAGCGCCAAGACGGCGTCGGACAGGCTCGATGGCCTGATCCGGGCCGCCGGCGCGGCTCACGACAGGCAGTTCCCTCTCGACCAGCCGATCTCCGTCAACCTGGTCGAGACCCCGCTCCCTGAAGCCGTGCGCCGGCTGTCCGAAGCAGCCGGCCTTCCCATCCGTCTCGCACCCGATGCGGCCACGTCCACCGCGCCGATCACCCTGCGCGGGACGAACCTGCCGCTCGATGCTGCCCTCCGCTGGGTCGAGCGTCTCAGCGGCCTCCACTACGTCCTTCGCGACCACGCGGTCGTCTTCACGGCCCGTCCCGGGGAGGCGGGAGAGATCGTCCGCCAGAGCTACGACCTCCAGGGCCTCATGCCGCCACCCAAGGGAGCGGCCCCCCGCCCCGATGCCTCCGGGGATGGCTGGGCTCGCTACATCCGCGCCACCGTCGCCCCCGGCACCTGGGCGGAGACCGACCAGGAGGCGGAAAGTGGCCCGCATCTCCGAGGCGGTCCTCTCCGCCGCGACGCCGCCCTCAACGCCCTATTCGCGAATAGGGTGCGATCCACTGAGCACGGCGTCGCGGCCGTGCTCCAGGAACGCAACCTGAACGCGATCGCCTACCGCGGCGGCAGGCTCGTCGTCGTTCACACCCCGGAGGTCCAGCAGCAAGTTGCCGATCTCCTTGATATGTTCCGCCGCGAGCGCAACCTCCTGGTCCACATCCAGTGCCGCTTTCTCATCCTGAGCCACGCGTTCCTCTCTTCCCTCGGAGTCGATTACACCTTCGACAGCCTCCTGGGGCCGACCGATCACTCCCGGACGGTCTTCTCCGTCACGAACAACACGCAGCTCGGCGCGAGCACCCGCATCACCGACGTCACGGCCAGCGGCGGCCTCTCGCTCACCTACAACATCCTCAACCAGCACTCGCTCAGCGCCCTCCTCACCGCGGTCATCAAGAAGCGGGAGGGGACCGTGCTCCAGGCGCCGCGCATCACCTGCCTCAACACCCAGCGCGCCATCCTCCAGGTGGTCATCAACCACAACTACATTCGCCGCGTCACCGGCGACGACCAACCCGAGATCGGCAACATCCCCGAAGGCATGATCTTCGACGTCCAGCCCTTCGTCAGCGCGGACCGCCGTTACATCACGTTAAACCTCCAGCCTCAACAGCGCGTGCTCCTCTCCCTCGTCGACTACACGTTTCTCACCCGAACGTCGCAGACCACGGGCACCATCTCGGTCCTTGCGCCCTCCGGAGTCACCATCCAGGTTCCGACGACTCAGCTCCGCTCAGTGGGCACCACGGTCACTGTGCCCAACGGCGGGACCCTGCTGGTCGCCGGGTTCGCCGAAGTCGAAAGCGCGTCGGCGGTGGCCACCCTGCCTGGCGTGGAGAACGTTCCGTTTCTGCGCTACATCCTGCGCCGCGCCGACGAGATCCAGGGGCGTCGATCCCTCGTGATCCTGGTCACGGCACAAACGGTGCCGGACACCTTTGCCGAATGAGAGGAGCCTAGGCGTGAGAACGCTCAACACACTCCGACTTGCCAGCGCATCGCTGGCGCTGGCCTGTCTGCTCGCCCTCGGGGCGCTGGCGGCATCGCCCGCTCTGGCGGCCCAGGCCCGCGACGCCTCCCTGGTTGCGGTCAACACCTCGGACAAGGCGCCCGACCTCGCCCGCGAGGCCGAGGTCGCCCGCCAGCAGCGGCTCCAGGAAGCGCGAGTCCACGCCGCCCGCGGCCGCCAGGCCCTCGCGGCCGGCCGCTACGCCGAGGCCCGCGATGCCTTCCGGCAGGCCGTCCGCCTCAACCCCGACGATGCCACGTGCCGCCGCCTCCTGGACGATGCCGAGGCCGCCCTGGCTCTCGGCCCCAACCATGCCGCCCTCCTCGACCGCGTGAAGGAGCGGATGGCCTTCCAGGCCAAGAGCCTCCTCGCCCAGATCGACCTGGATCTCTTCGATGCCGACCGCGCTCTGGCCGCCAAGGACTACGCCGAGGCGGTCCGGCGCTCGGAAGCGGCCCTGGCCAACGCGCGCTACGTCGATGACGCCGCCCGCGCCGCGGCGGCCTGCAAGCGCGCCGAGAAGACCCTCGCCGCCGCCCGCGCCGGCTGCGAGCGCACCGCCCCGCTCAGCCCCAAGAAAACCCCCGGCCGCGGCCCGACCGACCAGGCCCGCGCCGCCGACCCCGGCGCCGTCGACTCCCACAGCGCCCCGGACCCCTCGTTCCCGGACACGAAGGCCGGCGCCAAAGAGCGCCGCGCCCGCGCCCACGAGTTCCTCTCCGACCTCAACGACGAGATCAAGCCGCCCGACACGGCCAAGGTGATTCTCTCCGGCAAGGACAAGGCCGTCCGGTCCCGCGTACTCGAGCGGCCCATGAAGCCCTGGGAGCGCGAGCTGCGGGCCAAACTGGCCCAGAACGTGTCCGTCGATTTCCGCGAAACCCCGCTCCTCGAGGCCGTCCACCAGCTCCGCACCCTCGGCCACATCAACGTCGTGCTCGACCCGAAGGCCGCCGGTCTGGCCACGCCCGTCACGTTCGCCACCCGCGGCCGCATGCCGCTCGAGGCGGCCCTCCGCTGGGTCGCGCGGGTCGGCGGCCTCCAGTACTGCCTGCGCGACGGCGCGGTCCTCCTCACCACCCGGGGCGGAGTCCTCCAGGAACCCATCCAGAAGGTCTACGACGTCTCGACCTTCCTCGCCGAGGTCGAAGACCCGGATCCGCTGAGCTTCGTCGGCCCCATGGAACCGGGCGCCCCGCACCTGACCGGCCCCCGGAAACAGGCGGAGGTCGTCCCGGAGAACGTCGGCCAGAGCTGGGCGGACTTCATCCGCACCACCATCGCCACCGGGACCTGGGACGGGCAGGGCGTTGTCCTCGGCGCCGCCGCCGAGCGGCCCCCCTTCACCATTGCCTACCGCAACGGCCGCATCGTCGTCGTCCACACCCCCGAAGTCCACGAGCAGATCGATGACCTGCTCAACAACTTCCGCAGGGCCCGCAACCTCCAGGTCCACGTCCAGGCCCGCTTCCTCTTCCTCAGCCGCGCCTGCGTCGAGCAGCTCAGCATGGGCTACACCTACGACAGCCTTCTGGGACCGACCGACCACAGCCGCACGGTCGCCGCCGTCGACAACCAGACCCAGGTCTCCAACCTGGCCCGCTTCACCAGCTACGATACCACCGGCGGCCTCAACCTCACCGTCGCCCGCATGGGCGACTCCTCCGTCCAGGCCTTCCTCAACGCCGTCCTCAAGAACATGAACGGGATCGTCCTCCAGGCCCCGCGCCTCACCATGTTCAACACCCAGCGCGCCAACCTCCAGGTTCTCACCAACCACAACTACATTCGCCGCGTCACCGGCGATGACGAGCCCGAGATCGGCAACATCCCCGAAGGCATGATCTTCGACGTCCAGCCCTTCGTCAGCGCGGACCGCCGCTACATCACCCTCGTCCTCCAGCCCCAGCAGCGCGAGCTGGTCTCCCTCATCGACTACCACTTCCTCACCCGGACCCTCCTGACCGAGAGCACCACCAACAACATCAACGTCCTGACCCCCTACGAAGTCCATATCCAGATCCCGACGACCCGGCTCCGCTCCATCGGCACCACCGTCACCATCCCCAACGGTGGGACCCTCTTCGTCGCCGGGTTCGCCGAGATCGAAGAAAACTCTGGCGTCGCCACCATCCCGTTTGTCGACAGCATCCCCGTCCTCCGCGAGGTTTTCCGCGGCTGGGACCGCAATGAAGGCCGGCGAAGCCTCGTCATTCTGGTGTCCGCTCAGACTGTGTCCGACATCTTCGAAGAGTAGTCCTCGGGTCCGCTGGGCACGCACGGCGGCCGATTCCTCCCCCCGTGCCCGGGAGCGGCGGCTCACGCATCCCGCGAGCACCTTTATGAACGGGAAGCCTGCCATGAAGCTTCCACGGATCGCTTTGGCCCTTTTTGCGCTCCTCGCCCTCTGCGCGTCGAGCGCGCGCGCCCTCGAATACTGGTGGGAGCGCGACTTCGAGTTCGCCAACAAGCTCACCGCCCCCGCTCGCAAGTACTTCGACCTCGCCGAAACCGTCCTCACCAAGCTCGAGGACAATCCCGACATCATCGGCATCCAGAAGGCCAAGCTCCTCCACCGCATCGGCGACTTCTTTGCCGAGAAGGCCGACGACTACGCCACGGGCCGGAACTGGCGCGAGAGGATGGTTGAATACATCAATAAGTCGCGCCAGTACTACCAGAAGTTCCTCGCCCAGGACGCTGCCCAGCCCGGCGGCAGGCTCGCCGGCGAAGCCTTCCGTGTCCGCACCCGAGTCTCATGGCTCTCTCTGAGCCTGGCCGAAGGCGAGGCCAAAGCATACGACGCCGAAGGCCTCACCAAGGAGGCCAAGAAGGAGATCAAGGACAAGGTCGTCAAGCTCTTCGAGGCCGCCATCGAGGAGTTCAGGAAGGCCATGCCGGACAAGGATCGGGAAATCCAGGACCTCCTCAAGAAAGAGCCCAGGAACGCGACGGAGGCGGTGGCGTGGCGGGAGAAGGTGCTGGACCCCGTCCGGGTCGAGTCCTTCATGGTCGCCCACCTCTACTGCCAGGGCCGGCTCCGCCTCGCCAAGTTCCTCCGCGACACCAAGACCTCCGAGATCGAGGTCGACAAGCTCCTCAAGGACGTCGAGAAGGATTTCACGGACAGCAAGGGCGGCATCCTCTTCAAGTTCTACACCCTGTCGGCGGTCCTCCCCAACGCGAAGCTCACCCTGTGCCACTGCCTCTTCGACCAGGGACCGGTTCGCGACAAGGATCTCGACGAACGCATCGAGGACCTCTGGAGCGCCCGGCAGAACTACGCCGTCAAGCGCATCCCGTGCGACGCCCAGTTCCTCCGCGTCAAGGTCTACATGCGCCAGAAGAAATACAAGGAGGCCCTTCAGGCGGATGACGACCTCCTGAAGTACCGCACCGAGGTCTGGGGGGCGGAAGCCAAAGGCCCGAACGCCGCCCAGGCGGTGAAGGAGATCCTCGAGTTCTTCGCCGGCGCGCCGCCCGATGAATACGACCAGCGCTCCATCGCCGCTGCCATCCTCCTGGAGGCCGATGCCTACGCTGGCCTCGCCGCGGAAGCTGCCGAGCAGAAGAAGTCCCCCCCCACGGTTCAGAAACTCTACGCCACCGCCCACAATCTCGCCGTCGGCGTCCGCCTTGCCAAAGTCCCCATGGACCGCAAGTACGCAGCCCTCATGGAGTCCTGGCGCGAGAAGGGCAGGCTCCCGCTCGCCATCCCGGACCGCCTGGTTCTTCTGGAGACCGCGCTCCGCGAGAAGGAGTACGACAAGGCGGCCGTGATCACGTCCGACCTCATCCGCGACGGCGGCTTTTCCCGCGACACGGTCCATGAGCGCTGGATGGACGTCGGACGGTTCTACCTGGCCTGCAAGCGCTACCACGACGCCTACACCGTGTTCTGGGCCGTCGCCCGCTGGTACCCGGACCGGAACCAGGCCGGCGCCTGCTCGCTCACCCTCAAGGCCATCGAGATGGAGAGGGAGGCGAGCAAAGGCACCCCCGCCGAAGCCTTCGACCTGGCCCTCTACGAGCGCGCCCGCCGCGACGTGGTGATCCTCCTCAAAGTCGAGACCGCCATTCCCATCCGCGATGGGAAAGAGCTGCACAAGAAGGGCCTCTTCGACGCGGCACTCGCCGAGTTCAAGAAGATCGGGCCGGACACGAAGTTCTACGCCGAGGCCCTCTTCGAGACCGCACAGACCCGCCGCGCGATGGCGGAGAAAGCCTACAGGGCGGACAAGAAGAGCGAAGCCGCCAAGGCTGCCGCCAAGACCTGCGAGGACGCCTTCGAAGCCCTCGACGCCTACTACCAGAAGAAGCTCCCCACGCTGGGCGAGGACGTCGAGAAAGCCGACGATCGCAAACGCCTCATCCTGACCGGCACCTTCGGCTTCGTCGCCCGGCTCACTGTCCTGCTCGAGGAGTTCCTCAACAAGCCCGCCAAAGTCCTCGAACTCACGGCACCCGGGTTCGAGAGAAAGTATCCAGGCATCGAAGCCGTGGCCACCCCGCCGGCCTATGGCCTGGCCCTCTTCTACCGCATCCGGGCCGCCTACGCGCTCGTCCGGGCCGACCCCGACCACGCCGACCCCAACCTGGCCATCCTCGAGGATGGCTGGAAAAGCCTTTGCGAGAAAACCAAGCAGTTCCCGCACCTCGACAAAGCGGCTGCGACCGGCGCCGGCGCCTACGGCCTGGTCGCCGATCGCCTCGACACCCTCGTCAAGACCGCCCAGACCCCCGAGGAACTCAAGAAGGTCACCGACCCCGAACTCCTCAAGCGGCTCTCCGATCCTGCGGAAGTCCAGAAAATGGCCGCCCGCGTCCTCGTTCTGAAAAACCGCTCCATGGACTTCTACTTCCAGCTCATTGCCGCCAATCCCAAGCAGCCCCTCAACACCTACCGCTTCATCATCATGACCCTCTACCAGCGCGACGTCATGCCGCGCACCCCCGACTTCCGCAAGATCGTCGAGCTGACGCCCCCTCTGCTCGAGGAACTCAAGGATGACACGGACCCGACGATCACCGCCGTGGCCCTCCAGCTCAAGGCCGTCCTCGGCATCTGCTACGCCCAGCTCAACCAGTTCGACAACGCCATCCCCATCCTCGAAGAAGTCGACACGGCCTACGAGAAGAGCTACCAGGAGAACCTGAAGAACTGGACGGACAGGAAGACCAAGAAGGAGGAGTACGAGGCCAAGAAGGATCCCCGGGCGCTGAAGACGAAGGTCGGTGACCAGCCGGCGCGGGCCGCCTTCCAGCCCGACGCCAAGTACTGGCTCGGCCGCTCCTACCTCGGCGGCAACGTCGCCCCCAAGTACCCCGCCGCCGTCAAGCTCTTCACCCAGCTCATCACCATCCATAACGCCACCCAGGCCTGGCCGAAATTCTGGGACGTCTTCTACTGGTACTGCGAAGCCAACGTCAAGATGGGCAACTTCGCCGACGCGGTCGGCCAGATCAACCGCATCATCCTTCGCGACCCCAATCTGCACGACAAGGAGACCAAGGCGCGCTTCCTCCAGTTCCTCCGCCGCATCAAACCCGACGTCGACAAGGATCCCAAGCTGCGCGACCAGCTCGATGAGATCCTCAAGACACTCGGCAAGTAACTTCTAAAGGAGGCCCCCCATGCATCGCGAGCGATCCAGCATCCTCCCCTGGCGCCTCGTCCTGAGCGCCTTGGCCCTCGTCCTCCTGGCCTCGCCGGCTCTCGCCGGCGCGGCCGCCGGCCCCAAGTACAACGACAAGGTAATCCAAACGAAAGACGCCAAAGTGATCGAAGGCGAGGTTACCGAGGAGTCCATCGACGGGATCAAGATCGGTGGAGTGGAGATCAACCTCCGTGCCGTCCTTCGCGTCGAGTACAGCGATGCCCCGCTCGCATTCAGGGAGGCCGAGGACCTGCGCAAGGTCGGGCGCTACGACGAGGCCGGCACCAAGTACCAGGCCGCGCTGAGCAATCAGGTCGCCCGAAAGTTCTGGCTCGAGCCGGCCTGCAAGTTCGGCGCCGCGATGTGCCAGCTCGAAGAAGGGACGGAGATCGCCGCCGCCGAAGCCGGCTTCAAGGATCTCCTCAAGGAGTACCCCAAGACCCGCTTCCGCTACGAAGCGATGGTGGGATGGGGCCGCGCCCTCACCGCGAACAAGAAGTACGACGACGCCATCGCGAAATTCGGCGACCTTGCCGCCGATGCCTCCAAAGCCAGAGAAGACGAGTGGGCTCTCCGGGCCTATCTCGGCAAGAGCCAGGCCTACCTGGAAGCCGGGAGATACGACAAAGCGGCGGAGGAGGCGGACAAGACGGCCAAGTCCTGTGGCACCAAGTTCACCGACATCCGCGTCCAGTCCCAGGTCATCGTGGCCACCGTGTTCGTTCGCCAGGTCCAGTACGAGAAGGCCATCGATCTGCTCCGCACGTCCATCCGCGACATCGCCGGTCTCGTCGCGAACGAGATGGAGAAGAACCCGGGCGACACCCGCCTCCGCAAGACCGAGGCCATCTGCTTCAACACACTCGGCATGGCCTACTATAAGAAGGCCGTCAAGGCCAGGAGCCAGGACGATTACCGCGAGGCGCTCCTCGGCTTCCTCTGGAACGTCGTCCTCTACGGCAACCAGTTCCCCAACGAGCACGCCCAGGCCCTCGACTACGCCTCGCGCTGCTTCAAGGAGCTGAAGCAGGACGCCCGCGCCACCGACCTCGTCCAGGAGCTGAAGAAGAGCTACCCAGACTACAAGTGAGCCGCCCTGCCCTGACGCGGGCTCAGGTATGTAGTTCCGCCTTTAGGCGGCGTTCGTAGTTCCGCCTTCAGGCGGGGCCTTCTCGATGCCCGCCAAAGACGAGGCCCCCGCCGCCTCAAGGCGGCGGCAACACGCCGCCTGAAGGCGGAACTACATACGGGAGCGCCAACGCATGACCCACTCTCTTCGCCTCCTGGCCCTCCTCCTGTCTCTGGGCTTTGCGGGGTTTTCGTGCGCGCTGGAGGCGCCGCAGGCCAAAGGCCCGCAACTCCCCAACCTCCGCCTCGACCTGAAGACCAAGACCATCGAGATCGACGGAGTCTTCTGCGAGGGGGAGTACCCGCTCGAGCTGCTGATGTGCCAGAACACGATGCGCGACTACGAGAGCCTCATCTCCTCGCCGTGCCAGCCGAGCATCCTCCACACCGCCCTCCTCGCCCTCGGCCTCGTCCCACGCAAGCGCGATGAGAAGGATCCCGCGAAAATCCTCCGCGAAGGCGACCCGATCGACCTCCTCATCCGCTACTCGAAGGATGGCAAGGACGTGACCGTGGAGCCGCGCGACCTGATCGTCGACCTCCGCACCAAGCGTCACATCGCCGCCACACCCTGGGTCTTCTACGGCTCCTACGTGTTCCCGGACCCGAACGCGAATGACAAGATGATCTACCTGGCCGATGCCGAGAACTGGCTGGTCGGGCTTCTCGGCGACACGGCGAGCGTCATCGACCTGCCGCGCGACGCTGCCGGCAAGTACGGCGCCCTCGAGATCGACCGCAAGGCCGTCCCGCCCAAAGGCACCAAAGCCACCATCATCATCCGGCCCGCCGGCGGTAAGGCCCCCGCCCAACCCCCGAAGAACGAATAGCCCCCGTTTTCCCCTTGCTCTCTTTTCGTAATCGTGATCTGTAACCGTTCAGATGGGATTCCCTGCCCACGAGTCGTCAGGCGTTCTCGTAGCCCGCCGTACGGCGGACTGCCAGAGCATCCCCTGATCTGTGGACGAGGGATACCACCTGAACGGATACCGTAATCCTAATCGTGATCGACTCCTCGCGGTCTGCCCGGGAGCGGCAAGAGCGGAGGAAGATCGATTACGATTGAGATCACGATTACGAGTTACGAGCAGACATTGACACGGTTCCACCCCGGGACTAGAATATCCCCTGTCGTCGGTCCCCGTTTCCTCCTTCCCCCGCACGGACGAGATGGCGTGGCGAAGCTCGATGCGAGTGTGTACGTGACACGGGAAATCCCGCGGCCGGGCATCGACCTGCTCGTCGAAGCCTGCCGGCAGGTAGATGTGAACCCCGACGACCGCGTGCTGAGCCGCCCGGAACTGCTGGCGGCCGTGCGCGGGCGCGATGCCGTGCTCTGTCTCCTGACCGACACGATCGACGCCGAGGTGCTCGACGCGGCGAAGGGCTGCCGCATCTTCGCCAACATGGCCGTCGGCTTCAACAACGTCGACCTCCGCGCGGCGACCGCGCGGGGCATCGCCGTGACGAACACCCCCGGCGTCCTCACCGATGCGACCGCCGACCTGACCTGGGCGCTCCTCCTCTCCGTCGCCCGGCGAATCCCCGAGGGCGACCGCTTCACCCGCGCCGGGAAGTTCAAGGGCTGGGGGCCGATGCTCATCCTCGGCGGCGACGTGAGCGGCCGCACGCTGGGCATCATCGGCGCCGGGCGGATCGGGACCGCGGTGGCCCTGCGCTCGCGCGGCTTCCGCATGCGCGTCCTCTACTGCGACAGCGTCCAGAACGAGGCTCTCGAGCAGGCGGTCGGCGCGAAGCAGGTCGACCTCGGCACGCTGCTGAGCGAATCCGATTTCGTCTCGCTCCACGTCATTCTGGATGCGACGACCCATCACCTGATCGGCGCCCGCGAGCTGGCCCTCATGAAGCCCACGGCCTATCTGGTCAACACGTCGCGCGGACCCGTCGTCGACGAAGTGGCGCTGGTCGAAGCCCTGCGCCGGCGCCAGATCGCCGGGGCCGCCCTGGACGTCTTCGAGAACGAGCCGGCGCTGGCGCCGGGCCTGGCCGAACTGGACAACGCGGTCATCCCGCCGCACGTCGGCAGCGCCACCATCGGCACGCGGACGCGCATGGCGACCCTCGCGGCCTCGAACATCCTGGCCCTCTTCCGCGGCGAGCAGCCGCCGAACATCGTAAACCCGGAGGTGCTGCCTCTGAGAGAGGTCTGACGTGAAGCGCATCGCGATCTACGACACGACGCTGCGGGATGGAGCACAGGCGGAGAACGTCGCCTTCTCGCTGCTCGACAAGCTGGCCATCGCGCGGCGGCTCGACGAACTCGGCGTCGACTGCATCGAAGGCGGCTACCCGCTCTCGAACCCGAAGGACGCCTCCTTCTTCGAGGAGATTCGCCAGAAGCCTCTGCGCCGCGCCCAACTGGTCGCCTTCGGGAACACGCGGCGGGCCAATGCCGCCACCGCCGACGATGCCGGCGTCCGCGCCCTCATCGAGGCCGGCACCTCCGTCGTGACGCTCGTCGGGAAGAGCTGGGACCTGCACGTTCGCGACGTGCTGCGCGTTTCGCTGGACGAGAACCTGGCGATGATCCGCGACACGGTGGCTTATCTCAAGGAGCGCGGGAAGGCCGTCTTCTTCGACGCGGAGCACTTCTTCGACGGGTTCGCGCACAACCGCGCCTACGCGCTCTCCGCCATCCGCGTGGCCGAGGAGGCCGGCGCCGACGCCATCGTCCTCTGCGACACCAACGGCGGGACCCTGAGCGCGGCCTTGCGTGCGACGGTTCGGGCGGTGCGTCCGCTCGTGCGCGTCGTCCTGGGCGTCCATGCCCACGACGATGCGGGTCTGGCCGTGGCCAACACGCTTGCGGCGGTCGAGGAGGGCGCCACCCAGGTGCAGGGCACCATCAACGGCATCGGCGAACGGTGCGGGAACGCGGACCTGTGCGCCGTCATCCCGAATCTCGCCCTCAAGATGGGCTACCAGGTGCTGCCGCCGGGCGGAGTCCAGCAGGTCACCAACGTCTCCCGTTTCCTCTACCAGATCGCGAACCTGAACTCCCCGCAGCGCCAGCCCTATGTCGGCGCCAACTCCTTCGCCCATAAGGGCGGGCTCCACGTCGACGCCGTCCAGAAGATCGCCCGCTCCTACGAGCACGTCGACCCCAAGCTCGTGGGCAACGAGCGGCGCATTCTGATCTCGGAGCTGGCGGGCACCTCGGCGATCATGGCCAAGGCCAGGATGCTCGGCGCCCGAATCGACCGGGCCACGAGCCGCCGCATCCTCGACGCCGTGCAGAAGCTGGAGAACGAGGGCTACGAGTTCGAGGCCGCGGAGGCCTCGTTCCAGCTCCTCGTGCGCAAGGCGCTCGGCACCCACCGCCAGTTCTTCCAGCTCGAGGGGTTCCGCGTCATCGTCGAGAAGCGCGGCGGCGACCTGGGGCCGATCAGCGAGGCCACCGTCAAGCTCACGGTCGGCGGCCAGACGCGCCTGACGGTCAGCGAGGGCGACGGCCCGGTCCACGCGCTCGACGGCGCGTTGCGGGCCGCGCTCGACGAGTTCTACCCGCAGCTCAAGGGCATCCGCCTGGTCGACTACAAGGTGCGCATCGTCAACCCGCGCGCGGCCACCGCCGCCCGCACGTGCGTCGTCATCGAATCCACGGATGGTCAGGATGTCTGGGGCACGGTCGGCGTGAGCGACAACATTATCGAGGCGAGCTGGCAGGCGCTCATCGACAGCATTGAATACGTGCTGCTCCAGGAGGAGCCGGGGAAGGGATGAGGGGGAGCCCGCGATTGGGCATCCGCAATCCGCAACCCGAGATGCCAGAAAAAGGGAATCGGCCCGCGAAATCCGCCGTACGGCGGACGAAAAGGACGCGAAAAACAGCCGGCAGCAAGAGATTCACCACGGATAACAACCAAACAAGGCACTTGGACCCAGATCACCCGCAGGACTTGGTTCTGAGTAACTCTTCAGCCGT
>Ga0315273_10003103_pt1 | contig 19953 bp, 17 predicted proteins | sample YL17G02_0_MG_FD_205753 | JGI IMG/M metagenome (GOLD analysis project Ga0315273, IMG submission 205753) | Sediment microbial communities from Yellowstone Lake, YNP, Wyoming, USA - YL17G02_0 | ecosystem: Environmental > Aquatic > Freshwater > Lake > Sediment | place: USA: Wyoming | collected...
GGAGCGCCGTCCGCGGCAAGCGGCATCGATGATGGCGGCGTGGCCGCCCGTACGCAAGGTTGGCTGCCGGCGACGACTTCATTCTACGCCTGGAGGAAGAGCGGGGAAGGAAAATCGGAAAAGGGGGCCTTCCGCGCCGGAACGGGGCGCGGAAGGCCCGTCAGGAGGTTACCCGGGTTTCCGGTAAATCTCCATGTCGATCGTGATCTCCACTTCGTCGCCCACCACCACGCCGCCGGTCTCCAGGGCCTCATTCCAGACCAGCCCGAAATCCTTCCGATGGATCTTCGCGGTCGCCTGGCCGCCCACGCGGCGGTTGCCCCACGGATCCTTGATCGCGGGAGTAGGCCCTTCCACGGTGAGGACCACCTCTTTCGTCACACCCCGGATCGTGAGGTCTCCGGTCATTTTCAGCGTCCCGATTCCCGCCTTTTCGACCCGCTTCGACTTGAAGGTGATCACGGGGTACTTCGCGACGTCGAGGAAGTCGGGGCCGCGCAGGTGTTCGTCGCGTTTCGCCAGCCGCGTGCTGATCGAGGCCGTATCGATCGTGATGTCGGCCGCGGACTTCGTGACGTCCGCCTCGTCGTACACGATCTTCCCGGTCACTTTTTCGAATTCCCCCCGCACCGAGGAGACCATCAGGTGACGCACCTTGAAGTGGACCCCGGTGTGGTCCGGGTCGAACTCCCAAGGGGCCGCATGAAGAAGCCCCGGCGCCACGAGGCAAAGGACAGCCGCAGCAAGAAGAACCGGTCGACGCATGTCTTCCTCCTTGATGGTGGATTGTCGGCCAACGACAAAGGAGAGATTCCCGGGAGGAGCGGAAGGTTTCGCGGGTCAGCGTCCGACGAGGTAGCGGTCCGCCCCTGCCGCGGCCAGCCGGCCGAGGTGGATCGCGCTCACCACGAGAGAGGCCCCCATCACGGCGTCCCCCGCGCCGAACACGCCGGGGACGTTCGTCATGCAGTTCCCGTCGGCGACCAGGTTCCCCCGGCTGTCCATCGCGACGCCAAGGTCCCGGACCAGCGGGCCGTGCTCCACGTGGACGAACCCCATCGCCAGGAGGACGAGGTCCGCCCGCATCTCGAACGCGGAGCCGGGGATCTCCTTGAACGAACGCCTCCCCTCGGCGTCGGGCGCGGACCAGTCGAGCTTCAGGCACGAAAGTTTCCGGACCCCTCCCTTCTCGCCGAGGAGTTCCTTCGTCTGGACGCTCCACATCCGCTCGCACCCCTCCTCCTGGGAGGAGGAGGTTCGCATGACGATCGGCCACGTGGGCCACGGGTTCGTCGGGAGCCGGTCGTCCGGAGGCTTCGGCAGGAGCTCGATCTGGGTGATCGATGCGGCTCCCTGCCGGCGGCTGGTGCCGATGCAGTCCGATCCCGTGTCCCCCCCGCCGATGACCACCACGTGTTTCCCCGCCGCGGAGATCTCTTCCCCCTCGGGGATCGCGTCTCCGGCGTTTCGCCGGTTCTGCTGCGTGAGGAACTCCATCGCGAAGTGGACCCCCTTGAGATCTCTCCCGGGGACGGGCAGGTCGCGCGGCGCGGTGGCCCCGGCGGCCAGGACGATCGCGTCGAAGGATCGGCGCAGGTACGCCGCGGAGACGTCCACCCCCGCGTTGACGCTCGTCTCGAAGACCACTCCCTCGGCCCGCATCTGGTCGAGTCGCCGGTCGATGACCCACTTCTCGAGCTTGAAGTCGGGGATGCCGTACCGCAGGAGCCCCCCGACCCGGTCCGACTTCTCGAAGACGACCACCTCGTGGCCGCTGCGCGCGAGCTGCTGGGCGGCCGGCAGCCCCGCGGGGCCCGACCCCACGACGGCCACGCGCTTGCCGGTCGAAAACCCCGCCGGCTCCGGCCGGATCCACTCCTCGCGCCAGCCGTGCTCCACGATCTGCAGCTCGAGGTGGCGGATGGTGACCGCGGGGAGGTTGATCGCCAGGGTGCACGCGGCCTCGCACGGGGCGGGACAGACCCGGCCCGTGATCTCCGGAAGGTTGCAGGTGGCGTGCAGCAGGTCGAGCGCCTTCCGCCAGTTCTTCCGGTAGACCATGTCGTTCCAGTCGGGGATCCGGTTCTTCACGGGGCAGCCGTAGGCGTGGCAATACGGGATCCCGCAATCCATGCAGCGCACCGCCTGGCGGTAGATCCCCTCCTCGGGGAGCAACTCCTCGATCTCGCGGTAGTCCCCGACCCGCTCGGTCACCGGCCGGTGCGTCGGTTCCTCCCGATCGTATTCCATGAACCCGGTCGGCTTAGCCACGGTAGACCTCCTCGGTGGCGGAGACGCTCTCGGTGTTCATCTCCTCCTCCATGCGCATCCGCTCCAGCGACTTCCGGTACTCGATCGGCATGATCTTGACGAACTGGGGGAGGCGGGACTCCCAGTTCTCGAGGATCTGCGCGGCCCGCTGGCTCCCCGTGTGGCGGAAGTGGCTCTCGATCATGGCGCGGAGGCGCTTGACGTCCTCCTCATGCCAGACGCTCTCCACGTCGACCATGTCGAGGTTGCAGCGGGTGTCGAACAGCTCCGTCTCGTCGTAGACGTAGGCGAGCCCCCCGCTCATCCCCGCGGCGAAGTTGTCCCCGGTGGGCCCCAGCACCACGACGACCCCGCCGGTCATGTACTCGCACCCGTGGTCGCCGACGCCCTCCACGACGGCTTTCCCGCCGCTGTTGCGGACCGCGAAGCGCTCCCCGGCGGTCCCGTGGAAGTACGCCTCGCCGCCCGTGGCGCCGTAAAGCACCACGTTTCCTACGATCACGTTCTTGTGCGGGAGGAAGGTCGCTCCCTCCGGCGGGGTCACGACGATCCGTCCCCCCGACATCCCCTTGCCGAGATAGTCGTTGGCGTCCCCGTGCACGTGCATCGTGACGCCGGGGGCCAGAAACGCCCCGAAGCTCTGGCCCGCGGAGCCGAGGAGGGTAAGGTGGATCGTGTCGTCGGGAAGTCCCGCCGCCCCGTATCGGCGGGTGATCTCGCCGGAGAGCGCCGCGCCGATCGACCGGTGGACGTTCCGGATCGGCAGCTCGATCCGGACCGGCTCCTTCCGGTCCAGGGCGCCCCGCGCGAGCGCCATGATCTCGTGGTCGAGGGCCTTTCCGACTGCGTGCTCCTGCGGACGCACGCGGTGCAGCGGGCTGTGCAGCCCGTTGTCGGGCGGCAGGAGCATGGCGGAGAAGTCGAGTCCCTTCGCCTTCCAGTGCTCGATCGCAGGCTGGACCTCCAGCAGGTCGACCCGGCCCACCATCTCGTCGAGCGTGCGGAACCCGAGCTCCGCCATGTATTCGCGCAGCTCCTCGGAAATGAAGCGGAGGAAGCGCACGACGTACTCGGGCGCGCCGCCGAAGCGCGCGCGCAGGACCGGGTCCTGGGTCGCCACCCCCACCGGGCAGGTGTTCAGGTGGCACTTCCGCATCATGATGCACCCGAGGCTCACGAGCACCGCCGTGCCGAACCCGAACTCCTCGGCCCCCATCAGCGCCGCGATGGCGAGGTCCCGGCCGGTCTTCAACTGCCCGTCGACCTGCACCCGGATCCGGTCGCGAAGCCGGTTGTAGATCAGCGCCTGCTGGGTCTCGGCCAGCCCGAGCTCCCACGGCAGCCCCGTGTGCTTGATGGAAGTGAGCGGCGAGGCGCCCGTGCCGCCGTCGCTCCCCGCGATGAGCACGAGGTCGGCTTTCGCCTTGGCGACCCCGGCCGCGATCGTCCCGACGCCGACCTCGGAAACGAGCTTGACGGAGACGTTCGCCCGCGGGTTGACCGATTTCAGGTCGTAGATGAGCTGCGCGAGGTCCTCGATGGAGTAGATGTCGTGGTGCGGCGGCGGCGAGATGAGCGTCACGTACGGCATCGTGTGGCGGATCCGGGCGATCTCGGGGCTCACCTTGTGGCCGGGGAGCTGCCCGCCCTCGCCGGGCTTGGCCCCCTGCGCCATCTTGATCTGCAGCTCGTCGGCGTTCACCAGGTACTCGGTGGTCGCGCCGAAGCGCGCGGAGGCGATCTGCCGGATCCGTGACCGCCTGCTGTCCCCGTTCGGGAGCGGGATGTTCCGTTCGGGATCCTCGCCCCCTTCCCCGGAGTTGCTCCGGCCGCCGATCCGGTTCATCGCGATGGCGATCGTCTCGTGGGTCTCCTTGCTGATGGAGCCGAACGACATCGCCGCGGTGACGAAGCGCGGCAGGATCTTCTCGACCGGCTCCACTTCGTCGAGGGGGACCGGGGTCCCCTTGCGGAAGCGGAACAGCGAGCGCAGCGTGGCGTGCGCCCCGGACTGATCGTTGATGAGCGCCGCGTACTCCTTGTAGATCCCGTAATCGTCCAGGCGGGTCGCGCTCTGGAGCTTGTAGACCGACTCCGGGGTCCACAGGTGGCGTTCGCCGTCGACCCGGACCTGGTAGACGCCGCCCACGTCGAGCAGGTTGTTCGCGTTTCCCCAGCGGCCATCGACCGGGAACCCGCGCCGGTGGCGGACCACCGTCTCCGCGGCGATCTCGGAAAGCCCGATCCCGGCGATGCGGGAGGCCGTGTTGGTGAAATAGCTCTCCACCAGCTCCTTCCCCAGCCCCACCGCCTCGAAGATCTGGGAGCCGAGGAAGCTGCGCAGGGTGGAGATCCCCATCCGGCTGAAGGTCTTGAGGAGCCCCTTCTTCACCGAGGTGACGTATCTGTCCACCGCCTCTCCCGGCAGGAGCGGAGCCTCCAGCGATTCGCTCTCGGCGAGCTCGCGGATCGTGGAGAGGACCGTGTGGGGGCAGATCGCGTTGGCGCCGTACCCGAGGAGGAGCGCGAAGTGGATGACCTCCCGCGGCTCGCCGCTTTCCACGACGATCGACGCCTGCGTCCGCAGACCCCTGCGGATCAGGTGATGGTGCAGCCCCGCGGTGGCGAGCAGCGACGGGATCGGCGCGCGGCCGGCGTTCATGTTCCTGTCGGTGAGGACGAGAAGGGTCGCTCCCCCCCGGATCGCCTTGTCGGCCTGGACGAAGAGCCTGGACAGCGCCGTCTCGAGGGCCTTGCCGTCCCCGCCCGCCGGGAAGAGCATGTCGAGGTCGGCGGCGGCGAGGTCCGGGTGGGTCGAGCCGCGAAGCCGGAGCATGTCCTCCGGGGTGAGGATCGGCTGGATGAGGCGGAGCATGCGGCAATGCTCCGGGGTCTCGTCCAGAAGGTTCCGCTCCCTCCCGATGAAGCCGTTCAGCGACATCACCAGCTCCTCGCGGAGCGGGTCGATCGGGGGGTTGGTCACCTGGGCGAACAGCTGCTTGAAGTAGGCGAAGAGCGACTGCGGCCGGTTCGAGAGGACCGCCAGCGCCGCGTCGTCCCCCATCGAGCCGATCGCCTCCTGCCCCTGGGACGCCATCGGGGTGATGATGAGCCTGATCTCCTCCTCGGTGTAGCCGAAGGCGTGCTGCTTGCGCCGCAGCGCCTCGGGGTCTTCGGGAGGGATCTCCGACGGGACGAACAGCCCCCGCAGCTCGATCTTGTTCCCCTTGACCCACATCCGGTAAGGCTTCCGGCGGGAGATGGCCGCCTTGATCTCGTTGTCCGGGACGATCCGCTTCTGCTGGAGGTCGAGGAGCAGCATCTTGCCCGGCTGGAGCCGGCCGCGCCGGATGATCCGGTTCGGCGGGAAGTCCATCACCCCGGTCTCGGAGGCGAGGACGATCATCCCGTCGCGGGTCACGGTGTACCGCGCGGGACGCAGCCCGTTCCGGTCCAGGGTGGCGCCGAGGTACCGGCCGTCGCAGAAGACCATCGCCGCCGGCCCGTCCCACGGTTCCATGATCGTGGAGTGGTACTCGTAGAAGGACCGCTTGTCCTCGCTCATCTGGAACTTGGGGCCCCACGCCTCGGGGATCATCATCATCACGGCGTGCGGCAGCGACCGGCCCGACATCACGAGCAGTTCGAGGACGTTGTCGAAAATGGCGGAGTCGCTCCCCGCCTCGTTGATGACGGGGCGCAGCTTTGCGATGTCGTCGCCGAACAGCGGCGAGGAGAGGATCGCCTCCCGGGCCCGCATCCGGTTGATGTTCCCCCGCAGCGTGTTGATCTCGCCGTTGTGGGCGGCGATCCGGAACGGGTGCGCGAGGTGCCAGGTGGGGAGGGTGTTCGTGCTGTACCGCTGGTGGACCACGGCGTAGGGGCTCATGAAGAGCTCGTTCGAAAGATCCGGGTAGAACAGCGGGAGCTGGGATCCGGTCAGGAGCCCCTTGTAGACGATCGTCCGGCTGGAGAGGCTGGAAATGTAGAACTGGCTGGCGTCGACGTCGTGCCAGGAGGCGACCTTCTTCTCGGCGAGGCGGCGAATGACGTAGAGCTTCCGCTCGAAGGCGTCCCCCTCGTGGATTCCGCGCCTGAGGAACATTTGGCGGATCCGCGGCCGGGTGGATCCGGAGAGATCCCCGAGGACCGATGGGTCGACCGGCACCTCGCGCCACCCGAGGACCGGGCACCCTTCCGCGGCGGCGATCCGTTCGAGGGCCGCGGAGCACCGCCCGGCGAGCGCTTTGTCCATGGGGAGAAAGAGCATCCCCACGGCGTACTCGCCGCGCGGAGGAAGGTAGAGCCCGTCACCCGGGCACACCTGGCGGAAGAAGGTGTCGGGGATCTCGAGGAGGAGGCCGGCGCCGTCGCCGGTGGACTTGTCGCCCCCCAGGGCGCCGCGGTGCTCCAGGTTGACGAGGATCCGGATCCCCTGCTCGACCACGACGTGCAGGGAAACGCCGTCGATCCGGGCGATGAACCCGACGCCGCAGCTGTCGTGGTCGTTCCGCGGGTCGTACAGGCCGGTCGGTTTCGGGACGCCCGAGGCGTTCCACCGGAATGAAGAGTCGTTCGCGGTCATGTCGTTCCTTCTTTCTGCCGTTTCCCCTCCCGCCGCTCGAATCTTTTATTATTGCATTCCACGGGGCTGAAAATATACCACCACCGGAAGACGAAACGTTCGCCCGGATGCGGCAACCTTATTACTATAGTGGGTGCAGCGGGACGTTCTTCACACCGTGGATCCGGACAGGCTCCGGAAGGAGGCAAGGGACATGGCGAGACTTCTCTATGTAGAGGCATCCCCCAGGAAGGAGCGGTCGGCATCCACCGGGGTGGCGAAGGCGTTCGTGGAGGAGTACCGGAAAACGCACCCGGGCGACGTGATCGACACGCTCGATCTCTGGGGGACGACCCTCCCGGAATTCGATGGAGAGGTGATCGACGCGAAGTATGCGATTCTCCACGGGCAGCCGCACACCCCCGGGCAGAAGGCCGCATGGAAGGCGGTCGAGGGGGTGATCGAACGGTTCAAGGGGGCGGACAAATACCTCTTCTCGCTGCCCATGTGGAATTTCGGGATTCCCTATAAGCTCAAGCATTACATCGACGTCATCGTCCAGCCGACGTACACCTTCTCCTTCTCCCCGAAGGAAGGATACAAGGGGTTGATCACCGGGAAGAAGGCGGCCGTGGTCTACGCGCGCGGCGGCGCCTACCCGGCGGGAAGCGGGGGGGAGGCGTTCGATCTCCAGAAAAGGTACATGGAGCAGTTCCTCGGCTTCATCGGGTTCACCGACATCACCCCGATCGTGGTCGAACCGACCCTCGGCAAGCCGGAGTCGGTGGAGAGGACGAAAGCGGAGGCGGCCGCAAGGGCCCGCTCCGCGGCCGGCGCGTTCTGAGTGGGCGCGCACCCGAACGCCGGGAAACCGGCCGACCCGAAGCACCTCGTCGACGTTCCGCGGCTGGTCGCGGCCTACTATACCGGAAATCCTGACCCGTTCGATCCTTTGCAGCGGGTTGCGTTTGGAACGTCCGGCCATCGCGGGTCGTCCCTCTCCCTTTCCTTCAACGAGGCCCACATCCTCGCCGTGACGCAGGCGATCTGCGAGCGCCGGGCGCGCGAGAAGGCGACGGGCCCGCTCTTCCTCGGGATGGACACCCACGCTCTCTCGGAACCGGCGTTCCGAAGCGCCCTCGAGGTGCTGGCGGGGAACGGCGTCGAGGTGAGGGTGGACCGGGACGGCGGCTACACGCCGACGCCGGTCATCTCCCACGCCATCCTGTCGTACAACCGGGGGCTTCGGTCCGGCCTGGCCGACGGGATCGTGATCACCCCGTCCCACAACCCGCCGGAAGACGGTGGGTTCAAGTACAACCCGCCGCACGGCGGTCCGGCGGACACGGCGGTCACCCGGGAGATCGAGGAGCGCGCCAACGGGATCCTGCGGTCGGGGGCCGGGGAGGTGCGGCGCCTACCCTTCGAGCGGGCCCTCGCGGCGGGTACCACGCGGCGTCACGACTACGTCGGCTCCTACGTCGGCGACCTCGGCGCGGTGCTGGACCTCGAGGCGATCCGCGGGGCCGGCATCCGGATCGGCGTCGACCCGCTGGGCGGCTCCGGGGTGGCATACTGGGAACCGATCGCCGAACGATACGGCTTGAATCTCACGGTGGTGAACCCCACCGTCGACCCGACGTTCCGGTTCATGCCGCTCGATTGGGACGGGAAGATCCGGATGGACTGCTCCTCCCCGTTCGCGATGGCCGGTCTGATCGCGATGCGCGACCGGTTCGACGTCGCCTTCGGGAACGACACGGACGCCGACCGGCACGGCATCGTGACGCGGACCGCCGGTCTGCTCAACCCGAACCGATATCAGGCGGTGGCGATCGACTACCTTTTCCGGAACCGGGCCGGGTGGCGAAGCGATGCCGGGATCGGGAAGACCGTGGTGGGCAGCGGGATGATCGATCGCGTGGCGATGCGGCTGTCGCGCCCTCTGCTCGAGGTTCCGGTGGGGTTCAAATGGTTCGTCCAGGGGCTGTCGGACGGCACCCTCGGGTTCGGCGGCGAAGAGAGCGCGGGCGCCTCGTTTTTACGAGAGGACGGTAACGCGTGGAGCACGGACAAGGACGGTCTGATCCTCGGGCTGCTCGCGGCGGAGATGATGGCGACCAGCGGGAGGGACCCGGGCGAGCATTATACCGATCTGACCCGGGAGTTCGGCGCCCCGGTGTACGAGCGGATCGACGCCCCCGCGACGAAGGAGCAGAAAGCCGCGCTGTCGAAACTGTCGCCCTCCCAGGTGACGGCGAAGACGCTGGCGGGGGAGCGGATCGAGGCGATGCTCACGACCGCCCCCGGGAACGGCGCCCCGATCGGGGGCCTGAAGGTGGTCACCGCGAACGGCTGGTTCGCCGCCCGCCCCTCGGGGACCGAGGACGTCTACAAGCTGTACGCCGAGAGTTTCCTCGGCGAGGACCACCTGCGGAAAATCCAGGAGGAGGCCAGTGCCCTCATCGCGCGGGTCCTCTCCTCCTGAAACATTGATTTATAGTAGACTGGTCTATATACTGGTCTACGTGAAGTTCACATTGCAGGAGAAAATCATGAAGATCGCAATCGGTTCGTATGAAGCGAAAACGAAACTCCCCGAATTACTGCGGCAAGTCAAGACCGGCAAAAGCTTTACCATCACCACCCGCGGGGAAGCTGTTGCGGATCTGGTGCCCAGCCTGGGCGTGAAGGCGAAGGACAAGGTTGCGGCAGCGGAAAAACTCAAGGCGTTCATGAGGACCGATCCGGTGCGTGGCGTGGACATCAGGGCACTCATCGAGGAGGGACGTGCGTGAGCTTCGTCCTCGATACCTCGGTGACAATGCGTTGGTTTTTTGGTGATGGAAAGCCACAGGAACTTTCCTATGCAGGCAAAGTGCTCGATGCGATGAAAGATGCCAACGCACTTGTACCCGTGACATGGGGACTTGAAGTGGCAAACGTCATCGCCAAGGCGGAAGCAAAAGGGTTGGTGACAGAGGCGCGGAGCGGCGCGTTTCTTGAGATGCTGGGAGGCGTGGATATCGAGGTGGACGCGGCCACATTCGCACACGCCCTGTCCGATACCCTTCAGTTGGCGCGGCGATACAAGCTGTCCGCGTACGATGCCTCCTACCTCGAACTGGCCTTGCGATCAGGCATACCGCTGGCCACGCTCGACGAAGATCTGCAGAAGGCCGCAAGGAAAGCCGGTGTGAAAAAGTTCGGTTGAAATTACAAACGGAATCGATCGATATCCAGCCGATCGTCAACGTCACGATCACGGCCATCGAAAAGAAGGCGAAGACCGCGACCCTTAAGGGGGAGGACGGGAAGTCCGTGACGGTCACGCCGAGAGACCCGAAAAATCTCGACAAGAGACGCTGTTGACGGGGGAAACTCCTCGTGCAGTTGGAGAGGTTTCAGGGGGAAAAGGTCACAGGTCAACCGAATCTGCCATCTATGTGTAGGAGGGGCAAAACGAAAAGAGAGTTTCAGGGAACGAACTCCGTCCCGAACACCCGGGACAGTCCCCCGGCCGTTTCCGCGAACTCGCGTAATTCCCGGGAATTCTCCTCCCGGAGCCGGCGGAATGCGGTCTCCAGGGCGCTTTCCGCCGCCACGCCGAGGATGTCCCTGCGGAAGGCGTGCGCCTCGGCCAGGATCACGTCGAAGTCGTGGATCGTCCCCAGGAGGGTCTGGAAGGCGTGGAGGCGCATCGAAGTTTCTTCCGTCGCCTTCGGGAACAGCGGGAGGAGGGTCTCCGCGGCGTACCGGTATTTCTTGAAGGCCAGCCGCATCCGGTGCAGCGCTTCCGGGTGCGCCGGGTCGAGCGCCGCCTCCCGGTGCTTCGAGACCTCGCGTTCCAGCCTCCCGAGAAGGCCCGGGGCGAGGATCGCCGTCTCGAGCCGGCCCCCGAGACCCCCGGCCCATCTGGGGAGAGGGACCCGGAGCCGCCGGGTGGACCGCTCCCCGAGGCGCTTCCGCACCCGGGACTCCCATCGGAGGACGTCGCTCGCAACCTGGACGGCATACAGGTAGGACGGTTCGTCCCCTTCCGGCACGATTTTCCGGATCCAGTCCCGCTTCACGTGGGCATCGCGGAGCTTCCCCAGCGGGGTCATGAGCTGTTTCAGGGAGGAACGGGCCTCGCGCAACCGCATGTCGGGGCCCAGCAGGGCTTCCCGGACGGCGATCCAGGCGAGGAGCCTCCGGATCGCCACCCGCAGGTCGTGGATGGCCTCGTCTTCGGTCGGGTCGGCGGAAGCCCGCTTCAATTGCTCCCGGAACCGGGTCGCCCGCGTCCGCCCCGACTCCTCGAGGAAGGCGGTCGCTTCCAACGGGTCCCCCTACCCCCCCATCACCTTGCGGAGGGAGGCGGCGGCCCTCCCGATGCGCGCCAGGTCTTTTCGCCGCCCCTTCCGGGGCTTCACGGAGAGGTTGTGCAGGACCTTCAGCATCCTCTCGACCCGGGCGGCGGGGAGCGGTTTCCCCTCGACGGCCTCGATCACGGCCGCGATCTCCCCCTCCGTGTCGGCGACGTACCGCTCCGCGATCTCCGTGAACATCGCCCGCAGGCGGCGCAATTCCAGGACGAGCATGTCCTTCGCCGCCTTGCGGGACGGCTTGCGTCCCAGCACCGCCGCGACGTTCTTTTTCCCGGGTGGCGGCGCGGCGCCCGATTCGGCCGGCGCCGCTTTCCCCGCGGGCGGTTCCCCTTTTCCGGTGGTCATGGGATGTTCCTCCTATCCGTTCGGCGAGATGACGGACTCGATGTGGGTCTGCAGGTCCCGCGTGACGGACCGCGGCACCCTCATCCCGTTGACGGTGACGAACCCGTAGACGGCCTGCAGCCGGTTAAAGCTCCGGTGAAGCTCGGACTGGTACCGGATGAATGAATCATGCCAGGACCAGCTGTACCCGATGTCCATCCCCGACTCCCAGTAGTCGAGTTCCCGCCCGCGGTAGATGTTCCGCTCCATGAGCTTCTGGGGCGGCACGCGGAGGTACATCACCAGGTCGGGGACGAGGGCGATGCCGTAGACCGACTGGAGCCACGGGAGGTCGGCCCCCCGCACGATGTCCCGCGCCATCAGGGTGTAGATGTACCGGTCCGCGAGGACGATGAACCCCGCCCGCAGCGCCGGGAGGATCCGGTGCTCCAGCTGGTCGGTGAAGTCGGTGGCGTAGAAGAGGGACAGGGTGCGCGGGGAGAGGACGTTCCCCCGCATCGCCTTCGCCAGTTCGTCGCCCACCAGGGTGGAGCGCTTCAGCCCGACGTGCTCGACCGCGTGCCCGCGCCGTTCCAGCCAATCGGTGAGCAGGGCGATCTGCGTGCTGCATCCCGACCCGTCCGGCCCTTCGATGACGATGAGCTTCCCCTTGAGGTCCTTGGTGGCGACTCCGGGGATCCCCTTGCCGTAGAACGTCCTTGGTTGGTTCACAACCTCCACCCCCTCGGGACAGTCGCCTTGTATTGCGCGAGGTCGATCCGGTCGCGCAGGATCGCCCGGACCTCCTCCTGGATCGCCTCCACGGGGCGGTTCGAGTCGATCCGGGTGAACCGGTGCCGGCGGGAGAGGGCCTCGTACGCTTTGTGGATCCTCCCCTGGAAGATCTTGAAGCTCTCCACGGGGTCCGGGGAGAGGCCGAGGTCCATCCCCGCCTCGTGGTATTTGAGCGCCGGACGACCGACGAGGATCCGGTCCAGCGCCGTCCGCAGCGGGAGGGAGAAGTAGAAGGTGATGTCCGGCTGGACCGCGAAGCTGTACAGCTGCTCGACCCACTCCTGCGGGCACCCCCGGACGGTGTCGCGGGCGAGGGCGGTGAACTTGTACCGGTCCGCGAGGACGATGAACCCCGCCTTGAGCATCGGAAGGATGTTCCGCTCGTACCGGTCGGCGAAGTCGGTGCAGTGGATGAGGGAGAAGGTGGTCGGGGTGAGCAGGTTCTGCTTCTTCCCCCGCCGGGTGGCGCTCCGGACGATCTCGGAGGAGTTCCACTCGGTGAAGAAGACCTTGTAGCTTGAGAGTTCCAGCCACCGCTTGAGCAGGTACACCTGGGTCGACTTCCCCGAGCCGTCGAGCCCCTCGACGGCGATCAGCTTCCCCGGTAAGGGGTTCGAAAGGCCCTTCTTCGGCATCCGGTCACTCCTCCCGGTCGATGGTCAGCTGCACGTCCACTCCGAAATGGTCGCGGAACATCGCCGCGTTGGCGGTGACGCCCAGAGCCTCCAGGCGGCACGACTTCCGGCTCACCGCCCGCAGGAGCAGCGCCCCGTCCTGGAGGCGGCATTCGACGCTCCGGACGGCGGAGTTGTGCTCCTTGTCCAGCGCGTCGGCGATCCGAAGGATGGCGGCGAGGGACGACACGGTGGCCCGGTCCTTCTTGGGAAGTGCCTCGTACTCCGGGTGGGCCGGGTCCGGCGTGGCCTTCCGGTGGTAGCGCGAAACCCCCGCGACGATGAGCCGCTCCGCCGGGGTCAGCCCCACGATTTCGGAGTTGGCGATGATGTAGTGGCTGTGCTTGTGGTGCTTCTGCATGCTGATGAAGTAGCCGACGTCGTGCAGGAGCGCCGCCGCCTCGAGGTAGATCCGCTCCTGCTTCCCCAGTCCGTGAAGGGATTCCGTATGGTCGAAGAGGCTCAGGGCGAGCTCCGCGACCTTCTCCGAGTGTCTCGGGTCCAGCTTGTACCGCGCGACCATCTCGCGGCACGACACGCAAACCTGCTCCCGGAGGTCGAGGAGGTGCTCGGCCCCCTTCGCCTGCTCGAGGATCTCCTGGACCACGCCGTCCTTCAGGCTCACCCGGGGGACGAGGATCTCCTCGGAGCCGTTCAGCTCCGCGATCCGGTGGTACACGAAGCAGGCGGGGAGGATGACGTCGGCCCGGTCCTCCCGCAGCCCGAACCGCTCCATCCGGCTTTTCATCGACATCCCGGAGAGCTCCTCCATCAGCCGCCGGAGGTTCCCTGTCTTGAGGCGCACGGTGTCCGGGTAGTCGGGGTGCGGCTCGGCGCGCACGTCGGGGATGGAGGCGATCGCCTCGATGTTTCCCCCCGTGGCGATGAACAGGGCGGCCTTCTTCCCGTTCCCCCGCCGCGACAGCTTCCGGGCCACCAGTTCCATGTACTCGCCCAGCAGCTGGCCGGCGCTCCGGAGGTCCTCCTCCGCGGAGGAGAGCATGTCCAGCAGCCGGACGGCGCCGAAGTTGTGGGAGTCGGCCAGGGTGATCCGGCCGTTCTCGACGAAGGTGATCTCCACCGAGCCGCCGCCGAGGTCGACGATGAGGGCGCTCTTCCGGTTCAGGGGGATCTTCTTCCCGACGGCGAGGGCGATCAGCCGCGCCTCCTCGTCGCCGTCGATCACCTCGACCCGGATGCCGGAGGCGCGCTCGAGGCGGCTGAGCAGGAGGTCGGCGTTGGTCGCCTCCCGGGTGGCGCAGGTTGCGACGGCCCGGACGGTCTGCACCCCGTGGGCCTTCAGCAACTGGCGGAAGTGCCGGAAGGCGACCTCGGCCTTCCGGATGTTCTCCTCCCGGATGGTCCCCTTGAGAAAAACGTCGCCCCCCAGCCGGATCGGCTCCCGGAGGTTCTCCAGGACCCGGTACGGGGAGCCCCCGGCGGTCTCCACCACGTAGAACCGGATCGCGTTGGATCCCATGTCGATGGCGGCGATGCGGGCCATTTGCGATTCCCCCCCTCCGGGACCATTGTAACGGAAACGGGCGCTCCCGCCCATGCCTTATCGTAAACATCGGAACGGGATGTAGAAATACATTACGTTATCGCCTGGCCATGATGTTCCTTGCGTGGAGGCGGATCTTGGATACAATGCCCGTAGCGAAGGGAATTCCCCATGGAAGGTGACGGGCCGATGTCCGCAGACAGAACCGAAACCACGGCTCCCACGGAATGGGGCCCCGACCAGCTGCGGAAACTGATCGATCCCCTGGAGTCCATCCGGTCCGAGATGGCCGGCCTGGAGTCGATCCTCTCCGAGCGGTGGCGGGACATCCACCCGTCGCAAATCCCCAGCGCCGCGAACCTGATGCATTACGTCGCGCTGCGGCGGCACGACGTCCGCAAGATCCAGGAGCAGCTGGCGGTCCTCGGTCTCTCCTCGCTGGGGCGGGCGGAGTCGCACGTCCTCGGCGCCATCGACGCCGTGCTCCGGATCCTCTACCGGATGGCGGACGGCGACCGCGAACCTCTCCCCGGAAGGGCGGGCTCGCCGGTCCGGTTCACAGAGGGGAAGGCGCTCCTGGAGCGGCACACGGAGGCCCTTCTCGGGCCGAAGCCCCCCTACCGCAGCGGGCGGATCATGGTCACCATGCCCGGAGAGGCCGCGGACGACTATCTCATCGTGCGGGAGATCCTGGCGGCCGGAATGGACTGCATGCGGATCAATTGCGCGCAAGACGACGAGGAGCGATGGGGAAGGATGATCGAGAACCTCCGCCGGGCGGAGCGCGAGGTCGGGCGCCCCTGCCGCATCCTGATGGACCTGTGCGGGCCCAGGCTGCGGACCGGGCCCATCCAGCCGGCGGAAGGGGTCATCAAATGGCGGCCCCGGCGCGACGATCTCGGGAACGTGACGTCGCCGGCGCGCGTCTGGCTGACGCCGGCCGGGAAGGAAGCCGTGCCGCCCTTCCCCGTCGACGCGGCGCTGCCGGTTCCCGGCGCCTGGCTCCGCCGCGTCCAGGAAGGGCACGTGATCGAGTTGGAGGACACGCGCAGGGCGATCCGCCGGGTCAAGATCGTCGCGGCGGTGGGCGATTCCCGGCTCGGGGAGTCGGCGCAGACGGCGTACGTGGCTTCGGGAACCCCCCTCTGGATCCGTTCGGGAACCGCCGCTTCGGGAAAAGGGAGCGCCTCCCGGAAAACCCGGGTCGGGGAGATCCCTCCGCGGCTGCAGTCGATCCTGCTGCAACTGGGGGATTCCCTTCTCCTCACCCGGGCGCAGACCGCCGGGAAGCCGGCCACCCTGAACCGTCGGGGGAAGGTCCTCCGGCCCGCGACGATCCCCTGCACCCTCCCGGAGGTGTTCCCCTCCGTACGCCCGGGGGAGAGGATCTGGTTCGATGACGGGAAGATCGGCGGGATCGTCCGCACCGTCGGCCCGGAGCAGATCCGGGTGGAGATCACCCAGGCGCGGCCGCCGGGGGAGCGGCTGCTCCCCGAAAAGGGGATCAACCTTCCCGATACCCGGATGCGCCTCTCGGCGCTCACGGAGAAGGACGCGAGCGACCTCCGTTTCGTGGCCGCCAACGCGGACCTGGTCGGGCTGTCGTTCGTCCGGAACGTCTCCGACGTCGAGTCGCTCCGGGCGAGGCTCGCGGAGTTCGGGGGGGAGAACCTGGGCGTTGTCCTCAAGATCGAGACGCGCAGGGCCTTCGAGATGCTCCCCGACCTGCTCCTCGAGGCGATGCGCTCCCCCTCCTTCGGCGTGATGATCGCGCGGGGGGACCTCGCCGTGGAGTGCGGGTACGAGCGCCTGGCGGAGGTGCAGGAGGAGATCCTCTGGCTGTGCGAGGCGGCGCACGCCCCCGTGATCTGGGCCACCCAGGTCCTGCAGACCCTCGCCAAGAGCGGGATGCCGTCCCGGGCGGAGATCACGGACGCCGCCATGGGGGAGCGGGCGGAGTGCGTGATGCTGAACAAGGGGCCTTACATCTTGGAGGCCATACGGGTACTGGACAACATCCTCCATCGGATGCAGGCGCACCAGAGCAAGAAGCTCTCGATGCTCCGGCGCCTCCGCTGGTGGAGCAAGGCGAAGACCCCGGTCAAGGAATGAGGAAGGGACCGGTTTCACTCCAAGGAGGGCGGAGATGGACAAGAAAAAGCGGGAGATCATCAAGAGAATCGAAAAGCTCGTCGACCCCTATCGCGTCACGAAGGGGAAGGGGTTCCGCCTCAAGGACATCGACCCGGGCGACACCGGCGGCCTCGGGTCCGACCAGAAACCGAGGGCGAAGGAATTGCTGGCCCAGGGGGTCCAGCGGATGGCGGAGGAGCAGGACAAGTTCTACGCCGACGACCGCCACTCGATGCTCCTGGTGTTCCAGGCGATGGACGCGGCCGGAAAGGACGGCACCATAAGCCACGTCATGTCGGGCGTGAACCCGCAGGGGTGCCAGGTGTACTCCTTCAAGCAGCCGTCCGCGGAAGAGCTCGACCACGACTTCATGTGGCGCTACCAGAGGTGCCTTCCGGAACGGGGCCGCATCGGGATCTACAACCGTTCGTACTACGAGGAGGTGCTCGTGGTCCGGGTGCACAAGGAGCTGCTCGAGCGCCAGAAAATGCCGCGGAACCTGGTGACCCGGAACATCTGGGGGGAGCGCCTGGAGGACATCGCGGGGTTCGAGCGCTACCTGGCGCGACAGGGCACCGTCGTGCTGAAGTTCTTCCTGCACGTCTCCCGCAAGGAGCAGAAGCGGCGGTTCCTGGAGCGCCTGGAAATGCCGGAGAAGAACTGGAAATTTTCCTCCGCCGACGTCACGGAGCGCGGCTACTGGCGGGATTACATGGCGGCCTACGAGGATGCCATCCGCGCCACGGCCTCCCGGGAAGCTCCGTGGTACGTGATCCCGGCCGACAACAAGTGGTTCACCCGCCTCGTGGTCGCGGCGGTGATCGTCGAGGCGTTCTGGAAGCTCGAACTCGCCTATCCGCGGGTCGACGACGCGAAGAAAAAGGAACTCGCCGCGGTGCGCAAGGCGTTGATGGGAGAAAAGAAATAGGGCGGTTGCCGGTCACTTGCGGGGAGCGCGGGGAAGTCGGGTCGCCGTCCCCTTGTCGTCCTCCGTCCAGAGGAGCTTCGCCGCTCCTTTCGGCACGCCTTTGTCCGCCTCCAGGGCCACGAAGGCTCCCTTCCGGAGCGGGAAACCTCCCGGGACGGCCATCAGGGCGGCGGCGATGCCGCCCAGGTCCGGCTCGTGGCCCACGAAGGCCGCTTCCGCGGGATTTCCCGCTCCGGCCAGCAGGGCGCGGAGGGCCCGAAGGTCGAAGCCGGGAGAGAGTTCCCTGGCGACGACGACTTCGCCCTTGTGTTTCAGGCGCTCCGCGAGGATCTCGGCGGTCTGGACGGAGCGCAGCAGGGGGCTCGTGAAGATGACGTCCGGGGCGGCGCCCGCCTTGCGGGCCCGCCGGGCGATCTTCCGGAAGGAAAGCCGGCCCTTCGTCGTCAGGTAGCGGGAACCGTCCGGAGTCGTCGCCGAACGCTCGATCGCCTCCGCGTGGCGGACGAGGTACAGCTTCACGGGCTACCCCTTCCCCTTCTTCTTTTTCCCTTTCCCCTTCTTCCCTTTCTTTTTCTTCTTCTCCTTCTTATCCTTCTTCTTCTTTTCCTTCTTCTCTTTCTTCTTTTCCTTCTCCTTTTCCCCTTTGCTTTCCCTTTTGCCTTCCTCCCCCGCGCCGCGCTTCTTCCCCCGCTCCGGCCGGGCCGCTTCCCCCTCCGTCGCCGGCAGGATCCCCGGGGTCTTCGACGTCTTCATCGTTCCGGCCGCTTCCTCCATCGCGTGGCGCAGCCCTTCCCACTTCTCCTCCGGGATCAACGTCTTCTTACCCATGCCGCAACACCTCCTGCGCCAGCGCGCGATAATCCTCGGCCCCCCGTCCCCCCGGCTGGTAGGAAAGAATGTCCTTCGAGCGGGCGGGCGCCTCGGCGAGGGAGACGCTCTGCCGGATGACCGTACGGAACACCTTGTCGCGCAACGTTTCCCGGAGGTGTTCCTCCACCTGGCGGGAGAGGGAAGTCCGGACATCGTACATGCAGGGGAGGATGCCGAGAATCTCCATCGGGAATCCGGCCTCGCGGATGGTCTTCACCATGCCGAGGATTTTTTCCAGTCCGTTCAGGGCCATATATTGGGTCTGGAGCGGGATCAGCAGGGAGCCGGAATACACCATCCCCATCAGGGAAAGGGCGCCCAGCGATGGGGGGCAATCGACGATGACGAAATCGAACCCCCGCATTCCGGCCAAAGCGTCCTTCAACGCCAGGGGATAATCCGACGGCCGCTCGCGGAGGATCCGCTTTTCCGTTTCGGCCAGGACCGGGGAGGAGGGGAGGATGGTGAGGTGGGGGAGGGCGTGGAACGCATCGCGGGGTTCCGCCTCGCGCGTGAGCACCTCCGCGACGGTCGCTCTGCCGGTCGTCTCGACGCCGAGCGATTCCGTGAGCCCGGCCTGGGGGTCCAGGTCCACCAGGAGGACCTCCCGGCCCGTTTCCGAGAGCGCCGCGCCGAGATTGACGGTGGTCGTGGTCTTCCCGGTGCCGCCCTTCTGGTTGATGACGGTGATCTTCCGCATGGCGCCACCCCTTGGATCCGCGCTCTCCCCGAGATTTCCGATTCCCGACAGGAAATTCCTTTTTCTACCTGCCCGTCATCAATGACCCCGCCACACCGCCCGCAGCTGCTTCCGGCGGCCTTTCGCCGTCAGTATACTCCCCGTGAGATGGGAATCAAACCGAGACCCGCGCGCACGTCGAGCGTTGCGTCCGGGAGGCTACCTCATATCAGCCGATCCGTCGCCTTGCTTGCATCAACGGATCCGGACGATGATTTCGTTGCGCCGGAATGGAGGTATTGTCCACGGCGGATTATATTGGGCGGAAAGGAATGGCGGGACCGGGGTTCGCCCGTCCCGCGCGAGCACTGTTCGGAGTTCTTCGGTTTTCCTCTCGATCTTTTCAGGATCGGTCCAGCCGCCGTAGCGCAGGACCGCCGCGGTGAAGGGAGGGACCTGCCGGATACGGATGCGCGAGTCCTTCGGGATCGGAATCGTTTCCAACGTGTAGGAGGCCGGGGCAATGAAGGAAACGACCTGCCTGTCGCCGGTCTCCGTCTCCTGGAGCACGGGCGCGGTCATGGCGATCTTCTCCGGCTCGCCGGAGAGAACGGGCGCGGTCATCGCCACCTTGGAACGCCCCTCGTTATTCCCCGAGATGTAGGAGAAAAGGCGGCGAAATCCCTCGTTGAGAGCGTCTTTCCACGGCCCCGACACCTCTGTCTCGGCTACCAGGTACCCGGCGTACTCCCGGACCTCGTAGCGTTCATTTTTCGACATGACCTTGTGTGCCGGCTCCGGGACCGTGGCGCACCCCCCGAGGAATAAAACGCCAACCGCC
>Ga0315273_10003104_pt1 | contig 19950 bp, 18 predicted proteins | sample YL17G02_0_MG_FD_205753 | JGI IMG/M metagenome (GOLD analysis project Ga0315273, IMG submission 205753) | Sediment microbial communities from Yellowstone Lake, YNP, Wyoming, USA - YL17G02_0 | ecosystem: Environmental > Aquatic > Freshwater > Lake > Sediment | place: USA: Wyoming | collected...
CGAGTATGGAAACCTACCCAATACCACTCGTGGGGGCCTATTTTAACTTCTACACAACCTCTTGTCAATACATCACTTACGGATTGAGTCGAAATCCCGGAGACCTATTTAGCTTTGCTGGGCGATCTAGATGCCGCCCTCCGCGGGCGCACCCCCGACAAGCGAGCGGCGCTTGTCATTCTCCACGAACCGCTTGGGGTTGCCCGTCGGGAAAGTACAAAGAAAGAGAGCGCCGACGCGTGGGCATCGACGGGGCCGAGGCTCGCTCGGACCAGAGGAGTCGGCAGATGCGTTTTGAGCGAGGACACTGGTACCAGGTCCGCCTGAGAGTGACCGATGCCAGAGTCGAGGGCTGGATCGACCAGGAGAAGCTCGTGGACTGGCCCCGGGCGGGCCACGAGTTCACCCTGAGGGAAGCGTTCCAGGACGCGAAGCCCTTTGGTGTGTACGTGAGCAGCCCTGGCGGCGAGACGCGCGTTCTGCTGCGCAAGATCGCCCTTCGGCAGGCGGAATCCGACCCTAAAGGCCCACCGGCGCCGTGAATGGCACTTGGGCCTCGGGCCTTTGTACGAACAGGGGATTCCGGCTACCTCCAATGGAGAACTGGCAAATTGTGTCTGTCACATTCTGAGGGGGAACGCATGAGTGCCAGACCTTCCGTGGCGCCGCAGGGAAGGAGAAGCTAATGTCGATCCTCATTTGCTTCAGGTTCAAGGACGCCTTGTCGATTGTGACAGACAGCCAGGTCGTGGATGACACGCCCCCTGGCAAGTCCTGCCACAAGCGGAAGCTTTTCATCCTGGATAGGTCTCGAATAGCCATCGCTTGGTGCGGCTGGGCGCACTTCCCCAAAGGGATGATCTGGGAGGTCCTTGCTGCTTTTGAGGCAGAAAACCGAAGTCAGCCCAGAACCGTGCGCAAGATTTCCGACACTCTTTGGTCTACGTTACTCTCAGAGTACCAGTTGGCGTTTCCTCCTGAAAAAGGTCCAGGCCCGCCAGCAAACATCGTGGTCGGAGGAAGCACTGTAGGTCTGGACTGCGAGTATATGAGCTTCCACGATCTGACCCGCCCCAGTCCTCTCTTCCCGAAACGACATGTCGGAGCCAAGTGGCTCGGTGATGAAGATGCCAAGGCTGCCCTCGACGCGAGCTTCCGGTTCAGGGATTTCGACGTCAGGAGCTCCCAGTCGAAGGACTTGAAGCGGCGCGTCTTCGAGTGTGCGGTGAAGAACTGCGGACGGAAAGCCGGTTTCCCGACAGTTGAGGGGCCAATACAGTCCGTGACCATCAGGAAGGACAGCATCAGTAAGGTGATTCCCCCCGAGATCACCAATGTGAAGACATGAATGGGGTAGCGCTCGAATCGGCGCTGCTGCAACCCCAAGTGGGTGCGCCGAAGTCGGCGGCGTCTGAGAAACGGCTGTCGGGTCTTCTCTCGTCCCCCCGCTTTGCGGGGGGATGCATCTTCCAACGCTCCGCGTTGATTCAGGTTCGGAGTGCGGGTTTCAGCCCGTGCCGGCCCCGAATACGGGCTAGAGCCGGCACTCCCAAGAAAGAATGAACGCGGAGCGTTCGAAGACGCGTCACACCGCGGAGCGGTGCGACGAGTGACGCTCCAATGCGGTGCCTGTCACAATGCCGATGCCATAAGCGTAACTCAATGTCCGATAAGGCGATGCGACGTAGCGAGCCGAGTGGCATGGGGGCGCGGCGCGATGCGGACAGGGCATGGCGGGCACGAGCCGACCGAGATTACTCGACTTACGCACTCGCGAACGCGACCATCCTGGTTTCTTGGACTGGCGCCCTGACGAGGTGCGCTAGGCGATGTATCCATAAGTCGTGTAATACCAACATGTTGTGGCTATAGCATGGGCATTGTGCCTGACACCCATAAGGGGTTGGCATTTATAGCGTTAAGTGCAACTCCAGGCCGAAATGGGGCAAATGTCTGGCAGATGGAGCGATGTTGTTGGCATGTCGGCACTTACAACGTCTGGCCGAGGGCGCCATCATCGTCCGGGGGGAGACCTAGCCCGACTCCGCCGGCCTCGCCGTTGCCGAATGTGCCCGGTGCCGAGAAGCCGGTGCCTTGAGCGGTGGGCTTCCCTGTGCCGCCCGCGGCGCCCATCTCGACCATCCGCTGAGGTGCGCGAGGTGGTCGAGATGGTCAAGATGGTCGAGACGGGGGCGTCCGCCGTACGGCGGATGGTCAGGATGGTCAGGGTGGTCGAGATGGTGGGGCGGGGAGGAACTGCAATGTCCAATATCCAACACCCAATATCCAATGTCGAAGGATGAGGGCCAAGGAGAGGACCGCCTGAAGGCGGGACTACAAGCGAAGACGGGGACGCCGGAGCGTCCAAGACAGTGCGTCATCCGCCGTACGGCGGACAGGAGCGGTGCGACGAGAGAGCGTCAAGGCGGCCTGCGCTGGAGGGCATTGCCGAGTCACAAGGTGCCCAGCTTCTCGGCGATCCATTCGCGGACGAGGTCGGCCTGAGCCACTCCGCTAGCCTTGGCCCGCCGCCGGAGTGCCTCCGCTTGCTCGGGGCGGAGCCGGATCTTCACCAGAGTCTGCGCCTCGGCTGCGAAGACCGGCTCCTCGACCTCTTCGAGCTGGTCCTCGAACTCGGTGAGATCGTGGGTGTCCCAGAAGCGGGCCAGTTCGTCGATGGAGCGGAAGGCTGGAATCTTGCTCATATTCGTTGACGCCTCCAGGTTGCGAAGCTCCGTTTCTCCTTGGCAGTCATCGGGCGGGCAGTGACCGGGTAGCCTCTGGCGTCGGGGAATGCGATCACGACGCAGAAGAGGGCGCGCCCGGCGACCGTCTGGCCCAGGACGTGATAAACAGGGTTCTCGCCGGCAGACTTGCCTCGGAGGATGAGAGGGTCGCCGAAGCAGACTTCCTCAACCTCGTGCGGGCGAACCCCGTGCGCCGCGATGTGCTCGACGCGGTCGTGGGGCCAGACCAGTTCGCCGATCTTCATTTATTGAGTATACGTCAGCGCGCTGGCAAACGCAAGGGCTGCATGCGGTGGATGCCCGGGGCCACGCCCGCGAACACGCCGTTCCGCCCCCGCTTCGCTGTCGTCCCATCGGTCTCCTCGACGAGGGTCTTCACCCTGTCCCACGGCTGCGGCAGGCGGATATCGCGGGTGAGCGTCTCGCCCTCGGGCACCGAGACGATGAGCAGGTCGTCAATGATCGAGAGATCGCCCGGCAAGTGCGTGAAGGCGTCCCGCCCGCCGCGATCCTTCATGAGCTTCGTCACGTAGCGGTTCTTCGCCTCGAAGCCGGGGCGCTCCTCGCGGCAACAGAAACCCGAGGCGGGGAAGAGGCGCGGACCCTGGTCGATCACGAGCCGCTTCGGCGACCAGCGGTTGAGCTGGAGGAAGAAGTCGCGCGGGCCGAGGCCGTCGATGGAGCGCACGGGATTCGAGTGGATGGAGAAGACGTTCACGGGCGAGTCGAGCGGCGCGCCTTCGCCGAGCAGGATCGCCTCGGGGTCGCAGGACTTGATGCAGGCGTAGACTTCCTCGACGAAGCGGTTCGTCATCCGGTTCGTGTCGCCCGGGAAGCGCATGAACGGACGCGGCGCGAAGTCGGGCGGGCTGGCGAAGCCCATGCAGTCGAGGAAAATGCCCTTCGCGCCGCACTCGCCGATGTAGAAGCGAATCCACTTCTTCGTATACTCGATGTAGCCGGGATGGCCGAAGTTCGGGTAGCACATCCCGCCGTCGATGTGGCCCCACGAGCGGCACATCCGCCCGTCGATCCCCTTGATGAACCAGTCGTCGTCGATGTCGGGCGCGCCCGGCTGAAGCCCCGAGTGCGACATCCAGATGAGGACGGGCACGCCCTTCGCCGCGATCCGCCGGCACATGGCCTTGAACTCGGCTTGCGTCCCGTGGTTCGGGTCGGGCTCGTAGCCGAGCGGCGTCGTGCCGCTGTAGATCGGGCGATTGGTGACGAGCGAGTAGCCGATGCCGCTGAGTTCGCCGCTGGCGAGGCGCTTCTCCCAGAAGTCAGCCTGCTCGGTCCAGGTCGGCTGGTTGTTCCACGCCAGCCCCTCGCCCCAGACGGTCTTGAACGCCCAGGCCGGCGGCTCTTCGTAGTAGAAGGTCACGTACCAGCCGAGCCAGCGCATCATCTCCTCGCGGGACTTGCCGTAGTAGAGCTTGATCTCGGGCATGTGGAGCGAGTCGCCGAGCTTCCAGGGGGCGTGGAGCGTGAAGTCGTAGCCGACGCCGCGGCCGGCGTCCGCGATGTTCAGGATGTAGCCGACGTTCGGCCGCCGGCACGTGATGGCCAGCCAGTGCTCGGTCCGGGCGTTGTAGAAGAGCCCGCCGTGGATCGCCAGGACGCCGGGATAGAGCCGCCGCCAGACGTTTTGCATGAACCGCTTGCAGCGTTCCGGCGTGTCGTGTTCGTAGCCGCAGTGGCCGAACTCGTCCGTCGGTCCGGTCGAGTGGCTCGACGGGAATATCATTCGCGTGTCGTCGCCCCAGAAACGCCAGTTCCAGTTCATCAGCGAGAAGGTGTCGACGTAGAGCGGCGCTTCGACCACCGGCCCGCCCGGCCCCGGGCACGGGCACGTCTGGTCCGCCAGCTCGCGGCGGATGAGATAGGCGACGCCGAAGCAGTGGAACGGCGTGTTGTGGCGTCCGCCCATCGTCCGCGCGAGCACCAGCCCCCAGCCCGAGAGCTGGTCGACAAACTTCTCGCCCTTCAGATGGGCGATCTTCCGCGTCGGATCATTGGGATCCTGGTGCGGCCTGAGCGCCAGCGGCTCGCCATTGACGAACAGCTCCGACCGCAGCGGCGCCTCCGCGTCCAGCAGCTCCTCGCCGTAGAGCTTCGCCGAGCAGACTTGCCCGGTCTTCTCATCACACGCAATGGCGAACTCCTGGTCGGCCATGTGCCGGTATCCTCTCGTTCATGGGGACGTTGATGTGATGTCTACCAGCGAAGAGGCAGGAAACTCAGGAATGCGCCGAGGCGCGAGAGGCATTCGTCGAGCATCAGCACCGCAACTCCGCGTTCCGCCGCCAAGTGAACCAGGTTATTGCGAAGCCTGCGGACCTCCTGCACCCGGCCGAGGTCCGAACCCGGTACACCCCGGTAGGCCGCGACGCTCTGGATCAAGACTTCCGTGGGGATGGTGTTCCAGGTGCGGCGCTTTCTGACATCCCGCCAGTAGGTCCTCAATGCAGCCTCGAACTCCGCAAAGAGTCGGATGATGTACGTGTGTTGCAGGTTCCTCCGACACGCGCGGAGGTCCGCGCCCCCGAGTCGCCCCTTCTCTTTCTGAAGCACGGACGGGTCCTGCGCCACGACCAAGCGCAGACGCTCCACGGCGAGCTGGGCAATGAGGTACTCGCGGTGCACTGCATCGAGGCGCTCAATCGGGTGCGGTGGCTTCACAATCCCCTCGTGAGTCGCTCGGCGAGATCCACGAAAGTCTTCCTCCCCCACTTCCTGGGCCACACCTTCCCGGAGTCCGACTTCACGACCCAGCGCTCACCGTGCCGAATGAGGATGAACCGCTCGAGCGTCGGGAATGCGACCAGGTCGACCCTGCCGTCGGCGCCCACAATGTCCTTGGCGATGACCACCACGTTGAGAATACCGCTGTGCGTGCGGATGCGCAGATCGGACACCGGATAGGTGCCGAGTTCGCTCTCGGTCAGTTTCTTCGCCTTCAGCCGGGCCACTTGCCAGTCCTCCTCCGCGGCCCATTGCTCGATCTGAGACAGCAGGCTGTCGACCGTGGCGAGCCAAGCCTGGGCCGGCCCGTTTCTCTCCAGCGTCGCGCTGGTCGCGCTCATACGAATTCTCCTTTGCCGTCCCGTCCACGCCTCTCCGACCTTCCACCGCACATCATACACGCCGCCATTGCGGGCTGCAAGCCGCAACGCACACCGCCTCGCCCCGACTTGCACGGCGGGGGCATTTCCTTTTCAATAGTGCGGCGCATATCCGGGATTGGCATCGCGCGACCTCCGGACAGGAAAAGGAGTACACGGTGACGAGGCGCTCTGTGGTCCTGTGGAGCCTGGGGCTCGGCTTGATGGTTTCGCAATTGGCCTTCGCGGCCGACGACGCGGCCACAGCCAAGGCGGTGCTCGATGCGGCGGGGGTGAAGTCGGGCGTCGCATTCCACCTCGGCTGCGGGCAGAAGGACTCGCCGGGGCTCACCGCGGCGCTCGCCGATCAGGGCCTCGTCGTCCACGGCCTGGCCCTCGACGACGCGGCCGCGGATCGCGCCCGCAAGGCGGTCGAGGCGAAGAGCCTCGCGGGCCGCGCGATGGTCGAACGCGTCGCCCCGAACCCGCTGCCCTACCTCAGCGACCTCGCGAACCTGATCGTGGTCGAGGACATGGCCGCGCTGACGGCCGCGGGCGTGACGCGCGACGAAATCCTCCGCGTCCTCGCTCCAGGCGGCGTCCTCGCGACGCTCGACGGCGGCAAGTGGACGAAGTTCGTGAAGCCGCGCCCGAGGGAGATGGACGACTGGACCCACACGTCGCACGGCGCCGACGGCAACATGGTCTCGAACGACAAGGTCTTCCGCTTCCCCATCGGCCTCCGCTGGATCGACGGCGTGCCGATGAACATGGTCCGCTGGGCGGGCGTCCGCGGCTGGATTGTCGCCAACGGCCGCTGCTTCGCCCTCAGCTCGACCGAGCTGGAGAACGTCTTCCGCCGCGAGAAAACCCACTATCTCGTCGCCCGCGATGCCTTCAACGGCTTCCCGCTCTGGAAGATCGGCTGCGGGACGGGCGACGATGGCTCGTATCTCACCTGGGTCAACGCCGGCCCACTCGCAGCCGACGACGCGCGCGTCTACGCCCTGAAGAAGGACAAGGTCATCGCCGTCGACGCCGCCACGGGCAAGATCGCCTACACCTGCCCCAACAAGTCCCCCGCCGGCCGCATCCTCGTCGCCGACGGCACGCTCATCTGCGCCTGCTGGCAGGAGCGCGATTTCTCGATCGCCGCCTGGGACAGCTACGACAAGCGCAAGGACTTGGACCTGAGTGACCCCGGGAAGATCAAGCCCGCCACGATCATCCGCATGCCCGGATTCAGTGTGAACTACTTGGACATCTCGAAGTGCTACATCGAAAAGCCGAGCGGGCCATCGCTGTGGTCCACTTGGATCGCCAAGGCCGGCGCGGGCATCGTCGAAGCTTACGAGGCCGCCACCGGCGCCCCGAAGTGGACTCTGCCCTACGCCGCCGAAATGATGGTCGCCGCCGACGGCGCGCTCTACCTCCTCTGCCAGGTCGGCAACCCGCCCAAGGAGCGCCAGCTCATCGCCGTCGGCCTCGCGGACGGCAAGGAACGCTGGCGCGTCTCCTCGGCCAAGTACGGCCCCGAGGCCGATTTCCAGCTCAACAACGCCGGCCCCGGCTTCGTCGTCGCTGCCCGCCGCAAGGCCAACGCCATCCTCGTCTTCTCCGCGAAGGACGGCAGCCTGCTCTGGAAAAGCGAGCCCGCCGGCTCGCAGTGGACGCCTGTCGTCGACGGCCTCCTCTGGTGCGGTGGCACGAAGTACGACCCGCGCACCGGCGAAGTCAAGGGCAGCCTCGCTCAAGGCGTCAGCAGCCAGGGCTGCACCCCCTCGACCATCGTCAACGACGTCCTCACCCAGAGCCGCGGGTGCAGCTACGTCCAATTCCCACCCGCCAACGACCCGGCCAAGGGCAAGAACCAGTCGCTCCGCTATACCGGCGCGCGCGGCGGCTGCATGGAAGGCATGATCCCCGCCAACGGCATGTTCTACACCGGCCAGAACTGGTGCGGCTGCGCGCCGGGCCACGTTTACGGCTTCCTCGCCATCGGCCCCTCCGGCGAGTGGCCGAAGGACGACGATTTCGCGAAGGCGCGGCCCGTTGAGAAAGGCCCCGCCTTCGGCGACGTCGATGCCGCCACCGTCACCGTCTCCGATTGGCCGCTCTTCCTCCACGACGCCCAGCGCTCGAGCGCCGCCGCCGTCAAGCTCCCCGAGAACCTCAAGGAAAGCTGGAAGATCCAGGTCGCGAGCGTTGGCGAAGGGCTCCTCGGCGCCACCTGGCGGTCCAGCCTCCAATCGCCGCTCAGCGCCCCCGTCGCCGCGTATGAAAAAGTTTTCGTCGCCCGCACCGACGCCGGGCAGATCGTCGCCCTCGAAACCGCCACGGGCAAAGAGGCCTGGGCCTACTCCGCCGGCGGCCGCATCGACACCCCGCCCACCCTCTACAATGGCCTCTGCATTTTCGGCTCCCACGACGGCTGGCTCTACGCCCTCCGCGCCAGGGACGGGGCGCTCGCCTGGCGCACCCGCGTCGCCCCGTGGGAGCGCCGCATGGTCGCCTACGGCCAGGTCGAATCCGTCTGGCCCGCAGTCGGCACCGTGCTCCTCCACGACAACGTCCTCTACGCCCATGCCGGCCGCACCTCCGAATCCGACGGCGGCATCGCCGTCCTCGCCCTCGACCCCGCCACCGGCAACCCCCTTTGGGGCAAGGCCGTCGGCCCCGGCCCCCTTCGCCAGAACGACCTGCTCCGCGTCGCCGACGGCAAGATCCTCTGGCAGCACGTGCCCATCGATCCCAAGACCGGCGCCGTCGACCTCAATGCCCAGGTGCCCAAGGGCGCCTCCCAGGGCGGCCTCCTCGACGGCACGTGGACCCGCCTCGGCAACCGCCGCGCCGGCAACGCCTTCGCCGTCGGCAAAGTCCGCGCCAATCTTCTCGCCTGGAACGACAAGCTCATCGTCGCCCCCAAGAACGCCACGCCCCAGGAGAAGAAAGCGACCCCGACCGAGCTGGACGAGAAGCAGCCCGCGCCCAAGGGTTGGGGCGTCGAGTTCCCCGGCGGCTACCAGGTCGAGGCCATCGCCCTGGCCGAGAACCTCGTCGCCTATGCCGGGAGCGTGCGCACCGATGCCCGCACTCCAAACCCGGAGGTGGGGCAGGCGTCCCGCCTGCCAGCAGGCAAGATGCCTGCTCCACTTGGCTTCCTTTGGCTCGTCTCGACCGCCGACGGCAAGAAGATCGCCGAGTATCCGCTCGCCGCGCCGCCAACCTTCGAAGGCGTCGCCATCGCCGGCGATCGCATCTTCGTCTCGCTCCAGGACGGCTCGCTGGTCTCGTTCGCGAAGTAAGCATCGCGTACCTTCTCGTCGCACCGCTCCGCGGTGTGACGCGTCTTCGACCGCTCCGCGGTCATTCCCTCCTGCTCTTCTCTTCCCTCCCGCGGGTTTCGACCCGCGGGAGGGTATCTCTTCTCGTCGCGCCGCCTTGTCCGCCCTACGGCGGATTCCGGTCAGGACGCGCTATCTCATCGAGAGCTTGTTTGACGAGGGCAAGATATGAGGCCGAACACGCTGGCCGACGTGGCACGCCTCACCCTCGGCGGGGAATCGTTCGACCTCGCTCTTGCGAACTTCCTCGACGCATTCTACGCCGATCCCAATGAAGCGGCCCTGACCGATGAGCCCGCCCCGCTGGCACCCCGCTTTGGGGAGACGGGCAGCGTCCAGGACGCCTATCTCGCCGCCGCGGCCGAGGAACTGGCTCGGGGGTTCGGGCTACCTGCTCCGGCCTGGCCCGCCTCCGAAGGCCGCGCGCTTCGGCGGCCCTGGTTCGCCTCCCCCTTGGCCGCGCTGCGCGCCGTCCTGCTCCTCGAAAGTCCCCCCAGCTTCCGCGCCCGCAACCTCTTCGTCAGCGAGAATGCCCTGACCCGGGTCTGACGCCCCGATTTCCGCATTTCGCCAGAAATGCGGGCTAGCGACGGGGCCATTCGAGACGGTAGAGGGCCATGATCGGCATGGCGTTCGAGGTGGCGAGGTGGTGGAGGCGGTGGCGAGCGAGCGGGACCGACCAGAGGGGGGCGCAAAGGACGAGCCGCGGGCGATCGCCCGGACGCCAGGGCAGCAGCCCCAGGCGCGTGGCCAGTTCGGTATCGTCTGGCGTGGCCAACTCGGTGTCCTCCCGGTAGTGCAGCGGGAGGGCGAGATGGGTCGCCTTCTGGCGACGGAGGTACGGCACGATATCCCCCGCGAAGAGATGACGCGCCATCTCGGGGTCGACGAGGCCGCCCATGTCGACCACGCGCCGCTCGGAGAAGTAGCTGATCGCCCCGAGGTCGAACGTGGCCACGACCGCATCGGGCGGGAGGTTCGCCGCGATCCAGCGGCCGCAGGCGACGTGGACGGCGTCGATGTGGGCCACGCAGTCGCAGTAGATCTGGCGCCAGAGCGCGGCACTGCCGACGCAGAGCGCGAGCCAGAGCGCCAGCGCGCCGAGCCCAATCGCCCGCAATCCGCCCCGCGCACGAGCCATGCGGACGGCGCCCAGGGTGACGAGGAGAGCGAGGAGAACATAGTTGACCGCCTGGTAGCGTCCGGCGTGGCCGTGGCGGTGGAGCAGGACCCCGTAGGCCAGGTTGTGCGCGATGGCCCAGGCGAGCAGCAGACGGAATGGCGGGGGACATCCGCACCCGGGGGTCTCGGAAGGCCGCGGACGCCGCCACAGGACGGCCAGGCCCAGGACGGCGACGAGCGTCATCAGGACGGCGATTGCGGCTCCGGCCGCTTCGCCCCTCGGTGCGCCCAGCCAATCGAGCAGCAGCGTGCCGAAGACCCACCGGTAGAGATACTCGGCCCAGGACCCCGCGAGTTCGGCCAAGCGGCTGCCGATGGCGAGCAGCCCGAGGTCGAGCTTCGCGGGCTGCTGGTAGAGCCACCGGCGGCCGGAATAGGTCGAGGTGAGGAGATGGCCGGTGATCGCCAGGTTGATCGCGAAGTAGAGCGCGGCGCAGGCGGCGACGGGCAGGAAGAGGCGGAGCCAGGCGCGGATCGCGGAGTTCGGCGTGCCGAGCGCGAAGGCCCGGCCGCGTTCGCGGGCGAGCCTCGGCACCTCGAAGGCCGCCAGCACGGCCGCGAGGGCCAGGCCCTCGGGGCGGGTGAGGACGAGCAGGCCCGCGAGGATTCCCGCCGTCAGCAGGCGGCCGCGGCCGCGGCACAGGACGGCCGTAAGTCCGAGCGCGAGGAAGAGAGTGTTCTCCATCCCGGACAGGCTGAGCCAGACGAGGGGGCCGAGCAGCGCGCACGAGGCGGCTGCGGCCAGCGCGACGCCATCGGGCTGCCTCGCGTCGCGCACGAGCTGGAAGACGCAGACGACGAGCCCGGCCTGGAGGCCGATCCCGATCAGGATCGCGGCCAGGACCGGAGCGTGGAAGGCGAGGTAGGCGGCGGCGAGCAGGCCCGTCCACAGGAAGCTGGTGGTCCCCGTGCTCGGTTCGCCGGGGTTCAGGCAGAGCTGGCCGTGGAGGGCGAGGTTGCGCGCGTAGGTCGCGTGGATCCAGCCGTCGTCAAGGGGCATCCCGCGTCGGGCGGGGCTGAGGAAGAAGACGGACTGAATCCCCACCGAAAGAATGACGAGCAACAGGAGCTTGGAGGTCTGATTGCTGATTGCCGATGTCCTGTTGAGGCGGCTCGGCAGGTTCGGAGCGAGCGATGGGAGAGCCGGTGCGTCTTCTCAGGTTCTCCCGATCTCATGCGCGATGTACTGCCACCCATGAGCGAAATCCAGGAACAGCTTGCAGCCGCGTCTCGCCAGAGCGTCCCGGAGAGCCCTGCCTTCAAACGCGCTTCGGTTCCTGGTCAGAAAGCACGCCGGCGCGTCGGCGGACCCTTTGAGATGATGGAGCACAGAGAAGCAGACTATCGAGTCCTGAGGGGACAGGGCAGGGAATCTGGGCGAAGGAACAAGAACGCTGGCATTGAGAGGGATGATCTCGGCCACTCGAAGGATTTGCTTCAGGGCACGACGAAGCCTGATCGCGTCTTCCCGGGCAGATCGATCGAGGAGCGCATCGACGTCCGGCAGACCCTGGGCCTCGCGTTGATACGACTTCGAGCGCGAAAGTTGCTTGATCTCCCGTTTCAGTTCGCCTCCCAACCGCCCCCGTTCCTGGCTCCGCCGGCCGAGGGCCTCATAGGTCTCGGCGATGCAGAATGCCGGCAGCGCGAGTTGAGCCCGGCCCGTGCTGCACGCGGAGACGACGCGCCGGCAGCTCTCATGCTGCTCCTGGAGCAGGGCCAGTTCCAGGACAAAGTTGGACTCGACGTAGATGGTCACACCAGGACCTCGGCGGCCTCGGCCCCTCCTCGGACGGCCTTGAGCAGGCCCGATTCGCGGAGCCATTCCTGGCCCTTCGGAAGTCGGCGGGGAATGGGGAACTCCCACGTGAGCCGGCCCACCCAGGACGAGACGATGCTCCTGAACCATTCAAGGCCCAGCTTGCCCAGCGTGATGCGCCCCTTCTCAAGGTAGGGCTGCAGGATCGGGGTGGGGTCGATGACGTAGTCGGGCGGAGCCGATGGCGAGCTGTTGGCCTGGTCCGTCCAGAGGTAGAACCGGTCGGGCGCCGCGATGAGCAGATAGCGTGCTTTCGGGAGATTGTCCCGCTCGAGGATGACTTCTCGCGTCTCAGTGGCCCGTTTCACGCTGGTCTTCGGCCAGTACATCACTTCGACCAGCAGGACGGGCTCGTAGTGCGAGTTGAAGATGATCATGTCCGCAGGCATTGGGCGCGTCATCGAGGTAACCTCGCTGGGGCGCTCGGCGAGAGCGTCTCACTGGACAATGGAGCGCTCGAACGGGTCACGGCTGAAGTCGGGCCGGCGGATGACTTCGCTGAGGATGACGGCTTTCTGGAGTTCGGTGTGAGTCGGCCGATGGCCGAGGACGCCGAGCGGGCGGCGACGCGGGCGGGGAGCGGTCGAGGCGGGTGCCTTGGGCGGAGCGGGCGCCTGCTGGGCGGGCTCCGGCTGCGGCGCGGGCGCGGCAACACGGACCCGATGAGGCCGCTGAGGGGCGGCGGGCGGGTGCGCCGCAGGATGCCCCTGGCGTTCCTGGCGGAAGCGTTGGACGTCGGCGGGGCTGGCCTGGTAGACGACCTGGCCCTCCGAGGGGGCTTGGGCGGGATGAGGGGCCGCCGGCGAGCGCGGCTCCGCGCCGAAGGCCGGCCGAGGCTGGGCCGGCTGCGACGGCGCGGGCTGCGGGGCGGGCCGGTGCCCGACCTTGATGCCCAGGCCCTCGAGGTAGCGTTCGACCTGGCTCGTGCGGGCCTCTTCCTGGTGTTCGGACTCCTCGGGCTGCTCCTCGCCGGGGGCTCCCTCGGGGTCGCCCGACTGAGCCTGCTGGGCCGCGCGCTTCCGGGCCATGCGATCGAGCAGCGCAGGGAGAACGATGATGATGAAGATCAGAACGATAACGCCGAGGAGACTATCCGTGGAAGCTCTCCTTTACCTCTGTGCCGCGGAGCCCCTGCGACTCAGGCATAAGCGGCTGTCGGATTAGACTTCTCTCCCGCCACCACGGGGGCAAGCCAAGCCCCGTGGTGGCGGAACGGCCCTGGCACATCTGAGTCGCAGCACGGTGCCCGAGGGCCGCGGGGCCGTCGGACAGGTCGGACCTGTCGGACGGAGCCGACGAGGGTCAGCTCTTCGCGCCCGGGGCCGGCGCCGGCTGCGGACGCGGGCTTGAGCCGGCGGTGAGGTTGCCGTCGCGGAAGGCCTGGGCGATGGCGAGCGGGACCTGGGCTTCGGCGAGGACGACCTTGGCGCGGTTCTCCTGCGTGAGGGCCTTCATCTCCTGCTCGCGGGCCTCGGCGAAGGCGCGGCGCTCGGCGGCCTTGGCCTGGGCGACGTTCTTGTCGGCCTCGGCCTGGGCCTGCTGGAGGCGGGCGCCGATGTTCGCCCCGATGTCCACGTCGGCGATGTCGATGGACAGAATCTCGTAGGCGGTGCCGGCGTCCAGGCCCTTGTGGAGCACGACCTTGGAGATGAGGTCGGGGTTCTCGAGGACCTCCTTGTGGGAGGCGCGCGAGCCGATGGTGGAGACGATGCCTTCGCCGACTCGGGCGATGATGGTTTCCTCGGTGGCGCCGCCGATGAGGCGGGCGATGTTCGTGCGGACCGTGACGCGGGCCTTGGCCTTGACCTCGATGCCGTCCTTGGCGACGCCGGAGACGGTGTCCTTGTCGCCGGTGGGCCGCGGGCAGGCGATGACCTTGGGGTTGACGGAGGTGTGGACGGCGTCCTCGACGTCGCGGCCGGCGAGGTCGATGGCGGCGGCGCGCTGGAAGTCGAGCGGGATGCCGGCGCGCCGGGCCGAGATGAGGGCGTTGACCACCTTGTCGACGTGGCCGTGGGCGAGGTAGTGGGCCTGGAGCAGGCCCAGCTCGACGGGGACCCCGGCCTTATGTGCGGGCACCATGGCGTTGACGACCGCCGCCACGTCGCCGTTGGCGAGCTGGAAGGCCTCGAGGTCCTGGCTCTGGAGCTTGAGGCCGGCCTTGTGGGCGGTGATGAGCGAGCGGACGACGATGGGCAGGAACTGCTCGCCCTTGCCGCGCCCGCCGATGGCCAGGTAATGGGCCTCCAGGCCGCGGACGGGCAGCGGGATGCCTGCCTGCATGGCCGTGATGCGCAAGTCGACGATCATCTCGCCGTTTACCTTGCGCAGCCACATGCCGATGAGCTCGATGAACCGCACGCGGGAGCCGGCGGCATAGGCGCGGATCCAGAGCTTGAGGTAGCTCAGCATCAGGATGGCCGCCACCAGGAAGCCCAGGGCGAGAATGGCCAGGAAAAGGAGGACGACGTAGCCGATGATTTGCTCCACGGAGCATCTCCTTGCTTGTTTCTGCCCTGGTGACTCAGTGTTCCATGACGGATCCGCCGGCCTCGGCGCCAACGCCGCCGATGGCCTGGCGCATGGTCGTGTCGGCCTGAATGTTGCGCAGGCGGTAGTAGTCCATGATGCCGAACTTGCCCTCGCGGAAGGCCTCCGACATCGCCAGCGGGATTTCGGCCTCGGCGAGGACGACCTTGGCGCGGTTCTCCTGCGTGAGGGCTTTCATCTCCTGCTCGCGGGCCTCGGCGAGGGCGCGGCGTTCGGCGGCCTTGGCCTGGGCGACGTTCTTGTCCGCATCGGCCTGGGCCTGCTGGAGGCGGGCGCCGATGTTCGCCCCGATGTCCACGTCGGCGATGTCGATCGAGAGGATCTCGTAGGAGGTGCCGGCGTCGAGGCCCTTGTCGAGGACGACCTTCGAGATGCGTTCGGGGTTCTCCAGGACCTCCTTGTGGGAGGCGGAGGAGCCGATGGTGGTGACGATGCCCTCGCCGACGCGCGCGATGATCGTCTGCTCGGTCGCGCCCCCGATGAGGCGGGCGATGTTCGTGCGGACCGTGACGCGGGCCCGGGCTTTGACCTCGATGCCATCCTTGGCGACGCCGGCCACGGTGTTCTTGTCGGTCGTCGTGGCCATCGGGCAGTCGATGACCTTCGGGTTCACGGAGGTCTGGACGGCGTCCTCGACGTCGCGGCCGGCGAGGTCGATGGCCGCGGCGCCCTGGAAGTCGAGCGGAATCCCCGCGCGCATGGCGGAGATGAGGGCCGTGACGACCTTCTCGACGTGGCCGTGGGCGAGGTAGTGGGCCTGGAGCTGGCCCAGCTCGACCGGCAGGCCCGCCTTTCGCGCGGCGATCAGGGAGTAGACGACCACCGCGACGTCGCCCCCGGCGAGCTGGAAGGCCTCCAGGTCGCGGCTCTCGACGGCCAGGCCGGCCTTGTGGCCGGCGATCAGCGGGCGGACGATGAGGGGCAGGAACTGCTCGGCACGGCCCCGGCCGCCGAGGGCCAGGTAGTGGGCCTCGAACTCCTGCACCGGCAGATCGATGCCCGCCTGGGTCGCCGTGATGCGCAGCTCGACGACCATGTCCGCGTTCACCCGGCGGAGCCACATGCCCACCAGCTCGGTGAACGTCACGCGCGCGCCCGCCGCGAACGCGCGAATCCAGAGCCGGAAGAAGCTCAGGACGATCACCCCGATCACCAGCATCACCAGGAGGAATAGCCCGAGCAGGATGGGCATCAGTGGGCTCATACCCAAGCTCCTTTCGCGTCACCGGTTAGGCGACCCGCTGTCGATTCTCTTGTCGTAATCGTAATTCGTAATCGTAATCTTAATCGGCCTTCTCCTCCCGACACCGGAAAGAGGAAGATCGATCACGATTACGATTAAGATTACGAACTCAGCCGAAGCCTCGACCTCCAGGACGATTTTAGACTCTGACCCGACGCACCACCACGCGATTGCCCTCGACGGCGACGACCTTGATCCGGGCGCCCGCGTCGATGATCCCCCCTTCGGTCACGACATCGATCCGCTGCCCGTCGATGAGGGCCACGCCGACGGGCCGCAGGGTCGACTGGGTGACCCCCTCTTTGCCCACGAGGGGGGCCAGGACGGCCTCATCGGTGCCCCCCTGGGGGGGCAGGAAGGCGGTCTCGCTGACCGGGGGTCTCTCTTCGCCCGCCTCTTCCGCGGGGCTGCGGAGCACGAGGCCGCGGCCCCAGCGGGTGCGCGGCATCACCTTGAGGCCGACATACAGGGCCGCCCCCGCGACGATGGGAGCGATGATCGCCATCGCGCAGGCGGCGGCAACCCCCGACGCTCGGTAGGCCTGCCAGACGCTGAGGCCGAAGCACACTGTGGACGACACGGCCAGCATCCCAAAACTCGGGATGAACAGCTCCGTGACCACCAGCACGACGCCCACGGCGAAGAGGATGACCGCGAATTCCAAGTCGAACGCCCCTGACAGGTGGTTCCCTCCCGAAGGTTCCAATCCCTTCGGGAGGGTGAGTTCCGGTTTTCACCTCTTCTCGTAATCGTAATCTTAATCGTAATCGATCCCCGGCTTTCGCCGCCATTCAGAGAAAGACCGATTACGATTAAGATTACGATTACGATTACGAAAAAGCCAATCACACCGCGCGGCGGACGACGATCCGGCTGCCCTGGACCTCGGTAATCACGATCGGCTCGCCCGGGCGGATGAACTCGCCGAAGGCGACGACGTCGATCGGCTCGCCATCGAAGTCCGCCCGGCCCGAGGGGCGGAGCATCGAAAGGGCACGGCCCCGCCGCCCGACCAGCGCGTGGACGCGGTCCCGCGCCTCCGCGGCCGAGGGCTGCGACACTCCCTCCGTCACCGCGGTCGGAGCCGTCGAGGCCGGCGGCTGCGCCAGGATGATCTTACCCAGGTACGGCGCGTGGTGCAAGTACCGCCCGATCAGCAGCGCCCCAACGAGGGCGGCCACCCCCGAGCCGGCGATCGTCAGAATGTTCACCTGGAATGTGCCCCACTCGACGGGAGTCCGCGGGATGAAGAACGGCTGGAGCGCGAACACGGCGCCCGCGAACATGGCGACCATGCCCAGGATCCCGAGGACGCCGAAGCCCGGCGTGATGAACATCTCGACGAGCACCAGGGCGATGCCCGCGGCGAAGAGCAGAATCGCCCAAATCTCCGCCAGGCCCGCCATGTACTTCCCGAAGAAGAACAGGGCGACCAGGGCGAACCCGATGGCCCCGAAGATCCCGAGGCCGGGGCTCTGAAGCTCGATGAAAATCGCCAGGATGCCCAGCGTCAGCAGCAGCGGGCCGAGCGCGTCGAGCCACCGCACGATCTTCTCCGACCACGTCCAGGAGAGCACCACGACCTTGCGGTCCGCCAGCCCGTAGAGCGCCAGCAGCTCCTCGCGGCTGTCGACCGTCGCGCGAGAGAAGCCGAACGTCTTCGCCTCTTCATCGGTCATGGTCAGGAGGGTGTGGGCGCCGAAAATCTTGCGCAAGCTCACGTAGCGAGCGTGCTGTTCGGGGGGCATGTTCTCGAACTCGAAGCCGGTCAGGTACTCGACCTGGCCGTCGCGGGTGCGGCACTCGTAGACATCGATGTCCTCGTCCACCATCTTATAGGCCAGGGCAAAGGGGAACTTACCCTTGCAGAACATGCGGAACCAGAGGCGGAGAATCGTGTCGATCTTCTCGCGGCGGACCGCCTTGCCCTCCGCCGAGTCGACCACTTGCGTGTCTCCTATCGCGGCGCCCCGGTGCATCACGATCTGGTCGCACGCGGTCGCGAGGAGCGCGCCCGCCGAGATCGCCTTTTTCGTGACGTAGCCGACGGTCATCGGGCCTTTGAGAAGGAATATGTCCTTGCTCATATCGAGGCAGGAACTCACGTAGCCGCCCCAGGTATCGAACTCGAAGATGATGAGCGCGGGCTTCAGTTCCGCCGCCCGGCGGAGCCGCCGCTCGAGCGAGTACTTCATGCCTTCCCCGACCATTTCGTTGAGCGGGATGACGACGACCGTGTCGCCGTCTCCGATCGTGCGCTTGGGCGCGGGCCGGGGCTTGTCAGCGCCCTTGAGCGCTTCCTCCTCTTTGGCCTGTTCCGGGGTCTTTTCGGCCGCGAGCGAGCCCTCAGCCGGCTCGGGCGCGCCGGTCTGGAGATCCTTGTCCACGACGCCCAGTCGCGCGGCCACCTCGCCGATGGCTGCGACCGTGCCCCAGGATATGCCCAGCCGCTCCGCGTCGGACGCCGCCAGATCGGGCCGGGTGCCCGCCTTCACGACGTGCTCGCTCCGCAGAATCGGCTCGGGCGGCGCCGCCACGAGCTTCTTGTAGTCCTCCGCCGACTTGAAGGTTCCCTGCCCCTCCTTCCCCTCGAACACGACGCCGTACACGTCCGCGTCCGGTTTCACGAGCGACTGGAAGAAGAGCTTCAGGCGCGGCCGCCGCTCGCTATAGCGGCCCATGGCGTCGAGGAGCTGCTTCTGATCCTCGGCCGAGGCCGCGGGGTCGAACGCCTTGGGGTCGAGCGGAGCGAGGCGCGCCCCGCCGAACATCAGCAGCTTGTCGCAGGGGAGGGCCAGGAGCGTCTCGGAGGCCGCGCCGGGTGAGCGGACCAGCGCGATCGTCTCGATCCCCTGCTTGTTCAGATCGTGGATCCTGTCCGCGATCTTCAACTCCGACGCGACCGATCCGCCGGCCGTCTGGAGGTCGAAGACGATCGTGTCCACGGGCCGGACAGCGATCTCGACGCCCTTCTCATCCTTCTTGGGCGTGGGGGTGCGGGTCGCGTCGCTGAGTTTCCTGAAGAACGATTCGACCAGGAAATCGTTGACCGCTCCGCGCAGGACGATCCGGCGCGCCACCCGCGGCTCCCCGGCGCGCGCCGCCGAGAGCCCCAGGCAGGAAACCAACAAAGCCGCCAGTGCCAGCCGAAGTCTCATTCCGCAATCCTCGGCCACAAGGACCGCACCGTCTCACTCTCTCAGTCCATGCCCATGTATAACATGGCGCTCCGGATGAGTCAAGCATTTCCGCGGAGCAGGGCGCATTTGCGGATTCGCGGAGGCCGCGACCGAAGGCACCCACGCATGTAGTTCCGCCTTCAGGCGGCGTTTGTAGTCCCGCCTTCAGGCGGTCTTCTCCTGCGCCCGGCAGCCCCCGCACCGACGAACCGCCCCCCGTCGCCCCAAGAGCGATGAACGCCTGAAGGCGGATGCTCTGGCCCGCGCAAACTGCCCACATACCGTGCTGTCCCAGAATAAAGGAGACAAGAAAGAAGCCGCCTCTTCCCTCCCGAAGGTTTTACACCTTCGGGAGGGTATGGCGCGGAAAGGCGTATGCGGAACATCCTTTCGGCCCTTCCCCCGTCCCCCCCTCCCCACGAGTGGGGAGGGGGCTGGGGGGTGAGGCGCTGCTCGCGGGCACCTCACCCCCGTTCCCCCTCTCCGCTCGGCGGAGAGGGGGCAGGGGGAGAGGATGGTCGGGAACGCCAGTCGCGGCCTGCAGAGGCTGTGTCGTCCCTCGCCGCACCATCTCCCGCGCGGAGATGTGGGCAAAGCTCAGGCTCCCCCCTTCCGTCGCTTTGGGCTGCTGCTCGGATGGCGGCACGCAAGATCAACCCGAAGGACGAGGGCAGAGGAAGCCGGGTCAGAGACCGCCGCCTCTGAAGCCCTTCCTTCAGCGCTCGCGCGAATTCTTCAAGAATTTGCTTGACTTTTCGGGGGGGGGGGGGGGGATAAAGTGG
>Ga0315273_10003105_pt1 | contig 19945 bp, 17 predicted proteins | sample YL17G02_0_MG_FD_205753 | JGI IMG/M metagenome (GOLD analysis project Ga0315273, IMG submission 205753) | Sediment microbial communities from Yellowstone Lake, YNP, Wyoming, USA - YL17G02_0 | ecosystem: Environmental > Aquatic > Freshwater > Lake > Sediment | place: USA: Wyoming | collected...
TCCAAATGTTGTCAATTTCTTTAAGGTTGGGGAGCGCTCGCCGGCATTTTGTCTACTTCACTGCCGTTTTGACCCATTTTTGCCTGCTCCGCCGACTAAGTACCGCGTCCGAATCAACGCAGTCGAGCTCTGACAGCCAGTTTTGGGCTCACGAAAGCCACAGAAGGGTGACTTAGGCGGGCGAAAAGTGTACCCTCGGTGCGATCAGAGGCCATGCGCCCACTTTAGCGACGATCACAAAGGCGGTATCGGCAGACTGCCGACATGCGGCCACCTGGCTCCCAGGCTACATTTGGAATTCCTGTCCCGATAACGTGCGGCTTGTGCTCGAGCACCGCCTTGACAAATTTCTCGGGTGTGACGTCGGTCCCCAGATCCACGACTTCGGTCCCTGCGCCTTCGAGCATCATCGCTACCAGGTTCTTGCCGATGTCGTGCAGGTCACCCTTCACCGTGCCCACTACTGCTTTTCCGGACGCAGTATCGGCGCCGCTGGCGAGGTGCGGCTTTAGCAAGGCCAGGCCCGACTGCATGGCACGCGCTGAGACCAGCATCTCAGGGACGAAATACTCGTTCTCCTCAAACAGGCGGCCGACCTCGCCCATTTCGGCGATCACCCCGTCGCTCAGGACAAGCTCAGGCGCGACTCCAGCGTCCAAAGCGGCTTGTACCCCGGCCCTGCGCCCGGAGCGTCCCCTTCCAAGACTGCGTTGTAGACGGATTCGATCTGGGACATTTCTTCCTCTCCTGATTGTAAGTCGAGTCGGAGCCCTAGAGGACCGCTTCAGCCCTCAGTTTGAGCTGGCCCTTCGCACGCAGGGCCGCGCGGCGGGCGCGGATGCGCCCGACGTCGATGGGGAACTGCCCATACTCGTGCACGGTGCGATACATCGTGACGGTGTTAGCGACGGGCACGAGATCGTGCACTTCGCTGGACGAGCCGATGAGGATGCCGGCCTGCGGGCCGATCCTCTCGATGAGCTCCAGAGTCTCGTCCTCGACGTCACCGGGAGTGCCATAGGGCAGTGTCTGAGCGCAACACACATTGCCGAAGAGCAGCCTGTTAGGGTACTGGCGCCTGATCTCGAAGATGTCGTTGCAGCCGTTTCGCTCGATCGGGTTCAGACCATCCGCGCCCAGCTCGTCAAAGATGATGGGCAGGAAGCTTCCGTAACGCCCGTCCGTGTGGAAGAGAAACTTCATGCCGGCCTGATGGACAGGCTCCACGATCCAGCGCCATCGGGGCAGGCCCTCACGGCGCACCCATGCGGGCTTAAAGATAGGACCGGTGGTCGTAGCGATATCCTCGCCCATGAACATGAGAGGCACCTTGCCGACTTCTGCATAGGTCCGAGCGATATAGGATGAGAACCTCCCGCAGCAATCCATGATGTGTGTCACAAGCTCCGGCGCATCGTAGATCGCCTGGCAGAAGAGTTGCAGATCCATATAACTATACGAATCCGTGATGGGCCCTTCCAACGCACCGATGAAGACAATATCGTGCTCGGCCAGCCTGTCCTGCATCTGTCTTATGGCCGGGGCATACCAGTCCCGCACGTCTTCGTACTTGGGCAAGTTGGGCATGTGCTTCTCAAGCCCGCGCAGGTCCGAGAACGGGCGCTGCGAGATCCAGGCCGTGCCGCCCGTCTGGCTGACCGCCCAGTTGTCCGGATTCACGCCGAAGAAGCGGATCCAGTTCACGATCTTACCGCCCATCCAGTGCGAGGCGGGGTCGTAGATGTAGCGAGTGACGTCGAGACCGGCGTTCTTCCAGGCCAGGGCATTGACTTCCATGACCTGTTCCCACGAGTAGGTGCGTGAGTGATCGTAGCTCGCCAGCTGTTCCAGCAACGGCCCACAATCGGTGAAGTCGTAGGTCAGGATGCGATCGACGGGCTCCCAATTGATGGTTTTCCTGAAGCGGTCCAGGTTGTTCATCGGCAATTCTCCCTTTCGTGTAGAAAGCCTAAGCCACCTTCCCGACAATGCCCGTAAGACTATCGCAGCGACGCGTACGGCGTGCCCGAGATGGTGTCCACCATGCTCCAGAAGTTCTCCAGCGGCGTATCGAGCTGGACGTGATGTGTTGGTCCGATGATCAGCCCCCCGTCCTTTCCGAGAGTGTTAAGACGGGTGATGACCTCGTCGCGCACCTGTTCGGTGGTCCCGAACGGTAGTGTCGCCTGCTCGTCCATCGAGCCCCAGAAGCAGAGCCGGTCGCCGTAGAGCCGCTTGAGCTCGGCCGGATCCATGCAGGCCGGCTGTACCGGGTTCAGGATGTCCAACCCGATCTCGATCAGATCGGGGATGATCGGCCAGACCGTGCCGTCGGTGTGATAGGCGACCTTGACTTGCGGGTTGATCGTTTTCAGCGCCGCGATGAAACTCGCCATGCGGGGCTTGAGGAACCGGCGCCAGTGTTTCGGCGACATGAGCATCGCCCGCTGCGACCCCACGTCGTCGCCGATCCAGATCATGTCGACGCCCATTTCGACTAACCGTTTGGCGGCCACCAGGTGGTAATTGTAGGGGATATCCAGGATGATCTCGGCCAGGTCGGGGTTGCTCACCAGGTCGGTCAGGAGCCGGTCGTAGCCTCTCAGTCCCCAGGCGGCCTCCCAGATCGTGGTCACAGTCACCCCGACGATCCAGTACTCCGCCTTGAATTGCTCAATGGTCCACGCGGCATCCCCGTACAACTCCTCGCGATGGGGGTCGGGCCCGTGATACTGCGAGATCGCCCCATCATCTGCGAGTGGATGCCGCACCATTTCGGTGTAGTGACCCGTGCCGAACGGAGTCTCGTAGGGCACCGACCGCCAGGTCACGCCCCATTCGTCGGTGTATTCCTCGCCGTCCTGATAGTAGCCATTGGCCCAGCAGACGGAGGTGAGCAGCATGTCGACGCCGATAGCGCGCTCCAGCTCGTAGGTGTTTCCTCCGCCGTGCGGGTTGTGCACCGACCGTGAGAGGTTCAGCACTTTCTGAGTCATGGACATGTCGGCCTGGAGACGCGCGGCGAACTCCGGGGTGAAGCTGATCTGCATCGGACAGCGGTCCGCCTCTGAGTGGTTCAGGGCAGCGAAGACGCGATCGCGGTGTTTCATCCGGCTGTCTCCTGTTTTCGCAGCCTCTGGCTTGCCCCCGGGGCGGGATTGCCGTCGACCCCAAGACGCACGGTGAGCGACCAGTGTTGAATGCCGCCGCCCTCTACGGTGACCACCCGCCCTTTTTGCCAGGCGAGAGCCAGGTCATCGTACCAGCCGGTTGTCGGCTCGGGCGCCACAACCGACTCATGATTCAGCGCACCCTCATCGACCCAGAGGCCCAGGTAAGGCACATCATCGGCGTTCCACTCGAAGCGCAACCAGTGGCGCGAGCTCCGGCGCAGCACCGCAGCCCAAGATGGACGCACCTGGGGCATTGCAAACAGCTTGCGACCCTGGCGCAGCGAAGGCGGTCCAACCCTGTCGAGCCGGACGCTCCGGCCGTCCAGCGAAGTGGCCTCCGGCCACGCGAAGCGGGTCTCCGGCGGGCCCCAACCCCAAGATTCGGGGATCGTGTTGATCACCTCGTCCACCGCGGCCGGAAAAAGGACTTCCCCATCCAGCCCGGCGACGAGTTGAGGGTGAGCGGCCCAGATGTAAGGCATTTGGTCGGTCGATAGATTCGCCAACGTGTAGTCAAAGCGCAGCGCATCAGCGGCGTCGAAGCTTACAGCCCGGGTCAACCGGTAGGGAAGCGCCTTGCCCGTCAGCGTCAAGACCACCTCGGTTTCGCTCGCGGGATCGACGGCTCAGGGCATCGACCAGGCCTCGCCGTGGTCGGGCAGTTGTATGCCATTGAGGGGCCCAGGGCCGGGGTAAGAGCAGCCGATGATGGTGGGGAACATCTCGTCCCAGCCCGCCATATCCTGTTCGTGCCACCACGCGCCGTATGCCACCTTCCTGACCGGCCTGGTACCGGGGCCCACAATCCATTCGAATCCGTCGCGCTTGTCCACCAGGGACACGATCTTGGCCCCCATCTCGGGCACCATCACAGTACGGTGGTGGTCGCTCTCAAGGGCCCAGGCGGCTATCTCGTGCCACGAGGTCTTGCTGACAGAAACGTTCATCCGTATCTCCTCCCTCGAGCGCCCGGCGACACAAGGCTGCACGATGGACACGGCGTTGACAGCGCGGGACGGGCCGCGCCGCTATCTCCGCCTCATCTGCCATTCCTGCAGGAGCACGGCGAAGATCAGGAGAAAGCCGCGCCCCAACATCTGGTAGAACACCGGCACGCCCAGGATGATCATGCCGTTGTTGAGCGTGCCGATAATCACGACGCCCAGCAGCGTGCCGACGATCGTGCCCTTGCCGCCGGCGAGGGCTGTTCCGCCCAAAACGGCAGCCGTGATCGCCTGGAAGTTGAGGTCGGTCTGGGTCGTCGTGGGGATTCCGGAATTGGTACGCCCCGTGCTGATGACGGCGGCCAACCCGCAGACCAGGCCCGACAGGAGGTAGATCCCCATCTTGTAGCGGTTCAGGTTGATCCCGGCCAGGCGTGCTGCGACGGGATTGCCGCCCATGGCATAGATGCTGCGGCCGATGTCCGTCCGAGCGAGAAAGATTATCAAAACCGCCGCCACCAGCACGAGGATCATCACGGGGATTGGGATGCCGGCGACGCGGCCATTGCCGATGGCATTGAACGTGTCGTTGGACACCCCGACTGCTTGACCCTGGGTGATCAGGTACGCGAACCCGGAGAATACCGAGATGGTCGCGAGTGTGGTGATCACAGGGTTCATCCGCCCCTTGGTGATGAGCCCGCCGTTGAGCGCGCCCGCCGCCAACCCCATTGCGAGCCCGCCCATCACGCCCAGCACCCAACTGCCCGTGCCGCGCACTACGAGGGCAGCCGCGACCGACGCCAGGCCGACGATCGCGCTCACGGACACGTCGAGCCCACCCGAGATCATCACGATGGTTTCGGCCATGGCAACCAAACCGGTCACCGAGATGGCCAGGGCGATATTCATCATATTGACCGGGCGCAGGAACTTGCCTGGCGCAAGGAGGCTGATCAGAACGAAGAGGATGATCAGCGCGACGATCAGACCGAGGCTTTCGAAGCGGAGAATCCGCCTGCCCGCCCCCTGAAGGCCCTGCCGCGGCATAGTGTTCGCGGATGCAGATCCGCTCGAAGCGGCCTGACTGGGTTTAAGCGCGTCGCTCATAATTCCATTCCCTCCAAGAACCGCGGTCAGTTGGCCGACGCCGTGGCGTCGCCGTTGAGGTGATCTACCATGGCGAGTCGCAGGACGGCTTCTTCCGTCGCCCCGTCAGCCGGCATCTCACCCGTGATCCGTCCGCCTTGCATCACCACGATGCGGTCGCTGACGCCCAGTACCTCGGTCAACTCGGACGAGATGAAGATCACACCGATCCCATCGGCCGCCAACTGGCGCACCAACTGGTAGATCTCGGCCTTGGCCCCGACATCAATGCCGCGCGTCGGTTCGTCCAGGATCAGCAAGCGCGGCTCGCGGGCTAACCAGCGGGCCAGAACGACTTTTTGCTGGTTCCCGCCGCTCAATTTGCCCACTTCTTGCGACAATGACGGAGTTTTGACCCGCAGCTTCCCAACCAGGCTCGTGACCAGCTCGTTCTCACGCTTGCGATCGACGAACCTCAAACGCCGGAGGCGCTCCAGGATCGCGATGCTGACGTTCTCACGCACGCTTAGGATGGGGAAGAGCGATTCATTCTTGCGATCTTCGCCCGCATATCCCATCCCAGCGGCCATGGCCTGGGCAGGGGAATGCAAGCTGACGGGCTTGCCTTCCACGCCGACCTGGCCGGAAGTCACCTTGGTGGCGCCGAAGATTGCCTTCGCCAGCTCGGTGCGGCCTGCGCCCACGAGGCCGGCGAAGCCAACGACTTCGCCGCATTTCACCTCAAAACTCACATCGTGAACACCTGGGGCGTTCAGGTGCTCGACCGATAAGACCACGTCAGAGCGGCAGTTGTCCTCGCGTGCCACCACTTCGGCCAACTTCCGGCCGACCATGAGTTTGACCAGCTCGTCCTCGCAACACTCGGCGGCCGGCACAACGCCCATCAATTTTCCGTCCCGAAGCACAGCCACTCGCTGTGCAATGCGCAGCACCTCGCGCAGGCGGTGCGACACGTAGATGATGCCCACACCCTGGCCACGGAGGCCCTGGACGATCTTGAACAACCTCTGAGCCTCCTCATCACTGAGAGACGACATGGGCTCGTCCAAGGCGAGAACGCGCACGCCTTGTTTCAGCGCCTTTAGGATTTCGACCAGCTGCCTCTGGGCGGGAGTCAATTGTTCCGCCAGCGTGGTCGGGGAAATCTCTCGCTCGAAGCCGAATTCGGCCAGGCGTGCGTAGGCTTCGTCGTTCAGGCGCCGCCAGTCCACGAAATGGCCCCTGCCGGGGAGCTCGCCAACATAGATGTTCTCAGCAACGTTGAGGCCGGGTACGAGTTCGGGTTCCTGGTAGATCACGCGAATGCCCGCCGTGTGCGCTTCGCGAGGTGAAGCGAACTTGGCCAGCTTGCCGTCGAGCAGGATCTCGCCCGAGTCCGCCTGATAGTCCCCGTTGAGGATGCGCAACAAGGTGGACTTGCCGGCGCCGTTCTCGCCGATCAACGCCAGCACTTCGCCAGCGCTCACCTCCAGCGACACATCTGCCAGCGCCTGGACGTTCGGGAATGCCTTGCTTATCGCATGGACTTCGAGGAGCGGTCTGCCGGGTATCGAGGACTCGTTCATGAAGTCTCCCACTCTTGTGGATCCCTGCGGAGCCGCAGAGCACGGGGAGCACAGACTTCGGCTCTCCACGCGCTCTGCGCCCCGGTTTTAGTCCGGCTGCGAGCTACTTGCAGCCCTCGATGAACTGTTTGTAGTTGGCAGGGTCGACCATGACGCCCTGGACGATCGAGTTCTCGGGCATAGGCGTGCCGTTGGCCAAGTAGTCGTACACCAACTCGCCGGCCTTCTGGCCGTGCAGCGCCGCATTGATGTACACCGCCGCCTTGAACCCCGTCGGCTTGGCCTTGTTCCACTCGTCGCAGGCCATGTGCGCGCCCAGCCCTACGCCGATCACGTTCTCCGCCTTCACGCCGGCATTCTCCAAAGACCGGACCGCACCCAACACACCGTCATCGTTGCACGACCACAGCACCCAGTGCGTGACCTCGGGGTGCGCCGTGATGAACGCCGGGAACGCATCGGCCGCACCCTTCAGCGTGCCGTCGTACGGCATGTGCAGCACATCTTCCTTCTTGAAGTCAGGCAGATTCTTCAGCCACGTCTCCGTCGAGGCTTTCGTCCGCATCTCGCACACCGACAGGGTCGGCAGCTCGATCGACACCGCCCGGATCACCGCCTTCGGATCCTTCGCCCAGTCCGTCCCCTTGTACAGCTCTACTGCCTTCTCGGCGACTTGCTTCCCAATGTCCGGAGCGAAGAAGCCTACGAACGGCGCCTGCTTCTGGTTGTCATCGTAAATGTAGTCGTCGATCGTGACCACCGGGATCTTGGCCTCGGCCGCCTTCTTCAGCACGGCAGGCCCAATCTTCTGATCCGGCACCACGATCACGATCGCATTGGCCCCGCTCCCGATCGCCTGGTCCACCGCATTCATAGCCAGGTTGGGGTCCAGCTGCACGTCCTGTACCGTCAGATTCATCCCCTTGGCGTCGGCTGCTGCCTTGAGCCCCTTCGCCTCGGTCACAAACCACGGATTGTCCCCCATCTTCACGATGTACGAGACGTTGAACTTCTTTCCCCCAGCCGGCTGAGCAGCCGGTGCCTGCGTAGGTTCAGCTGGCTTGGCGGCGGGCGCCTGCGTGGCTGCCGCTGGCGCTTGGGTGGGGGCGGGTGCTTGCGCCGGAGCTGGGGCGGCCGGCTTGCTGCATCCCTGTAGCAACATGGCAAACACGACGACGAGCAACAGAATTGCGACCTGTTTGCGTCCCTTCATTTGGTTCCTCCCTTGACTCATCCTATTGGATACCCTACCTGAGGGCGTGCTGCTTGGCGCATTTCGATTAGGCGCTAAGTTGAGATCCGCTGTCCTGAATGGCCGATCGCAACTCCTCCTTTCCACCTTCCGGCGCTGCCATGTCTGTGCTCACCACTTGGATACGCGCTTGAGGATCGTTTCCTCTTCTTCTTCGCTCTCGGACGCCAGCGTGAGGAGAATGCCCTCGGGGTCCACTGCTCCCATGAAGTCGTCGAGCTCGGCCACGTTGAGGTCCACGACCACTGACTTCCCAGCCGCCTGTATGCGCTTGATCAGCGGCAGCCACTGCATGATCGGTAGGTCGTCGCCCACGCCCTGCACCCATTGGATCGCGTGGATGTTCGGAATGCTCAGGATTGTGTCGAGGTGTCGCGCCACGCCCTTCCCATCCATGTGGAAGATGTTGTGGGTCATGTGCTCCGCCTCCTCGACCAGGGCGGGCAGCGCAAACTCCCGGAATTGCCGCGGTGAGATCATCCCGGCGCAGTCGCAGCTCGGGATGTGCATCTTTCCAAAAGACGGAATGGCCATCCAGGTTACGGAGGGCTGCCCTCCGGCCTTGAGCATGGCGTCGAAGAGATCGTAGACCTTGAGGAAGTCCGACGTGAGCTGCTTCAGGGCGGGCTTGGGCCGCTCGGGCGCGTCGACCATGTCAAGCAGCAGCGCTTCGGTTCCCCGCAAGGCAGCCACCCCGTCGAGGCCGGGATGAAGGTCGCTGTATCCGACCAGGAATCTGTCGGAACAGATCTCCAGAGCGCTGCGGGTGAGGCTTTCAAGTTTGCGGTAGTATTCCCCTGCCTGATCCAGCGCCAACGACCGGTCGTAGTCTTCGAGCACAGGCAGGGCCCAGGTGGTCACCTCGCCGAACTCAAGACCGGCACCGTAGAAGGCCGAAAAGACGCTGGGGCCGAGGTTGGGCCAGAACACTGGGAAGGTCTCGCCGTGATAACGCTTGCCCTTCACCTGGGTAAGGAAGCGATCTAGCTGGTATTCTTCGTCCAGCCACTTGTCCCTTAGGCTGCGCCACTCGAATTTCCAGATGTCGTCAGCGGCCTCATACTCCGCATTGTGGCGGCTGAAGCGCACCGGTGGTCGGTCGATCACCTGCTGCTCATACCAGGCGTAGATCCGCTCCATTGCCTGCGCAAAGTCAGGTTTCGACTCCAACTCGATTTCCCACCGGACTACCGTATCCAACGCCTCAACTTGCATCGTGGCTCCTTCGAGTGCGATCCTGCCTTATCGAGGTTGCGCGCTGTTGTTACGGCCAGGTGCCCTGCTTCGCTGGGCCGTCGAACGTGCTCGGCCCGAGATTTGCCGGGTCTTCGATCCCGACGCCGGCGGCCAGCAGGGCGATAACGAAATCGGCGTAGTGCAGGTCCGGCTTCTGGAGGTGCCCGGCCGTGTGGCCGAGTCTTCTGGCTGACTCTGTGAGGCTCATCCAGGAACAACTGATCACGGGGATGCGCCCGGCGAGACCGTCGCTGGCACGCACGGCCTTCAAGGCTTCCCATCCTCTCATCTCGCCGGGCAGGTCAGGCTCCAGAATGAGAACATCAGGATTGACCAGGCGAACGAGCTCGAGGACCTCCTCGCCCGTTTTTGCGTGCGCGCTCTCAACACCGCTTTCTTCGGCGAACCTCTGCAGGAGGTTTGCGATGAACGGATCGGCTTCGGCGATCAAGCAGATACAGGCCATGGCCTTCTTCCGCTGGGCATTGTCGGGGCAAAATGTTGGGGTCGCACATTCTCCCGCGACCTTCTGACATTCAACCACAAGGGCCTGGGGCCGTCTCGGAGAAATGGAGTGTGAACCTGGAGAAATGGAGCGCGCGGGGCCACTCACGAGGTACGTCTATGACGTGCGGGTGATCTTGGCCGGACGATCAGGCCGAAGGGGCCCGATCTCCCTGCTGGTAGGCTCTGGGGGTAACTCCAACTTCCTGGCGAAACACGCGGGCGAAGTATCCCGGATCAGAGAAACCGGCGGCGAGCGCGACCTGTGTGACGTTCATGTCGCGGCGCTCGAGAAGCGTTCGGGCCCGTTGGATGCGGTAGCGCTGCAAGTAAGCGACCGGCGTGATGCCGGTTTCCTCGTGGAAGCACCGGGTCAGGTAGCGGTCGCTCAAGCCAACGGCAGCAGCCAGCTCATCGCGCGAAAACGGGTCTGCGTAGTGCTCGTGAATGTACGCCATTGCCTGGCGCACCACTCGCTGCGCTTCGCTGCCCAACCGCTTGCTGCGTTTGAGAGCCTCTGTTACCTGGGTCAGCACTTCGGAGCCGTTGAAGAGACCCTTGCTCAGCACCGCGGCGACACCCTGCTGCAGGCGTGCCATATCGGGCCCGGTCAATATCTGGGCCGTAAGGACGATCACTGGGATGTCGCGCGTAGTCTCACGCTCGCGCATGGCCTCGAGCACGCCGAAGCCATCGAGCACTGGCATCATCAGATCGAGCAGCACCAGGTCGGGACGCGTGCGCGACATGATTTCCAGCGCCTCGCCACCGTTGTGCGCCTTGAGAACCCTGCATTGCGGCGCCATTTCCCCGAGCAGGCGAGCATGCAGCTCCAGGATCCCCGGCTCATCGTCGACGAGCAAGATGGAGCGCCGGCCATCACACATGCCGGCATGGAGGCCTTGACGTTCAAGTGCGCGCGCCAGCTCAGCCTCGGCCACCGGTTTGGCCAGAAAGTCAAGCTCCAGCGCTGCACCGTGGTCCGCTTCACCGGCAAGCGCATAGAAGACGACCGCGATGTCCTGCGTCGCCGGGTTGCGGCGCAGAAGCTGCATCAGCTCCCAGCCCCGCTCGGCTGCCGGCTCGAAGTCCAGCACGACTGCGCCCGGCGGCGAAGCTATTACCTGGCCAAGCCAATTCGGATGAGATTCCACTGCTACAATTTCCACATCGAAGCCGCGCTCGGTCAGGTGGCCTGCAAGCCGTTCGCCGCCCCCGGAACGCTCCGTGAGCAGGAGCACAATCCCTGCACGCTCGGTGCCAGTGTCAGGGCCTGACCCGGCCGTTTCCATGATCGGCAAGGTGAAGTAAAAAGTGGAACCAACACCGTCGGTGCCGGTCGAGAGTACCCCGATGGCCCCGCCGTGCAGCTCCACGAGGCGCCGGCTGATGGCCAGGCCGAGACCCATTCCGCCATAGCCGCGCCGGGAAGCGCGTTCCGACTGGCGGAATTCGTCGAAGATGAACTCCTGCTCGGCGGGCGGGATGCCCATTCCGCTGTCGGTGACGGCAATGACGATCTTCTGCCTGCCCACTTCGGCCCAGAGGCGAATGTATCCTCGCTCCGTGAACTTGACTGCGTTGCTGACCAGGTTGAGCGCCACCTGCTGAAGCCGCGTCCTGTCACCCGACACAACGGGCAGGCCAGCCGGGATGTCGCTCTGCCAGGAAAGACCCTTCTCGCGTGCCATCGCCTCGCCGAGCATCGTTACTTGCCCCAGGACTTCCCCCAGATGAAGCGGCTCGCAGGAGAGGCGGAGCTGGCCGGCCTGGCTGCTCGCCAGGTCAAGCACGTCGCTGATGAGCCGCGCCAGATGTTGGGCGCTCGTGCGTATGCTGCCCAGATCGCGTTTGATCGGCATTGGGATGTCAGCCGGGCGCCCCGATCCGTCTCTCAGCAACATCTCGATCATGCCAACGATGAGACTCAGGGGCGTTCGCAACTCGTGACTGACGGTCGAAAGGAACCGGCTCTTCAGCCGGTCGGCCTCCTCCGCGACTTGCCGCGCGGCGACGGCCTCGCGGTAGAGTTCCACGTTACGGGCGGCCAGAAAGGCGCCCTTGAGGGCGCTGCTGATCTGCATGCGGAGCGCCTCGTAAACGTTCCCATCGGGAGGCCCAAGCTCCAAGACGACCAGTCCCAGCTGCTCATCCTGGAAGTAGAGCGGCAGTGCCACCAGGTCGTAGCGGCGATTGTCGGGCAGCAGTCCCACTGGCACGAGCGCGCCTGCAGAGTAGCGTTGGCCATCACCCTCCAACGCGACCCGGCCCTTCTCCGTGTAGCCCAAGCGTAGGTACGCAGTGCCGGCCGGCGCTGCCCGATCTTCGTAGAGTGAAAGGAAACAGCTGGGGATGCCAAGTTCCGGCAAGTCGCGCGCTAGAACATCCATCAGGCCGCGCAGATCAAAGGTTGTGATGAGCGATTGGGTGATGTCGCTCAAAGCCTCCACCTGTTGCGCGGCGCTCAATCGGCGGCGACCCTGGGCGCGCTCGGCGAAATCACCGACCAACACGCGGGCCTGCTGCCAGAGACCCTCGGCTCTGGCCAGTGCCCCGGCATCCGAGATCAGCGGGCGCAATTCCTGGCGCATCACCGAGATTACTCCCTGCCAGGCATTCACGTTGCGCCCTCCGGCAACAACCTGGCCGAGGATTTCCTCCAGCGTAACGAAGAAGAGACCCGTAGATTCGCCGGTCAGCTCCTGGACGAAGCTGTCCAACAGCCGCTCTGCCCAGTCAGGCTTCAGCTCGGGCACGAGCCCCACGAGGCTAGGCCCGATGGCATGCGTGATCTCCGCGAGGATCGCCTCCCTCCTGTTCGCCAGAGACCCGGGCGCGGAGGCCTCGAGTTCGGCTGCCGATCGGCCAGCGGCCTGAAAGACCGTTCTCGGAATGCATCCGCACGACCGGCGCACGACCAGGTCAGGGGGCAGAATGACACTGGCTGGGATTTCCTTCCCTTCGATAAGGTCGAGCAACATCTCGGTGGCCCGCCGAGATACCTCGGCAATCTTGCGATCGACGGTCGTCAGGCTGGGCACGCCCAGGCGAGCAGCTTCCAAATTATTGAAACCGGTTACCGCAATATCGTAGGGTACACCGATGCCCCTCCTTTGCAGCGACTCGACAAGCGCCTGGACCTCCAGGTCCGCGCAGCCGACTACGCAGTTCAGATCGACGCCGGGCCGAAGCTGGCGCTCGTCGAACAGAACTCGCGCGCCTTCCACACCCAATTCGATGCCCCATCTCGACGGGGGTGGCGTCACGAGGCCCGCCTCAAACGGGATACCATGTTCGGCCAGGGCTTGCTTGAAGCCTCGGTATTCCGCTTCAGCGGTCGCTTCGCCGGCCGGTCCCGACAAGAAGGCCATACGGCGGAAGCCGTGCACCTCGACCAGGTGCCCTACCATCTTCCGCATGCCCTCCTCGATGTCCAACATCACGCTCGGGATGCCCTCTACCACGCCAATGCTGGTCATCGGCAGCGGACTGTAACGATCGAGGAACCGTCGCAGATCCTCGACACTCACAAAATGATAGAGCATCTCTGAGAAGACAACCAGGCCGTCCAATATGGCCGGGTCGATGAGCTCGAAGAGAATCTGTGCAGGGGCTTCGAGGGCGATCGGAGAGTGGAGGCGGGATCCCACGAGGTTGAGCACGTTGACGTCGCGCTCGCGCGCCGCCTCCATGACGCCCGACCACGTCACTGTCGAGTATGGATCGCGGAGGCCGGCGGTCAGCAGGCCTATGGTCCGCCGCCTATTACCTGCGCGCGGTGGACGATGCGCTCGCCCAGCACTTCGCGTGGCATCCCACATCTTCGCAGGAACCTCGATTTCCCGATGACGCCGCCTCTCCAAGGTTCAAGGCAGTGTTACAGCAAATCCCTCACGCCAGTATAGTGCCATCAGCGGCGTTCATCAAGCGCCGGGGAGTCTGCGAGAACGCGACAAACGACACCATGTTGGGCATATGACCGGCATCATGGCTCGCTGCGGGGGCGCCTCGTAAAATATGGAGATGGACGCGCAGCCGGCCAGGAAAGAGCCCCACGAATGAGGGGCCTTTTCCCGGCCGGCCGGGCAGGCGGAGAGGGAGGGATTCGAACCCTCGATCCCTTCCGGGATACGCGTTTTCGAGACGCGCGCACTAGGCCAACTATGCGACCTCTCCAACGGTAGGCCAGTATATCACAGGGGAATCGCGCGGCAAAATCGAATTGCATCGCCGGTCGCATCCCCGGCTCCGACCGGGCCTTCGATCACCAAGGAAGCCGATGAAAGACAAGCTCGAAGAACTCCGCCAGATGAGGGCGAAGGCCAAACTTGGCGGCGGCGCGGACCGCGTGGCCGACCAGCACGCCAAGGGCAAGCTGACGGCGCGTGAGCGGATCGATCTTCTGCTCGACAGCGACAGCTTCCAGGAGCTCGGGCGCCTGGCAACGCATAACCTCAGCGACTTCGGGATGGCTAACAAGAAGTTCCCGGGCGACGGTGTGGTGGCCGGTTTCGGCAAGCTGGGAGGCAGGCCCGTCGCGGTCTATGCGCAGGACTTCACGGTGCTCGGCGGCTCGTTCTCCGAGGTCCAATCTCACAAAGTGTGCAAGGTGATGGAGCTTGCCCAGGCGAGCGGCATCCCCGTAATTGGCCTGCTCGACTCGGGAGGCGCGCGCATCCAGGAGGGGGTCCGCTCGCTGGCGGCTTACGGCGAGCTCTTTGTGCGTAACGTCCTCGCCTCCGGTGTGATCCCGCAGATATCAATACAGATGGGGCCGTGCGCGGGAGGGGCCGTCTATTCGCCCGCCCTGACCGACTTCATCATCATGGTCCAGCAGACGGGCTACATGTTTATCACCGGGCCGGACGTCATCAAGTCCGTCACCGGGGAAGTGGTCGACTTCGATACGCTGGGTGGCGCCGCGGCGCATAATTACCAGAGCGGAGTCGCTCACTTCGCCGCCGCCGACGAGGAGGCGGCGCTTCGCCTGGCCAAGGCGATCCTGAGCTATCTTCCGCAGAACAACGGCGAAGATCCGCCCCGCGCGACGCCTTCCGACGACCCTACCCGCCGCGACGCGCTCTTGGACCGGCTGGTGCCCGAGGATAGCAGCGAGCCGTACGACATGCACCAGGTGATCGCCAGCGTCTTCGACCTAGACAGTTTCCTCGAGGTGCACGCACAGTTCGCTCGCAATGCGATCGTTGGTTTCGGCCGCCTCGACGGATACCCCGTCGGTATCGTGGCCAACCAGCCGATGTGGATTGCCGGCGTGCTCGACATCGATTCGTCAGACAAGATCGCCCGCTTCGTCCGGCTGTGCGACGCCTTCAACCTGCCGATCATCACCTTCGTGGACTGCCCCGGTTACCTGCCCGGAGTCGCCCAGGAGCATGGCGGCGTCATCCGCCACGGGGCGAAAGTGATCTACGCCTACTGCGAGGCCACTGTCCCTAAGATCAGCGTCGTCGTGCGCAAGGCGATGGGCGGCGCCTACATCGCCATGAGCAGCAAACAGATGCGCACTGACCTGGCATACGCCTGGCCGACGGCGGAGATCGCTGTGATGGGACCGGAAGGGGCCATCAACATCGTCTACCGCCAGGAGCTGGCTCGGGCAGAAGACCCGGCGGCCTTGCGCAAGGAAAAGCTGAAGGAATACGTCGATCGTTTCCACAATCCGTACGCAGCGGCGGACATGGGGCAGATCGACGAGGTCATAGAGCCGAGTTACACCCGCATGCGCCTCGTCAACGCCCTGGAGATCCTGCGCTCGAAGGTCGCGGTCAACCCGGCCAAAAAACACGGGCTGATGCCCCTCTGAGCAGACAGACCGAGAGGGCGTATGAGTGAGAGCGGCGGAACATCCGCAGAACTGACGATGGAGCGTGCGCGAGTGGCGGCGATGGTAGCAGCCGCCCTTGCGGCCTGGTCAGCGCTGCCACGGGACACGAGCCTCGAAGCCGCCGAGCGGCCCGCGATCGAGCTTCTCCTCGGGCAATCGTGCTGGGTCAGTGTGAACCGGGCGCGAGCACTGCAGCCGTGGCAGCCGCGCCGGCCTCGCAGCCGGTGAAGGGATCAGAGAGGCGCCGGACCGTGCCAGTCTACCATGTCATCGTTGGTGACAAGACCTACAGCGTCGAAGTACCTGACCCAAATGCTGACCCGCTACAAATCGTGGTGGATGGCGAGTCGTTCCTCGTCGACATCGCTCGCCGCAGGGGCGCCCCGGGCGAAGGCTCGGCCGTTCCGGACTCCCGCAACGCACCGGTCCCCGGGCTCCTCGCTGCCGGACCGGCGCCGGCACGCCGCTCCCAAAGGCCCCGACCCGGCAGCCAATCGATCGTGGCGCCGATGCCCGGAACGGTGCTGAGCATCCTCGTGCAGGCCGGCCAAAACGTAGCCCCGGGAGACGTGCTGTGTGTCCTCGAAGCCATGAAGATGAAGAACCCGATCCCCGCCAACCAGGTGGGGCAGGTCGCCGAGATCGCAGTGAAGCCCGGCCAGGCCGTGGCCTTCGGCGATCTTCTTATCCGGTTGGCGTAGCCGGCCGGCCGGAGCGTGCCACCCCGGTGGGCATTCGTGCCAGCGAATTCGGGCGGGGGCTCGACCTGCGCAGCGGGTCCGGCTCCCGCCTTATGCCATGAGGCAGATGTCAGGAGAGAGAGAAGTGCAGCCGACAGAGTATCTTGTCCCAAGGGACTGGGCGGAGGCCAGCGCCATGCTGGCGGGACGGGGCGGCGCCGCCCAGGCGTACCAGGGCGGCACCGATCTGTTGATACGCATCCGCCAGGGCTCGTCGCAGCCTGGACGGCTCGTTGATCTCAAAGGCCTGCCCGGCATGCAGGAATTGCGCGTGGACGACGAGGGCTGGCTGATACTGGGAGCTGCCTGCCCCATGAACCGGATCGCGGAGAGCCCGCTTGTCCAGGAGCGTCACGATCTCCTGGTCCAGGCCTGCAGATCGATCGGCTCTTACCAGCTTCGCAGCCGCGCCACGATCGGAGGCAATTGCTGCAACGCCAGCCCCGCGGCCGATACCTTGCCGGCCCTCTATTGCCTGTCGGCCGCCGTCGAGATCTATGGTATCGCCGGCACCCGCATCTTGCCGGTCGACGAACTGATTCTGGGACCCGGCCGGGTCGCCCTTCAGAGCGGGGAATTCTTGACGAGTATTCGCGTTCCCCCGTCACCTCCCGGCGCATTCGGCGTCTATAACAAATTAGGAAGTACAAAAAAAGGGGACATTGCGGTGGCGAGCGTGGCCGTCTACGCCTGGCCGGAAGGCGGGGCAAGAAGACAATGGCGCATCGCGATGGGCGCAGTGGCGCCTGCCCCCGTGCGTGCAGTGGAGGCTGAGGCAGTGATTGCGGCGAGTGACTCACAGACAGGGATAGCACGAGCCGCCGCGTTGTGCGCTGCTGCCGCCCAGCCGATCGATGATGCCCGGGCGAGTGCCGCGTATCGCCGGGTCGTGGTGGTCGAGCTGGCGCGGCGCGGGATCGAGGCTGTGTTGAGGATGCCGATTCGCCCAGGCAGCGTTCCGGCGGCAGGGGGCCCGGCATGAGCCGTGTCACAGAGCTCGGCGGCGGCGTTACCCGAGGGCTTCGCGGCCTGTCATCTGTCTCTTCGGGCCGCGGGCATTATCGGTCTGACTCTGAACGGAGTGCTTACGAAGGTCGAAAGGTCGACTCCCAGTGGGTGGAGGGAAAGGGTATTGCCCGGGCGCGCGCCCTTGGCGCAGCGCGTGGGCAGGCCTCGCGGGCATTCTTCGTCGCGCGGGGCGAGGAGGTGAATGGCCAGGACTTCATCGACGGGCAGGTGGTCAGCTACCAAACCGGAGAGTCGATCCCGCTGAAGGACGCGGCCGTCAGGGGCCTGCTACGCCCCGATAGTGCCCGGCCAGGCGGGCCGGTAGGAGGGCACGGGCCCATGGCGTCGGACCGAGCGGCGCCCGCGGTTGCGCAGCTTGGCCAGAGCCCGCGCACGGCAACCCCTTCCGTCACCGGTTGCCAGGCTCCCCATGTCGAACTGGACACGCAGACGGGTGAAGTCGCGGATCTTGCGATCGCTCCAACCTGCAGCAGCATTGATAGCCTGGCCGTTCCGAGCCGGCGGCACTGCGGATTTCGCGAAAGTTTCCGCCGCACCGCCGATGCGAACGCCTTCAACCCGGCGGCCTGCGACCGGATCAAGTGCCTGGCATCTACGAATAATGTTTGTATGCCAGGGCGCAATCTCGTGTCGCAAAGAACTTGAAATCTGGGCGCCAAAGCGGTATAATGGCGGTACAGGTTCTTGGTTCGAGTGGCCGCATGTGCTCAACGATCAGCCACCCGCAGGCGAGGCGCCTGCCTACCACGTCCCATCGTATTCCCTGTTCGCGCACACACGGAGGTGCATGATGCGTAAATCATTGTGGGTCATACTGATTGCCGTAGCACTGGTGGCCACGTCGTGCGGCCCGGCTATGCCGCCCACCACCAGCCCCAAGTTGGACAACGGCCAGACCTTTATGCTGGCCCTGCCGCGCATCGCGGTCGATTTCGATGAAAGCGGCGCACCCAGCCTCCTGGGCATGTCGATCCAGTCGGTCGGCAAGATGTTCGGCCAGGACCTGAGCGCCGTAGCGATGCCTAAGATGTTGGTGGACTGGATGATGGCCGCAGGCGTCCAGCACATCGAGACCCGCCAGACCGGCGATAGCATGGCGCTGCTCGTCAACGGCAAGCCGCTGCCGCACGTCGGCTGGAGCGACGCCTCACTTCAGCAGGCAATGGACCTGGCAGGGGTGGCGACGGGTCAGAACTTCGACATCGCCAAGAAGGTGCTGCCGATCATGCGCCGGTTGGGCCTCGACGTCGTCCTGAACTTCCCTGTGGCGCCGGGCGCGGCCAAGATCCCTTATGCGGATGAATCCGTTGTCCTGGCCCCGCCTGAGCCATCCAAGGACCCGGCCTCTGTGATCGTGCGCCTGGACGTCGTCTATGACGAACAGGGTGTGCCCTCCGTGCTGGGCCTCTCGGGCCAGGATCTGGCGGCGATGGGCCTCAACGTCCCGCTTGCCATCGCGCCGGCCACGCTGCAGCAGCTGCAGGCCAAGAACATTCAACACATCCAGCTGCGGACCCAACCCGATGGCCTGTTCGTCTACGTCAACGGCAATCCGCTGCCGAACCTGGTATGGGATAACAAGCTGCTGGGCAATACTGCGGACGTGTACACGCAGATGAACCCGCAGAGCCCGGTCATCGACCTGGTAAAGCAGCTGGTTCCCGCTCTCGGTACGCTGGACATCAACGTAGTGCTGGACTTCCCGGTGCCGGCCGGGGTTGCGCCGATCCCCGTCAAAGGCTGAGTTTGCCGAGGCCTGACGGACCGCGGGCCGGCGCCCGTGGTCCGTCAGGCGCGATTCACTGCGAAAGGACACACTGCGCATGAACGTACCGCATAAGTACGGTTTGTTGAGGGCCATAGCATTCGTCCTCAAATTGCTCGGGTGGATCGTCCTTGTGTCGGGCGTGATCGGTGCCGTCTCGTTGGCCATGGTCGCGGTCGTTAATAGGACCGGTGCGGCTGCGCTATTGCCGCAGGCCGTGGGGCTGGCAGGCACGGGTATGGTGGCGCTCCTGGGCGTCATCTGGTTTGTCCAGCTCTACGCGTTTGGGTCGATCTTGTCCCTGCTGGTCGACATCGAAGAGAACACGCGGGCGCTGGCCGAGCGATAAGCCCCCGCTGGGCAGGGAGGCGCTTGCATCTCACCTCCCTGGTCCAGCGTTGCGGCAACACGCTCCATGCGCAGCATGCGCAGCTTGCGCGGCGCACCCCAGGTTGCAGACCGGGGTGCGCTCTCCGCGTTCAGGGCAAGCACCTTACGGCGTAAACTTGCCAAACCCTGGGACTCAGGTACAATAACGTTTTGGTGGCGGTGAACTGCCCCGGCGTTCGACCCATTTGGCGTGTCGAGCGTGCCCCCATAGCGGATATAATCCCCAGGAGATCATCGTATGGCAGCGGTCAAGACTCTCGGTATACTCACGGGCGGCGGCGACGTTCCTGGCCTGAATCCCTGCATCAAGGCGGTAGTGGATCGGGCCGTGCAGGACGGCTTTGAGGTGTTGGGCTTCCGGCGAGGCTGGGCAGGCCCCTTGAATGTCAACC
>Ga0315273_10003106_pt1 | contig 19942 bp, 13 predicted proteins | sample YL17G02_0_MG_FD_205753 | JGI IMG/M metagenome (GOLD analysis project Ga0315273, IMG submission 205753) | Sediment microbial communities from Yellowstone Lake, YNP, Wyoming, USA - YL17G02_0 | ecosystem: Environmental > Aquatic > Freshwater > Lake > Sediment | place: USA: Wyoming | collected...
TCGACCGTGTTCGACCCGTCGACGATCACGTCGTCCGCACCATTCAGCATCACGATCCCCGCGGCATTCGACCCTGTCACCAGCGGCATCGCACCCGGCGCCGGCTTGATCGTCACCGTCTTGGCGGCACTCCCCCCCGTCACGGCGTTCACCGTCACCGGGAAGCTCTCGAGCGCTCCGTAGTTCGCGTCCTCCAGCAGCAGCCGCACCGAGGCCGACACCCCGACCGCGTTGAGCCGCGTCACCGCAGCGCTCAACGTGTTGAACGGCGCTGCGCGGCTCGCTCCTACCGGATAATCCCCTGCGAGCGGACTGGCCACTTCGATCGTTGCTGACACCAGATTGTTTGCCGCGTTGGTGTCGGTGCCGAGCTGGCACAGCGCTTCAATCGTGTAGAAGCCGCCGGTGACGATCGACGTCGACGGAAACGTAAAGTTCTGGGTCGAGCCCACGGATATCGAGCCGATCGTCGAAGCCTGGTCGTACACGATCGTGGTCGCTGGCTGCGGACCGCGGATGCGGTAGCGCACCGGAACGTTGGTCTCACTCGTCGCACCCTGGTTTTCGTACGACGCCTGCGGGGAGAACGACGCGCCCGAGAGCTTGAGGCTCGATGGCGCCGGGTTGATCAAGGACACCGCCGCGATGTCGTGCGATCCAAGCCCGACAAACGCACCTTCGTCGGCTCCGATGTCCGGGGTTGCGGCGCGAGCGTTGCCGTCGATGTCGTCGGGCACCCACGACAGGGCGCCGCCGAAGAACGAGCCCGCACTCTCGACCGGTGACGGGGTGGACGGGTTGATATGCAGGTTGCCGGACGAAACGAACTGAGGATTGCCGCTCGGGCTGCTGGCGTCGCTGCCGGCCACGCCCTGCCAGTCCACGAGCGTTGCCTGGTCGACATTGCCCGCGGAGCCGGTGAAGCCGTTGACCGTGTTGTTGACGTGCAGCACGTTGCGGTCCGAGACCGAGCCCGCAGGACCGATCGAGCCGGCGGTCGGTGAAACCCAGTCATAGTGCTTGGCGCCACCCGACTGCGCCGCGCTGAAATTCGCGAAGATGTTGTTGCGCACCTTGATGATCGCACCGGTCGTGGTGCCGATTTCGAAGCATGCGTTCGAGCACGCGAGGTTTGCCGGCGCGAGCCGCACGGTATTGAAGTCCACGTTGTGGACCGCCCCCGCGCCGAGCCCGGTTTCCTGAATCGTGATGCCGACGATCCGGCGCGACGACGCGGCGGTGCTGCTCGAATGCAGGTCGTAGATCATGTTGTTGAAGATCCGGCTCTCGCTGCTGGCATTGGTGGTGAGCAAAGCCCGAATGCCCGTCACTTTGCCGGCGCTGGAACTCGTGTTGTTGAGCGCGAACACCAGATTGCCAGCGATCCGACATGTCCCGCTGCTGACCGAAAAGGCGCCCTGGTTCTCGAGCAGAATGCCGTCCACCGTGCTGGTACCGGTGCCCGTGATGTTGTGCACGATCGAGTTGTTGATGTCAGCGTTCGCCTGATTCAACGCGCGGATCCCGAACGTCTGCAACGTCCCGTTGCCGATGTCGTTCGCGACCTCGCCGCCGATGATGGTCGGCACGCCGTTCGATCCGCCGACTTCACAGTTCGTATCGAAGATGGTCGCATTGCCCGACAGCGAGATGCCGGCGGCGGCGTTGGAGATGTTCATCGCCAGATAGCGGTTGAACGAGTTGGCTCCATCCACCGAGGTCGGACCGATCGCGACGATCTGCTGCACACCGGTCGACAACGTGTTCGTCCGGTCGAGCCTCACGCCGACATTGCGAATCGTGTTGTTCTGGGCACCGTCGCTGCGCGTCGCGGGGATCAGCAGCAATCCGCGGTCGACCTGGGTACCGCCCACCAGATCGAGATTCTCGATCTGCACGTAGTCGGCGCCGACGAGACCCACGACCGGCTCATTCGCCGTCGTAATAGTCGTCGCCGAGACGGCGTTGCCGCAGTTGCCGGCATCCGCGCCCCGGTAGGCGAGGCTCGAGCGTCCCGCGGCCGGCTTGATCACGATCGTGTTCGTCGCCGAGTTTCCGACGACCGGGCCGAGCAGGATCGGGAAGACGTTGCTGCCGTGTGCCGCGCTTGAATCGTTGACCGCGTCCTGCAGGCTCAGCGTCACGGGGCCAGACTGGCCCTTGTGGTTGAGATCGGCCACGGCTTCGGACAGCGATGAGTATGAGCCGCCGGGTCCGACCGAATACGTACCGCCCGGCACCGTGCCCGGGCTCTGGGGCTTGAATCTTAGGAACCGAACCGGCCATTTGGCCGTCGTCATCATGCCGTTGCTCGTCGAGCGCGAGCCGGTGACCGCGTCGAGGAACGCACCGCCCACCGAATCCTCGAGACCGATCGAGGCGGATTCCAGCGAGCTGTGGCTCGGGCCGGTCACCGTGCCGTAACGGAACTCGATCTCGTTCGAGGTCTCGCTCAACACCAGCTGGAAGTTGATCAGCCGCGGCTGTCCACCGGTGGTGTTGGTGTAGGACGAGACGTTGGTCCACTGCACGGTGAGCTTGCGACTGCCCGCAGCACCCTGGGTCTGGTAGAGCACCTTGCCCGCAGGATTGCCGCCGACCGCTCCGACGCTCAGATCGTCGTACCACGGCGCGAGCGTTCCGTTCGGCGCCGAGCTGCCGTAGAGGTTGGAGTTCGACGCGAGCGAGGTGGACGAAGTCAAGACGCTCGCGCGCGATAGATACGCGAAACCGTTCGCGTTGACGGCGACGAAGTTCGAGGTCGTGAACGGAATGCCTGAAAACACGAAGTTGAACGGCAGCGGAATCGTGCTGGTCGAATCGTCGGCCGTGACGAGCGCCGTGCCCGCACCGCCCGCGGTCGAAATCGGCGTGTACGCCGCCACGAACGGGACGCGCTCGTAACCCAGCACCACACGCGTAAACGTTGCGGTCACGGTCTTGTTGCCGTCCATCATGATCGAGATGGGATTGAGCGACGACGTGACGTCTCCGGTCCACCCCGAGAACTGATACCCGAAATCAGGCGTCGCGGTCATCGAGACGTTGGTCCCGAACAGGTAGGTGGCCTGGTTCGGATTCCGGGCCACCGAGCCGCTACCGATGGTCGTGATCGAGAGCGTGTAAGCGCCGAGTACGAATGTCGCACTGATCGTGTGGTTCGCAGTCACGTTGTTGAACGTGTGGCTCGAAACCGCGCCGACCGACACGCCATCGACGAGCACGTTCTGAACCTGATAGCCCGAGTTGGGATTGATGTTGAAGACCGGGCTCGTATTATAGGGAACGATCACCGCACCCGAAGGCGCGATGCTGCCGTTGGGACCCGCCGTCGCAGTGACGGTCACCGTCCGCAGCTCGCCCACGGCGAAATCGCTGAACGACGTGAGATCGGTCGCCTGGGCGCTCGTCGCGGACATCGTGCCCGGGGTGCCGAACGACCAGTTCGGAGCGTTGTACTTCTGCATCGCGAAGTTCGACGGCACGACCCCCGCATCGGCGTCGCCGGCCGGAAAGTTCACGACGATGTCGTAGGTCGAGAATGCCACGAGCGCATTCGTGACGGTCCACCACCGATTCACGGACTTCGTGGCATCGATGCTCGAAGTCGCAACGTTTGGATGCTCGCCCGCGGTGGTCGAAGCCGTCAGCGTTCCGCCGTTCGTCACACTCGCGAACACGACGCTCGCCGGGGCGTAGGTCGCCCCCGAGCCGATCTCGAAGCTGACCGTGGGCGACCCGGTGGGAACCGTCTTGCGGAGGTTTCCGGCGACGAAGCCGTTGGTGCGCGTCACGGTGCCCGCCGCCGCCAGGATCACGGTCTGGCTGCCGGTGACGATCGCGCCATTGGTGAGGACGAGCACATTGCCACTGTTTCCGGTGAGCGTGAGGTCCGTGGCCGGGCTCGAAGCAAGCACCAGGTTGCCCGCCGACTTGTTGACCTGCAGTGCGAACAGCGTCTCGCCGCCCGATCGCGACAGGGTCTGGGTCGCGGTGCCGTTGATGACCACGGTCCGGCCCGCCGGGGTGAACGTGCCGCTGCTGGTCCAGTTGCCACCGACCGAAAGCGTTCCTCCGCCGGCGTTCATCGCCAGTGTGCCGCTCGAGATGGTGAGGTCGCCCGGGACTGACCGGTCCGTCACGGGCATCGACACGGTTCCGGCGGCGGCGACCGTGACGTTGCGCGGCACTCCGAGTCCGACGCTGGTCCCGGTGCCCCACTCGTTGCCGACCGTCGCGGGTGCGGCATATGTGAGCGTTGCCGTGCTGCCGTAGGTCGGGGCTGGCGCGATGCTGCCGCCGGCATTGCGCGTGAGGTTGCCGTTCACCGTCAGCGAACCTGCCGTGAACGTCAGCGCGCGGCTGAGTGCCAGCGTGGTGCCGGCATTGACGGTGGCACTGCTGCCGAACGTGATCGTGCCGGTGCCGCCGCCGCCGCCCACGGTCTGCGTGACGCCGCCCGCGAAGACGATGCCGCCACTTCCCGCGGTGAGCGCGAGGTTGCCGCTGCCGGCGCTCTGGATGTCGCCGGTCACGGTGACCGAGGCCGTACCGCTGCCGGTGTGTGTGAACGACGAACCCGCTTCGACATTGAGCGTTTGCAATTGGAAATTGCCAGTGCCCGATCCCGTGACGGCCGCGTTGTTCTGGAGCGTCAGATTGGCATAGGTGCGTCCGCTCGACTGGAATCCGGTCGCGGTTCGCAAGATGGCGGTGCTGCCGGGCTGGAATACCACCCTCGAACTCGGTGCCGCGAGGCCGAATGGGTCAGAGCCGGCATTGTGGCGATAGATCGATCCGCTCGCGAACACCACGGCATTGGCCGTACCGGTGCTTCCGAACGCGTTGCCTGAAAACAAGGTGTTGGTCGTGAACGACCCGCCGCTCTGGAACGTGAGCTGGCTGGCATTTGCCGCCGTGAGCTGATGAGCGCCGCCGTCGAAGCCGATCGCACCCGAGATGCTGCTCGTCGAACTGCCCGACAGCGCGATCGTGATGAGCTGGCTGTTGATGAGCGACAGCGCGGTTCCCGCCTGCATCTCGAAAGCCGGCGATGTCGCGCCACTGATGGTCAGCGTCTGGCCCGAGCTCAGAGCCGTGAGCGTGACCTGCGCATTGCTGAGGATGCGCAGCCGGCCGATGGTCTGAGTCGGCAGGTTCGTAATCGTCGGCGCCGGGGTCGTCACACCATTGATCACCAGGATATCGTTGGTCGCGGGCGTCGTACGCTTCGGCGTCCAGTTGGTGGAGATCGCCCACGAGGCCGAGGCGGTCTGGTTCCAGGTATAGGTCGTCTGCGCAAGTACCGCAGCGGGCAGCAACGCGAACAACGCCGCGGCGAGAACGGCGGCCGCGACGGGTCCCGGACATGATCGTGAGATGCGTGCGTTCACGGTCGCTCCCCTTGGGATCCGTAATTGGAAGTACATCACTCGGCGAAAGCTCCGGGGCATCGGAACGACAACCCATTCACAAGACCGCGTCGGAAGGGGATTCGTAGCGGTCGAGAGGGCACCCCACAGCACGGCTCGGGGATCAGTCCCCAGTGTGCCAAATGCGGCTTTCGTGCCTGGATTCAGGGTAAGCTTATGGATGGTTCGGTTCCGGTTCAAGGTAATTCGGACCCGATCCGCCGCCGGGCGCACAAATGGTCGCCGGAGCGCGGTAAATACGCCCCATACGCCTCAGCGGATTGGGCGAAATCGCGCTCAGGAAAGCAGGCGTTCCCACGCTTTCATACGGCGTGCGATCTCCGCTTCGAACCCCTCGTCGGTGGGCTCGTAGAATCGCCGGGGTCCCATCTCGTCAGGAAGATGCTGCTGGGATGCGATTCGACCCGGCTCGTCGTGGGAATAGCGGTAGCCGGCGCCGTACCCGAGGTGCTTCATGAGCCCGGTCGGGGCATTGCGCATCACGAGCGGCGGCGGCAAGCTCCCGCTCTGCTGCACCTCCTCGAGAGCCGCCCCGTAGCCGCGGTAGACCGCGTTGCTCTTGGGGGCGGTGGCGAGGTAGACCGCGCACTGCGCGAGCGCCAATTCGCCTTCGGGGCTGCCCAGTTGGTGATAGGCCTCGAACGCAGCGACCGCGAGCGGGAGCGCGTGGGGATCGGCGTTGCCGACATCCTCGCTCGCGAAGCGCACCAATCGGCGCGCAACGTAGCGCGGCTCTTCGCCACCCGCCAACATCCGCGCCAGCCAGTAGAGCCCGGCGTGCGGATCAGAGTCGCGCAGCGACTTGTGGAGCGCAGAGATCAGGTTGTAGTGCTCCTCGCCCGCGCGGTCGTAGCGCAGGTGCGGGCGTGCCAGCGCCTGGCGCACATGCTCGATCGTCAAGCGGCGCGCGGGCTCGCGGGCAGCGGCGGCCGCGGCGATCTCGAGCGTGTTGAGCGCACGGCGCGCATCGCCGTCCGCAGCGATGGCGAGCAGGGCGAGTGCGGTGGGGTCCGCGGCAACCGGCGGATTCACCCCGCGTTCGTGATCTTCCAGCGCCCGCTCGAGGATCGCTTGCACCTGGGCAGGACCGAGCGCCTGGAGCACGACCACGCGCGAGCGTGACAGCAGTGCTGAGTTCACTTCGAACGACGGGTTCTCGGTCGTCGCGCCGATCAGCACGATGTCGCCCTTCTCGACATAGGATAGGAACGCGTCCTGCTGCGCGCGGTTGAAGCGATGGATTTCGTCGACGAACACCAGCGTCGGCCGTCCGCTGCGGCGGCGCTCGACCGCCGCACGCGCCATGACTTCCTTTACTTCCTTGATCCCCGACAGCACGGCGCTGAACGACTCGAACGGCACATGGCTCACGTGCGCGATGAGCCGTGCGAGGGTCGTCTTGCCGGTGCCGGGCGGCCCCCACAATATGAGTGACGACAGGTGCTGCGCATCGCGGATCAGCGTGAGCGGGGCGCCGGGCGCGAACAGTGACTCCTGCCCCACCAACTCCTCGAACGTGCGCGGTCGCATCCGGTCGGCAAGCGGAGTGCCCGGCAAGGCGGAACCCGCGGAACGTGGCGGCTCGGGACCGAACAGATCGCCCGTCATCGCGTCGGATCGGGTGATTCGCTCGGGACCGATGCAGGCTCGGACGCGGACGCCGCGGCGGGGAGCGCGGGTGCGGAGAACGTGGCCGGCGACGCCGGCATCGGTCGCTCGCCAAGCGCAGCGAGGATCATGCGCGCGGCCTCCTCGACCGCCATCGGCCTGCCCAACGAAGCGCCCTGCTCGTGGAGGCGCTGGAACAGCTCCGCGAGCACGGGGGGCTGAATGTTGCTGCGCCGCAGCATGCCCGGATCGCGAAAAATTTCGGACGGCGGCCCCTGCGCCACGATTTCGCCGCCGCGCAGCAGCACGTACACCTGGTCCGCCATCTCCGGCACCACGTCGACATCGTGCGTCGCCATCACCAGCGAGACACCCTGCTCCAGGTGCAGGCGGTTGAGCAGATCGCGCAGGTCGCCACGCGAGGCGGGATCGAGCCCCTCGAACGGCTCATCGAGCACGAGCAACTCGGGACCCAGTACGATTGCGCCGGCGAGCGCCACCTTGCGCTTCTCACCGCCCGACAGATGGTGGCACACCTTGTGACGCAGGTGCGCGATCCCGACGCGCTCGAGCGCCTGGTTCACCATGCGGTCGACCTCTGCGCCGGAGTAGCCATAGTTGCGTGGTGAGAACGACACGTCGTCCCATACGGTGGGCGCGATGATCTGCTCGTCAACGTTCTGCAGCAGGATGCCGATCCGCTCGCGGATGTGGTGATATTGGCGCGCAGGGTTCACGCCGAACACCGAGACCTCGCCCTCCTGTGGCTCGAGCAGTCCGAGGATGTGGTTAAGCAGTGTGGTCTTGCCGCAGCCGTTCGGTCCGAGCACCACGACCCGCTCGCGCTTGCGCACGACAAAGTCGAGCCCGCACAAGTGAACCTGGGTTCGATCGGGATACGTATGGCGTACGCACGAAACGCGGACGATCGGATCGCTCACGCGCGGCCCCCCAGCAGAATCACCGCCGCGATCACGATCCCGGCGACCGCAGCCACCGCCAGGTCGGCCCGCCCGACCTCGGCCCAGTGGCGGCAGCCGCAGATCCGACCCGAATACCCGCGCAGCAGCATCGTCGCATAGAGGCGGTGGCTGCGTTCGAATCCGTAGAGCACCAGTGTGCCGAGCCCTTCGCCCACGTTCGTAAGCCGGCGCGCCGGCGATCCGGCGTTGCCGCCGCGCATGCGCAGCGCGCGCGCGAGTCGCTCGGTACGGCCGAGCAACTCGAACAGCGCGCGGTAGGTGAGAAACAGGCCGTCGGCGAGCGCGCGCGGCAGCAGGCGCGAGACCGGCGCGAACAGATCAGGATAGGGCGTGGTCCCAACCAGCCACAGCACCATGAGGCTCGCCGTCACGGGGCGCAGCAGCAAGATCGCCTGTTCGCGGGCAGCCCCACCCCAGGTCGCGATCACGAACAGGCTCGAAACCAGCAGCGGATAGCACGCCGCCGCCACCACGATTCGCCACGGCAGCCGGGCGGTGAGCACCAGCACCCACACCACAGCCTGCAACGCTCCGATCAGCATCAGCGACCGCGACGCGATCACGATCCCGACCACAGCGAGTGCCAGAATGAGTTTCGCGAGAGCGCTCGAACGATGCCAGGGCGTCGAATCCGCGCTGGCGAGTTGATCGAGCCGCCCGATCAGACTCATCGCGAACCCCCGGCGTCGATCACCGCCCCCGGCAGGAGATCGGGCCTTACCCTAAGTATGAACCGTCCGAGCCCGAATGCGACCGCGGACTCGGCGAGCACACCGAACAACACCATCGGCACCGCGACCCCCGACATCAGCCCGAGACGCCCACCGCTCTCGAGTCCCAGATCCGCGGCGCGCACGTGCGCGCTGACCAGCATGAGCAAAAGCCACGCGATACTCGACCCGGTATGCCCGATCGCGGTTGCACCCGCGAGCGCCGCCGCACCAGGGCGCCCCCGCTCGAGCGCATGATAGGCGAGTGCGGAGAGCGACGCCGCGGTGCCCACCAGCAGCGCGTTGAGCCCGATCAGCGTGAGACCGCCGTGGCCGATGAAAGCGAGCACCGCGCTCGCAATGAACGCTGCCTGGAACGCGCCCGCGGGGCCGAGCAGGATGCCGATCGGTCCCGCGAGCGTGAGATGGTATTCGAGCGGACCGAACGGGACTTCCATGGCCATCGCGGCCAGCATCAGCGCTCCGAGCGCTCCTTCATATGCGACCCGCTGCGGGGTGCGATCGCGCTGGGTCCGCCACACGCCGATGAGGATCAACACCGTGACGAGCCACGCCGGACCCCACAGCCATGCCGGCAGCACTCCATCGGGGATGTGCAGGTGCGACATCTACTGGGCCCACGCCACGGCGACCGCGGCGGCTTCCGCTCCGCACTCGCTCAGCGCCGCGAGGCCGGCCTCGAGCGTCGCTCCGGTCGTGATCACATCGTCCACCAGCAGCACCCTCCTCCCCTTGAGCAACTCAGGCCGGCGCACCCGCAGCGCCCCCGCAAGATTCAGACGCCGCGCCCGGCCGTCGAGCCGCGCCTGTGCCCGGGTCGGCCGGGTGCGCTCCAGCACGCCCGGCACCCACGGCGCGCCGACATGCGCGGCGAGTGCTGCCGCCAGCAGCGCGGCCTGATCGAAGCCGCGTTCGCGGCGGCGCGCCGGATGCAACGGCACTTCGGTCACCAGATCCGGCCGCGCGATCGGACGCGGCGCCTGGGCCAGCGCCTCGGCAAGCAGGTCCGCGAGATCGGGGCGGCCGCCATATTTGAAGGCACCCATGACCGCGGCCGCGCGCTCATCGTAGACCCATGCGACTCCGGCGCGAAATCCATCATGGCGCACACAGTGCACCGGCTCGCGTCCGAGCCCCAGACAGCGTGCGCACACGATCAACTCGGCGCGCGGGATCGCGATCCAGCACGCGGCGCACAGTACGAGCTCGGGCACCGTTTCGCTACCGCATGCCGGGCAGCGCTGCGGGTAGATGAGTGCGGTCGCATCCGCGAGCCACGCGCGAGCGCCGTGGGCACAGCCGGCGAGGCCCGTGGCCGCCGTAGCCACAACGGCGCTCCCCGCTGATGCGGCGGCTGCCAAGATCGCGTGAGGTGTGTTCCTTGATGGCCGCTGGCCTCTCATCGCGGCCAGCCCACCGCGCGCGCCAGCACGTCGAACGGGACGTTGGCGTCGAGCCACAGTGCGAGCGAGCGCCGCGCCTGGGCGGTGAGCAGCCCCAGCCCGTCCCAGGCTTCGATTCCATGTGAGCGCCCGGCACGCACCCACGGTGTGAGCTCTTCGCCATACGTGAGATCGACGGCCATCGCCCGTGCCGGAAGTTGCGCGGGATCGAGCGGTACCGCAGCCGCAGAGACCGGCGTGGCGTTCACGACCAGCGTCGAGTGCGCCAGCTCCTGATCAAGCGGCTCCGGGGACCACGCGATCACTCGCGCCGGGAGTCCGGCCCAGGTCCGAGTGGCTTCGGTCGGCCGCCGTGCGGCGACCGCGACCGAGGCGCCGGCGTCGCCGAGCGCAAGTGCCAGGCTGCGCGCCGCCCCGCCCGCGCCGAGCAGCAGCACGCGCTCGCGCGCCGGATCACGGCCGAGGACCAGGAGCCAGTCGAGAAATCCCTCGCCGTCGGTCGAGTCGCCCCAGTGGGGACCGGGACCGAAGCCGACCGTGTTCACCGACTGTGCCATCCGCGCACGATCGGCGATGCGCTCGAGATGCACGAGTACCGCGTGCTTGAGCGGGTGTGTGAGGTTCACCCCGCGGTAGCCGGCCGTAGCGAGCGCGGCGAGCCGCTCCTTGAGCGCGGCGGCCGGGGTGCACAAGGCTTCCGAAGTTCCCGGGTACCCGAGGTGCTCGAGGCCCGCGCGATGAAGGATCGGTGATCGTGTGTACGCGAGCGGGTCGCCTAAGACGGCGAGCCTGATCGGATCGGTCAAGAAGGCCCCGAGACCCGGGGGGCAACCGGTGGCGAAATCGTGACTGCGATCTTCAGCGCCTCGCGGCGGAGGCGGAACAGCATGAGCACGCCGAACAGCGCGAACACGAGACTGGTGAGCTGGCTCTCCGTGATCGACCACGGCCCGACCGGTATCAGACGAGCGGCGGGCTCGTAGGCGCGGAAGAAGTCGAGCACGATGCGGCCGAGCGCGAATGCCACGATGAATGACCAGAACAGCGTGCCCGCGATGCGCACACGAGACCGCAGCGTCCACAGCACGCCGAACAGCGCGAGACCGAACAATGCGTTGTAAATCTGTGCGGGATGAATCGGCGTGGCGCCGAACTCGAGCCCCGCGAACGAATCGGGTGGATAGACCACGCCCCACGGCAGGTGGGTCGGGCGGCCGTAGCAGCATCCGTTGAGGAAGCAACCGATGCGTCCGAACATCGTTCCGAGGGCCACTGCCGGCGTGAGCGCATCGGCCACCGCCCACATCGGCATGCCGAGCCGCCGCGCGGTGAGGAGCGCGGCAAGCGTACCCGCCACGACACCTCCATAGAGGGTGAGTCCGCCCTGCCACACGGCGAGCATGCTGCTCCATTGCCCGCGGAACTCGTCGATGTGCTCGAGCACGAACAGTATGCGTGCTCCGATCACCGAGCTCACCAGTGTGACGAGCACGACCGTGACGAGGTGATCGGGGTCGAGGCCGAGCCGGCGCGCCTCCTTCAACCCGAGCCACGTGCCTACCAGGAACGCGATGGCGAGCATCAGCCCGTAGGAACGGACGTGCAACACGCCCCAGCTGAAGACATCGGGAAACATGAGACTCCGGTCAGAACTCGTGGCGGCGTGTCGCCACGTTTTGGAGAAGGCCGATCTGGATGCCGTTCACGATCAACGCGGTCCCGCCGTACGAGAGGAGCGGCAACGGCAGCCCCGTCACCGGGGCGAGCCCGATCGTCATCAGCATGTTTACCATGATGTGGTAGAACAAGGAGGTCACGAGCCCCACCACCATCAGGCTCGCGAAACCGTTACGGACCGTAGCAGCGAGCCGATACCCGCGCAGGATGAGCAGCGCGTACAGTATCACCACCGTGAGCGCCCCGATCAACCCCAGTTCCTCTCCCACCACCGAGAAGATGAAGTCGGTGTGCCGCATCGGCAGGAACGCCAGGGCCTTCTGGGTGCCGCGCAGATAGCCCTTTCCGGTGACGCCACCCGAACCAATCGCGATCTTCGACTGGATGATCTGGTAGCCGGAGCCGTACGGATCCTGCCCGGGATTGAGAAACGTCTCGATGCGGCGCTTCTGATAGTCGTGAAGCCCGTTCCAGATGTGGGGCATCGCGTAGGCGACCACGCCGTTGATCGCGAGCACCGCGACCAGCACCGCGATCCGCGGCCGGAACCACGCGAGCATTAGAGAAAGCGCGGCGATGAACCACCAGATCGAGCCGGTGACGACGAACATCGCGATGTTCATCACCGGCGAAAGCCCGAGCAGAAGCTGGGTCACAGGCATCCCAGCCCAGAAGTACATCGCGATCAGGATGATCGGGAACGCCAGCGACGTCCCGAGATCGGGCTCCTTCGCCACGAGTAGGAACGGCACGAGCATGAGCAGCAGCGGAGCAACCCAGTGCGAGAACTTGCGCAGGTTGAGCTTCGGATCGTCCATGCGCCGTGCCAGCACCAGCACCATCGCGATCTTCGCGAGCTCCGAGGGCTGGAACTTGATCGGACCAAGATCCAGCCAGCGCTTCGCGCCGTATGCGCTCGATCCAAACAGCAGCACGAGCACGAGAAACATGAGCGAGACCACGTACAGCGGATATGCGAGCGAGTCGTAGACCCGGTACGGCAGAACGGTTGCGAGCCACGCGGCTCCGACGGCGACCAGCGCCCACATCAGCTGCTTGAGCCACAGGCCCTCGTGCGCCCCAGGAATCGACGTCGCGCTGTAGACCGTGAGCAGCCCCACCAGGACCAATCCGGCTGCGGCACCCGCGAGCGGCCAGTCGATCGGAGGCAAACGGAACGGGAGCCGCATCACGCCCCCCCTGTGTCAGTCACCACCGAACACCTCCATGCTGTCGGGCACCTGAATCGCCGCCGCGACGGGGCGCGGACGCGCGACCGGATGCAGTGCCGCGTAGACCGAGTCCGCCAGTAGCACGCGCGCGAGCACGCTGCCCGCCTTGGGTGCGGCCACGCTGCCGCCGTGTCCCGAGTTTTCGATCACGAACGCAAGAGCGATCTGCGGGTCGACGACCGGGGCGAAGCACACGAACAATGCATGATCGTTGCCATGCGGATTCTGCGCGGTGCCGGTCTTGCCGGCGACACGCACTCCGGGCACGCGCGCCGCGGTTCCGGTGCCGGTCGCCACCACGCGCTCGAGGGCCTCGCGCACCGCCTGCCAGTCCGCGGGATCCCCGGCGATCCGCTCGTGCTGCGGGCGCTCGGGCGCAAACTCCGGCACACCCTTGATCTCGCGCACGACATGGGGGCGCAGCGCCTTTCCGCTCATCCCGGTTTCCGCAGCCATCAGCGCGAGCTGAAGCGGGGTGGTGAGCAATTCGCCCTGGCCGATGATGAGGTTGAGCATCACGCCTTTGCGCCACTTGCCCGCGCCCCAGCGCTCGTCGTACCACGCCTGACTGGGAATCAGCCCCTTCTTCTCCTGCGGCAGATCGATGCCAGTGCGTCCGCCGAAGCCAAAATCCCGCGCCGCGTCCCCGAGTGGGGTGAGGCCGAGCTTGGGACCGATCTGATAGAAGTAAACGTCGCACGAATGCTCGAGCGCGCTGATGAAATCGAGCGACCCGTGGCCGGTGTGCTTCCAGCATCCGAACGACCGGCCGCCATACGTGTAGCGCCCAGTGCACGGCGCGAGGCGCGTGGTGGGACTCGCCACATGATTGCGGAGCGCGGACAACATGCTCACGATCTTGAACGTGGAGCCCGGCGGGTAGGTCCCCTGGATCGCGCGATTGATCAGCGGGTTGGCACCGCCCTCGGACAGCTCCTTCCAGCGCTGCGGCGAGAGGCCGAGTGAGAATTCGTTCGGATCGAATGCGGGCCGGCTCACGAGTCCGAGGACGCTGCCGTCGCGCGGATCGATCGCGACCGCTGCGCCCCGATCGACGCCCGCCATCGCCTCCTCCATCGCGTTTTGGACCTTCAAGTCAATCGTGAGCACGAGATCGTGGCCCGCGACTGGCAGCTGCGGTGGACCTTCGCTGAGCGTGGTGACGCGCTTGCCCATCGCGTTGACGACCACGAACTCGGCTCCGTCCTGCCCGCGCAGCACATCCTCATAGCCGCTCTCGACGCCGCTCTGGCCGATCAGGTCGCCCGAGCCATATCCGTCGGCGGCGCGCAGTTCAAGTTCCTTCTCGCTGATCTGGGCCGCGTAGCCAAGCAGGTGGGCCGCGACCGTGCCGTGCGCGTAGCGCCGCAGCGGCTCGATATGGACCTCGAGCCCGGGCAACTCACCGCGCATCTCCTCGATCGCCGCGCGTACCGCGAACGGCGCATTGTGCCGCAGCATCTCGGCCTGGCCGGTGCGATTCGCCTTTGCCACCGCCTCGCGCACTTTGAGCGTGTCGGTTCCGGTCAACTGCGCGACCTCGGCGATCCATGCGGAACCCTGGGTCGTGCGCTTGATCGAGATGCTCTCCGCTGGGAACGGGCGGAATTCGATCGAAAAGCTCGGTGCGGAGTCGGCGAGCAGGACGCCGTTGCGGTCGTAGATCGATCCGCGCGGTGCCCGGATCACCTCGAGGCGAACGTGGTTATCCTTTGACAGGCTCAGGTACTGGTCGTGGAAGGCGACCTGGAGACGGATCAGGCCGATCGTGACCACGCCGAAACCCAGGAGCACTGCGACCTGCAGCGCAACGGCCCGTGGCTCCCTATGACGTTGGGCGTGATTCGACAACCGCGTGACCGAACAGGGGCTGGCCGGTACCAAGGCGCAGCAGGGTGAGCAGCAGGACTCCGAGCGGTGGCGTCACGAGGGCGGCGAGGAGCACGCGTTGCACGAGGTAGGGCCATCCTCCCACGGCCCCGATTTCGAATGCGACTGTCCACGTCTGGTGCAGCAGCGTCCCGAGCAGGATCAGCACCAGCTGCGTGCGGCCGCTGTCGCGGACCAGGGTGCGGGACAGGCGGCCGACCGCATATCCGAGCAGCGTGAGGACGAGCGCATGACGCCCGAGCCAGTGCACCGAGTCGAGATCCGCGGCGAGGCCGAGCACGAACCCGAAGCTCGCCCCCCACGGCGCTCCGTAGCGCAGCGCCCACACCACGGTCGCGAACACGAGCACATCGATGACCACTCCCCGCGCCGCAAGCGCGGTAAGGGCAGTCGAGCGCAACAGCAGCACGATCGCGACGAACACGAACATCGTCCAGATCTGCTTCACGGCGTGTCCTCCGGGAGCGGCGGCGGGGTCAGGACAAATGCGTGCCGCAGTCGCGACAACCGTGCCGCCGCGGTGATCTCGATCTCCTGCGTGAGCCCGCCCGCGTCCCGTCCGATGCGCGAGACCGTGCCGATCGGAAGCCCGCGCGGGTAGCGGCGCGACATGCCCGACGTCACGACGCGCTGGCCGAGCTTGAGCGTGTCGGACAGCGGCACGCCGGTCAGCACCAGCCGCGGATGCGGCAGGTTCATGAACCGCAACACACCGAGCACGCTGGTGCTTTCGACTTCGGCCGCCACGGCGGAGTTGGGATCGGTGAGCAGTACCACGCGCGCCATCGATCCGAAGACCTCGCTGACGCGTCCGAGCAGACCGTTTCCGGTCACAACCACATCGCCGATGCGCGCGCCCTGGCGGCGTCCGGTGCTGATCGTTGCGGAACTCGGCAGGGACTCTCCGCCCAGTGCCAGCACTTCGGCGGGACGCAGCAGCTGCCCGCGCCACCGCGGCAGATCGAGCATGCGGCGCAGCCGGTCATTCTCGACGCCGGACAGGCGCAGGCGTTGATTCTCGATCTCGAGCTGCGAGATCTTCTCGTGCAGGAGCAGATTTTCACGCCAGGCGGCGGCGAGCCGGTCGACGGTGAGCACGACACGGTCGAACGGCGCGAACATCCATGCTCCGATTCCACGCAGCGTCGCGGCGGGGATGCGGTCTCCGCTGAGCAGCAGGAGCAGCGAGAGCGCCGCGTACAGGCCCACGAGGGCGCTGCCGCGGCGCTCGGCCGGCGGGAGGAACCCTCCCATCGAATCAGTCCCTGTGACCGCTCATGAGCACCTTCTCGAAGTCTTCGGGCTGTTCCAGGATCTTGCCCGCCCCGAGGACGACCGACGTGAGCGGGTCCTGGGCGACCCGGATGTTGAGGTTGGTCACCTCACGCAGCAGCAGGTCGAGGCCCCGCAACAGCGCGCCGCCTCCGGTGAGGAAGATGCCGCGATCGACGATGTCGGCCGCGAGTTCGGGCGGAGTGCGCTCGAGCGACTCGCGCAGGGCGTTGACGATGTTGCCAATCGGCTCCTGCAGCGCTTCGCGAATCTCCACACTCGAGACGCGCAGCGTGCGCGGAATGCCGCGCACGAGATCGCGCCCTTTGATCTCCATGTCCATCTCTTCGGGCAGCGGAAACGCCGACCCGATCTCGATCTTGATGCGCTCCGCGGTCTGCTCGCCGATCAGCATGTTGTAGGCTTTCTTCGCGTAATTCATGATCGCTTCATCCATCTCGTCGCCGCCGACGCGGATCGACATCTTGGTGACGATGCCGTTGAGCGCGATCACCGCGATCTCGGTCGTGCCGCCGCCGATGTCGACGACCATGTTGCCGGTCGGCGTGTCGACCGGCAGTCCCACTCCAATCGCAGCAGCGATCGGCTCCGGCACGAGACGCACATCGCGAGCGCCGGCGCGCATCGCCGAGTCGTTCACCGCGCGGCGCTCGACTTCGGTGATGCCCGAGGGCACGCAAATGATGATGCGCGGACGGACGAGGAACTTGTGCTTCTGCACGCGATGGACGAATTCGCGCAACAGATGCTCGGTGACTTCGAAGTCGGCGATGACACCGTCTTTGAGCGGGCGGATCGCGTTGATCTCGTCGGGGGTACGGCCCAGCATCAACTTGGCTTCGCTGCCGACGGCGAGCACGCGGCCCGTCGCCTTGTCGATCGCGACCACGGACGGCTCATTGAGCACGATCCCCCGACCCTTTACGAACACCAGTGTGTTCGCGGTGCCGAGATCCATGGCGACATCGGTGGAAAACAATCCCGTCAGACTATTCAACATCAGAGCCGCTCCAGGGGTTCGAAGGACGGTAGGCGCGCTTGATTTCGCAGGATCGGGTGGGCCGGGGCTCGATGGGTTGTGCTCAGGGCATCCATGTCCCTCACAGAAGCCATCGGACGCTACACCTTCGATCTTGAGCGTCGCAAGCGGATTGTCCCAACTTTTCCGCACTCGGGGCGTGGGCGCGGGGTAGATGGGTCGAAACCGGCGGGCCTGAGGACCGTTCATTGACCCCCTTTTGCGGCCGATGCTAGGCTTTTCAGACCCGCGGCCCTCGGTGCGGTGGCACCTCCTGATGACTCGACCCGTTCGACCATTACTACTCCTTGCACCGCTTGCGATTGGCCTCGCGTTCGCTCACGCGCCTGGTGGCGCACAGACGAGCACGCCCGCGCCGACCGGGCGCTTCGCGTTTGCCGACACGACGCTGCTGCGCGACACCCTGAATCTCCACTTCGATGGCCTGTTTCCGCTCGCCGACAGCCTCGGCATCCTGCCCGACTCGCTGCGTGCGTTGTCGATTCGCTATCGACTGAGCCTCGTGCAGATCACGCATCTCGCCGATAGCCTGCGCGCGCCGGTCGACAGCGTCGGTGCCATCATGCACCGTGAGGAGTTCAACCCGCTCTCGAGCCGAGTTCAGCACCGCAACGACCTGTCCTACACCACCGCCTACAGCGTCGCGCAGACCACGAGCAACTGGTCCACCGCCGCCGACTGGAACCTCATCAGTGGCCCATTGTTCGTACGCAACACGACAAACATCGGGCTCGACCGTTTCACGGCTGGCGGACAGGTGAACCTGCGCCAGACACGCGCGGCGCTGACCGAAGGCGGCTGGAGGCTCTCCGACAAGGCGTCGTTCGGCGCGCGCGCGAACCTCGAACGTTTCAACAGTCAGAATCCCGGCAACTACAATAACGAAGCCGAGACGAAGAATGAGTACCAGGTCTCGGCGCGGACCAAGTACGCCCGGATGCGCAATCTCACCTCTGAGCTGTCGTTCTTCTCGGGACTCCTCGACGTGCGGAACACTTCGCAGGTCAAACGCGGGTGGTCTGCAGATCTGGCGGCGAAGGCGCGCTATGCGCGGGGTGGGTGGCTGGTCAACGACGTGCAGGCGCGCTCGAGCGGCAACCTGGCGCGAACCCGCGTGCCAACGGCGATCCAACAGCTCAACACGCGCGACATCTCCAACACGGTCGACGGAACCCTGTCGATGTTCGCCAGCCGGCCGATCGGTGTAAACGTCAACTATGGGCTGAGGGGTGTGCGCGTCGAGACTCCGCTCGACAGCGCGCGCATTCAGCAAATCCGCACCGAGAGCGGCCGGATCGTGACCACGGTTCGAATGCATCGCGACAACGACCGCTATCTCAACATCACCGAACGACTCGGCCGCTCGGCGAGCGCCAGCGCCACCAACCTGAGCTCGCTCAACCGACGCGGTGAACAGAGCTTCAACCTCCAGGGCCGCTACCGCCTCGACAACTGGTTCCTGGACGCGTCATTCGACAACAGCTATTCCAACACGCAATTCCCACAGCGCTCCGCTGCCGGCGGATACGGCGACAAGTCCGACTCGCGCGTGGTCCAGGCCACCGCGACACGCACGTTCGGGTCGCGGTTCACGTTCAAGGCGGATGGTCGCGTCGGCCTGACGTCGTCGCGCTACTACATCATCGGATCGTATCCCAACCCGCCGGTTGATCGCGACCAATACCGCCAGTCGTACAAGCTCGACGGCCAGTACAATCGTTCGCAGCGGATGAGCACTGGCGTGTCGCTCGAGACGATTCGCGATCAGTTCGTGAACATCCCGAGTGCCAGCACCGGCGCCAACAACGAAACCCGCAGCTACCGCTCCGAATGGCGCTGGACCTACCATCTGCTCCGCGGCCTCACCGCCACGCAGCGCAACCAGCTCAGCGCGGATTACGTGGCGTACAACTTCCTGCCGGTGAACAACCGACTGTCGCTGAGCTACAAAGCGCTGACCACGCTCAACGCGATCGTCTCTCCGCGCACGACGATCGAGATCACGCACGATGCGCAGATCACGCCGAGCGGCAACTACACCGCGCTGGACGATGGCATCGAGTACTTCCGCAAGGCAGACGAGGGCCGCACTTTCACATTGCGCGCCCGGGTCGCCTACTCGCCCTCGGCACTGTTTTCGCTCAACGTGCAGTCCGATTACTCGTCGAATCAGCGCTTCACCGTAACCGACGCCGGGGAGCTTCCGCAGCGCGACACCCAATCGCTCAATTTCTCGGGCGGCGGCAACCTCAACATCCCGCTCGGGGTGAAAGGGCGCCTGAGCGGAGACGTGCGGCGCTCGTACCGCGCAGACCGCGCGCTGACGTTCCAGAGCGGCGTACCACAACCGTCGTCGCGCTCGGAGCAGGACTACTGGAATGGCCGGCTGGAGCTGTCATGGGCTTTGTGAACCCGAGAGGGTGGCTCCGGTGTTTGGGTTGCGCTGCGCTCGCGCTGGCGCTGGCGCTTGCCACCGGCGCGGGATGCGACTATTTCAAGCCGGCCAACCCCGAGGCGCCGAGTCTGACGTCGGTGATCATTCCGAACTACAGCCAACCCGAGAACACCCTCGAGACCCTGGCGAAGGGCATCGAGGATAAGGGCCGCACCAATGGTCTCTCGGCCTACAGCGGCGGGCTCGCGGAGCGCTTTCA